>Ga0272448_1000117_pt1 | contig 113355 bp, 93 predicted proteins | sample YNPCB0191_FD_202220 | JGI IMG/M metagenome (GOLD analysis project Ga0272448, IMG submission 202220) | Hot spring sediment microbial communities from Yellowstone National Park, WY, United States - YNP-CB-019-1 | ecosystem: Environmental > Aquatic > Thermal springs > Hot (42-90C) > Sediment... | reverse complement strand
AAAATTTTTAAACCCTCAATACCTTCTGGAATAAAGGCAAACTCTTTCCATTTTTTTATATAATCATCCGGAGTAAAAATTGATATAACTCCATCCCTGTCAAGAAATACAATTTTCATTTTTAAAATTTATTTTACTAAAAGATTTTTAAATATTTTGATTGATTCTTCAAGAGCATCCTTTTCAAGGGGTTTGTAAAATTTTTCTTTATGAATAGGTTGATCTACTTTCCTTTCTCCTTTTAAAAGAGTAATAATATTAATTTCTACATCAAAATATGATAAAAGTGTATGTGTAGATGGACTGCCAAATTTTATTTTCTTATCTGAAGAATAATCACCACCCAACTGACTCTCTAGTTGAAATAATACAAAAGATAAATTTGGATATAAAGATTTCAAGAGAGTAAAATCAACAAGTATTTTTTTTAACATAGCATTTTCAGTATATGCTTTACATTCTACAGCGATTTTAAATTCCTCCTTAATAAAAACATGAACATCAGTTTTTAGTAAATAGTAAAATTCATTTATGTTTTCTTTGATATATTGCTTTACTTCTTCATTTTTTATTTTTTCAATATATTCTTTGTTTATAGGAATTTTTATTTTATTGTTAACGAAATGTAAATCTTTTAAACTCCTCCCAAGTTCTTCCCAAGAAATCTTTATTAATTCTTTTGCTATACTTTCTACTAATTTCCCTTTTCCTGCCCTTATAATTCCTCCATATGCCCTATCCGTAGATAGTTTGGCTTCTTTTTCTATTCCTTTGATTACATCATTATATGCTTCTATAATAGAATTTAATTTTTCATCCATTTTATTTACTAAAATTGAAACAACCTATTTTTTTCCCCTATTTCTTTTAATCTTTCCTCAGCTTTTTTGCAATAATCTTCAGAAATATCTATTCCTATGTATATTCTTTCAAGTTTTTTAGCAACAAAAGTAGTAGTCCCAACTCCATTGAATGGATCTAAAACTATATCTCCCTTAAAACTAAATAACTTTATTATTCTTTCACATAATTCTTCAGGAAACATTGCAGGGTGCCCATATTTTTTCATATTATATTCAGGATTAATATCCCATTTTGCATATACCCATTTTTTAAATTCATCAGATGTAATATCAATATTTTTATAATTTCCATAGTGTTTTAAAGTCCCTTTACAAAAAATTTCAAGAAATTCCCATGTATATTTAAGGTAAGGATTACTAGGACTTTTCCAACTACCCCAGGCTGTATATTTACAATTATAGTTATGTTTATCCCATATAATTTCTCCCTTCCATATTAGTTTATTTTCCATAAAAAAATTTGAAATAATATGATGTATGGGTACATAATCAGAAAACAAAGGTTGAACATTAACCACTATCCTTCCACCAAATTTTAAAATTCTTATACATTCTCTAAAAATTGCGAACAATTTCTCAAAATATTTTCTCCAATCTATACCATCCTTATGACTTTCGTATTCTAAACCAAAGTTATAGGGCGGAGAAGTTAAAATTAAATCTATACAATTATCTGGAAATTCTTTCAAAATAATTTCACTATCACCAACAATTATTTTATTTTTAAACTTTTCTGGTAAAGAATTATTCTTTTTAAGGAAAGTATTTCCCTCAGCATAAAAATATTTTCCCCTCAAAATTTCTTTAAAAACCCTATCTTTTACTTTTCTTTCTTTATCATATCCAACATATAACCTTTTTCTTCCTTTTAATCCATAACTTTTTATGCTTTCTATTGTTGAAAAAATTTTATTTAAAATTTCTCTCTGTGACGGAAACTTATTAGAAAACTCTAAAATTTTCTTTTTAAAAAGGAAAAAATCCAATTCACGGATAAATAAAAAAAGTTTACCCCCTTCAAATTTGCAATATATTTCATTTTTAGGAAAATCGGAAAATAATAAATTTAATACATCTTCACAAATATTATTTATTCCATTAACCTCAATTTTTCTATATTCAAGCTCCATCGTATAAATATTATAACATTTTAATTTAAAAGAAAGGTAGAGTTTCTGGAAAATTAAAAAGAAGATTCATATTCTGGACTGCCTGACCACTTGCACCTTTTACAAGATTATCTATTGCAGAAGTTATAACAAGATTTTTATTAACAACTTTAATTCCAATATCGCAGAAATTTGTATCAAATACATTTTTTGTTGAAGCACTTTCTCCATATTTCATAATTCTTACAAATGGCTCATTTTTATAAAACTCAATATATAAATTATAAACCTCTTCCATCTCTACTTTTTCTTTCAATTCACAGTATATAGTTGATAAAATTCCCTGATTGTAAGGAGCAAGATGAGGAACAAATAAAACATTATAATTTCCATCTCCAAATTCATTTATAATTTCTTCCATCTCTGGCTGATGACGGTGCTGACCAATCTTATATGCCTTTATATTCTCATTGCATTCAACAAAGATATTTGAAAAACTTGGATTTCTTCCTGCTCCTGATACACCACTTACACTATTAACTATAATCTTTTCCTTTATAAGTTTATTTTTAACAACTGGTAAGGCACCAAGAATAAAACTCGTGGGGTAACAACCAGGATTTGCTATCAATCTTGCATTTTTTATCTTTTCTCTATTTATTTCAGGGAGTCCATATATTGCCTCTTTTAAAAGTTCAGGACAAGTATGTTTTGTATACCATTTTTCATAATTATCAGGATTTTTAAACCTGAAATCTGCACTTAAATCAATAACCTTTTTACCAGTTTTTAATATCTCAGGAACAAATTTCATTGAGACAATATGGGGAAGAGCAAGAAAAACAATATCACAACTTTTTTCAATTGAATCCCAATCAGGACTATTTTTACATTTTAATTTTATTCTTCCCTTTAATTTCGGAATTATATCTTCAATTTCAGGAGTTCCTTCTTCAGGAGCAACATAACCTTCTTTAATTTCAACATATGGATGGGACAAAAGAATTTCTATCAATTTCTGTCCTGCATATCCACTTATTCCAAATATGGCAACTTTTATCTTATTCATTTTTATAAACTAATAATTTTTTGAGGAAACTAAACTCTTCTGTTTTTCTTAATTCATCAAGTAATTTTCTTAAAGAATCTAAATAGATATTTATTATCCTGTGAAGTTCATTAAAATCTTCTGGTAATTCATATTTTTTAACATCTATTTCATTTTTTTTTGCAACTTTCAATATCCATCCTTCAATAGTGGGACTTACAACGATTAATTTATTTCCTTTTTCATCATATAAAATTTTTAAGTCATATTTTTCACTCTTTTTATTAAAGTTTTTTAAAATTTTTGGTTGAGGACACCCCGGGTCTTCATCTATTAATCCACAATTTTTTTCACCCTTAGTAAGTTTTAACATAACTCTACCCTTGCCTCCACAATGGCATATTTCTTCTTTCAAAACTCCCAAATTTTCAATTACTATTTTATCTGCTTTGCATTCAACATAAATCATTTCAGAAAATTATCAAGATTGAAAAAAATATCTTCTTCGCAACTGAGAATTTCTTCTATTTTCTCTTCAGGCATTTTTTTTGCTTTTGTTTTTCCTTTAGATATAAAAGTAATAAATATTGCAATGTCTTCTTTTTGTACTTTTTCAATAAGAGATAACAAAAAATAGGGATTATGTGTAGTAATAAAATATTGATTTTCTTTATCAAAAGCAATTCTTTCTGCAAGATACTTCGTATAATAAGGAAAAGCATGGGATTCCGGCTCTTCAAAAATTAAAACAGAATTTTTGTTTGTTTCTATTGCACAGATATAATAGATTACCCTTTGAAGTGTATCTGATAAAGAAGTATAAGGAAGTTTAACAATAATTGCTTCTTCTAAAACCTTTCCAATGTTTAGTTGTTTTGAAAGTGAATCCATATCTAAAACAATTTCATAATTTTTAAAAAGACCTGCGATTATTTTCCTTAAAGAAGGAGAAGTATATAAAATTGTAAAAAGATTTTCACCAGAAGGGAGAAGAAAATCTACTCTTTCATTTGGGAAATTTTTTCTAATTTTAAATCTATAAAATTTTATATACTCAAATTTTTTTTTGAATTCTTCAGAAAAATTTAGTCGTGCTGGAAGTTCATAAATATTAGATACTCCAACGCTATTACTTTTTCCTTCAAATGTAAAGATTAACTGTCCATTTTTATATTTTATAATAAAAGGAGATTCATTTATTTGAATAATTGCTTCTTCCTTTATGTTGTTATCAAAAAAAATATCTATGCACCGAAAAATTCTCATTGATTCTTCCCATGAAGTAAAATACCCTGCAATAAAAGAAAAAAAACCGAGAGATTCAAGAATGTTTGATTTTCCAGTATTAGGTTCTCCAATAAAAATATTAATTTTTTTACATGTAATTTCAAAGTCCTTTAGAGATTTGAAATTTTTTACTGTTAACTTGTTTATCATATTATCTTTTTGTCCACTGAAATTTCTTTCTTGCACCTTTCTGTCCGTATTTTTTCCTTTCTTTCATTCTCGGGTCTCTTGTCAGAAGTCCGTATTCTTTTAATTTTGGTAATAAAGAGGAATCATATTTAACAAGAGCCCTTGCAATACCAAGTTTAATAGCGTCAACCTGGCCTGTTATTCCACCACCTTCTGTTTTAACTTCAATATCAAATTTATTTTTTAAATCTGTTACAATTAATGGTTTAATCGCATCTTCCTGATGATAAAAAATAGGAAAATATTGCTCAAGTGTTTTTCTATTAACTGTAATTTTTCCTTCTCCTTCTTTCATTTTTACAATTGCTACACTTTTTTTTCTTCTTCCTACTCCAATAAGAAACTGTTTATTATCCATTTTCTTTTTCACTCCTTTCTTATTTTTAGAATGTTTATTTTATAAAATTTTTGCTAAGTTGTCAAAAGAATTTTTAAGTTGAAAATAAAGTTCTTTATAAATTTTATAAAATTTCTCGTATAACTTTGAATTATTTAAATTGAATTCAAATACATCCTTTTCTTTCAGAATAGTTTTACATGCTTTTTTAACATCTTCATAAATTCCAGTTCCAACTCCTGAAAGAATTGCTGCTCCAAAAGGTGCTCCTTCCTGGGAGATTAATCTTGCAATATTTTTCTGGAATATATCTGCCATCATCTGACACCAGAAATTACTTTTCCCTCCTCCACCACTTGCAATAAATTTTTTTCCAAGGGGTAAATTTATCTCTTTCATTATTTCTACAGAATCTCTCAATCCAAAAGTTATCCCTTCCATTACACTTCTTATAATATGGTCTTTTGTATGTTTTAAGGATAAACCAAAAAATACACCTCTTGCATTTGGGTCAGGATAAGGACATCTTTCGCCTGTTAAATATGGTAAAAAAATAAGTCCTTCAGAGCCAATAGGTACATTCTTTGCTTTTTCAGTCATTATTTCATAAGGGTCAATTTTTTTCTTTTTCGCCTCTTTTTTTTCTTCTTCGCATAAATTATCTCTTAACCATCTGAATGAACCACCAGCAGAAAGCATTACGCCCATTAAATGCCATTTACCGGGAACAGCATGACAAAAAGTATGGAGTCGACCAAGCGGGTCAACTATAACTTTTTCAGAATGGGCAAAAACTACTCCGCTTGTTCCTATTGTTACCGAAACATTTCCTTCCTCAACAATTCCATTTCCAACTCCACCTGCTGCCTGGTCTCCACCACCTGCAACAACAGGAGTTTTTTCATATAGGCCTGTTAATTTAGCAATATCCTTTTTAATATATCCTGTAATTTCGGTTCCTTCATAAACTTCTGGTAAAAATTCAAGTGGTATCTGTAATTTTTCAAGTATTTCTTCAGACCATTTCCTATTTTTGACATCAAAAAGAGAAGTTCCTGATGCATCTGAAACATCTGTTGCAAATTCTCCTGTAAGACAGAATCTTATATAATCTTTTGGGAGTAAAATTTTTCTAACTTTTTTATAAATTTCAGGGTAATTTTTCCTTAACCATATTATTTTTGGTGCTTGAAAACCAGTCAAAACAGGATTGCAGGTTATCTCAAAAATTCTTTCTTTCCCAACAATTTCATTTATATCATTACATTCTTCAGCAGTTCTCTGGTCACACCATAAAATTGCAGGATATATAACATTAAATTTCTCATCAAGGAAAACAGAGCCGTGCATCTGTCCAGTTAACCCAATTCCCTTAATTTCTTCACCTTTGATTTTTGACTTTTTGAGAATTTCTTTAATACATTTTATAGTTGCATTATACCAGTCATCTGGATTCTGTTCAGCCCATCCTGGTTGTGGAGTTATTAAAGGATATTCAACAGTATGGGTTGCTTTTAAATTACCTTCAATATCAATAATTACAATCTTAACTCCTGTTGTTCCTACATCAATTCCCATCAAGTAATCCATTTCTATCCTCCCTTTGGAACATGTCCATATTTTTTCAATGTTTTATTTATTATTTTAAAACTTTTTTTAATATGCTCATAAGGTACATTTTCTGTTATATTAACCATAAATCTGTCGCATGGATATGCTTCTTCAATCAGTTTTTCAGTCATCTTTTCTATTTCTTTTTCACTTCTTATATGAACTGATGATGGATAATTTATAATTATAACCTTATCCTTCCATTCTTTTTTTGCCTCATATAATGAAAGGTCTGTGTCAGGAAAAGGAGTAAAAGCATCTATAAAATCAAGTTTTATATTTTTTATAATTTCTTTAAAAATTTTCAAATTTCCATCCATATGGGAACCAATCTTTTTACTTTTAGAATGAAAAATTTCACATGTTTCTTTGTAAATCGGAACTATAAAATTTTCAAATCTTTCTACTCCTATCATTTCAGATGTAATATTATCTGCAATTTCAAAAAATTCAAACTCACTTTCAGATAAAATCTCGCAGATTTTAACATATCTTTTTTTAAGAATTCCATATAAGTTTAAAAATCTATCTTTAAAGTCAACCATGTGAAAAGCATAATTTTCAGGTCCAATTAATTCATATAAAAGAGATTGAAAAGGTGTTTTAGGAACCCATGAAATTAGAACTCCATCATTACCAATATCATTTTCAAGCCTTTTATATAAATCTCTATTAAGTTGTAAATCTTCATCTCTCAATATATACTCAAAAATTTCATAATCACTCTCATTTTTTATAAAGAATTCCTTTCTTAAACTTGAACCATATCCACCACCAACTATCCAGATTTCATAAATACTTCCCTTTTCTGTTTTTAATTCAACTTTCATATATTCATTTCCATCTCTACTAAAAAATGTTATAATTCTTTCTGTTTTTCTATTTTTGATTACAAGAGGAGAGCCAATCCAGTAATATCCAAAACCTTCGTTTCTTAATTCTCTTTCAAATTCACCTGTAAATATAAGTCCTGGATAAGAAAGGAAAGGAATTCTATCAATCTTAAGACCATTAAAAGCATTTAAAAATCTTTCTTTAACATTCATTTCAATTCTATTTCAGGTGGATATAGAAAATTCAGATATTTTTCTTCAACTTTTGCTTCTTCACAATTTCCTTTGTGTATATAAATTCTATAATAAAGTTTCAGTTCACTTCCATAGGGTAAAATATATGTGCCAGAAAATTTTTTATCACCATAGAAATCAGAAAGTCCAAAGAAGTTAGCAGTAAAAAGTCCGTAATCCCTTACATGCCAGTATGTTGGATATCTTAAATTATATGGCCAGTCAAAAATAGATATTCCACATTTAACTCCTTCTATTTCTCCTGAATAATCACACCAGAAACTTCTTTTTCCCCAGCATTCTTTTTCTCCTTCTCCTCCAAAAGAATTTTTTATCAATCCACTTTTTCTTCCTTCTATTTCTGGATTTACCCTTATACTTAAAAGTCCACTCTCTTTTGTATCCTTAAAAACTACTTCTGTTTCAGTTGCCCTCAAAATTATCGTATGGTCAATTATTCTGCTTTCCATTGGCATATTATAGATTTTTATTATCCTTTCTTCTTCAATTATTTTCCTTTCTTTATTATCTACCCAATCACTCAATGCATGAATTTTTCCAAAAACAGGACCTGAAACAAGTGAAATAAATTTTCTGTGAACTGTTTTTCCATGTCCTTCTTCTTCCGACCAGTTATCAGTTCCATTTACATCTCCATGTGCAACCCAAATGCCTCTATGATGTATATGGTCAAACTTTTCAGGATTTCCAGGACTTGCAGGATTTCTTAACATTTGTTTACCTTCAGGCCCTATTACTGGATTTAAAAAAGGTCTGGCATTTTCTTGAGAATAATTATATGTGGTAAAAAGTGTTTCATTTATAAATACATCAACTCTTCCATTTCCATCATCTTTTACTTTAACAAATTCAGGGAAAATATCTGCCTTTTCAATTTCAAATTCAACTTCTTTATTTTTTTCTACAAAACCCGGAAGAAATACAAGAAAATTTTTACCATTTTCCTCTTCCAGTTGAGTAAATAATTTTTCCTTTCCTGATTTCAAAAATACTTTTTCTTCAAATTCAAACCTTAAAGGAAAATTATAAAAATCTCTTTTTTTATTTTTTATTATTATTTTCCCCATTTGTTCTCCTTTTAAATCCCTGCAATTTCATAACATTTTTCAATAACCCACATTACTCTTCTTACACTTTCAGGAGTTATTTTTAATGGCTTTTTATTTCTGATTGTTTCAAAAAGGTCTTTGTAAAAATTAAGTGGATACTTACTATCTTCATTTGACATTTCCCATATTTTTTCTTCCTTCCATGGTATTTCTTCTCTATTATAACTTCTATCAGAAGTAGGAGTTTCTTCTACTTTTCTTTCTGGTAAATCTGAAGGATTAAAATATTTCCATATTAATTTCTTTGAATTTCCTTTTAATCCGCCACTTGTTCCCATAACCAGCCAGTTTTCAGAAGGATAACAGCAACATGAAGTAATTTCAATATCAATCATAGGTGAAAATTTACCTTTTAAAATTAACTTCACATGGTCTTCAGCATCTCCAAGAGTTAAAGTTTTTTCCAGATGACAGAATATCTCTGGTTCTTCTTTATCACCAAATAATTGTAATGCCTGGTCAATTACATGAGGTCCCCAGTTTCTTAATAATCCTCCTCCATATTTTTTTAATGTCTGCCAGTCCCATCTTCTACCAAAAGTGTGCTGTAACATTTTAATCATAACAATTTTCCCTAAAATACCAGAATCAACAATTTCCTTTACTTTTAGAAAGTCAGGTTCATATCTTCTGTTTTGAAAAATAGTTAATAATTTACCTGTTTGTTTGGCTGTTTCAATCATTGCATCTGCATCTTTAAGATTTTCTGCCATTGGTTTTTCGCATACAACATTTTTACCACTTTTCAGTGCTTTTATTGTATGTTCTCTATGTAAATTTGATAAAGTTGCAACAATAACAAGTTCAATCTCTTCGTTTTTTACAAATTCATCAAAATTTTCATAAGTTTTACTTTTAAATTTTTCTTCTGCTTCTTTTCTTCTTTTTTCAATCGGATCACAAACAGCAACAATTTGATAGAATTCGGGGAGTTGAGATAACCAGAAAGTATGTATATTCCATCCACTTCTACCAAGTCCAGCAATTCCAACTTTTATTTTTTCCATTTGGTCTCCTTTTACAAAAACTTTTTTAAATAATTTATACTTCTTTCCGCTATAACTTTTGCACCAGGTGAAAAATCAAAAACTTCAACTGATAACCAACCATTATAACCAATTTCTTTTAACTTTTCAATTATTGGCTTATAATCAATTTCTCCAAATCCGGGTCCAAGCAAATTTTTATCATTTACATGAAAGTGTTTTAAATATTTTGCCCCAATTTCTATAATCTCAGGGATTGGTTTTCCTTCATCACTCATTGCTTTCACATCAAGATGAAGTTTTAAATTTGGATGATTAATTTCTTCAATTATTTTAATTGCTTCTTCTGCTTTATTTATAAAGTTTGTTTCTGTTCTTGCAAGTGGTTCTATACATAAAAAAACATTCTTTTCATAACATTTTTCAAGGACTGGCTTGATAACCTCTTTTAAATATTCTTTTACTTCTTCAAATGTTTGTCCTATGTTTATTTCCCTCTGTTTTGGAGAGCCAAAAACCATTATCTTGCCTCCAAGTTTTGAAGTGAAATCAACAAGTTTACATAAGTATTCAGAAGTTCTTCTTCTTAAATTTTTATCTTTTGAGGATATAGATAATCCCTCTGGTTTTACAAGAAGCCAGTGTGTCCCAATTATTTGTATATTATTTAATTCCGAAAGTTCTCTAATTCTTTTTATGGTGTCATTCTCAATTTCTGAAACATCAGAAGCAATTGTAAAGGGGGCAATTTCAATCCCTTCATATCCAATACTTTTTATATATGAAAAAATTTCTTCAAGATTCCAATCTTTGAAAATTTCGTTACATATCCCTATTTTCATATTTTACCTTTTTCTTTCTTTTTCCAGATTGGCTCATCAATAATTTCTTCTGGTTCTCTGTCTTCTAAAAGTAATTCTTCAACATCTTTCTTTTCATGGATTGTTTTTTCCTGTGCAGGTGATATTTTACCGATACCTGTAGCAAGAAGTGTTATTTTAATTTCATCAGAGAGGTTTTGATCAGTTGCAACTCCAAGAACTCTTGATTGACTTGATATTCTTGATTGAATTATATTTACTGCTTCTCCAACTTCTTTCAATGTTAAATCAGGGCTACCGGTAATACTTATGAGTATATTTTTTGCTTCCATTATTTCACTTTTTTCTATTAATGGATTTTCAATTGTGCTTCTGACCGCCTGTTCCATTCTTCCTTCTCCTTTACCATATCCAAGACCAACTATACCCCTTCCTCCATTTTCTACAACAGAATAAACGTCAGCAAAATCAATATCAAGCAATTTAGGTTTATATATAAGGTCTGAAATTGAAGAAATTGTTCTTAATATAATCTCATCTATTTTAGAGAATGCTTCTTCAAAAGATGCTTTTTCATCAATCGTTTCATAAAGTTTTTGATTTGATATATGGATTAAAGTATCAACATTCTTTAATATGTTTTCAAGTCCTTCATAAGCATATTTAATTCTTTTTTCTCCTTCCCAATCAAAAGGAGTTGTGACAAGAGAAATTGTAATAGCACCAAGGTCTTTTGCTATTTTGGCTATTACAGGTGTTCCTCCTGTTCCTGTTCCTCCTCCAAGACCTGCAATTAAAAAAATAATCTGACTGTTTTTCAATGCTTCTGCAATTTTTTCTTTATCTTCACTTGCTGCAAATCTTCCTTTCTCCGGGTCTTTTCCTGCACCTATTCCTTGCGTGGTCTTTTCCCCTATCTGAATTTTTATATCACCTTTTGCTTTCTGTAATGCATAAGTTTCAGTATTGAAAAGGACAAATTGAACTCCTTCAATTTTATCATAAATTCTTGATACAATATTTCCACCTGCATTTCCAATTCCCACAACTTTTATTTTGATATTTGAAAAAGTTATTGGATCTTCTACTATTTTTACCATTTTTGCCCCCTTTAAAATAGCCATCTTCTAAACCAATTTTTAATTCTATCTAATATTGTTTCACTCTCTTTATTTACTTTTGAAGCAAGAAGTAAAAGTCCTATACCTGCTGAAAATTCTGGTTTTTGAAATCCTTTATCAAGATTTAATAATTTCTGAGGTATGCCAATCCTCGTGGGAATCTGGAAAATATCTTCAGCCAATTTTACAATGCCTTTTAACTTTGCTCCTCCTCCAGAGATTACAACCTGAGAAATCATTGTTGGAAAACATCCTGTTTTTAAAAGTTTATTTTTTATAATTAGATCTTCAAAAATATGCTGCATCCTCCAGTATGTAATTTTTGATATTTCTTCAATGCTCACTTTACCAAGAGATTTACCTTTTGGATTTAATATTTCTACAGTTTTTATTTCATCTTTTTTTTCACTCACAAACCTTTTATAATCACACCATGCATATCTTTTTTTTAAATCCTCTGCAAATTCAAGTGATGTATGATATTTTGTGGAGAGGTCATAGTCAATATGGTATGAAGCTTCTTTTATAGATTCTGTTAGAACCATTTTGCCTTCACAGTAAAGAACAAAATCTGTGGTGCTTTTTCCAATGTCAATTACCAAACATCCTGCTTTTTTCTCTTCTTCACTTACAACTGCCTCAGCAACTGCCCATGAATAAGGGAATATCTCTGATGATAAATTTGCACCTGCATTTTTAACACAATCACTGATATTTTTTATAGAATTTGATTCACCTGTAAGTATATGTGCCTTCATTTCAAGAGTGTTCCCATACATTCCAACAGGAGACCTACCAATTGATATTGGATTATCATCAATTATAAATTCCTGAGGTATTATATAAATTATATCTTTTTTACCTATATTTTCACCCTGAACTGAATTTTTAAGTTCTCTTTCAAGTAGTTGAATATCTCCTTCATTTATAGATCTGCCTTTTGGTAAAATTTCTATTTTTTTTGAGTAAATTTTCCCTGATATATGTCCTCCTCCAACTCCCACAGTTATCCATCTTATTTCTTCTTTTGTTTGTTTTCTTAAAGAATCAAGCAAATCAATAAGACCACTTATAACTCCATCCCTATAACCAATTCTACCGTCTTTAATCCAATCTTCCTCTGTTTTTATAACTTCTCCTGCAATAACTTCAATCCCTCTTTCACTTACAAGTCCAACAATTCCAAAGAATTTTGTCGTTCCTAAATCTACAGCAGTTATTATTTGTTCTTTCATTCTTTTAACTTAATATAAAAATTTTTGAATCGTGTGTCTATATACTCATAATCATTTTTTAAATTTTTTAGAACATATAAAAGTTTTTCCATTTTTATCTTTATGTTTTCTCGTGTAAAAAAAATACTTTTTATCCCATCACTAATTTCTATTTTGTTTATGTCAGATATATCAATCTTTTTTATTTTCAAAAAATTTCCTATATTAAAATAATTATACCATTTTTCAATTTCTTTTAAAATATTAATTTTGTCAACTTCTTCAACTTTATTTTCCTTCTCATTCACAGTAATTCCATAGATGTACAAATCAGAAAAATTTGTTGCTTCATTGTTAAGAATAATTCCATTTTTATCTATCAGATATTCCTTTTCTCCTGATTTTAAAATTGCCCATGGTTTTCTTAAGATGATTGTAATTTCAACAGTGGAAGGAAATTTTTTTACGACTTTGCTTTCTTCAACTTCAGATATTGAATTTATCTTTTCAATTAGATTATTTACATCCAGAAAAAGTATATTTTTATCCTTTTCAAGTTCTAATAACTCAGTTATATGCTTCATGTTTTCAGGATAAATTTTTATCTCTTTGATTTTAAAAACTTCTAAATTCCACAAAAATTTTAATATTTTCATTCTTAAAAAAATTAGCCCTGTGCCAATTAATATAATAAAGATTAGATATATAAAAATTCTGATTTTTCTTCTTTTTTTCAATAACATTCTTTTTTTTATTTCTTCTATTTTTTTGTTTCTTTCTTCCATTTTTTCAGTCCCAAATTTATAATTTTTTCACACAACTGCTCAAAACTGAGACCTTTATGTTTTGCAGCGTCTGGAAGTAAACTTAATTTTGTTAAACCTGGAATTGTATTTACTTCAAGAACATAAGGATTATATTTATTATCAATCATTATTTCCATTCTTGCAAAACCACTACATTTTAAAACTCTGTATGTTTTTTCAGCCAGTTTTTCTATTTTTTTAATGGTCTTTTCGGGTAAATCTGGGGGAATTATATGAAAACTTTCTCCTGGTGAATATTTTGCTTTATAATCGTAGAAATCTCTTTTTGTTCTAATTTCTATAACTGGTAGAATTTCAATATTTTCATTTCCTATAATTCCGACAGTAACTTCTTTGCCTTTTATAAACTTTTCAATAAAGACCTCATTATCTAGTAAAAATGCTTCATTTACTGCTTTTTTAAGTTCTTTTTCTGTTTTTACTATTTTTACCCCAATTGTTGAACCAAGATTTGCAGGTTTTACCACTACTGGGAATTTAAAAGGTAATTTTATTTTTCTATTTTTTTCGATGATAACAAATGGAGGAGTTGGAATTTTGTTAAAAATTAATATTTCTTTACATATAATTTTGTTAAGACATAAAGCAGAAGTTAAAACTCCTGAACCTGAGTAAGGTATTTTAAGTGTTTCAAGAAATCCCTGTATGCTTCCATTTTCTCCAATCCCTCCATGAAGAGCAATAAATACAAAATCTGGTTTAAATTTCAGAAAACTATTAATAAAATTATTTTTAGCCGGGTCAAAAAGTTTAACATCATATTTTTTTCTTAAAGCATAATATACACACTTTCCAGATTTTAGTGAAATTTCTCTTTCTGAACTTTCTCCTCCATATAAAATTGCGATTTTCATTTAAATTCTCCTATTATTTCTATTTCCAGTTCCAAATTAATATTAAATTTTTCTTTTACCTTCTGTTTTATTATTTTTATAAGGTCATATACATCCTGGGATTTTCCTTTTCCCCTATTTATTATAAAATTTGCATGTTTTTCAGAGATATAACAATCTCCAATTTCATATCCTTTTAAACCACATTTTTCAATTAATTCACCTGCATAATATGGATATGGATTTTTAAATATACTGCCAGCACTATAACCTAATGGTTGTTTCATTTTTCTTTCCTTCATATATTCATTTATTTTTTCCTTTATTTCCTTTCTGTCTCCTTCTTTAAGAAAAAATTCACACCTCCATATAAATTCATTTTTAAATTCACTTTTTCTATAATCAAAATTTAATTCTTTTTTATCTTTTTTTATTATGTTCAAATTTTCAATATCAAGATATTCAATCCAGTTAATTTTTTCAGATATCCATTGATATTTCAATCCAGCATTGTTTTTTATCCCGCCTCCAATTGTTCCAGGGATTCCTGCAAGAAATTCAAGTCCTGTTAAACTATTTTTAATACATAAATTCAAAATATCAGAAATTTTTAAACCACATTCACATATTATTTTACTTTTTTCAAATGTAAAATCTTTCATTTTTAAAGTAGAAATTACTATTCCATCAAAATCATCATCGCTTACAAGCACATTTGTTCCTTTTCCAAGAAAGATAAAATATTTATTAAATTCTTTTGAAATTTCAATTATTTTTTTCACCTCATCAATTTTTTCTGGATAAATTAAATACTTTACCTTACCTCCACATTTAAAACTTGTATACTGAGATAAAGAAAAATTCTTTGTAAACTTTCCTTTAAATTCATTCTCTATTACAGATTCAAAATCAATATTCTGCATTTTTAAAAAATAGCCCATATGCTGGAACAGGGGGTGGTGCAAATTTTCTGTTCTTTTTTTCAAGTATTTCTTTTATTTGTTCCGGATTAATTTTCCCTGTCCCTGCATAAATAAGTGAACCAACTATATTTCTTGCCATTTTATATAAAAAACCACTCCCAACAATATCTATTATCAATATTTCAACATCTTCATCTATAAAAAATTTATTTTTTTTAATTTTAATTTCAAATATTTCTCTTATTGTGTTTTTAACATTACTTCCTGAACTTTGAAATGATTTAAAATCATGTTTTCCAATGAGATATCTGGCTGCTTCTTCCATTTTTTTAATATCTATTTTTTCTTTTACAAAATAGGCAAAACCATCAAGGAAAGGAGTTCTATTTAGAGTTATTATGTACCTGTATATTTTTTTCTTTGCAGAATATCTACTGTGAAAATCATGATTTACTATCTCCACATTCTTTATATAAATTTCTGATGGGAGTTTTGAATTTAAAGCATTTTTTATATTTAAAGGAGTTAATTCTGTTTCTACCTTAAAATTTGCGACATAATTTATTCCATTAACCTTACTGTCAGTTCTTCCACATCCTATTATTTTCACATCTTTTTTAAAGATTTCCCTGCATTTATTTTCAATTATTTCCTGCACTGTTTTTTTATTTTTTTGTTTTTGCCATCCATTATAATTTTTACCTATAAATGAAATAACAAGTTTAAAGTTTTTTTCTTCCATTTATGCAAGATTTAAAACTTTTGAAGTAAATATTATTCTTCTGGGGCATTCCTCAACACATTTACCACAATTATCACATTTTTCATAATCAATTATTGCAAGATTGTTTTCAATCCTTATTGCATTTTGAGGGCAAACTTTGACACATTTACCACATCCAATACAACCAGAGTTACATATTTTAATGATAGTAGCACCTTTATCCAGAGAAGAACAGGCAATATAAACATTTTTTTCTTCTAGTAAAAGTTTTATTATATTTTTTGGGCATGTTTTTACACATAAACCACAACCAGTACATTTTTCTTCATTAATTACAGGAACACCTTTTTCCGACATTTTTATCGCTCCAGTAGGACAGACATTTATACAATCACCATAACCAATGCATCCATAACTACATTCAAAATTTGTATCAAAAATTGCATTTACAGCAGAACAGGATTTTATTGAGTTATATTCAAACTTCTTTTTTGCATTAATTCCTCCATAACATGCAACTCTTGCAACAAGTTTTTCTTTTTTATCTTTTTTTATCCCAAGCAATTTGCATATTTCAGAAAAAGAATTTTCATCAAGCATTGCACATTTTGAAGGAGAAACTTTGCCTTCTAAAAGAGATTCAACAAAACCACTACAACCGGGAAAACCACAGGCGCCACAATTTGCTTTAGGCATAAGTTCGTATATTCTTAAATATAATGGATTATCTTCAGTTTTAAACTTTGCAAAAATAATTGTAAGAAAAACCCCGAAAAATAAACCAAGACAACCCACAATTAAAATAGATGTTAACATTTTTACTCCTTTTTAATTCATATTATACAATATTTTAAAGGTTTGAGGTAAAATTAAAAGTATGGAAAATAAAAATATTTTGAAACAGGAAATAAAACTTAAACTTTTACCTTACAGAATACTTTTTGCTGATATACTAAATTTTCCCTATTTTTCACTTATTGAATTTTTAAAAAAAGAGAGTGAAGAAAATCCATTTTTTAAATTTGAAATTGATGAAGAAAAATTAAACCAGATATCTCAGGAAATTACTTTTAGAGAGAAATTAATTGATGAACTTCATTTATTGGACATACCTGAAAAATTAGTAAAGATAAGCGAATTTATTATTATGAATCTTGAAGACAATGGTTATTTTAAAATGGATTTGAAAGAGGTCTCAGAAATACTGAATGTGAAATATGAAGAAGTAGAAGATGCATTGAAAATTATTCAAACAATGGAACCAGCAGGAATAGGGGCAAGAGATTTAAAGGAATGCTTACTTCTTCAGATAGAAAGATTGTATAAAGATAATGAACTTTTTTTAATAGTTCAGAAATACTGGCATTTAATCATTAAAAGAAAATATAGAGAAATTGCGTTGAAAATGAAAAAGGATGAAAAATATATAAAACTGCAAATAGAAAAGTTAAAAAAATTAAATCCTTATCCTTTTATGAATTCACAAAAAGTATTTGTTAAAAAGATTATCCCTGAAGGCAAAATAGTTAAAGATGGAGAAAATCTAAAGGTTTATATAGAAGACAAAATATCTCCGTTTATTAAAATTGAAATGGATTATGAAAAATTTATGAATTCTCCCTTTGTTTCAAAAAAAGAAAAAGATTTTATATTAAGGAAAATAAAAAGAATAAAAATGATTATTGAAATGATTGAAAAAAGAAGAAAATTTCTTGAAGATGTTTACAATGAGATTGTAAATTACCAAAAAGAATATTTTCAAAGTGGAAATTTATTTCCTTTAAAAATGAGTGATATTGCTGAAAAAATGAATGTAAATATATCCCTCATTAGCAGAGCAGTAAATGGGAAATATTTAATTTCTCCAAAAGGGCTTTTAAAAGTTAGAGATTTATTCGTTTATGAATTTAAGCATTCAATTAGTAAAACATTTGTGATGGAGAATATAAAAAAAATAATTGAGAGTGAAGAAAAACCTTTATCCGATAAAAAAATTTCCGAAAAACTCGGGTATTTTGGTATCAAAATATCTCCCCGCACTGTCAATAAATATAGAAATCAAATGAAGATTCTAAATTCTTATTTAAGATAGGGGTAATATTATTTTAAATTCTGTTCCTTTATTAAGTTCACTTTTAATTTCAAATTTACCTCCGTACTTATTTATTATTTTTGTGGTAAGATGCAAACCAATTCCTGTTCCAGTTTCTTTTGTTGTGAAAAATGGTTGTGTAATTTTTTCTATTATATCAGGTGCTATCCCTTTCCCATTATCACTTATTAAAATTATTCCTTTATCTCCTGTTTTTTCAATAACTACATTTATAGTTCCACTTTTTTCAAGTGCCTGTATGCTATTTAGAAAAATGTTCAAAATTGCCTGATATAAATGATTATAATTATTTTTAACAACCACTGATTCTTCTGGAATTTTAAGTAAAAAATTTATATCCTGACACAACTTAGATTCTTTTAAAAATTCAATCATATTCTTTAGCAGTTCATTTAGATTCACATCTTCTATATGAGGTTTTTCTTTTGTAAGTTCAAGTATATTTTTTGCAATATTTTTGCATCTTTTTATTTCCTTATCAATGGTTTCCACATATTTCAATGTGATTTTTTTTGAGTTTACTTCTTCCATTAATAGTTGAATATAACCATGAATTACTGTCAATAGATTATTTATTTCATGAAATATTTCCGAAGATGCTTGACCTATCACAGCAAATGTTTCTATTTCATTTATTCTTTTTTGGAGTTTATCTTTAAGTGAAATTAATTCCTCTCTTAATTTTTCAGTTTCTCTTTTAATTTTTCCTTTTTCTATTCCTTTTGCCACAATTTCTTCCATTTCAGATATTGAAAATGGTTTTGTCATAAATTCAAACGCTTCATAATGCATTGCCTTTCTTGCTGTTTCCATATCTCCATAACCTGTTAGAATAATTACAGGGACATTTTGATTGTAATTTCTTATTTCTCCTAATGTATCAATTCCACTTTTACCGGGCATTCTCAAATCAAGTATTATAAGGTCAACCTTTCTATTTTTTACTATTTCTATGCCTTTATCTCCATCTTCTGCAGTAATAACGTTATATTTATCTTTAAAAAGTATTCTGAGTGATTCTCTTGGTCCCAATTCATCATCAATAACTAAAATAGTATCTTTATTTTCATTAAATTTCTCTTTTATATCCGATTGTAAGAAATATTCCTTTTGATTTATAAATTCCCTCATAATTTCCCTCCTTTTCTATTTTATCAGGAATTGAAGTTAAAATAGTTACTTCTATTTTCCCTATTTTTGTTTTAAATTCACTTCCAATAGAAATTATTAATGTATCAGCATCAGGTAAACTTGGTTCCCATGTTTCTGCAGGGATTGGAGAATTTAATCTTGCTATACCACCTTTTAATTTCAAATTTTCATTCTTTATATATTCTGTTCCAAAGTAAAAATTATAAATATTTTTCCAGTTTTTTGGTATCTCATAAGGAGGAGCAAATCCTGGATTTATATAGATACTTTTAACTGAAGAAAATCCATAATATTCTGTATCAAATTCAATTTTCCAGTTTTTTAAAGGGTAAAAAGCAATTCCTAAATTTATTCTATCAGGAAAATTTATTTTTATTTCCGCAGGATAATTGTTTCCCAAGATACTACAACTTCCATCATAATTTATTTTAAATCCAGATTTATAAACTATTCCTGTTGACCATTTATCTTTTCTGTAAAGTATTCCGATAGTTCCGCTATAATTACTTCCATTAACTTTTATTTCAGTATCTGTTTCAAAACCAGGGTCAGGAATGAAAATGAGATTTTTTAGTGTCAGTTTACTGTAATAATAATTCAACCCAAATCCAAGTGAAAGATCTGAATTTAATTTGAAAGAAAAGGCAGTTATTAAATTTCCTGTGTTCATACTTGAATAATAAGGAACTTTATAATCCCACACTCTTACAATTTCTTTGCTCCATTCTATTGATTGACCATAGGGAATATTAAATCCTATTCCAAATTTAAAATTATCCATTTTTATATCTGGAACAAAGTAAAAATATGGTAAAACAGCAAAATTATATTTTTTTTCTTCTTCACCTCCTGAATACAAATACTTAGTTTTTGAATAAGGAAAGTTAAAACCAAAAATAATTTCTCCTCCCTTTATCTGATTTAATCCTGCTGGATTAAAATTAATTGCTGAAGCATCATCACTTTGAGCAACAAAAGCGCCGCTCTGAGAAAGTGCAGAAGAACCCTCAGGAGGATTTTTGAATGCCTGGGAAAACAATAAAGAATTAAAGATTAAAAAAATGACCGAAATTTTTTTTGTTTGCATATTGCCTCCTTTGCTCTTAATATATGCAAAAAATATGCCAAGTAAGTTTATTAAATATTTGAACAGATTTGGATAAAGCTGTATAATAAAAGAATATGAAAGGAATATTAATTTCAATTGCTGGAGTTCCAAGGAGTTTATCTGATTTTGTTCCTGATAATGGACTTGCTCTTCTTGCTTCCTGCCTTTTAAAAAATAATGTTGATGTAAAAATTTTTGATTTTAATCTACCTTCAATTTTTGATGATATTTATGACAAAAATGTAAAAAGTTTTCTTGAAAAATTTTCAAATAAAGTTTTTGTTGATGGTAAAAAGCCGGATTTTTTTGACATATTAAAATTGAAATTTGTTTCCTCAATAATTGAAAGAAATAAAAAAAATTACATTGAGAAATTGAAAAATTTTTTACTTGAAACAATTGAAAAGGAAAAAACAGAATTTGTTGGATTTAAGTTGTGGGCAGGGGATGGTTTTGACTGGTCAATTGAAATAGGTAAATTCCTTAAAAGAAAAAAGCCAGAATTAAAAATATTTGGTGGAGGGCCACAGGTGGACATTTTTGAACATTTGATTTTTGAGAAAGGGAAATTTTTTGATGCTTTATGTTATGTAGAAGGAGAAGAAATAATAGTTGAATTGTCCAATTTTGTTCAAGGCAAGAGAAAATTGCGAGATATACCAAATTTAATTTTTAAGGAGAATGGGAAAATTATAAAGACAGAAAGAAAATTTATTAAAAATCTTGATGAACTGCCATTTCCTGTTTATACTTCAGATATCTTCTGGAAAATAGATGAAAAAATAAAGATGTTTGTTATAGATGAAAGCAGAGGTTGTGAAAATGCATGTTTTTTCTGTATTCATCCAAAAAAAAGTGGTAAGAGAAAGAAGAAATCGGTTGAAAAATTAATTGAAGAGATAAAATTTTCAATAAATAAATATAATGTTTTCCTATATAGATTTGCAGGTTCAAGTACTCCTGGAGATTTAATTTTAGAATTTGCAAAAAGGATTATTGATGAAGGTCTAAAAATTGATTATGTAAATTCCGGATATGTTAATGAATTTGATATTGATTTTAAAATTTTAAAGGATTCTGGTTGTGGTTCAATATTTTTTGGTATAGAATCAGCAAATGAAGAGATATTAAAAAAGGGAATGAACAAAAATGTAAAAAAAATTGATATGGAAAGAGTATTAAAGAATTGTAAGGAAGCAGGAATTTTTACAGTTGCAAGTTTTATTTATCCAGCACCTTTTGAAAATGAAGAAACGAGAAAAGAAACACTCCAGTTTCTTGAAAAAGTTAAGCCAGATTCTGCTCTTATTCAATTCCCTGGAATTTATCCAGGAACAGTATGGTTTAAATATCCTGAAAGGTTTAATTTTGAAATTGAAAAGGAGTCATATCCTTTGAAAGTTATGAATTATAAAATAAAGGCGTTGTTTCCACCAAGGATGTGGCAACCATTACCTTATAAGGTAAATGGAATGAGTTTTAAAGAATTTGCATATGAAACAGAAAAATTTCAAAAGGATATTAATAAACTTGGAATAAATACTTCAATTTCAGATGCGGATTACCTCTATTACAAATACAGTGGGTTTAAAAGTACTGATGAATTTTTGAAATTTAACAGGGTTTATTTTTATTCAGGAAATAGTGAAAAATTAAAAGAAGAGATTGAAAAAATTAACAAAAACAGCCAGAGAAGATGAAAAGAAGGATTGTTGTAACCGGGATTGGAGTTATTGCTCCAAATGGAATTGGTAAGGAAAATTTCTGGAATGCATTAAAGGAAGGTAAAAGTGGAATAAAGAAAATTACATCATTTGACCCATCAAATTTGCCCTGTCAGATTGCAGGTGAAGTGATTGATTTTTGTCCTGAAAAATATATTGAAGATAAAAAAAGAATAAGAAGAATGTCAAGGACTTCTCAATTTGCTGTTTCATCAGCAAAAATGGCAGTAATTGATAGTGGATTAAATTTAAAAGAAATAGAGCCGGAAAAATTGTTAATATGTATAGGAGTAAGTACAACTGCTATGGATTTATTTGAGAGAGAACACATAAATTTACTCAAAAAAGGGCTTAAATTTACAAATCCTAATTTTATTTCATCAGGAACTCCAAGTATTTCAACAAGAGAAATTCTTACTGAATTTAATATAGAAGCATCTTTGTATACAGTTTCAACAGGTTGCACAAGCGGTCTTGATGCAATTGGATACAGTTTTAAAGAGATTCAGAATGGAAATTATGATATAGCAATTGCAGGAGGTTCTGATGCTTCAATAACTCCCTTAATAATCGCAGGTTTATCTGTTTCAAATATAATGAGCAAAAGGAATGAAATATCTGAAAGAGCAAGCAGACCTTTTGACAAATTAAGGGATGGAGGAGTTTTATCAGAGGGAGCAGGAATTTTAATAATTGAAGAATTGGTTCATGCATTAAAGAGAAAGGCAAATATATATGGAGAAATTATTGGTTATGGAAAATGGGGAGAAAAGGAAATTACAAGACCAGATATAGGATTTGAAAAGGCAATGGAAATTTGTATAAAATATGCGAATATAAATAAAAATTCTATTAATTGTATTTATGCTCATGGACCATCAGACCCATTCCTTGATTATTATGAAACAGTTGCTATAAAAAATGTATTTGGAGAATATGCATATAAAATTCCAATCACATCAATAAAGTCAATGGTTGGAAATCCACTTGGTTCAGGCGGAGTTATGCAATTAATTGGTTCTTTATTTACTTTAAAAAAAGGTATTATTCCACCAACAATTAATTATGAATATCCAGACCCATTATGTGACCTTGATTATACACCAAATAAATACAGAATTTTTAATGTTGAATATTGTCTTATAAATTCTCACGGGATTGGGGGAAGTAATACTTCTATTCTGGTAAAAAAATATGAGGATAAATAATCTTGCAATTTCCTTTTTTATTGTTGGAATACTTAATATCGCTCTAGGGATTCTTGTTTTTTTAAAAGGTAAAAGAAGACTTACAAATAGAATATATTCAATTTTTTCATTTCTTCTTGCTTTCTGGTCATTTATTTCTTTTTCTATTGCTTTATCTCAAGAGATTAATAGAGCCCTTTTCCTTATTCGTATAGTTTTTTCATATGCTGCCTTTGTTCCTTCAACATTTTATCTTTTTGCTATCTGTATAGGAGAAGAAAATATTCCTAAAAAAGAATTGAGGAAGTTAATTCTTTTTTATGTTTTGAGTATCTGCAATGTTTTTATATCATTTTCTCCAAATTTTATTGTTGAAGGTTATATGGGAATAAAAGGGAATATAAGCACCGGTCCAATTATAAAATATGGAAAACCAGAAATTTCTGTGTATACAATTAATATTTTGTTTATTCTTTCTGCAGGACTTTATCATCTTTATAAAAAGAAAAAAGAAAAATCAGGTATCACTGCAATTGAAATTCATTATGTTTTTATTGCAGTTTTATTTGGAACAATTTACACTTTCTCATTTTCTCTTTTACCTCTTATCTTTACAGAGTTCCCACTTGCAGATAGATTAACTCCATTTGCGTCAGTGGTAATTTCAGCAATAATAATTTATGGAATAGCAAAATATAAAATAATGGATGTTGTTCTTGTTTATCAGGCAATTTCCCTTTATTTACTTTTATCAGCGTCTCTTTTTATAATTTATTATCTCTCAATTCATATCATCAATTCTCTTGCTTCCTTTTTTGGATTTTCTTTGGGAAACTGGTCAATAATTTTAAGTGGTTTTCTGGTTGCAATGCTTTTTGTTCCTTTGAGAGAAAAATTGGGAAGATTTTTGAAAGCAAGAATGTTGAAATATGATATTGAAATTTTAACTCAGAAAATTTTTGAAATATTATTTTCTTTTTCAAATCCAAAAGAAATTTTTGAAAATCTAATTGATACTCTTTCTTTTTATCTTAATATTCCAAAAAAGATTCTATTTTTATTCAGAGATAAAGATGATTTTCCATTTGAAAATGAGGACCTTCCCGAAAATGTGGATGTTATATTTGATAAGAATTCTCTATTTTTTGATGTTCTAAAAAAACCGAAAATACTTATAAGAGATGAAGAAAAAAGGGTTGAAATGATATATCCTGAAAAAAAGAAAATTGTTGAAGAATTTGAAAAAATTGGCTATGAAGTTGCTGTTGGTATTGAAGAAAAAGGAGTTATAAAAGGAGTTATTTTATTCAAACAAAAATTTGATAAGAGTGTTTTTTCATATAGAGACCAGTTAATTTTTGTAAACCTTGGTTATCAGATAGGAATTGCAATTGAAAATATTAAACTATATCACCGAATTTCTGAAGTTAATACATATATGAGAAGTTTACTTGATAATTCTCCTTTTGGAGTTGTAAGTTTTGATAAATATGGGAATATAACAATATTTAATTCTCGGATGGAGAAATTTTTTAATAAAAAAGAAAAAGAAATACTTGGAGTAAATTTCCGAACTTTTCTTCCTGAGCAAATTATTCCAATTGTTGAATCAAAATTTTCACTTGAGAGTGAGGAGATAGAAGAAAAACAGATAGAAATGAAAATAAATGATAAAAACTTTATATTCCGTGTAATTATTGTGCCCATATATGATAATAATAAACTTATGGGAGTGCAGGTTATATTTTCAAATATAACAAAAATCAGGCAACTTGAAGAAGAAATAAGAAAAACAGAAAAACTCGCAGCACTTGGAGTTATGGCAGCAGGACTTGCCCATGAAATTAAAAACCCTCTTGTTACTATTAAAACATTCGCAGACCTTTTTCCCGAAAAATATAATGATTTAGAATTTAGAGAAACATATGCAAAGATTTTAAATGAAGAAGTGAATAGAATAAATAATCTTGTAGAACAGGTTCTTCTTTTTGCTAAACCCCAAATTCTGAGGATAGAGAATATTAATTTAATAGAACTTTTAAACTCAACGATTTCCCTTTTAAGTTTTCAGTTTTCTGATAGACCTGTAAAAATAATTAAAAATTTCCCTGAAAAAGATGTTATAATAAAAGGAGATAGAGAGAAATTGAAAGAGGTTTTTATAAATATTCTTGTAAATAGTTATGAAGCACTGGAGAATAAAAATGATGGGATAATAGATATAACTTTGGCTGAAAATAATAAGAATGTTGAAGTGATAATAACTGATAACGGGTGTGGAATAAAAAAAGAAATAATGGATAAAATTTTTGACCCATTTTTTACTACAAAACAGAAAGGAACAGGTTTGGGTTTATCCATTGTATTAAGAATAATAGAAGAGCATAAAGGAAAAATTAGAATTGAAAGTGATTTTAACATGGGAACAAAAGTTTTTATTGAAATTCCAAAAATAGAAGGTAAAAATGAAATATTTGATGATAATCAGTGAAGATAAGGCAATTATTCATTCGCTTAAAGTAATTCTGAAAGATTATATGATTGAAGATATTAAAACAGAAGAAACGATTGATAAAATAAGGGAAAGGAAACCCTTTTTAATTTTTCTTGATACATATTTGAAGGAAATAGAACCATCTGAATTAATAGATAGAATTTTGCAGGAAGATGAAAAAATTCTTATAGTTCCATTAATTTCTTCTTATGATAAAAATACAAGAAAGGTTCTTGAAAGAAACATTTTTGAAATAATTGAAAAACCATATTTAATTGAGAAAATATTTTTTGTTTTGAAAAAAGCAGAAAAGTGGATGAATTTTAATTTGAAAAATGAAAGTAGAGATAAAAAAAACATTGAAAAAATTAAAGAGGAAGAAGTAGAAAATAAAGATATACTTTTTCAGATGCTTTTCCACTGTATCACTGAAAATTTCTTGAATACAAAAAAAGTTTGCGAGGAAATTGTAAAAATTTTAAGAAGGTACTTTCTTTTTAATTCTATTTCAATTTTCCTGAAGGAAAATGATTGCTTTAAACCTTATTTTGCATTCGGTATAGATGAAAAAATTTGTGAAGAAATAGAAATATCATACAATGACAATATTATAAAGTTTATAAATGAAGGGAAAATTATTGATTTAAGAAAAGGAATGCCAAATATAGATTTGAAAAACTTTGCTTCCATTTTAAAATGTTTATTTATTTTTCCTTTAAAGACATTTAATGGAAAACTGATAGGATTTCTTACTATTGGAGAAAAAAGCATAGTTGAAGAAATAAGTAAAGATGAAATTTTACTTCTTAATATTCTTTCAGATTATCTTGCAATCGTTTTTGATAACTTTTTTCTTTACAATGAGATAAATTATAAAGAAAAGTATCAAACTTTTGTTTTTCAGAATTTACCTGCAGGTATTATAGGTGTTGATAAAGAAGGTAAAATAAATATTTTAAACAGAGAAGGAGAGAAAATTTTAAAGGTTACTTTTTCAGAACTGAAAGGGGAAAAAATAGAAAAAGTTGGTTCTCAAATTGCTGATTTATTCAGGAGGGCTTTATTATATAAAGAAGTTGTTTCAAGGATAGAATTTGAATTTATACCTACAAAAACAATACTTGGTATGAGCACAAATGTAATTACTGATGATAATGGGAATATCATTGGAGTTGTTGGGATTTTTCAGGACCTGACAGTTATAAAGGAGATAGAAAAAAAAGAAAAAGAATTTGAAAGAAACAAATTTTGGGGAATAATTTCATCAAGGTTATCGCATGAATTAAAAAATCCACTTGTTGCAATAAATACTTTTGCCCAGATGTTACCAACCATGTATGATGATAAAGAATTTCGTGAAAAATTTTCTGAAATTGTTGTTAATGAAATTAAAAAAATAAATGAAATTGTTGACTGGATAAATAAAATTGGGGATAAAATTGAGTTAAACAAAGATTTATTTTCTCTGAATGATTTTATTGAGGATTTTGCCAATGAAACAAAAATAGAGAAAAAAAATTATAGTTATATAACAGGGAAAATTGAAGGAGACATTTTAAAATTAAAAGAAGCATTCAGATATATTATGGATTTTGTAAAAGAGGATATAAAAGATTCAGGAGAGATTAAGGTTGAAGTTAATGAAGAAGATGGGAATGGAATTATTACTATATGCGAAAATGGTAGAAATATTATTTTTGATAGGAAAGAAGAACTATTTACACCTTTTAATAATACTTTAAACACATCTATTTCTATAAAAATTCTCATTGCAAAAAAAATTATTGAAGCCCATAATGGAACATTAAATGTTGAAATAAAAAAAGATTGTAAAGATTTTGTTATAACTCTGCCAATAAAAAATGGATAAAATACTTGTTATAGATGATGAAGAAGGTGTAAGAGAATCATTAAAATTTGCGCTTAAAGATAATTATAAAGTGATTCTTTCTTCTAATGGAAAAGAAGGAATGTTACTTATTGAAAGGGAAAATCCAGATTTGATAATACTTGACATAATTCTTCCTGATACAGATGGGATTACTCTTTTGAAAGAAATCAAGAAAAACTATAAAGATATACCCGTAATTATTTTGACAGCGATTTCTCAGATAAAAACTGCAGTTGAAGCAATGAAAATTGGAGCAGTGGATTATATACCAAAACCCTTTGACATAGAAGAACTCATTATAATAATTGAAAAAACATTGAAAACAAAAGAATTATTTACACATATTGAAATATTAAAGGAAGAGATACATACAGAATACCCCTTGGATAAACCGGTATATGAAAGTGAAGAAATGAGCGAAGTTATAGAAATTGCGGAAAGGAGTGCAAAAACAGATTCTCCTGTTTTGATAACAGGACCTACCGGTGTGGGAAAGGAATTAATTGCAAGATATATACATGAAAAAAGTCCGAGAAAAAATCAACCATTTGTTCCTGTTCACTGTGCTGCAATACCTGAAACACTTTTTGAGAGTGAAATATTCGGATATGAAAAAGGAGCATTTACAAATGCTTTTAAAAGTAAAAAAGGGAAAATTGAGATTTCTGGATCCGGAACACTATTTTTAGATGAAATAGGAGAAATTCCATTAAATGTTCAAATAAAACTTTTAAGATTTCTTGAAGAAAAAAAATTTACACCTCTTGGAAGTAATGAATTCAAAGAGAGTAATGCGAGAATTATATCAGCCACATCAAAGGATTTAAAAGAGGAAATAAAAAAGGGGAAATTTAGGGACGATTTATATTACAGATTGTGTGTTATTCCAATTAAAATTCCACCTCTAAAGGAAAGAAAAAAAGATATTCTTCCGCTGATTGATTATTACATAAACTTTTACAGGAAAAAATATTATAGTAAAATAAAAGGTTTTAGTGATGAAGCAAAAAAAGCACTTTTAGATTATGATTGGCCAGGAAATGTAAGAGAATTGAAAAATATAATTGAGAGAATTTTTGTTTTAAACTCTGAAAAAGATATAATTAATATGGAAGATTTACCTGAAGAATTGAAAAAAAAGAAAAGATTTTTCACAAGTTTTAAAGATGAAATAGAAAATCTGGAAAAAGAATTGATAATAAAAGCATTGGAGGAAACAAACTGGAATCAAACAAAGGCAGCAGAGAAACTGAAATTAACAAGAAGAATTTTAAGATATAAAATTGAAAAATATGGATTCTTGAAAAATGGAAGAAAAAATATTGATAGTTGAGGACAGTAAGGAAATAATAGAACTTTTGGTTGATATATTGATTTCAAATAAGTTTATTGTTAATTATATTTCCAGTGGAAGAGAAGCAATAGAAAAAGTTAAAAAAGAAGATTATCAACTTGTTATTCTTGACCTGCAATTGCCGGATAAAGATGGATTTGAAGTTTTAGGGGAAATAAAAAAAATTAATGAAAATTTACCTGTAATTATTCTTACTGGTTTTGGAACAACAGAAAATATTGTTAAAGCAATTAAAATAGGAGCAGTTGATTTTATAGAAAAGCCATTTGATATTCAAAATTTAATAGAAAAAGTTCGGAAATATATAAAAATTAGTAGTTTGGAAAAGGAACTTACAAAATTTAAACTGATAGAATCAATTTTGCAATTAAACAGAACTATCATTTCTCTTTCAGATTTAGAAACACTTTTAAATACAATAATCCAAATCTTGAATAATTTATTTTCTCCCGAGAGAATAGGGATTTATCTTTTTAATTCTGATGATAAAAATTATACCCTAAAAAAATATAAATTTAAGAACCTTGAGCAAAAAATTAAACTTGTTTATACTGACTATGAAATTAAAGAACTATTTGAAAATAAAAATATCTTAATTCAGAAGTTTAAAAATAATGTTGACTTAATGATATTGATAAAAGGAAAAGAAAAAGATATTGGTTTTTTAGAAATAAATTTTAAAGATAGAGAAATCAAAGAAGAAGAAATTAAATTTTTTGAATCTTTTTCAATTCAGGTTGGAATTGGAATAGAAAATGCACTTTTATTAGAAATGTTACAGAATTCCTATATTAATGCAATTACTTCTTTAGTTATGTCCCTTGAAGCAAAAGATAAATATACAAAAGGACATTCAGAAGAGGTTGTTTATTATTCCTTATTAATTGGAGAGAAACTTGGCTTGAAAGATGAAGAACTTGAAATTCTTAAAAATGCTTCTTATCTTCATGACCTTGGAAAACTTGGAATTAAGGATAATATCCTTTTAAAGCCCGGAAAATTAAACAGGGAAGAGTTTGAAATTATTAAACAGCATCCTTTAATAACTTTAAAAATTCTTGAACCTTTAAATCTTCGTCTTGAAGAAAAAGAAGCATGTCTTTATCATCATGAAAGAATAGATGGAAGTGGTTATCCTTTTGGTTTAAAAGATGAAAAAATTCCAGTATATGCTAAAATAATTGCAGTGGCAGATGCGTATAGTGCCATGACTTCTGAAAGACCTTATAGAAAGAAAATGAGTAAAGAGGAAGCAATAGAAGAATTGAAAAAATATGCAGGAATACATTATGATAAAGAGATTGTAGAACTTTTTATAGATATAATTAATCAGAAAGAGGAGGTGAAAAAAAATGAAGGAAATTGAAATAGGAAAGGTATCTCACTATTATACAAAAATTGGTGTTGCTGCTATAAAAATTACAAAAGGTGAATTAAAAAAGGGAGACAAAATTCATATTAAGGGGCATACAACCGATTTAAATCAGATAGTTGAGTCAATGCAAAAGGAACATGAAATAATAGATGTTGCTAAAGAGGGTGATGATATAGGGATTAAGGTAAATGAACATGTCAGAGAAGGAGATATAGTTTATAAAATAGTTGAAGATTAGAAAAAGAAAGGAGAAAAATGGTGAGATTTTTAAACTTTTTTTCCAGTGATCTTGGTATAGATTTAGGTACTGCAAATACCTGTGTTTATGTAAGGGGTAAGGGTGTAGTTTTAATGGAGCCATCAATAGTTGCAATAAATACTAATACGAAACAGGTTGTTGCAGTTGGAGCAGAAGCAAAAAAAATGCTCGGTAAAACACCTTCAAACATAGTGGCTATGAAACCAATGAAAGATGGAGTTATTGCAGATTTTGCCGCCTGTGAAGAAATGTTAAGGTATTTTATTTATAAAGTTAAAACTCCCAAACATAGATTTGTTTTACCACCAAGAATTGTTATTTCTGTTCCTTCTGGAATAACAAGTGTAGAAAGAAGAGCTGTAAGGGAGACAGCACTTAAAGCAGGTGCAAGAATGGCTCTTCTTGTAGAAGAACCTATGGCTGCAGCAATCGGAGTTGGTCTTCCTGTTGAAGAACCATGTGGAAGTTTCATACTGGATATAGGTGGTGGAACAACAGAAATGGCTGTTATTTCTCTTGGAGGGATTGTCATTACAAAAAGTTTAAGAGTTGCAGGAAATGAAATGGATGAAGCAATTATAGAGTATCTGAAAAAGAAATATAATCTTTTAATTGGAGAAAGAACAGCAGAAGAAATAAAAATTAACATCGGTTCTGCTTTTCCTCTTGAGAAGGAATTAAAAATGGATGTTCACGGAAGAAGTTTGGTGGAAGGTTTACCAAAAGTTGTAAAAATTAATTCAGAAGAGATAAGAGAGGCACTCAGGGATACACTTAACATAATTGTAAATGCAGTGAGAGATATTCTTGAAGAAACACCTCCAGAACTTTCAAGCGATTTAATTGAAAGAGGGCTTGTAATTGCTGGTGGTGGAGCACTTTTAAGAGGCATAGATAAACTTATATCTCAGGAAACAAAACTCCCGGTTTATATAGCAGAAGACCCATTAACCGCTGTTGTGAGAGGAACAGGTAAAATGCTTGAAGAAGAAAAATATTTTAAACAAATTCCTCAGGAATAAAAAATGCTCTGGCGTTTCAGAAAAGAGTTTATTTTTTTCTTAATGATAATTTTTTCCTTTATTATTAAAAAAATTTCTTTTAAAAATAGTAATTCAAAATTAGATATTAAACCAAAAAATGAGAAACTTTTGAACTATGATGAAATTATTCAGGAAAATAAAAGATTGAGAGAATTTTTAAATCTAAAAGAGAAAAAAATTTTAACAAACTTTAAAGTAGCAGAAGTTATTGCTTTAAATCCCTATATTTTTCCAGCAGAAATTTTTATAGATAAAGGTAAAAAAGATGGAATATGTGAAAATGATATTGTTTTAACAGAGGACATTTTTTTAATTGGTAGGGTAATAGAGGTTGATAATTCCTTTTCAAAAGTTATTACTATTTTTAATAAAAAAACAAGAATAAGTGCAATAATTTCATCAACAAAAGAAATCGGAATAGTTGAAGGAGGATATGCTCCTTTTTTATTGTTAAAATATATTCCATATGATAGCAAAGTAAAAATAGGAGATGAGGTCTATACATCAGGATTTAGTGAATATTATCATTCAGGGATAAAAATAGGTAAGGTAATAAAAATAACAAAAAATACAAATTCACTTTTTTTAAATATTTATGTGAAGCCATATATAATTTCATACGATTTTAAGGAGGTAATTATCTGTGAATAGAAAATTCTGGATTATTTTAGAGCAGGTTTTTTTAGTTTGTGTTTTTCAATATTTTTTTTATAATTTCTTCTATTTCAAGTTAATTCCTTCTTTTTTTCTTATTTATCTTTTACTTCTTGTTTTTGATGGAAATACCGAAATTGCATTATTTTTGAGTTTTATTCTTGGTTTGATTAATGATATTTTTTCAAAAGAAATTTTAGGCATAACTTCAATAAGATATCTTTTAATAGTTTATTTTTCTTCATTTTTTGTGGTAAAATCAATAAAGGGTAAAAGCAGTTTAATTTTTATATTTAGTTTTTTATACTTTGTTTTAGTTTCATTTGGAAAATTGGGTGAAAGTTTTTGGGATGGAAAAGCATTATTGAAATATGCGATTTTGTTTTCTTTATACAACTTTATAGTCGGAATTATTATTGAAATTATCTTGAGGGAAATTAGAAAAAAATGGACAGAGAGAATCTTTTAAAAAATTTCTTGATATTTTTCATTTCTTTAATTTTACTTAGATGTTTTTATTTACAAATTATCAGATATAAGTATTACTATCAACTATCTATGAATAATTGCATAAGAACCATTGAAACAGGAATACCGAGAGGAATTATCTATGACAGAAATGGAAGAGTCCTTGCAAAGGATGTTCCTTCAAAGAATCTTGTTTTTGTTCCATACGATATTAAGGATGTTGAAAAAGTAAGTGGAGTTCTTTCTAATATACTAAATCTTGATAGAGATTATATAATAAAAAAAATGACAAAAAAATATGTAAATCCCTTTGATAGAGTTATACTTAAAAGAAATTTAACTGATAAAGAAGTTTCCTTAATTGAAGAAAATTTATATAATTTACCAGGAGTTTTTGTCCAGGAAGGAATAAAAAGATTATATACATTCGGGGAAAAAACAAGTCATTTACTCGGTTATCTCGGAGAAATTTCCCAGGCACAACTTGAGAAATTAAAAGATAAAGGATACGAAATGGGAGATGTAATAGGTCAGGATGGAGTTGAGAAATATTACGATGAATATTTAAGAGGTACTCCAGGAGGTATACAGGTTGAGGTTGATGCTCTTGGTCATCAGAGAAGAGTTTTTGGAAGAATAGAAGGTCAACCAGGGGCAGACATAATTTTAACAATAGATGCGACAATTCAGGAAATTGCTTATGAAGAACTTGGAGATAGAAATGGCTGTGTATGTGTTATGGATCCAAGGAATGGGGAAGTTTTTGCTCTTGTTAATAATCCATCTTTTGACCCTGACAATTTATTATATTATCTTAATGAAAGAAAACATCCTGAAAAACCATTTTTAAACAGGGTTATTAAAGGTCAGTATCCTCCAGGTTCGATTTTTAAGATAATAACAGAAATCGCTGCTCTTGAAACAGGGACTATTAAGGAATTTGATAGAGTTGAGTGTACAGGCGTTATGGAAGTTAATGATAGAGTTTTTCATTGCTGGAAGGAAGAGGGTCATGGTTGGGTTGATATAAACCTTGCATTACCATTTTCATGTAATATTTTCTTTGGAACTATTGGGATGAAACTTGGAGTTTCTAAGATTATTGAATATGCAAAAAAATTTGAACTTGGAAAGCCAACAGGAATTGATTTACCTGGAGAAGCAAGTGGTTATATTCCATCACCAAAAGAAACAGACCCTTTAAATTTATCAATTGGACAGGGACCAATTACCACCACACCAATTCAACTTTTATCTTTAATTTCTACTGTAGCAAATGGAGGGAATATCTGGCAGCCATTTTTAGTTAAAAAAATAATTACTTCAAAAGGAGAAATATTAAAAGAATTTATTCCAACTGTAAAAAAAACAGTTTATATTGATTCAGAAACTCTTGATATATTGAGAAAAGGGTTAAGAAATGTTGTTGTTTTTGGAACAGGTGCAAGAGCAAATGTTGAAGGACTTGAAATAGCAGGGAAAACAGGAACTGCACAAAGAGCGGCGACAGAAGTTGGTTTACCTACTCATGGTGCTTTTGTTTGTTATGCTCCATTTGATAGTCCAAAAATTGCTGTTGTTGTTTTTCTTGATTATGGCTCTTCACCTCAGGCAGCAGAAATAGCAGGAAAAATATTAAAAAGAATATTTTTACCTGAAAAAGTAGAGGAAAAAAATGAAACAGAAACTACAATATTTGAGGAATAGCATAATTGAAAAGGATATAATTTTTTTGAGTTATGTTTTAATATTTATAGGATTAATTCTTCTTTTCAGTGCATCAAAAGGAGTTATTCTTACAAAAGAAGCATTTTTTATAAAACAGGTAATATGGGTTATTCTGGGTTTTGTTTTTATTAAAATTTTTAAAAACAGTGATTACAGAAATTTAGAAAAAATAGCATATTTTTTCTATTTTTTAATCCTAATTTTACTTTTTATTGTATTACTTAAAGGAGAGGGTAGGGCCTCAAGATGGATAGGATTTAGATGGTTTTATTTTCAGCCATCTGAGTTTGCAAAACTGGTAGTCATCCTTACATTATCTTCATATTTATCCAAAAGAGATATTAAAAGGTTTCCTGTTTTGTTCACTGCAATCCTTATTATTGCAATTCCTTTTTTCCTTGTGTTTAAACAGCCAAATCTTGGAACTGCCTTTATTTTCATTTTGATTTTTATAGGAATAAGTTATATTTCTGGAATAACGAGAAAACAATTACTTGCACTTTTTTTAATTGTCCTTTTTTCCTCTCCTTTAATATGGGCTATTATGAAAGATTATCAGAGAGAAAGAATTTTAATATTTTTATCTCCTATGAGAGACCCGCTTGGAAAAGGATATAATTTACTTCAATCCAAAATTACTATAGGTTCAGGTGGATTTATAGGAAAAGGATTTATGAAAGGAACTCAAACTAAACTTGCTTTTCTTCCTGAATATCATACTGATTTTATATTCTGTGTTCTTGCTGAAGAATTTGGATTTTTAGGAGTTGTGATTTTTGTTTTGATATATTATTATTTTCTTAGTAAAATCCTTGAAATTATTTATATTTCAAAAGATACTTTTGGAAAATTTGTTGCCACAGGTATTTTTGTCATGTTTGCAGGGCATTTTTTAATAAATCTTGGTATGACACTCGGTATTTTCCCAGTCGTCGGAATTCCATTGCCTTTTATAAGTTACGGAGGTTCATCCTTAATAGTTTCCATTTTGTCAGTGATTATTTTATCAAGTATTGAGAAACATTCAACACTATTTTAAGTATGATAGAAAAAATAGAAAAATTACTTCCATTTGTTGAAAATCCTGCGAGGTATCTTGGGAAAGAAATAAATGTATGTATAAAAAAAGAAGGTAATGTTAAAATTGCTATTGGTTATCCTGATATTTATGAAATTGGAATGTCTTCTCTTGGTTTGAGGATTTTATATGGGATTGCTAATGAGAGAGATGACTGTATTTGTGAAAGATTTTTTCTTCCATGGATAGATATGGAAGATTTGATGAAAAAAGAAAAAATCCCTCTTTTTACACTTGAGACAAAAACTCCTCTTATTAAATTTGATTTAGTTGGAGTGAGTTTATCTTCTGAACTTAATTATACAAATTTTCTTAATATACTCTATCTTTCAGATATACCTATTTTTTCAAAAGATAGAAATAAACAACATCCTGTAATAATGATTGGTGGTAATTCTTCTTTTAATCCATTACCTCTTTCTCCTTTTGTTGATGCATTTCTAATAGGAGAGGGAGAGGAAGTTTTAAATGAAATAATAGATATAATAAAGGAAAACAAAGGCAATAGATATAAAATTCTTGAAAATCTGAATAAAATTGATTCAATTTTTGTGCCTTTACTTAAAAAGGAAAAAGTCAAAAGGGCATATGTAAAAAATTTAAATGATTCATTTTTTCCTGTTAAATATCTTGTTCCTTTGACTGAAATAATACATGATAGGATTTCAATAGAAATAATGAGGGGATGTAGTCAAGGTTGTAAATTCTGTCAAGCAGGTAGTTGCTGGAAGCCGGTAAGAATCAGAAGTTGTGATAAAATTCTAAAAATCGCAAGAGAAACATATAAAAATACAGGATATGAAGAGATTTCTCTTTTATCATTTTCTGCCGGTGACCATCCTGAAATAGAAAAAATAATAACAAAACTGGTAGAGGAATTTAAAACAAAAAATGTTTCAATTTCATTTCCATCTTTAAGGATTGATACATTTTCCTTCCAACTTGCATTAAAAATTAAAGAAATAAAAAAATCAAATTTAACATTTGCTCCTGAAACAAGTGAAAATTTAAGAAAAAAAATTGGGAAAAAAATTACTGATGAGGAAGTATTAAATTTGGCAATTCAGGCAAAAAAGAATTTTTATAGACACATAAAGTTATATTTTATGATAGGATTACCAGGAGAAGTAGAAAGCGATATAGAAGATGTTGTCAGATTTATAAATGAGATTTCAAAAATAATATCTGTCCATGTATCCTTTAATACCTTCATTCCAAAGCACCATACATTTTATCAGGTTGAAAGATTTATAAAAAAGGAAGAGTACGAAGAAAAAAGAGTATATATAACAGAAAGAATTAAAAAGAATAGATATATAAAGTTTAACTTTCATCCCTATGAAGCAAGTTTTATTGAATGTATTCTTGGTCGTGGAGATGAGGATTTATCAAAAATAATTTACAGGACATGGAAAAAGGGTAACAGATTTGAAAACTGGAAAGAATTTTTTAATTTTAAAAACTGGATTGATAGTTTTGAAGAAGAAAAAATTTCTCCACATAAATATACGGAATATATTTTACCACCATTTAAATGGGATTTTATAGAATTATAAAAGGCCTGGGCCGGATTTGAACCGGCGAATAGCGGTTTTGCAGACCGCTGCCTTCCCGCTTGGCTACCAGGCCATTTTTGTATTTAATATTTTACCTCATTTATTATATTTCCTGCAAGTTTTTAATTCTAAAGATATTGCACAAAAAGGGCAGGACAGATTTTTATTTTCCGCAAAATTCAAATATCCCCCATTTTGCTGGTTCTATTTTTTGTTCAGTTGGTAAATCATTTACAATTCCACCATATTCTTCATTCCAGTAAACCTTTAAAACATTTATTGTTCCACTATCATCTGAAAAATTTATTGCAAAATCACCTGCATATCTATCTCCCTTTTTAACCTTAAAATTTTTAAAAAATGAAACCGGAATTTTAATCTCAAGTGTATAAAAATCTTTCTCTATTTTAATTTCCATATCTGCTTTCTCTATATATCCTGTCCAGTCAATTCTTATATTTCCTGCTGGCGATGAAAAATAAACTGGATTTTTTGAATTTTCTTCAACTGGTTTAAAACAATAAATTACCTTTTTCCCTTTTAAATAAGTAAATAAAATTCTGTAATGAGTTGATGAAATTTTATTTTCAAAATTGTAATTTTTATCTGTACAAATAAAAAACTCAACTGTATCTCCATATTTAAAACATGTTTTTGGGTCTTCTCCTGAATTTTTCATTGGACTTGTATCAAATATTTTAAATGCAAGATAAATAAATTCCTCATCCCATTTTCCGCTTACTTTTCCAAAAATATCATCTTCAATTTTTATCTCATAAAAATTTTTCTCTTCCCATTCAGAAATATCTCCATCAATTTCAGGTGGTTTTTCTGTATAATGAAATTTGAATATTTTTTTCTCACCAGAGGATAAAAGATTAAATAGAAGGAAAAATAAAAAAAGAATCTTCATTTTATCCTTATTTTCAAAACTCTTAAATTCCCTGTATCAGAAACATAAATAAAATTTTTTTCTCCTGTAATATATGCTGGTTTTTTTAAATGTCCGGTATCATTTCCTTCAATTCCTGTTTCTCCAAAATGTTCCTTATAATTTCCATCTGTATCAATTCTTAAAATTATGTTATTGCCACCATCAACTAAAAATATTTCTTCATCAATGAAAACTAAATCCCTCAATTCCTTAAAATTTATTTTACCGGAACTATCTTTTTTCCATACAAGTAGAAATTTATTATTTTCTTTTCTGAATTTATAAAGGAAATTTTTATCAGTTATATATACATTTTCATCAAAATCAAATGTTATGCCAAACGGTTTTTCAAATTTAATCTCTTTGTCATCAATATAAAATTTAACTTCTTCAATATTTTTTATTTCTGCTTCTGGCTGAAAGGGTAGGGGCAGTTTAATTCTATAAATCTTTCCTGTATCCTGACCAACCATGTATAGAAAATTATCAAAAATTTTAACACCCCTGTATGTATATTCTTCCGTATTCTTTATAAAATTTCTGTATAATCTCTCATCATTTTGAAAAATATAAAATGGCTGCCTTTCCTTTTTCTTCTGCCAGTAATTTAATTCTGCTGGACAGTAAAACATATTATTTAAATATGCAAGACCTGTTGTATTATAATATACTCCACCACTTAAACTTGAAACAGGAGTTGAATCTGGTTTGTTTTTATCAAAAAAGAAAAATTCACCAGCCACTGGAGAACCATAAGAAATTGCCACACATAATCTTCCTTTATCATCAATTGCAATACCACATGGTTTTATTCCACCTGTAAAATTTAATGGTTTTAAAACTCCTTCATCTTCATCAAATTCACAGATAAGAATTCCAAGTGTTTTTGAGAGATATATTTTGCCATTTTTATCCTCAATTTGATTTGTATATCCACCATAAGAAACAAAAGGACTTCCAATCCCTCCAGGGTATGCTTCTCCATTTAATTTAAATCTTGAAAAATCTGCTCCATAGGTATGACAGTAAACATATTTTTCAGTAACTGTAAACTGACTCCTTATCGCATAATACCATTCAACAATTTGAGGCCAGTTTTCATTTTCAACCGGTTTCCCTTCAGAATTAAATTTTCCAACATAATTTTTTTGCTGTCTTGTATATGAAAGGTAAATATTATCATTTTTATCAACATCAACACATCCATATCTCTGAATACCATCAAGTTGAATTTTAAATTCTTTTATCTCATTTGTTTTTGTATTAACTGTAACTAAAACTGGCTGATTTGAACCTTTTGGAATTAATGTTGTAAATATCTCTCCTTTTGAATTCAATTTAGTTGATATACTGTGTCCAACAAACCAATCTGCTTTCCAATCTTCAAGTGTTATCTCCTCAAATTTTTCATCTTTTAAATTGAATTTTAATAGTCCATAGTTATTCCACTGTCTAACAAAAAAATAAATTTCATTATCTCCTTTGCATATTCTTCCATATTTTATGTAATTTTTAAATTTTTCAGGAAAACCATATTTTTTTATAACCTTTCCATCCTGAGAAATTTTGAGTAAGAAACCTGCTTTACCACCTGTATAAATAAATCCGTTATTGTCAACATAAATACCTTCATTTCCAGTTGTTCCATATGGTTGTTCTCCTATATCACTTTCATAAATTGTTTCTCCTTTTTCTCCACTATTACCAAAAATCCCTTCCACTTTCATAACTGGAAAACAACTGAAAGATAAAATTAAGATTAAAAATAAAAACTTTTTCATTTTGCCTCCTATTCAATCTTTATATTTCTTTCAATCTTCTTAATTTTTTCAAGCCCTTTTATTTCATATATATGGACAGCATCACTTCCTGCAACAAGATAATTTTTCCCATCAGTTCCTTTAAATTCCTGTGATAAGAAATGTTCAACCCATAAAGTATATGCATCAGGACTTGGACCTCTGTATGTATCCTTTAATAAACTGTCAACATAAAGTCCATCCTTTGTATAAACTCTGTCCTGACCATTAACATCAACAACAAAAACAAAATCATCTATAAATCCACCAATATTTATACATCTATAAAATTCATTTGGTTTTGCAAAACTTGTTGCTTTTTTCCCAACCTTAAATATAAGTTTTCCTTCTTTATTAAGTTTTGCAAGATATGCATCCTTTGTATTTGAAGCCCAGCCAATACCTTTACTTGGACCATCAACAATTGCTGATATATAAAAATTCCCATCCTCATCAACTCCAAGACCTGAATGATAAGAAACAACTTCAATTGGTATATTTTTTGCTTTATCCCAACTGTATTCAGGAATTCCTTTCTCATCAAATCCAGAAAATGGTATATAAAATAAATTTCCATTTGTTGATAGAAAATAAACATCCATATTTTTCATAATCCATCCAGCCCAGTAAGTCCCTCCTGTTGGTGTAAAATTATATGGGAATAATTCATCAATTGACGCACTATCATCCAGATTTAAATTTTTCCATATAGCAACTGTTTTATTCTGAAATTTCTGGCTTATTGGAATTTGTTTATATTTTGCCCAACTCCATGGTTGACCATGCTCAAATTCTATCCATCCATTTTTATCATCAGTCCAGATACTTGTTATATTTAATGCAGTAATAGGGATTAATTTATATCCATCAATCTTATAAATAGGCAGAACCCCTCCTCCAAGGAATAAAAACTTTTTACCCTCTTTTTCAATAACAAATGGTCTCGGCTGTCCAATTGCAATTGGTGAAAATTTTCTATTTGGATTTCCATGCCAGAAGTAAAAAGGCCATATAGCATCTACATACCATTTCTTGTTTTTTAGATCAACTTTAAATCTATAAATATGACCATCAACACAACTGTATAAATCAGTGAGATTGTAAGTATCAAGGCATGAAGAAATACTGTAATAATGTGGTCCTATCCATTCATTTAAAAATTTACCTTCCTTTGTAAAAACTGCAACTCTTCTTGGTGGCCAACTTTCTCCAACATATATCTTACCAAAACCAACTCCAGGACTATTAGGATATCTTAAATTTTCAGGTATATGCTTCCCTTCTATTTCCCTGCCTCCCTTTTTCCCTATTTCTCTTATAAATCTTACATTTTCTGAATAAACAACTATATTTTGGGATTTTCCTCTCTGAGTTATATATAAATTACCATTCTCATCAACTGCAATTCCATATGGATTGTCAAGATTTTTTATAATTTCCTTCGTCTCCTTTGTTGTCTTATCTATCCTTAAAACTTTATCTTCACTCACAACATATATATTCTCTTTATAAACCTCTATACCTATTGGCTTTTTTATCCCTTCAATACTTTCAACTTCTTTACCTGAATTTATATCAATAACTGCTATTCTATCTTCATTATAAAGTGTTACATAAATTTTCTCTTTATCACATGCAATACCAAATGAACTGATTTCAGGTAAAAGAGAAAAATTGCTCTCAACTATATCTTCATAAAAAGTCAATATTTTTTGTGGTTTTACTGGTTTTCCTACTTTTACATATTTTATTTCAGGGAAGAAAAGATATTCTCCTGTTTTTGCATCAACCTGCCATATAAATGCCTGCCTTGCTCCTTTATTTTCTCCCTCTCTTATGCCTTGACTATTTAAAACAAAAACTCTTTCTCCATTTGATGCAACTCCATAACAATCTCCCCATTCCCAACTATTATGCTGCTTCCATATTACTTTTCCATTTTCATCTACTTTAACAAGACATCCTTCTCCCTCTTCCTGAATCCATAATAAATAGACACCAGAATTATCAACTGCAATATCTATAACATCTCCCCAGACACCTCCCCAGCTTCCTTTTCCTTCACTTGTTCTATATGGTGGATTTCCAGCATTTCCAACACTCATAATATATTCAACTTCAATTCCAGGATTATAAAGAATTTTGTAAATATATTCTCCTTTACCAACTTCCTTTCCTTCCTCATCCTTACCATCCCATTCAATACTGTATTTTCCTGGTTGATATTTTTTGCCTGAAATTAATGTTCTTAAAAGTTTTCCTTCTTTACTGTAAATCGCTAAAGAAATTTTACTTTCCTCTTTAACTTCAAAATTTATTTGAGTTGAAAATAAATTTAAAATAAAAACCAGAATAAAAAATAAAATCTTTTTCATCTTTCACCTCCATTTTTTATTAATTCTGCCCATCCCCAGAAATTTGTTTTTTGATAATTTAATTCATCTCCAAGAGCAACTGCTTTAAACATACATCCATCTGAATTTGCTGTTCCCCATATTGTATCCATTGTCCATCTAATTCTATCCCCGGGTTTTGGTTTTATTTCTTTTGAGAGTAATGACCAGGGAATTTTTGCCTCCATTGTATATCCATTATTATTTGTCCATTTTTTAAATTTAACCTCAATTCCTTCAGTTTTCCAATCATTATATTTCATACCATTTTTTACAAGAACAAAGTCCTTATTTTTCTGGTCATTATGCCAGAATGAAATGTGAAATATGTAAGGATTGTCCTGGTTTGATGAAGTTGAATAATCAATTTTTGAATGTTCAGGACTTACGCAGAATCTGAATGTTATTGAGTCACCATGCCAGAAAACACCAATTTCCGGAACTCCTTTATTTTTCATAGGGTCTGGGTCTTTAACTTCACATGCTAAATATAAATTTTCACTATCATACATTCCATAAAATAAACTGCTATGTGTATCAATCAATTCTTCATCAAGAAAAACCGGCCCAAAGGAACCTTCCTTTCCCCATTCTTTAAGGTCTCCATCAATAATCACCTTACTTTTTGCAGGTAGAATTTTAAAATCATCTCCATAAGAAACTAAAATTAAAAAGATGATAAAAAATAAAAATTTTCTCATTTTTCCTCCTATTCAACTACTGCTTTTCCCCAGTATTTTGGTTCAAGACGGCTTTCTGTTGGTATATCATATGTTACATTTGCTGAAAAACTATTATTTGACCAGTATGAACGAAGTGAAACAGCAGAACCATTTGAATTGCCAAAAATATATCCTACATCAATCAAAATTTCATCTCCATTTCTTAATTCAAGTCCTATCAATTTTAAAGGTATGGAGACAATTGCTGTAAATCCGTCCTGAGTTTTCTTATAATCAAGTTTTATGTTTTCAAATTTTTCAATTACATCAAATTCTTCAGAACCTGTTGGAGAATAGAGAGTTATTGGTTTTCCTTTAAAATCTTTTACCTTTGGCCTATAAATAACTGCAACTGGTTTACCTTCCTGCCTTGTTATTAATATCCTTATATCTCCATATGTTGGTTTTTCTCTTTTCGGATCTGCATTTTTATCAGTTCCTATCTGTATATCAATTAAATTTCCACCCTTAAATATTATTTTGTAATCAGGAATTGAATTTACAAGTTCATAAGGAGTTTTAACTTCATAGAGGAAATAAATATTTTCATCATCATATGCTGCCTTGACAGTAAATTTTCTTCCTTCATCAATAATTTTTGTTATTCCCTTTGATACATTTAATGATTCTTTTCCTTTTGTAATTTCAAATTTCTGCGATTTTGCTATAATCTGCTGATATTTTTCATGCTCTTCTTTAACCCTTTTATAGTCATCTTCTGTTATAAAATATTCTCCTCCTTCAAGTCGTTTCACATTTTCAAGTCCAATAATTTCAGTAACTCTTCCATCCTGGTCTCCATTAAGAAGAAGATATTTCCCATTTATTTTTATTAGTTGTCCTGTAAAATTCTCACATGCATTTATATCAGGTCCAAGTCCTGGAATTCTTCCATCTTTCATAAGCATTCCTGCATAAATACCATCTGTTGTAAAGATATGGAACGGGCCGAAGTAAGAAGCACAACCTGTAAATCCATCCGCAACACCTAAAGGCATTGTTAAACCCCATATTCTACCTGGAGTAACAACAGGTAAACTTATTGCTTTATGCCATGAAATTATCTCATTATATGCCCATTTTAAATTCCAGTTTTTATCATAGCAGGCAAAACCAGGTTTACTTCCAGGATTAAGTGTATAAATAAATTTTTCATCTGGACTTAAATATAAGGATGTAAAACCACTATTTGTTCCTTTAAATGGTATGGGTTCTTTTTTATTTAAGTCATATACAGGTCTTCCATCTTTTTCAAATTTTACAGGTTTCAATATAAATCCAGAATCACACCAGGCATTCAATTCCTTATCAAACCAGTTAAATAGATTTGTTTCATTATCCTTTAATTTTATAACTTCATCTTCCTCTATTTTCTGATTATTATTTTTATCCTGCCAGAAATAAATTCCATCAGGATATTTTTTGGGATTATCCCATAATATTTTATAATTTTGACCTGTAGGTGAATATCCCGGTGGTCTAATAAGTCGTATTACTCCAGCAATTGGAATAAAAATATCTCCTTTTCTCATATAAAGTTTATTTCCATATTCAGAACCACCCCATCCATACTGTTTTCCATTCTTTGCTGTTATTACTCTGAATCTTCCTGCATAACTTCCAGGACTTGGTTCCATAACCATATTCTCTTCTGTCGCTCTCCATATTGTTGAATATGGATAAAATTTATTATTTTCCCAGTCAATCTTCCAAATAACATTATGACAGTATAATTCATCTGGTTTTTCAATATCTATATAACTCCATGTTGAATATCCACTTGCTCCAAAAAATTCATTTAAAAGTTTACCATTTTTTATATCCCAGACACTGATTCTTTTTGGATAATCACATTTTTCAGCAACCCATAATCTATTTTCTTCGTCAATAGAAATCCCAGATGGATAAAGCATACCAACTTTTTCATACTTTCCAATTTTATTTCTTCCACCTTTCTTCCCTATAAATCTTAAAAATTTTCCATTCTTATCAAAAACAGATACATTGTGTAAATTCCCCCAGTTTGAAACATATATTTTCCCTTCTCTGTCAATAACTATTCCTTCTGGCTGGTCTATATTTTTTTCAATAACAAATTTTTTCTCCCCTTCTTTATTTATTTTTAAAACTTTATTTTCTGAAATAACATAAATATCACCATTTTCATCAACAGACAGTCGTTTTGGCTTATTAACCTTTATTGTTTTTATTAATTTCCCTGTATTTGCATCATTTATACCAATTAAGTCAAGATTAAAATAGGAAATATAAAGAAGGCCATTTTTATAAAAAATCCCTGAAACATCGCACTTTCCCTCTTCTTTTACAGGCAATTCAGCAATTGGTTCTCCAGATGAAAAATTCAATACTTTTCCATTTTCAAGGTCAAAAACTCTAACTCCCTTATATCTTTCAAATCCAAAATCTCCGGAAGCAAAAAATCTTTTACCATCAGTTGCAAGATAAGTTGCTGATTGTTTTATACCCCATATTTTTTTACCATTTAAATCTACCTTTATAATTCCCCATCCTGATTCACATGCATTCCATGAAAGTAGAATCCCTTTTGGAACTGCACAGCAATCTGTAGGAACTCCATGGTCTCCTCCCCAGCCACCTTTATTATCATCTGTTTTATAAGGTGGATTGCCTGAATTATGAACTGAAAAAAGGAATTTTGTTTTAAGCCCTTTATGATAAACTCCTTTCCATATATATTTACCCGGTTTTATTATATTGCCAGAATCATCAAAACCATCCCAACTTTCAATATTTTTACCTTTATTTCTTTTTGCTGATGCACATATTGTTTTTACATGAGTTCCTTCAGGTGTAAAAATTTGTATTGTTACTTCTCCATCTTCCGGCAACTGGTATTCAAATTTTAATGGCAATGGTTTTTCAGGTAAAACACCTTCTTCAACAATTTCTTTTGGTAAATTCCCTTTTTCCGAAAAAATTACCTTTCCCCAGCATAAAGTTGACTGATAGGGAAAGCCGGGTCCTGACATTACATCATATGCCCATGCTGAACCACCTGCAGTTTTAAGACCATCAGGAGCAGACCAGCAGAATTGAACAACTCCTGCTATTGTTTTACCTTTTGGTGGTCCATCTACTCCGAGTGTCTTCCATGGTATTTTATATTCAAATGTATATTCATTCTCTCCTTTTAAATAAACTGCTTCAAAATATCCTTTTGGAACAACTCCATCTTTCCAATCTTCTCTTAAAGGTAAATATTTCATTGTCTTATATATCTGTAAAACTGGCTCATTCCTATCAGTATGATACCAGAGTGTTAAATGCAATAATTTTTCTATTAATGGCTCTGGTTTCCATGTTGAGGAATTAACAGGATAACCAAGAGATGGGTCAAGGACAATTCTAAACTGACAGGAATCAGCATCCCATCCTTTATTTGCTTCAACATAAGGGTCATGTCTGTTCATCATTGGTGTTGTATCCTTTACCATAGCACTTAAATAAATTGCTTCTTCATCATACATAATAGCAAATCTTGCACTCTGCATTTCACTTGTTTCAGGAACAACATAAATAAGAATTTGACCTGATAAATCCCAGTCATCAAGTTTTCCATCAATTACAACTTTTCCAGGAGCAGGAACAGCATAAATTTTGTTATGCCTTGCGACCTGAGAAAAAGAAATACCTGCAAAAACCATATAAAGAAAAAATAATTTAAAAACTTTCATAGTGCCTCCTTTCAATAATTGTAGTTTTTCAAAATTTTCCATTTATCTTCTTTCCCTTTTTTTATACCTTTCCTTATATTTTCTTTTCCTTCATCTTTTTTCCACCAGTTATGACCACCAAGCATATAATCAAAATCAATCTCATTTATTTTTTTCAAACTATTCAATAATTTCTCCTTATTAAAATCTTCGCTTCCAGCCCATCCAATTTCTCCATCAGACATCAATAAATCTCCTGTGAAAAGAAATCTTTTATCTTTCATTTTAACAAGAAAAGAAACACATCCATCTGTATGACCTGGTGTATAAAAATAATAGAATTCAATACCTTCAAAATCAGTCATTCCATCTTTTTCAATCTCAAAATCAATATTTACTGGCTTTACAAGATGTGGATATTCATACCAGACCCTGTATGTCTTTTCTTTTAAAGAAATTCCTGTATTTAAATGAGCAAAAATTTTTACTCCCTTTTCTTTAAAAAATAATGAATTTAAAGAATGGTCATAATGGCAGTGTGTAAGGAATATATGTGTAATTGGATTTTTTGAAATTTTTGCTACATTTTCAATTATTTCATTTCCTGTGAATCCATTTCCACAATCAATTAAAATAAATCCATTTTTATATTCAATAGCATAAACAAGGGAGTGGGCAATATATTTTGTTATTTCCTTCATACCACCCCAGCCAACAATAAAAACACCATCCAGATTCTTAATATCTTTATTCATTTTTTATTATAACCGGTTTAATTTTAAATATCTCCTTTGGAAATTTTCCTTCTTTTAACAATTCTCCAAACTTTTCAGAGATTTCCTCTTCATTTATTGAAATAGTCGGGATTTTTGGTTCAAAATCAACTGAATATGGAGTATTAAAATATCCAACTATTTTATAATCAGTCCCGAGCCATAAACCCATTTCTTCAATTATTTTTTGAACCTTTCTTGCAACATAATCAGCAAAAGCAAATATCCCATCAGGTTTTTCATTACTTTTGAATATCTCACTTAATCTTTTTATTAAATACTCATCTCCGCTGTTAATAATAATATTTTCTTCCTTAAATTTCATACCATATTCTTTAAATGCCTTTTTTATACCATTTATTCTTTCAATATCTATATTTGGCTTATAAGGTGGATTTGCCTGTGTTATTATTAGAATTCTTTTCGCACCTTTTTCAATTAAATATTTCGCTCCAAGATAGCCACCATATTCATAATCAGAAAGTATATAAGTTGCCCTGAATTTTAAATTTGATTCAAATTTATTTATGAAAATTAAATTTCTAATTTTTGAAATATTCCCTTTTAAAAAAGAGAAGGGAAAATCACCAACTCCATCAATAACAATAAATTCTGGATTATTTTCAATTGCTTCCTCAATATGCTTAATAACCTTTTCATCAATAATAGGTGTTTCATCAATAATTACCGGAAAGAATTTATTTTCCTGTATTTTTCTTATTAAAAGTTCTGAAAGGTAGCCATAAACATGACCTGTTCTTCTTTCAACAATAACTCCAATTCTGTATGTTAATTTTCTTTCTTCCCTTGGTTTTATTATTGTTCCTATTTTTGTTTTCCTTTCTATAAGCCCTTCATGTTCAAGAAATGATAGAACCTTATTTATTGTTCCTCTATTTACTCCATATATTTTAACAAGTTGATTTTCTGTAGGAAGTTTTTCTCCGGGTTTTCTTTTCATAATTTCTCTTAATAATTCCTCTTTTAAAATTTCAAATTTCTTTTTAAAAACAATTTTTCCCATTTTAAATTTCAGAAATTATTTTTTTTATCTTATTGTGCCACTTTTCAAAATCATCACTGTGGTAAATATATCTATCAGCACTATCATAAATTATTGTAAGGAAACCTTTACCAATTTTTATAACTTTAATTTCCACTCCTTCAACTACTTTTTCTTCAATTTCTCCAATAGTTTCAAGTTTTTTTATAAAATTTCCAATATCATCTGTTGCAAGGGGGTCAATTTCTATTTTAGTATATGGGTCAAAATTCAAATCCTCACCAACCAGAATAAATTTTTCTCCATTCCTTATTTCTGATACAAATTTTTCAAAATGATTTAACCAGTTTGTTCTCTGCAATTTTCTTATAATTGAATGTCTGTTTTCAGCAAATGGAACATAAAGATAATAACTTAACATATATTTTGAATAAAGACCTGAATAATTTCCAGTATAAATATTCTTTAACTTTCTGAAATTTTCAACAAATTCATCATCTTTCATTTCAAACAGATCAATATTATCTTCCTTTCTTTCAGGAAAAGGTTTAAGATTTTCTGGTTTAAAAATAGGTTTCTTTGAAATTACTCTTATTTCTTTCTCTATTTTCATTCCAGTTATACTTTCTTTAATTAAAATTTTATAATTTCCTTCTCTTTCATTTTCCGCAAATGGTATTGATACTTTTCCTGCTCCTTTTTCAAGTTGAGCATTATATATTGAATGAGTTTTTAATTTTTCACCAGAAGGAGAAAAAATCTCAACAATTGCTCCATAAGTTGCATCCTTAACACCTTTAAGAGAAATATTTATATTTAGATTTTCTCCTGTATAGATTTGAGTAGGCATTGAAACATTTATACCAACAGGAATTTCATCATCTTTAACAATAGAAAGTAAAACGGCATCCCCTGGTTTCAATTCAATATTATAATTCCCATTCTCATTTTTCTTTATTTCTTTTCTTTCAAGTAAATCAAAAACACTTATATTTTTTTCATCAAAAATAATTTCTCCTTTAACAACCGGACTTCTATGGTCTGAAAATATAAATAGATATTTTATTTTTCCTTTCGGGTCTGAATATAACTGACCTGCCCACCATGGTATTGCCTCTCCTTTTTGAGGGATTTGGTTCATCATACATCCCCACCATCCTTTATTCAATTCTGTTTTTTCAGCATTAACAAATGAAACAAAATAATCCCTTTTAACTTTCCCTTCTTTTCTTATTAAATAATCAATCAATTTCCTGTAATTTTCTCTATATTTTTCATAAAAACTATTCCACCAGTTATCCCAGTCATAAATAAAGTTTAAGTATATAACTTTTCCCTTTCCATATTTTCTTTCAAGAAGAGCAGGGGTTCCATCTTTATAATAAGAAATAACCTTTACATCAGGAGAAATATTTATAACTTTGTCCTTCCCTTTACTTTTGATTAAAAGACCTTTAATTTCAGAATATTCAGGGTTATCAATTATTATTTCTTCAACATTTAAATCCTGACTTGTATTTATTAATTTAAATCCAAGAAGTTCATAAAGTCCGCTTTCGGAAGATGGATAAACAGTATAAGGATTACCATATTTTGAAAAAGATGCAATCCATGGAGTTGAAATTAAAATTCCACCATTTTTAACAAAATTTTTTATCTTTTCTCCTTCTTCTCTATTTATAACCTGTGCATAAGAAGTTATTAAAATTGAAATCTCTGATAATTCATCTAAATTTATAACCTTTGGCATATATCCTGATTCTTCAAGGGCAGAATAAACTGGAGCATTACAACTTATTGCTGAACCAAAATGTTTTCCAAGAACACCCTTTTCAAATGGTTGAATACCTGTAAATAATCCAAGACCTTTTGTATAATGGAATTTTTTATGTAAGAGTATTGGTTCTATTTCTTTTAGTTTGTTAGTCAATTCTTTTGTCCAGAAAGATGCTCTTGTATGAGTTAAGTCAGGATTAAAGGTTAAAGGAGTATCAACCCAGTAATCAATATGTGTATTTCCTGCTATTATTGATGATAAGACAGTGGATTTCCATAATGTATATAAATCAAAATATGCCCACATTGCTCCAGAAAAACCCGGTATATCTCCATAGTCCCTTCTTGCAATTGCATTTCCACAAAGACCTGTTTCCTTAGGATAAAATGTACCAAGACCGGCAAAATTATAAACATCTACTTTTGGATAGAAACCACCAGGAGCACTGCATATTGTTAAAGGAACAGGATTTCTATTTTTCTTATATATTAAAGTTGCTAAATCACAGTATTTCTGATAATACCAGTCAAAAAATCTGTATGTCTGATAATATGGAGAAGAATAACAGAGATATTTTTTTGATATGTCTGGATTTTTTAATTCAACAGGAATTTTTTTATTTTTTTCTTCACTCTTCATTGCTTCCCATGCCTGAGAAGTCACAAAAACAGAAGAAGGATATGTGCATTTATTTTTTTCAAGTGGTATTTCTTCAAAACTCTTATAATTTGTATTCCATTCCTCATTCAGTTTCTCAATATCATTATCATATATTTCCTTTAAATAATCATCAAATACCTTCTTTGGAATTTCAGGTGCCTTATCTTCTTTCCAGTAATATCTTGTTCCCCATCCACCATCAAATCCACCTTCTTCTTGAAGTGAAACAAGACATTTACTTCTTGAATCAGGTCCAGATTTATTCAAATTTTCAATAACCTTTTCCATATCTTTTCTTACATCTTCCCAGTTATCAAATTTTATTTCAACTCCAAATGTATTTATTCCTGTGCCTTCAACATATTGCCTCAATCCATACTTATCACATAAATGACTATTTCCTGGATAACCAAGAGAATTAAAACCAGAATCAAATAGAAGTTTCATTTTAGGATAAGGACCACCATTTGTCCATAAAGAAAATTGAAATTGTTTCCTCATATCCCATTTTTCATCATTATGAATCTGTAAAAATTCAGAAGAGCCAACTATTTCATTTTCAGATAGACATATTCCTTTTAAAAAATAACCTGATAAAAATTCAGGTCCTCCATCAAGCATTTTTAAAGAGAAATTTAAAACTTCTTTTTCATTCTTTAAATTTATTACTTTTGAGAGAGATTTTAATATCCTTCCATTTCTATCAAGCAAAAAAAGATAAACTGTATATTCTTTTCCTTTTTCTCCTTTAATTTCAAAATCAACTTTTATATCTTCATTTTCAACATATGAAAATTTATCTGTTTTGATTGAAACAGGAACTTTGTGCAGATAATCAACATATTTATAACTTTCTGAAATAATCTCATTTTTTTCATTCATTGCTTTAACTTTCAAGCAAAGATACCTATCAAGACATGGAATATTAACTTTTGATTTGAAACTGATAATTTTTTCTTCATAAGGAGATAATTGAATAATTTTTTTATCAAGAATTTTATTTTCTGAATATCTTGAAGAGATAACAAAATCAAGGGAAATATTCTGTTTTTTGTCTGTGTAATTTTTAACTTTTACAGGTATTTCAATCTCATCATCATATTTTATTTTTCTATCATCATCAAATTTAATATTTATAAAAACAGGAAATGCATTTTCCTTGTATTTTAAATACCAGACCAATCTATTAAAAAATGAAAGCCAGACCTCACTTTCATCAGGTCTATCTCCACTATATGAAGAATAATTAGTTCCAATCCATTCAACCCTATCTTTTGGAAAATCATAAAGAAATACAACATCTCCTTTTTCAACCTTCCTGTACCAGAAATTAGGATATCCTTTTCTTTCAGTCAACTTTATACTATTTTCATCAAAAGCAACATAAACAGGTCCATACCAGTAAGTTCCTGTTATTTCAAAAGGTAGTCCGCAAGTTAATGGATGTTCAGTTGATTTCCCAGGACAGAATGTCCATATTTTATGTATTCCATCAAATTTAGCAGGCATTATTTCTGAAATAGGTGTATTATCAAAAACAATTTCCCATGAAGGATTAATGAAAACAAGTGATTTCCCGTTTTTAACAAATTCAACAATTTTCTTTTCTATATTAAAAATCTTTTCTCTTTGTTTTTCATCTTTTGAATTTGGAGGAAAACTTGCAAAAATAATGTCAAAATCATTTAAATTTTCAAGTATATAATTTAAATATTTCTCTCCTTCATTATTAACAAAATCCATATCATTTTTTGTCTCTTCAAGTGGTTTATTGCATAAATGGTGATAATCCTGGTCATCATAAAAAATCTGAACAAATTTTAATTTTGCTCCAGTAATTCTTTCAATATAATAAGCAAAATCAGCGCGATAGTGTGAATTAGCAATAAACAAAACCTTTGGCGGTGAAAAATTCTTATAAAAATAGTTCTCACTGAAAGTTAAAAAAGGAAAAAATAAAAAAAATACCACTAATTTTTTAATCCTCATACTCTCCCTCCATTTTAAATTTGATTACCATAAAGCACTATTTGGTATATAAAAATCACCGGGTCTGTATGTGCTTGGTGTCCATCCAGTAAATAATCCTGCACTTCCATCTATATACAATACATTATGGTGATTTGGGATATATTGTGATTTAAACCAACCCCATTGATTATCCCCAGCCATAATTCTTAAATCTTGGGTATAACTGTAAACAGGATAAAGATAGCAACTGATACCCCATGGTTTTAAAACTGGCATTTCCATAATATATACAATTTGTTTGTTCCCTGGAATCATACTTATTGTTGGTGCATATGTATGAAGGTTAGTGGATATACCATATGTAACAGGAACACCAGGAGCAACAACTTCATCAGGTCCAGATGGTTTTGTTGGTTGCCAGTAATTTATTTTATATCTTGTTCTTGCAAAACTTGGGCAATACCATACCTTACCATCCTTTAAATATCCATATTTGTATAATCTATAGGGTAAAGCATAAGAACCATTCCATGGAGTTGCCGGATGATGTGGTAGAAGTCCATTATAGTCATTTATATACATGTGAACAGCAAGACCTATCTGTTTTAAATTATTTATACATAATGCACTCCTTGCTTTTTCCCTTGCCTTACTTAGTGCAGGTAAAAGCATTGCAGCAAGGATGGCTATTATAGCCACAACAACTAAAAGTTCTATTAAAGTAAAACCCCTTTTCTTCATTTTTATCACCTCCTTTTTTAACTTCCATAACCTATTACACCACCAATTCCTATATCATATTGCTTCGTTCCACTTTTCAATTTTCCCCTTAAAAAAGTTGCTCTAACAATCCCATTTGGTTGTAGTGGTATAAATTCAACTGTTCCACCAAGTCGTAAAACATTAAATCCAAGTGCTCCATGTGTCCATCTTTGTGGGTCCATCATACCTGTTGACTTAAAATCTGCACTTCTATATCCATCATCAGAGGTTCCATAAAAATAAGGTAACTGGTCTGATAAAATAACAAGTTCTGGGTCATTTGTTGTTCTGAAAAGGTTCATTTGAGCAGTTTGAGGAGGATCCGTAGTATTAACTCTGATACAGTATGTATATGTGCAACCATCATCTTGAGTAGTATGCCATAGATAACTATTTCCCCATAATTGATTTGTTTTTCCAGAACCAATAATTTTTCCTGTCGCATCAGTTCTTCCTGGATTTAAATGAGATACACCTGGACATAAAAACATTCTTGGATTTGCATATTTTGGTATTAAAGCAACAAGTGATTCTGTCCTTGTAGGTTGAGCACCACCTCCTACATCTCCTGTAGAATAAGAATTCGGGTCTGTTGTCCATGCATTTGGTCCTGGATGTAAATAATCAGCAGAAGGATTTGGAAGTCATCCGTCATAGTCCTCAGCATACATCATTAAAGATAAATGAATCTGTTTTAAATTACTCATGCAACTTGCTATTCCTGCTCTTATTCTTGCCCTTGCAAGTGCTGGTAGAAGCATTGCAGCAAGGATGGCTATTATAGCCACAACAACTAAAAGTTCTATTAAGGTAAAACCTCTTTTTTTCATTTTTATCACCTCCTTTTGTCTATTTGTTCAACAATAATTTTAAAACATTTTTTTATTTTGTCAAGTAATTTTTATATAGCCATTTTTTTTACAATATTTAAATACTCAACTTTTATGGATTTTGTTTTATTTACGACCTCTGAAAGTGGTGTATAAACTATTTCTTCTCCTTTAATTCCAATCATATATCCATACTTACCTTCAATTAAGATTTCAACTGCTCTATGACCAAAAATAGTCGCAAGTTTTCTTGTTAAATATGTTGGTTTTCCTCCTCTCTGAATATATCCAAGAACTGTGTATCTTATTTCTCTATCAGGCAATTTCTCACTTAAAATTTTTGTTAAATCTTCTGCTTTTCCAGCACCTTCAGCCAGAACAATTATACAACTCTTTTTTCCTTTTTCTCCCTCTTCTTTAATTTCTTCAACAATTTTATCAATATTCATCTCTACCTCTGGAATTATTACAATTTCTGCACCACATACAATTCCAATTTCAAGAGCAAGAATTCCACTTTCCCTTCCCATAACTTCTATAATAAATGTTCTTTCATGACTTGTTGCTGTATCCCTTATTTTATCTATCGCATCTATTGCTGTATTGACAGCAGTATCAAAACCAATTGTATAATCAGTTCCATAAATGTCATTATCTATTGAGGCAGGAACATGGACGACCGGGAAATTAAATTCAGAATATAAAAGATAAGCACCTTTTGCAGAACCGTCTCCACCAATTACAATAAGTCCATCAATTTTTGCTTCAATAAGATTTTCAAAACATTTTTCTCTAATCTCTCTCTTTTTAAATTCATAAAATCTTTTTGTTTTCAGAATTGTTCCGCCCTGATTGATTATTCCACCTACACTTCTTGAAGTTAATTTTTCAAATTTTTTTTCATAAAGTCCCCTAAATCCATCGTAAATTCCAATCACTTCAATATTATAAAAAATAGCGGTTCGGACAGCACTTCTTATAGCAGCATTCATCCCTGGGGCATCACCGCCTGTTGTAACTATTCCTATTCTTTTCATATCAATATCCAAAATCTGCTTTAAGGCCTGATTTAATTTCTTTTGATTCTTTAATTAATGATTTTGCCTCATTACTCATAAATTCAAATTTATACCACCATGGTTTTGACATAATTTTTGTTATAGTTCTTATCATTCTTATCCTTGGAATTGCAATTTTTACAAATGATTTTTCAAGTGTATCCCAGTCCTTTGTTTCAGGGTCTGTAAATGCTTCCTTAAAATATGCTCTTCCACACATAGGTCCAGCAACAAGGTCACAGACAGAACCATACTGAATCGCATATTGTTCAAAATCCACAGCAGCACTTAGTAATAATAAAGGTCTTGGTGATATTTTTTCCATTTCAGATGCAACATCTCTTACAACTTGAGGGGAACATACCTGAATAACTTTACCATCTTCTTCTACCCATAATACCGGAACCTGTGTTTTATAAAAATGACCAAATGGAGAAAAATCTTTTGCCATTTTGATTAATGCATCAGGTAATTTTTTTGCTTTTTCAAGTTTTGTTTCTCCAGGTAAATCTGCAAGTAATGTTTCATTATATAGTGGCTTTTCAAGTTTTTTACATTTTTCAAAGACACCTGCAAGCCATTCTTTATTTTTTTCCCAACTTTCTTTATGGTCTGGATTTAAATAAACAAGTGTTTTAAAAGCATCTACTTTCTCAGCAATTTCTTCAGGTTCTATGGCAAGTCGTGCAACCTTTCCAAGCCCTCCATCAAGTTCTGTTGGTTTTGTATGTTCAAGTCGTCCAATAAGAAGAATATTTTCTCCAAGTGCCTCTTTAAATCCAGGAGTTAAAATAGCAAGGTGATTGAATAATGCAGCAGTAACTTCACCCCTTAAATGCCTTGCAAATCTTTTACATACCTCTTTAACATCCTCATCATTTGCTTCCCTATTTTCTCCTATATGTTTTAAAAATGAATTTGTAAGTTTTATATAAGAACTGTGCTGGTCTGAAGCAAATACATCCATAACTCCATCAGGTGCAAATTTAGCAAGAACTTTAAAAATACCTTCACTCACTTCCAAACCATCCTTATACTTAGCATAAGCCATTTTCTCCTCCTTTTTTAAGTAAACTGGTTTTTAAATTTTTTTAACTTTTCTATTAAACTTTTATCCTTTCTTGATAGAATTTGAATTGCAAAAATAGCAGAATTTTTAACACCTGCTTTTCCAAGAGACATACATGCCACAGGAACTCCTTCGGGCATTTGAACAATTGAAAATATATTATCTTCACTTGGAATATTATTAGCAGGTAGTGGAACTCCTATAACTGGAACTATAGTTTTTGAAGCAATAATACCTGGTAAATGTGTGGCAATTCTACAATTAATAATTATTACATCTACTCCTGTTTTTTCAACTGTTTCTATAAATTCATCAAGAAAGTTTAAATTATCCATTCCTGAGAATATTTTAATATCATAAAAAATTCCAAATTCTTCAAGGATTTTCTTCTCATCCTCTATGCTTTTTAAATCTTCCTCATTATCAACCATAATCATTACTTTTGCCATATTTTTTTCATCCTTGATATTGCTTCTTTTATTTTTACTTCATCTATTGTCAGAGAAAAACGAACATATCCCTCACCGGAAGGACCAAAACCAACTCCCGGAGTTGCTACTATTTTACCATTTTCAAGCAAAAAGTCAACAAATTTAATTGAGTTTCCATTTATTTTTACCCAGAAATAAAATGTTCCCAAAGGTATGTCAAAATCAAATCCTAATTCCTTTAAACCTGATGTAAAAATGTCTCTCCTTTTCCTGTAAGTTTCTCTAATTTTTTTAACTGGTTCCTGTGTACCTGTAAGTGCTTCTATCCCTGCGTACTGGATTGCTTCAAAAGTTCCAGAATCAATATTTTCCTTAATTTTAGCAAGAGCCGATATTAAAAAAGAATTTCCACATGCCCATCCAATTCTCCATCCGGTCATATTATATGTTTTAGATAATGAATTAAATTCAATTACAACATCCTTTGCACCATCTATTGAAAATATATTGACAGGTCTTTTTTCAAAATATATTTCTGAATAAGCAGCATCATAGGCAAGTATAATATTGTTTTTTTTACAGAATTTTATTGCTTCTTTTAAAAAATCATAACTTGCAAAACTTCCTGTTGGATTGTTTGGATAATTCAAATATAAAATCTTTGCTTTTTTAATAACTTGTTCCGGTATTCTTTCAAATTCAGGTAAAAATCTGTTTTCTCTTTTAAGTGGTAGAAAATAACTTTCGCCTCCAGCAATCAAAGTCCCGAGATGATATACAGGATATCCTGGTTCTGGAACAAGTGAAACATCTCCAGGGTTTATAAAACATAAAGGAAAATGAGCAATTCCTTCTTTAGACCCAATTAAAACGCATATTTCATTCTCATAATCAATATCAACATCATAATTTTTCTTATAAAAATCTGCAATCGCCTTTCTGAATTCTTTTATCCCTTTTCCAAATGGATACCTGTGAAATTTTGGATTTTGGACTGCCTTTTTCATTGCTTCAATAATATTTTCCGGTGTAGGCATGTCAGGGTCTCCAACTCCAAAATCAATTACATCTTCTCCTTTTGCAATTAATTCTTTTTTCTTCCTGTCTATTTCTACAAAAAGATAAGGCGGAATTTTCTTTAATCTTTCACTTATTTCAAACATTTAAAACCTCCTCTTTTATAAAGTGTTCCATTTCATAAAATCCTTTGTCTTTTTTATTAAGATATTTTGCTACTTTCAATGCTCCAGAAGCAAATGCTTCTCTATTATAACACCTGTGAGATATTTCAATTATTTCTCCTGTTCCTCCAAAAAACACAGTATGTTCTCCTACTATATCTCCTATTCTTAAAGAATGTATTCCTATTTCCTCAAATTTTCTTTCTTCTGTTATTCCACTCCTTCCATATTTCAGAACATCTTCCATTTTTAAATTTCTTTCCTTACATATTATTTCTGCAATCTTTTTTGCAGTTCCACTTGGTGCATCTTTTTTAAAATGATGATGTATTTCTTCAATTTCTATTTCATAATTTTTAAAAAGTTGAGTTGTATATTTTACTGCCTGAAAAAATAAATTTACACCTAAACTCATGTTTGGGGATAAAAAAACAGGCACATACTTAGAGACCTCTTTTATTTTTTCAATTTCTTCTGACTTAAAACCAGTTGTTCCAATAACTATTTTTCCTCCTTTTTCTTTTATCGTTTTTATAAAATTCAAAGTAGCGGTTGGTGTTGTAAAATCAATTACTAAATCACCTTTTTCTAATATTTTATCTAAACTGTTAAAAATTTTTATACCCTTTTTTATCTCATTGTCAATCATAGGATGATTCTTTGCTTCAACGCCACCCTTAATAAAAAAATCATTATCCTTTAAAGCAAGTTCAATTATTAAACTTCCCATTTTTCCACATGCACCACAGACAATCAGGTTAATTCTTGCCATTTTTATCCCTCCTTTACCCTTTTAATCTTTGCTCCAAGTTGATTTAATTTTTTCTCAAATTTCTCATATCCCCTGTCAAGATGATAAATTCTTGAAATTTCTGTAATTCCTTCAGCAGTAAGACCAGCAAGAACTAAAGCAGCACTTGCTCTTAAATCAGAAGCCATTACCTTTGCACCCTTTAAAACATCTACTCCTTTTATTATTGCTTTTGACCCATCAAGGGTAATATCTGCACCAAGACGGTTTAACTCACCAACATGAATAAATCTTTCTGGAAAAACTTTTTCTGTGATTAAACTTATTCCATCTGCGAGTGTTAAAAAACTCATCATTTGTGCTTGTAAGTCAGTAGGAAAACCTGGATAGGGGAGAGTAGTGATTTCAACTGCTTTCCACTTATTTTTTGGAATAGTAACTACAAAATTATCTTCGTAAGAAATTTCAAGGCCTGACTCTTCAATTTTATCAAAAAGAGAGAGAAGATGCTGGGTGATAACCCTATTAACCTTAATTTTACTTCTTGTAATATATCCAGCAAGTATAAAAGTCCCTGCTTCAATTCTGTCAGGTATAATTTCATGTTCAACCCCTTTTAATTTTTTAACTCCCTCTATTCTAATAAGATGAGAACCTGCTCCATAAATCTTAGCACCCATTTTATTTAAAAAATTTGCTAAATCCACTATTTCAGGTTCGCAAGCAGCAAATTCAATAATTGTTTCACCTTCAGCAAGAACAGCAGCACACATTAAATTTGCAGTAGCAAGAACGCTTGAACCAAAACTACCACCAAGAAAAATAGTATTTCCTTTAATATTATCTGCTTTACCTACTATATATCCTTCTTCATTTTCTATTTGAATTCCGAGTTTTTTCAATCCTTTTATATGAAGGTCAATTGGTCTTGGTCCTATAACACATCCTCCTGGCATTGAAAATCTTGCTTTTTTATATTTTGAAAGTAAGGGTCCAAGAAGACATATTGAACCTCTCATTGTGCTGACAAATTCATAAGGAGCAGAAAATTGATAAATTCCGGATGGGTCAATTTCAAGAGTATTGTTTTCAAATTTTGTATTTACACCCATATAATTTAAAATTTTAATCATTGTATGAACATCTTTTAAATCAGGAACATTATATAAGACCGTCTTTCCTTCTCCCATTATACTTGCAGCAATTATTGGAAGAGAAGCATTTTTTGAACCAGAAACATCTACTTCATTTTCAAGTTTATAACCACCTTCTATAATAAATTTTTCCATATCTCTCCTTTTTTGTCATATTATTTTACTATATTTTATTTTTTTTTAAAGACCATAATTCTATCAAAAGAAAAAAAATCTTTTTCAATAGAAAAAATTTCAAGGTTGGATGGTGTAATTTTTTTTATTTCTGGGGCTTGATTAAAGCCAATTTCAATTATTAAAAATCCATTTTTTTTCAGGTAGACAGGACTTCCACTTATAATTTTTCTTATTATTTTCAATCCATCTATTCCTCCAATAAGTGCCCTTTTTGGTTCTTTTTTTATTTCTTCTCCAAGGTTTTCATATTCGTTTTTACTCACATAGGGTGGATTACTCACAATTATTTCAAATTTTTCATTAATTTTATCAAAGACATTTGAAATAATAAATTTTATTTTTTTCTCCACTTTATTTAAAATTGCATTTTTATAAGATATATATAAACTTTTTTTTGAAATATCAACTCCTGTTACTTTACAATTCTCAATATTTTTAGCAAGACAAATTGAAATATTTCCACATCCAGTTCCAATATCAAGAATTTTTACTTTTTTAGGGTAAAAATAATTCTTATATAATTGGATTGTTTTTTCAACAAGTAATTCAGTTTCAGGTCTTGGTATAAAAACTCCATTTTCAATTTTAAACTCGCAGTTATAAAAGTAAATTTTTTTTGTAATATAAGATAGAGGAATTCTTTTTTTTCTTTTCTCAATTAATTTTAGAAATTTTTTAAACAGTTTCTCATTAATGAAAATTTTTTCAGTGTATATTTTGAATCTTTCTATTCCAAGGAGATTTGAAAGTATTATTTCTGCTTCTAAACGGGGAGATTCTATACTTTTTTCTTTAAGTTCTTTTTCCGCATATTTTATAGCAGTTAATCCATCCACTATTTTTCATTTATTTTCTGTTTCTACTTTTGCAAGAGCAGTAATTGCTTTTTTAGCAGCATTTTTAATTTGTAGATATTCTCCTTCCTCTGCAAGATATTCTATAAGTCCTTTTATTTCTTCGTCTGGATTCTCTTTTAAATATTCACTCAGAACTTCAATAATATTTGCTCTTATATAAATTTCTTCTTCAGGATTACCCTGTGGAAAGTTTTCTTTTAATCTGGAGACCATTAAATCAATATTTCTGTATTCTCCAAGTTTTCCAAGTGCAATATAGTAATATATTCTTAAACCGGGAACTCCAAACTCTCTCCATGCTTTTTTTATAATTGATAAAGAACTTTTATCTCTCATGTTTGCAAGGGCATTCATAAGTTTAACAGCAAAGATAATTTCGTTTTTCTCTTCATCTGTCTGTCTTTGAGAATATGAAATTTCAGGAGGTGTAAATCCAGGGACTCCGGGTCCAGTATATCCTTCAGAAACTTCTTGCTGTATTACAACAGCAGATGCTCCAATGCCTGAAATATCTATTTTCCTTTTACTTAATTCAAGTAATTCTTCATATTTTCTCTTTTTTACAGTTAAATCCTCAAGTTCTTTATTTATTTTTTCAATTTCTTCATTATTTGCTTTAATTTTTTCTTCACTATTTCTTTTTTCCTCAAGTAGTTTTTTTGTTTCCTTATCGGTTAATGTTTTTTTGCTACTCTGAGTAATTCCCGGAGGAGCACCAGGTGGAAATTCTTCTTGTGAACTATAAAGTTGATTATCTATTTGAGCAATCCTATTATTTAAATTCTGAATTTCACTATTTAAAACAATTTTTCTTGCAGTGAGGTCATCTACTTTTTGATTTATATCCTGTATATTTCTTTTTGCATCTTCTCTTTCTTTCTCTCTTCTTGTTACCATACCTGTAAGTGCATTTTTCAATTCTTCAACAACTTTTTCTGATTTTAAATTGCTGATAGTATCAAGAGCAACAATTCTTATTTCAAATAATTCTTCTTCATTCTTAATGATATCAAGAAGCATATCTATTACTTCTGGACTGTTAACTTTCCCGGCAGTAAGTATTAAATTTCTTTTAATTTCAGGATTTTTTTCTACTTTTATAAGTGAAATAATATCATTTATAACATTATTTACATCTGATGAAGGATATATAATTATTTCATTAGATGCTTTTTTTCTTGTATCTTCAGTTCCAAATTTTATTCTTTTTATAAGAGTTGTAATTGGTAATCTTTTCGTTTCAGGGGATTGAGGCGTTTCTATTATCTGTGACGTTTCTGGTGATAATCTTTCTTGAAGTGCTGGTGGTAATCCTTCTGTTGTTGCCTTTTCTTCCTTTTTTTTCATTTCTTCCTCTTTTTTCTTTTTTTCTTCTATTTCAAGTTGTTCCCATTTCTTGGCAATCTGGACTTCTTTTTCACTATTTTCAATATCCTTTTTCAGTTTTAATGCACTTTTGCCATAATATGATAGGGGAGCAGAATTTATAATTTTATTTAATGCTTCTATTGCTTCAACTTTTTTATTCTGGGATAAATAAATTAAAGCAAGTGTATAGTAATAAGAAGGATTTTGTGAGTTGATATTTATTGCTTTTTGTAAATTAGAAATTGCTTTATCAGGTTCTCCTTTTCTAAAATATGCTTCAGCAAGATAATAATAAATATCAGAATTTTCTGAAGATATTTTTTTTGCTTCTTCAAAAGCACTTATTGCTTTTTCATATTCTTCTGTTTTTAAATAGATAACACCTTCATTAATTAAATCAGTAAATTCTTTTCCAAATGCAAGTAGAGAAAGTAGCATAAAACAAATCCACATTTTAATTTTCATCTTTTTCCTCCCTTTTCTTCTATATTACCCCCAAAATATAAAAAATGTCAATTTTTAAAAAACAACTTAAAATAAATATAATTCTCATAAAAATTCAGGTACACAATCAAATTATCTTTTCCCTTTTTTTTCTTTTGGAAAAATATTAAAAAATTTTAATAATACACAAAGATTTTTTAACTTTCTCAAATTTTCTACCTCTTTTTTCTTTTATCCTTTTCTTATTCATAATTTCGGATAATTTCTCAATTAATTCAACTATTTTCTTTTTTATCGCAACTATATTCATAATTTAATTTTATCAGATTTTCTGGAAGGGAAAAATTGAAAAAGGACTGCCACCAGAAAAATAAGGAAATTTTAAAAATTTAATTTTTTATTTACTTTTTTCTTCTTTTGTGGGTTTTCCTACTGGTGTTGTGACTTTTTTTTTGGGTTTTTCTTCTAATTTTGTGACTTTAAGGATTACATTTTCTCCTGCCTTTGTTTCCTTGTAAGAAACAACAACTTTATCTCCAACCTTCAGTTTTGAAATTGCTTCCTTTGTCGTTGGAGTTGTTGCTTTTACTTTAACAGTGGTGCCATCATCCTTTTTCACAGTGATTGTGCTTTCTGTTGCAGTAATATCTGTAATTTCTCCGGAGATTTTTAAAATTTCTACCTTCGCTTTTGTAGAAGATGCAGGAGTAGCAGGTGTTGCTGGAGTTGCAGGTGTGGCAGGAGTAGCAGGTGTTGCTGGAGTTGTTGGTTTTTGTGCTTTTTGTTCAGCAGAAAAAGCAAATGTACAGATAAAAGACATAATTGTGAGAGCAGTTATAACCTTTTTCATCTTTTATCACCTCCTTTCTTTTTATTTTTCTGGTGGCAGTCCTTTTTGTTAATAGATGATATATTTTTTAAAAAGGTTTACATATCTTCAAATATTTCTTTATAAATCTCCTTCAATCTTTTCCTTTTTTCTGTATCATACTGAAGATACTGAATATAATTTTGTGATATTAAAATTTTTTCATCCTCATTTAATTTCAAAAATTTGTTATAATTTTCAAGAATTTGATTTTTTTCATATTCAGGAATTGTATTTAAATGCCTGAGGTTATCAAAAAATTTCTCATTTTCAAGTATAATTTCAATTTCTTCAGGTAAAAAATATTTTTTAATATATGTTTTTTTATTATTGAAGTAAAAAAACAATAGAATTGATGATGCAAAAAGTAAAACAAAAATAAAGAGATTTAAGATTTTATTTTGTTTCATTTTCTTCCTCCATTGCAACCATTTCTTCAATTTCATCAAGATTTTTTACAATATGAAAATCTTTAAATAAATGGTAATATCTCGCTATATTAATCTGATGCTGGAATTTATTTAATACAATTAGAAAAAGGCAAAGGATAAATAAAAAACTCACAGTAAATTTTTTAATTTTTATTTCCATCGCCATTTTTGCATTTTCATAATCTTCAATCCTCTTTATAATTTTTTGAGTTAGATATCCCCAGTAATTCCCATTTTTATATCTTTCATAATCTGTAAAAAATGTTTTTAAATACTGATAATAAAAATTGCAATCTGCACATAAATTTAAATGTTTTTCAATTTCTTCTTTTTCATTTTTACTCAATTTTCCTTCAATAAAAAGAATAATATTTTTCCTGATTTTTTCACATTCTTTCATTTTTTAAAATCCTCCTTAATGTTTTTATCCCTCTAAAAATATGTGCTTTAATAGTTCCTTCCTTACATTCCATTATTTTTGATATTTCTTTTATTTTCAATCCTTCCATAAATTTTAAATTTATTGCTTCTCTTTGTTTTTCAGGAAGTTTTTCAATAGCAGTTCTGATTTTTTCTTTTATTTCTTCATTTGAATTATTTTCATCATTGTAAAAAATTAAATTTTCATTTAAATTATTAAGTGTTTTCATTCTATATTTTTTTCTCAAATTTTCCCTCACAAGATTTAAAGTTATCGTATAAATCCAGTTTGTAAGTGAATTTGTTTTTCTTAAATTTCTTAATTTCCTGTAAACTATTAGAAATGTTTCCTGTGTTATATCTTCTGCGTCCTGGTGATTATTTAAAAATTTATAAGCAATACCATATACCATTTTTTCATATCTCCTGACAATATCCTCAAAACTCAAGATTCCATTTTCCTCAAAAATCTTTCTTATTTTTTCATCCACATATAAATAGTCGTTTTTCATATTAAAAAAGTTTACATCTTTTTATAGTTTTTTTCCATAACTGAAATTACCTTGAAAATAAATAAAAACATTTATAATGAATTCACTATGAAGGAGGTAAAATATAAGTAGAACTAATGGAAATGACAGATAATTGAGTAATTATTCCGCATCAAAGCAATGTTATTCTTGAAATATTTGAAAAAAGCAAAACAATCACAAAATCTAAAAAAGAAGAATCTATTTTTGTCCAAATTAAATGAATAGTATTATATGATAAATCAAGTTCTTTATATGCTTTATTAACATGGAGTTCAAAGATAAATAGTTTAACAGTCAATATAAATTTAGATAAAGGGACTTTTAAATTTTCAAGTATGCTATCTCTTTTAACACTCCATTCTTTTCCACGATTATAGCATTAAAGGAAGTTTCTTTTGAGTTTACCTATGTTTTAGAATTAGAGAATGGACAACTATCAAATGTTTTAAGAATACTTTTTTCAGTTGTAGAATGCCATTCCAGAAAATTGATATTATTTCATTATCTCCTGACGAATATATAAATGAAATCTGAGGTTTTATTAAATCATCTTTAAATTCCTTGCCTAAAATAAAAAATATATCATTTTAATTATCTATATCAACTTTTTAATATCTCTGCTTCTTTTAATTTTTCTATCAACTCTTCAATTTCTCCATCCATTATTTTATCAAGGTTATATGTTGTATAATTTATTCTGTGGTCTGTGACTCTATTCTGAGGGAAATTATATGTTCTTATTTTTTCACTTCTATCACCTGTTTTTATAAGTTTTTTCCTTTCCTCATCAATTTTTTCCCTTTTTTCTTTTTCATAGAGTGCCTGTAATCTTGCTCTTAATATCTTCATCGCTTTTTCTCTGTTTTTAATCTGAGATCTATCATCCTGACAACTCACAGAGATTCCTGTTGGCAAGTGTGTTATTCTTACAGCAGATGATGTTTTATTTACATGCTGACCTCCATGACCACTTGCTCTGAATGTTTCTATTTTAAGGTCCTCTGGATTTATTTTAATTTCTTCCTCTTCTATTTCAGGTAAAACAGCAACTGTTGCAGCGGATGTATGAATTCTTCCATAACTTTCTGTTTTGGGAACTCTTTGAACTCTATGGACTCCTCCTTCATATTTTAAATTTCCATAAGCACCTTTACCTTTAACAAGAAAAATTATTTCCTTAAAACCACCAAGTTCAGAAGGATGGGAATCAAGAACTTCAATTTCATAATTATTTTTCTCACAATATTTTGAATACATTCTGAAAAGGTCTCCTGAAAAAAGACATGCTTCTTCGCCGCCTGTTCCTGCTCTTATTTCAACAATAGCATTTTTTTCATCTGTTTTATCAGGTGGATTTAATAATTCTTTTATTTTTTCTTCTATTTTTTCTTTTTCTGAATTCAGGTATTTTATTTCTTCTTTTGCAATTTCCTTTAAATCTTCTTCTCCCTTTTCTAAAATTTCTTCATCTTCCTTGATTTTTTTTAAAATCTCGTCTATTTTTCCTTTCAATCTTAAAATTTCTTCATAAAAACCTATTTTTTTAAGAACTTCTTTTAACTTTTCGGTATCTTTTTTATTACTGGATAGATATTCAATACAACTTTTATAATCTTTTTCTATCTCTTTTAATTTTTCATTTACCATATTTCTTCATAAACTTTTCAACCCTACCTGCACTATCAACATATTTTTGTTTTCCTGTAAAATAAGGATGGCACTTATTGCAGATTTCAATCTTTATTTCCTTTTTTGTAGACCTTGTTTTTACAATATTTCCACATGCACAGACAATTGTTGCTTCATGGTATTCAGGATGTATTCCCTTTTTCATTTTGCTCCTCCTCTATTATTTCTATTTCAAATTCTTTTAAATCTTCTCTACTTATGGGTTTTTCTACTATTGTTATACCCTCTCCACTGAAATAATTTATAGTTTTCCCCTCAATTAAAAACCTTACTCTTTCTATACCAGGAAACTGTGTGGAAGTATAAACTATTTGAGCAATCCTTGTTTCCATTAAAAGAGTCCCTCCTCCTTCTTCAACATCCTTTGAAAAATCAAGATTTACAGTATCTCCTTCTATGCTCAGATTTAGTATTCTTGTGTTTTCATTTAAACTTGTAGAAAAGCCATTTTTTTTCTCTTCTTCTGTAGGTCCTTTTAATAATTCTTTCATTGCAGTTTCTATTTTGTTTTCTATTCTTCCATAATATTTGATTTTTCTTTTTACCGGCTGAATAATAGTTCTATCATTTTCCTGTTTTACAAAAAAAACATATACTGTTGTTTTTTGAGTAAATTTTTCTATTACTTCCCATGCTCCTAACAAAAAAAGTAGTAAAATAAATAACGAGAGTAAAATATAAATTATAACTTTTTGTTTTTTTCCCATATTTCCTTCTAAAATTAGATAATTCTATTATTATACTCTTTTATTTTTTGTAGTCAATTTTACAAAAATTTATGCTTTCACAACTTTTGGGAGTTTTTCTTTATAAACGTTTCTTGTATCAATAATTAATGGAATGGAATCATAAATAGTTTTATAATCAATATTTGAATGGTCTGTAACTATGATAGCAACATCATATTCTTTTAATTTTTTTTCAGAGAATTCAATAGAGTAGAGCGGGTGAGAATACTGTCTTGTTTTTTTCACCTCTTTAACATACGGGTCATAATAATCAATTTTATCCACATTTTTTTTCTCAAGTATTTTAATAATTTTAAAAGCAGGTGATTCTCTTATATCATCCACATCCTTTTTGTATGCAATCCCAACTATTAAAATTTTTGTTCCTTTTATGGATTTTCCTTGCATATTCAAACCTTCTATACATTTTTCAACAACATAGTATGGCATCATAGTATTAATTTCACCTGCAAGTTCAATAAAACTTGTGGTAAAATCATATCTTTTCGCAACCCATGTTAGATAAAAAGGGTCTATTGGGATACAATGACCACCAAGCCCTGGACCCGGATAAAATGCCTGAAATCCAAATGGTTTTGTTTTAGATGCTTCAATTACCTCCCATATATCTATTCCCATCCTATCAAAAAGCATCTTCAATTCATTAACGAGAGCAATGTTTACAGCCCTGTATATATTTTCAAGTAATTTTGTTGCCTCTGCCACTTCAGTTGAGGAAACAGGTATAACTTTATCAACTATTTGAGAATATAAAGCAATACCAATTTTTCTACAATTTTCAGTTATTCCACCTACAACTTTGGGTATATTTTTTGTATTATAATTTGGATTTCCGGGGTCTTCTCTTTCAGGTGAATAAATTAAAAAAAAGTCCCTACCAACTGTAAGTCCGGTTTTTTCAAATTTAGAAAGATATATTTCTCTTGTTGTTCCGGGATATGTGGTTGATTCAAGGGAAATTATATGTCCTTCTTTTAAATTTTCATATATGTCATTTGCTGTATTATAAAGATATGTCAGGTCAGGTTCTCTATAAGGATTAAGCGGAGTAGGAACACATATAAGAATTACATCAACATCTTTTAATTTTTTCATATCTGTAGTTGCTTCTAATTTAGGTCTTATTTCTTTTATTTTATCGTGTGGAATATATTTAATATATGAGAGACCCTTTTTTAATTTTTCTACTTTTTCTTCGTCTATATCAAAGCCAAAAACACTAAATCCACTTTCAATAAATCTGATTACAAGAGGCAATCCTACATATCCAAGCCCAATAACTCCAATTTTTATTTCTTTATTTTCAATTTTTTTAATCAATTTTTCTATCATAATGATATAAGTTTATCCTTTTAATTGGTTTTCTTCAAATTTTATTATTTCTCCTTTTGAAAGATTGATTATAAAACATTCAATTTTCTCTGGATTAAGAATTTTTTTCACTGCTGAACTATAAATTTCAAGTTGTTTTTTATAATTTTCAGGATTTGTAAGATATACTTTAAACTCATAAATTTTTACTTTTTCTTTCTCAATAAAAATTTTGTCTATAACTCCTTCATAAGTTTCACCGTTTATTTCACATATAAATGGATATTCACTTTTTACTTTATCAGAAATCCTTTCTGTTATAATTTTTTCTATCTCCTTATTTTTTCTTATGTTATTAAATATCTCAAAAATTTTATTTTCGTAAATTTCAGGATTTTCTGTTGCCTTTTTTAAGTAGAATATAGCCCTTTCTTTAATCTGATTTTCAGAGTACTCAAAAGTTCCATTACTTATTTCATTAATAATTTTATGAATTATTGAACCAATAATGTTTTCTGAATAGGTAAGACCTTTTTCTTTTGTAAATGATAGAAATGGTTTAAATTTGACCTGTATTCCAATTTTTCCTTTTTCCCTGTATTCTCTTATAGTTAAGGGTTCTTTTTTTTCTTCTATTTCTGCAGGATAATTTTCTATAAGTTTTTTTATTTTTTTAATAATTGCATTTTCTCTTTCAACTTTTCCTGAGATAAAAAGAAATTGCATTGCTCTTGTTAACGCAACATAAAGTAATCTATTTTCTTCTTCCTGCATCTGTTTTTTAAAATCATTTCTAAATTCATTGGAAGAATCATTTTTGCATACGTATAAATATTTATCATCCTGTTTTTTATAAAAAAACAGGTCATTTTTTGTGTCTTGTGTTATATCTTCAATATTTAATAAGAACACAGCAGGAGATTCAAGTCCTTTTGCCCTATGAATAGTTAAAATTTTGACAGCATTTTGATGGACTGAAAAAACATCCGCTTTTGGTTCTTCAGTATTTTTTGATAATTCTCTGAAATTTTTTGCAATTTGATGATAGGGAAGATATGATTGATTTTGTAATATTGATAAAAATTTTTCTACATTTGCTGTCTGTTGAGTGTTTAAGTTTTCCCAGAAATTAATTTCATCAAGAATTTTTTCTATTAAAAATGAAAATTCAAATTTATCCATCAAATTTCTCCATTTATTAATTTTTTCGCTATCTATTTTAAAAATTGAATTTTTTAAATTCCATATAGCAAATTTATCAGTTGGGTCTACCAGTGCGTAAACAAGAGAAAGAAGCAGTTTTATTTCCGGTTCCTGATAAAAACCTATTCCACCAATAACAACATAAGGAATATTATAATTTTTTAATTTTTCTTCTAACAATTTGAAATTTTTATTCCTTTTTCTTATCAGGATAAAAATATCTTTAAGTTCAATTCTTCTTTTTTTTCTAATCTTTTTATCATAAATTATAATGTTTTCATTTTTTAAAAAAGAACAGATTTTATTACAAACCCATTCATATTCTTTTTCCTTATCATCAAAAAATGCTATTTCTATTTTTGAAGGTAATTCCTCTTTTTTACCATCAGAAACAAGTTCTTCTCCCAGCCATTCTTCATCATCTTTAAAAACAGCGTTAACAAAATCTATTATTTTCTTTGTGCTTCTATAATTTTTTTGTAATTTTTCAATTTTATGATAATCTTTCAAAATCTCTTTTACTTCATCAATTAAACTACTTTCTGCACCTCTGAACTTATAAATTGATTGTTTTTTATCTCCGACAATATAAATGCCATATTTTTCTCCCGTTTCTGCTTTTGAACCATAACCAGAAAGCCATTCATTTATCAAACTTTCAATTATTTTCCATTGTAATAAATTTGTATCCTGGAATTCATCAAGAAATATAAAATTCATTTTTTCGTCAAAATCTTCAAGAATCAAAAGAGATTCAGGATTTAATTTTTCATTAAGTAAAATATATGTAAGTTTTTCAAGGTCATCAAAATCCAGATAACCAAATTCCTTTTTTAAATTAAAATACTCTTCATCAACATTTTTAAAGAATTCTGATATCAATTTAGTTAATGAAGAAGAAGGAGTGCCAAGAAAAACATATGGATGTAATTTTTTCATTCCATAAATAATTTTGGAAAATTGATTTAGTTTCATTTTTTTTGCAATTTCATAAAATACTTTTGTTTTTTCAGGATTTGAAAATGTTTTATTTAAAGATTCTGAAAAAAGTATATTACCTTCTTTATCTTCTATTACTTTAAAAAATGGGTCTATTTCTAACATAAATGCAAATCTTTTTAGAATTTTTTTTGCAAATGAATGAATGGTAGAAAATTTTAATTTTAAAAGAATATTTTCAAGTTTAATTTTTTCAGGATTAGATAAATTTTTATATTCTTTATCCATTATTTCCTTAATTAATCTTTCCTTTAATTCTATTGCAGCACTTTCTGAAAAGGTAATTCCAGCAATTTTATTTAAAAACTCATAAGAATTAAACTCCTTCTTTAAATTAAAAATATCCTCTATAATAGAGTAAGTTTTTCCTGTTCCTGCAGATGCCTCTCTTATTATTACCTCAAATGGTATTTTATTCTGCATATATACACAACTCCTTATATTCACATATAAAACATTCAGATTTGTTATTTGCAGGAATAAAAGAAATATCCTCTGATAATATCTTTTCTTTTAAATTTTCAAGAAATTCTTTTATCCTTTCCATGTAATTAAATTTTGATTCTGAAAAATCATATTCTTTTATTATCTTATTTTTTTCGTCATCAATAAAACTAAAGTTCCATATAATTGCTTTAATGTTTTCGTAAGGAATCTTAAAACTATTTGAATATATCCATACATATAATGGTATTTGAATATTTCCTTGAACAAAAAAACTTTCGTCAGTGTATGTGACATTCCATGAGGTTCCTGTTTTTAAATCAATAATTGTAATTTTTTTATCAATTTCTCCAAGTATGTCAACTCTTCCATTGATAACCAGACCTCGTATTATTTTTTCATCTTCAAATTTAATATCTTTTTCCAAATCCAGCAGTTTGATATCCGAAGAACTCTCAATTATTTCTTCAAATTTATTCAAAACTTCTTCTTTTCTAAATTGAATTATATTTTTGTAAATATTTGAAATTTTGTTTTTACTTAAATATTCATTTACTTTCTGATCAAGGAAAAATTTAAATCTATCAGTATATTCCTTTAATTTTTGTGAGTTTATTTTTTTACCTTTTTCTTCCACAAATGTGCATTTAATACTTTCATGAACTATCTGTCCCCATATATCAGGACTTTCTCTTATTTCAGGAATTCTATATGGTTTAATTTTTTCAACTTTCTTTATATAAAATTTGTAAGGACATTTAAGTAATAACTCTAAATCTGAAACTCCTATTGTGAACTTATTATCCTTAATGTATTGACTTTTGAATTTTTCTTTATCAATTTTAACCTCAAATAAATTTTTTGTTTCAATTAAAAAATTCCTGGTCAATTCTTCTTTTGGTTCTATATCAAAAATAAAAATTGATTTCATCTGCAATTGATCTTCAACTTTTGATGGAAAGGTAAAAATTATTTTCTCATGTTCATTCTTAATTCTATAAAAATCACATCTATCTCTTGCAATTCTTTTTTCAAAATAATCAACTCCGAGTTCTTTTCTTAATTTATCCGGGAGCAGAAATTCTTCAATTTTTGGTGAATTGGGAAAATTTTCTTCTGTAGTTCCACAAAAATAACAAATTTTCTTTTCTATTCCTAAACTTTCTATTATACCACTGACTTTTATTCCTTCTCCAGTTCCTCCCTCAACTTCTATTAATTCAAGTAGTTTTTTCAGTAAGTTTATAAATTCTTTTTTTTCAAGGAAATAAGAGCCATTCATTTTATCCATTAATTTTTCAAATTCAACTTTTATTTCTGGTTCAAAAGTGTGCCATCCGGTAATTTCTATAATTTTTTTCAAAACATTTTTCCACTCGGAAAGAGTCATCTTATCTTTCATTAAGTTTAAACAATTTTTTATTATTTCAATATTTTTATCATTTAATTTTTCAAAATCATCTTTATAAAAACCGATATTTTCATAATTGTTTCTTGTTAATTCTGAAAATTTTTTAACTTCCTTTTTATCTATTTTGGCAAGGAAAGGAGATGTAAGTATATTCATCAAAGTATTCCATTCGTATGTATCTGAAAAAATAAAAAATTCAAAAAGAATGGAAATAGATGGTTCAAATATAAAAGAATATCCAGGGATTATTTCAACAGGCAAATTAAATCTTGAAAATATTCTTTTTATATAGTTTCTGTAATTTAGCATATCAGGACAGGTGACAAGAAAATCGTCAATTTTTATTTCTTTATTATTTTCAAACTCCTTTTCCATTAAAAAAACAATACCTTTTATTTCCTCTTCTTTTGTTGGGAAATTAAAACATTCAATTTCAGGATTGTATCTTTCACCATCAATTTCTTCTATTTCCCAGTTTGTTATACTTTTTAAAAAATTTAAAGTTTCTTTTAGTATAAATTCCTGTGCATCAATAGAAAAAAATTGAGGATTGTAATAAGAGAAAATTACAGTTCCTGCCTTATTTATAAGTTTTGCAATAAAATTTTTCTGGTAATTTGGGATTTCTACTATGTTTTCAAATATTATACTATTATAACTTTCTTCAAAGTGATTTAATGCTTCATTGTAAATGTCTTCTATATCTATTAAATTTTTTTTCTTTAAATAATCCTCATATTTTTCAAAAACATTAAAAGCAAATTCTATATTTTTTTTGTGATTTTCAAACCTCAATGAGGAATTCAGAACAGTTTTTTTAATTTCTGAAAGTTTTACTCCATTAATTGATGAAATTTTAAGTTCTTTTATAAAATTTGTGAGTATTTTTGCAAATCCTTCATCTGAATATAATTGAAAATCTTTCTTTTCCTTTTTTATAATTTCAAAAATTATAAGAAATTTTTCTAAGTCAGAAATAATTTTTTTGCTACTTTTTTCTTCAACAATTTTTGAAGCAAATGATTTAAGAGTAAAGGTTGGCGGAAGAAAGGAATTTTTAAAGTGGTTATAAAATTTAAGTTTAAAATCTTGAACTTTGCAGAAATTTGATGTAATATAAATAAAATTTTGGTTTAAATTCAGGTGATTAATTTGAGACAATAAAAATTCAGTTTTGTTTTTAAGGTTTAATGGTAGTAAAAAAATTTTTTTCATTTTTATATATTATACCCTGAAAGTGAATCAAAAGGCAAAAAGGGTTTTCTGATGAAATTGAAAAAAATTTTCAGAAGTTTATTACAGCCATTTGAAAATGGAATTATAATCTATATTTTTCTCAAAATACTGACATTTTTTATTAAGATAATTCCTGTTTTTTTAATTGAGAAAATAATAAAATTTTTGGGTAATTTTGCATTTTTTGTTATGAAGGGATATAGAAAACTTGCTTTGAAAAATATGGATATTGCTTTTGGTGATAAATATACGAAAGAAGAAAAAATAAAAATGTGTAAACAAATTTTTGTAGAATGTATGAGTTTTTTAGAAATATTTCAACTATATAAATTTAAAGATGAGCAACTAATGAAAATGGTTGAAATAGAAGGAGAGGAAATTTTGGAAAAGGTTTATAAGGAAAAGAAAGGGGTTATTGCTATATCCCCACATATGGGGAATTTCCCTTTTGCACTAATTATTCTTTCTAAAAAGGGTTATCCTATTAATATGATTGTAGCAAGGTCTGTTAATGTATATACTGATAGAGAATTAAGAAAACTTAGAGAAAAATATGGTATCCCTTCAATTTCAAGAAAGGATTTAAAAAAAGCGATTGAAGATTCACAGAAATGGATTAAGAATGGCGGTATTTTATGTATATATCTTGACCAGCATGCCCCAAATGGAGTAAAATGCGAATTTTTTGGAAAGGAAGTTTATGTTCCGACTGGTGCTGCTATTTTTGCAAGAAAATATAAAGCAAATGTAATCGGATTATATACAGTAAGAACTGCTCCTATGAAGCATAAAATAATAATTGAAGGTCCATATAAACTTAAAGAATCAAAAAATGTTCATGAAGATGTAAAAGAAAATACCGCTTTTTTTATTAAAAGAGTTCAATCCTGGGTTGAAAAATATCCTGAACAATGGTCTTCCTGGTTAAATCCCGGTAGATTCCCTGATTAAGAAAAAATTTTTTAAATTTTCAATTATTTCTTTCCTTGCATTTATTTTTTGTGGATTATTTATAATTTTTTCAATGTATTTTAAATTTTTTTTAGCGCAATTTTCTCCAATTTCTATACATTCTTTTAATTTTGAAAAATTAAACCATTCTACAAAAGGTAATTCAATTTTCATAATAAAATCAGAAAGAGAACCTTCTAAAATATTGGCATAAAGAACTTTTATTTTTTCTATCTGGACAAATACTTCAAATGCATTTAATGGTTTATGGTTTTTTAGTGAAGAGTTATTTTCTATTCCAATAATTATCTCACCTCCAAGGATATGATTTGCAATAACCGGTAGAGTACTTGTCACGCCTCCATCAACATAATATTCATTATTTATTTTTACAGGTGTTACAAGCCCTGGAATTGCACAGGAAGCAATTAAAGGCGGAATAATTTTACCTTTATTAAATATAACTGTTTTTCCTGTAAAATATTCAGTAGCAACTATTCCAAGTATATTTTTCTGTTCTTCAAAGTAAATTTCCTTCCCAATAAATTTATAAACTTTTTCCTTGATTATTTCAGATTCAAAAATTCCTGATCTAAAGGTATCAATGATAAGAAGGGAAAGGTCTTTTATTCCATCAATTAATCTGTAAAAATAATTTTTCCTCCTTTTTCTTGAAAAGAAATTTTCTATTTTTTTTAATTCATTTGTTGTAAATATCTTTAAAATTATTTCTTCAAGTTTATCCGCATTTTCTGTAAATGAATAAATTGTCCCTATTAAAGCACCCATACTTGTTCCGGTTATAACATCAAAATTAATACCCTCTTTTTCTAATACTTTAAGAACACCTATCTGACAGAAACTTTTTGCTCCTCCACCGGATAAAGCAATTCCAATTTTCATTTCTATAATAAATTGTTAAGAAGATGCATAAAAAATGCAGTTATTATTCCAACGGTTAAATTATCGTCTATTTTGAGCGGTAGAATTTCAATGAATGAAGAAATTAAAACTCCTGATAATAAAATATAAAATGGTAAGTTTAGAAATTTATAAATAAGAACAGAAACAATTAAATTGAAAAAAAATCCTCCTATAAAGCCCTCAAGAGTTTTTCCTGGGAAAATTTTTATTCTGCCATATCTACTACCAACAATTCCACTTCCTGCATCACCAAAAACAAGAAAAAATAGAGAAGGAATAGCAATATCTTTTTTAAAAAAAAGTAAAATTATAAAAGTAGAAAGCATAAAATATGTATCACCTGTTAACTTACCCGGAGGAGTTTTAAAAATTCTTCCATATTTTCTAAGAACATAATCCCATACGCCGGGGTTTTTCCACCTTTCATATTCAAGAGATAAAAGTAATGTTAAAAGAAAACTGCATATTATCAAAGAAAAAAATAAGGAACCAGTAAAAAGATAAACAGTCGGTATTATTGAGCCCATTAAAATTCTATAAATTTTTCTTTTCCATATTATCATTTTAAATTTCCTTTTTATATTTTCTCATTTCTTCAATTATGTCCTTATTAACAAGAGCACCGACCAGTATCAGAATTAGAGTGGATAAGGAAAGTTGAACAAAAAATGGTTTATAAAGAAGTGAAAGAAAAATGAAAAATATTATAATACTGGTAATCAAAATTTTAGGAGAACGAGGATTTGTTTTTTGGACGAAAAACCATAAAGCAATTACCAGAGGAAAAATTTTTGGCATTAAATATAAAATAATACCACCACTTGTAGCAGCCCCTTTTCCACCTTTAAATTTCAAAAAAATAGAATAACAGTGTCCTATAATAGCAGATGAACCAATTAGAGTGAGAAGTAAAAAATTTGTAATTCCATATTTTTTTGCAATAAACATTGGAAAGATGCCTTTTATTGTATCAGCAATCCAGACAATAATTCCCCATTTTTTTCCAACACTTCTTGCAACATTGGCAGCACCTGGATTTCCAGTTCCAATAGTCCTTATATCCCTGCCTGTAAGAAAATAGGTAAAAAGATATGCAAAAGAAATACTTCCAACTAAATAACCAAAAATTAAAAAAAACACTACTTTCATTTACTTATATTTTAAACATGTAATATAAAAAAATCAAAAATTTAAAATGTTATAATGAATCTTTGAAATATCTAAAGTCAATTTTTTTTATAGTTTAACAGGTTGTTTTTTTTGAATTGCTTCGTGTGATTTAAGTGTTATTTTTAATGTTTTCAATGCATCCTGATAATTTGACTTTATATACAGGGGATTATTTTCCCTTATACTTTTTATGAATGCAAGGTCTTCTTCATACATTGGGTCTATATTAGATATATATTTTTCGTTTCTGTCTCCTTTGAGTATTTCTATTGAAATTCCTTTATAATAAAAAATGACTTCTTTACCAACAATTTCAATATCGCTTTCATAACCTTTCCATAACCAGGTACATGTAAGATTACCAATAACTCCATTTTTAAATTTCATAACCATAGTTAAACCATCTTCCACATCATAGTCATTGTAAATTTTATTATTAATTCCTTCAAATTTATATGCATATAATTCTTCAACATCTCCACAAAAATATCTCATTAAATCAACTGTATGAGTTGCCTGTTCTATTAATTGCCCCCCTGACATATCTTTTTTTATTAACCAGAGTTTTTTTCCTCCTGCTGGAACTTCTCCATAATACCTACCTCTTACAATTCCAATTTTTTCTTTTTCTACACTGTTTTTTAACTGTTCAATGATGTCAAAATATCTTAAAACATAACCAACAGAAGTTATTAATTTTTTACTTTCTATTTTTTCTGCAATTTCTTCTGCTTTTTCATAATTTAAATGTATTGGTTTTTCAACAAAAAAAGGGATATTTCTTTCAATACATTCTTCTTCCTGACCAATATGAGCAAATGGAGGAACGCATATAAAGCAAGCATCAATTTTTTCATTTTCAAGCATAGTTTTAAAATCAGTATATACATTCCCTCCATAAATACTGGCGCATTCTTTTGCTGAAGTTTCATTTGTATCACACATCCCTGAAAATTTAACCCCTTCAATTTTAGTAAGTCGCATCATATGTGCTCTTGCTATTCCACCACATCCAATAAATCCTATTCTTATATCCATTTCTATCCTCCTTTTTTGTAAAAGAGTTAGCAAAAAACTTGAAAAAATGTTATCATAAAATAAATGAAAAGTGAAATCTGTAAAATTATAAAAAATGAAAAACTGACTGAGAATTTTTATTTACTTAAAATTGAAAATAAATTTAAAGAGAGATTTCTTCCCGGTAATTTTGTCCATATAAAAATTGAAAATAATTTTTTGAGAAGACCATTTTCAGTTGCAAAATACACAGAAAAATCAATAATTATAATTTATAAAGTTGTTGGAACAGGAACTTATCTTTTGAGTAAAAAAAAGAAAAATGATTCTCTTGATGTTTTAGGACCTATTGGAAATTCTTTTCCAGTTTTTAAAAATAAAAAAGTTGCTCTTATTGGTGGAGGTACAGGAATTGCACCTTTGATTTTTCTATCTGAAGAATTAAAGAAATGCAGAAATTATATATGTTTTTTTTATGGTGTTAAAAGTAAAAATTTAATATTTTTTGATTTATTGCCAAAAGGTATAAATTATATTTTTTCAACAGATGACGGAACTTTTGGTGAAAGAGGAGATATTTTTAAGGTATTTAAAAAATATAATGGTGATTTTGATATTTTATATGGAGCAGGACCTGAACCACTTTTGAAAAAAATTACTTCTTATTCGGATGAATTAAAGGTATATATTTCTCTTGAGAATTATATGGCATGTGGAATGGGTTTATGTTATGGTTGTGTTGTAAAGATAAAAGAAAATGATGGATGGGAATATAAAAGAGTTTGTAAGGATGGTCCTGTTTTTGATGGTAAAAAAGTAATATGGGACTGAAAAATTTAAAAGTTGAAATTGGAAAAATAAAACTTGATTCTCCAGTTATAATGGCAAGTGGAACATTTGGATATGGGACTGAAAAATTTAATTTTATTGATTACAAAAAAATTGGAGCAATTACAACAAAAACAATTACGCTACAACCGTGGACTGGCAATCCTCAACCAAGAATATATGAAACATATTCAGGCATGATAAATAGTATCGGACTTCAAAATCCGGGTGTTTTTTACTTTGTTAAGAATATCCTTCCTGTTATTAAAAAAAATTTCAAAAAAGTTTTTGTGAGTATTACAGGTAAGAGTGAAAAAGAATTTATTGATATAATAAGAGTTTTAGGGAAAGAAAAAGTTGATGCAATAGAGTTAAATCTTTCATGTCCAAATTATGAAAAAACACAGAAAATGATTTCTCAGGACTCCGATTTAACTTATAAACTTATAAAAAGTATAAAAAATGAAACTGATATTCCTCTAATAGCAAAACTTTCTCCAAATGTCACGGATATTACAGAAATTGCAATTTCTGCAGAAGAAGGAGGGGTTGATATAATTTCTCTTATAAATACCGTAAAAGGTTTAAGTATTGATTTTAAAAAAATGAGAATAATTGATGGAGGGTTATCAGGTGGTTGTATAAAACCAGTTGGACTTAAGTGTGTATATGAGGTTTATAAGGTTGTAAAAATTCCTATTATTGGCATTGGCGGGATTATAAATGGTATGGATGCTGTTGAATATTTTCTTGTAGGTGCCTCAGCAATTGGTATAGGGAGTGGATTATTCACAAATTCTAATATAATTGAAGATGTTATTAATAGTTTGATTGATTTTATGAAGAAAAAAGGAAAAAAAAATTTAAAGGAAATTACTGGATTGTTAAATGAAAAAAGGGGAAATTTTAAATAAGGTTTATACTTATATCTTATGTTTTCTTATCTTTTTTAGATTTCTTTTTGACGGGATTACATATACGCAATTTAATCTCTTTTTTACAGTTTCTATTTTTCTTCTTTTTATTTTTTTTGTTCTTTCAAGGTTTCAAAAAATAGAACTAACTTTTTCAGAATTATTTCTTTTATTTTTTTTATTTTTTTCAATACTAACATCTTTTTTTTCAGAGATAAAAGGAACAGGTATAAGGTTCAATTCGTACATTGCATCATATTTATGTTTATTTTTCCTTATTAGAAGTACTGTAAAGGAAAAAAGGAAAAAAATTTTAATTCAGGTAATCATTTTTGCAGTTTTCTATATAACTTTATATGGTATTTATCAAAGATTCTGGGGACTTGAAGCAACAAGAAAAACTCTTTTAGAAAATCCAGAAATATTAAACCAGTATCCTGAACTGATTAAATATTTTTCCCCAACATTTTTTGACAGAATTGAAAGTAATAGAGTTTTTTCTACTTTTGTTTATCCTAATACCTACGCATCTTTTCTTATATCAATAATGCCATTTTTATTTTTTCTTTTCCTGAATGAAAATAAAAAATACTTTAAATTTTTTTTAGTTTTCCTTTTTATTCTTTGTTTTTTTAATCTGATTTTAACAGAATCAATGGGTGGGTTAATAATTTTTCTTTTTATTTTTCACATTATTTTATTAGAACTTTTACTTGATGAAAAAAAGTTCAAAAAATTAATACCCTTTATTTTAATTTTTGAGTTTATGTTTTTATATACTGGTTATCACTTCAAAATTCTTCCTCATATCCATTCTCTTATGGATAGAGTGAATTACTGGAAAGGAAGTATTAAAATTATTAATAAAAATTTTCTTTTTGGAGTTGGTCCGGAAAATTTCAGATATTATTTTTTGAAATATAAATCTTCTGAAACTCTTGAAGCAGCACATGCTCATAATCTTTTAATAGAGACACTTGTTGAAAATGGATTTATTGGGCTTTTTTTTCTTTTATTATTTTTATTTATTTTACTTACAGGTGTTTTAAAAGAAAAAAGAGATAAAAATTTTAATAGAGGGATTTTTTATCTTCTTCTTGCTTTCTTTTTACACAATCTTGTTGATTTTGATTTTTCTGACCCATCCGCTGCAGTTTTAATTTTCATATTTGGTGGAATATATGAGCATAAAGATAAAATAGCTAATAAAACATTGACAAAACTTTTATTATGCCTTATCATAATTTTATACAGTTTTAGCATTTTAAATTTATTGAAATTTGAAAATTCTGAAAGGTACAGGAGGTATAGCCAGAGAGAAATAGTTTTAGAAAATAAATTATATCTACTTGATCTGGCTGAAAAATGGTGCAGTAAAAATTTTGAAATATATTTTGAGAAAGGAAATTTATATAGAAATATGTGGCAATTAACCCGGAAAGAGGAATATCTAAAACAGGCAATAATAAATTATGAGCAATCAATTAAATTAAACCCATATTTGATAAAAGCATATAGGCAACTTGCTAATATTTATGAAATTACAGGTGATTATAAGAAAGCAGAGAAAATGTACCTGTCTGTTCTTGAAAAGTATCCAAATAAAAAATTGTATAACCTTGAAGTTGCAAGATTTTATAAAAAAACAGGAGATAATGAAAAGTTTAAATATTACTATCTTAAAAGTAAAGAGTTGAAAGAAGTTACAATAGAAGAAAAGATTATGGTTGAAGAGGTTGAAAAATGGATAGAATCGCAGAAATAGAAATAAGAAAAGTTGAAAAAAGTTTATATTTTAAATTACCTCAGGAACTTGATGTTAAAATAAAAGATTTTGTTCTTGTTGAATTCACACAGGGAACAGTTGATTATGGCAGAATATATAAAATTATTGAGACCAAAGGAATTTTCTCACCTACAATTTCTGGTAAAGTTTTGAGAAAATTAAATGAAAAAGATTTTATAATAATACAGGAAAATAATGAAAGAAAAAAAGAAGCATTTAATATATGTTTGGAAAAGTTAAAAAGTTATAATTTACCAATGCGACTGATTGATGCTGATTTTTCTTATGACAGAACAAAGGTTACTTTTTATTACTGGGCTGATGGAAGAATTGATTTTAGAAAACTGGTAAGAGACCTTGCAAAAATTTTTAATTGTAGAATAGAAATGAGGCAAATTGGTTTAAGGGATGAAGCAAGAATTAAGGGTGGATATGGAATTTGTGGAAGAGAATTATGCTGTATTACTTTTTTGAAGCAATTTGAATCAATTACAATGAGGATGGTTAAAAATCAAAAATTACCACTTGATATGAATAAAATAACTGGTTTGTGTGGAAGATTACTTTGCTGTTTAAATTATGAAGATGAATTTTATAAAAAGGAAAAGGTAGAGAAAAAATGAAATTTTATATAACTACTCCCTTATATTATGTTAACGCACAACCTCATATAGGCCATACTTATACTACAGTAGCAGCAGATTGCCTTGCGAGATTTTACAGAATGAAAGAATATGATGTTTTTTTCCTTACAGGGACTGATGAGCATGGTCAGAAAATTTATGAAACTGCCAAAAAAGAGGGATTAACGCCTTTAGAACTTGCGGATAGAGTTTCAGAAACATTTAAAAATATGTGGAAGAAAATGAATATCTCCTATGATAGATTTATAAGAACTACAGAAAAACAACACCAGGATGTTGTAAAAAATGTATTTAAGAAACTTCAAGAAAAAGGAGAACTTTATAAAGGCGAATATAAGGGATATTATTGTATTCACTGTGAAAGTTATGTTAATGTTGAAGATGAAAACCAGCCATTATGTCCCGATTGTAATAGGCCTGTATCTCAAATTTCTGAAACCTCATATTTTTTCAAATTATCTAAATATCAGAATTTGCTTGAAAATGTGATTGAAACTACTGAATTTGTAAAACCCAATTTTAGAAAAAACGAGGTTTTGAATTTCTTAAAAAAGGGACTTTCAGATTTAAGTATTACAAGGAAAAATGTTTTATGGGGGATAGAATCTCCAACAGAAGAAAGATATACCATTTATGTCTGGTTTGATGCTCTTTTGAATTATTTAAGTGGCATTGGATATCTCTATGATGACCAAACATTTAAAAAATACTGGCCAGCAGATGTTCAATTAATCGGGAAAGACATTATGAGATTTCATCATATTGTCTGGCCTGCTTTGTTAATGGCTCTGGATTTACCCCTCCCTAAGAAAATATTTGCTCATGGATGGTGGATTTCAGGCAAGGAAAAAATTTCAAAATCGAAGGGGAATGTTATTTCTCCAGAGTATTTTATTAATGAATATGGAGTTGACCCTTTTAGGTATTTTCTTTTAAGAGAAGTTCCTTTTGGCCTTGACGGAGAATTTTCAGAGGAAAATTTTAAAAAAAGATATAACAGTGACCTTGTGAATGATTTTGGGAATTTATTAAATAGAAGTTTAAATCTTATTGAAAAAAAATTTGGAAATTATGTTCCTGAAGGAGAAATAGATAACCAAATTATGGAAATATCAGAGAGTATTTATAAGAATTTTTCTGAAAGAATGGAAAATGTTTCTTTTTCAGAAGCACTTGATGAAATCTGGAAACTTACTGTTTTTCTGAATAAATATCTTGACCAGAAAGCACCATGGAGAGATGACACTGAAAGTGAAAAGACAATTATTTCTGTTTTTTATGGCATCAGAAATCTTATAATCTTTCTGTATCCATTTATACCACAGACATGTGAAAAAATGTTAGAAATGATCGGTTTATCAAAAAAAGAAATTGAAAAATTTGAAAATTTTAAAGTTAAATATCCTGGAAGGATTAAAATTGGGAAAAGAGATATAATTTTTTATAGAAAAAAATGAAACCTGTTTTTAAAAGAATTTTATTAAAACTTTCGGGTGAAGCATTGCAGGAAGATAAAAAAGGTGGTATAAGTTCAAAAGCATTGATTTCTATTTCAAAAGAAGTTAAAAGTATATGGGAACTTGGATGTGAGATTGGCATTGTTGTTGGAGGTGGGAATATATACAGAGGAAGTGAAAGGGATAAAAATGTAATTGAGCCGGTTACAGCTGATTATATGGGAATGCTTGCAACTGTTATTAATGGACTTGCATTACAGAATTCTTTTGAAAAACTCGGTCTTGATACAAGGGTTCAGAGTGCTTTTGAAATGAGGCAGTTCTGTGAACCATACATAAGAAGGAGAGCAATAAGGCATCTTGAAAAGGGGAGGGTAGTAATATTTGTTGGTGGGACAGGTAATCCTTATTTTACAACTGATACAGCGGCAGCATTAAAAGCAGTGGAAATAAAAGCAGAAGTTGTTTTGAAAGCGACAAAGGTAGATGGAGTTTATTCTGCAGACCCTTTTAAATATCCTGATGCCAAAAGATATAAAAATTTGAGTTATTTAGATGTAATACAGAAACAACTTAAAATAATGGATGCTGCGGCAATATCAATGTGTATGGAAAATAAAATTCCAATAATTGTTTTTAATCTTTTCAAAAAAGGCAATTTAAAGAAAATAGTTCTTGGAAAAGGGGTTAAGACAATTATTTCAGAAAAAGGAGGTTTAAATGAGGATGAAAATTTATAATGAAACAGAACAGAAAATGAAAAGTGTGGTAGATTTTTTTTCAAAAGAAATTGCAAAAATGAGAGCAGGAAGGGCTTCAATTTCATTACTTGAAGGGGTACTTGTTGAATGTTATGGTTCTAAAATGCCTATAAATCAGGTTGCTACAATTACAATACCTCAACCACAAATGATTGTTATTCAGCCATGGGATAAAAGTATTTTTGGAAATATTTTAAAAGCGATACAAATGAATAATCTTGGACTTACTCCAATTTCAGATGGGAATGTAATCAGAATTCCAGTCCCTCCATTAAGTGAAGAAAGAAGAAAAGAACTTGTGAGAATTTTACATAACATGGGAGAAGAAACAAAGGTTGAAATCAGGGAGTTGAGAAGGAAAGCCAATGAGCAGTTAAAAAAAGCAAAAGACGAAAAACAGATTTCCGAAGATGAAATGTTTAAAGGAACCGAAGAAATTCAAAAATTAACAGATAAATTTATAGAGGAAGTAGATAAGAAAATAAAAGAAAAAGAAAAAGAAATAATGGAAGAATAAATGAAAAATTTTGTTATAGCCATTGATGGTCCTGCAGGAGCTGGAAAAAGCACTGTTGCAAAAATTGTTGCTAAAAAATTGAATTTTCTTTATGTTGATACAGGAGCAATGTATAGAGCACTGACTTTAAAGACAATGAAGGAAAAAATTCCATGGGAAGATGAAGAAAGAATTGTGAATATGGCTAAAAATACAAAAATTGAACTTTATTGTGATCCAGATAAATATAGAGTATTACTTGATGGTGAAGATGTAAGCGATGAAATAAGAAAAGAATGTGTGAGTAAAAATACTTCCTATATTGCTTCAATGTTGAAAATAAGAGAAATTTTATGGGATATGCAAAGAAAATTTAGAGAAAAAAATAATATTGTTATGGAAGGAAGGGATATAGGAAGTAAAGTTTTTCCTGATGCGCAATTGAAAATATATCTGGATGCTTCAGTTGATGAAAGGGCAAAAAGGAGATATTTACAACTTAAGCAAATGGGGATTGAAGAGGATATTGAAAAGATAAAAAGAGAAATAATTGAAAGAGATATAAAAGATAAAAACAGAGAAATTGCTCCTCTTGTTAAACTTGATGACTATTTTTATATAGACACTACAAACCTTACAATTGATGAAGTTGTAAATAAAATAATTACTCTTTATGAATCAAAAAAATAAAATTTATCTCTTGTTTTTGAGTTTTTCAAATGGTATATCAATAAGAGGTTTATTTTTGTGTCCTTGATAATTGAAGTGCCACCACTCAGTTTTTGAAGGGATAAAGCCATATTTTTTCATACTATTATGAAGAATCTCGCGATTTTTAATAATATTCGGAGGGAGGTTCATATAATAAGGACTTGCTTTTTCACTAAATTCATCAAATTCAGTAGGCATTGGAATATCTTTTCCATTTATGTCAACCAAACTAACATCAACCGCATAACCTTTATTATGAACTGAACCTATTTTCGGATTGGCAATATATTTAGGGTTGGGATAAACGTTCCACATGACTTTTTGAACTGATAAAGGTCTATATCCATCAAAAATTTTAAGTTTATATCCCATTTTTTTTAAATCCCCATTTACTTTTTTCAGAGCAATTGCTACTTCTTCTGCAAGAAAACAATCAGGTGATGGATAAAGAACCCTCCCTGTAAAGTTATTTTTTGTGGCATATCTTATTTCAAGTATTATGTCCGGGATTACTTTTTTTACATCAACAAGTTTTGTTTGATTTTCTCCATAAAAAATAGAAAAATTTATTAAAATTAAAAATAAACAAAATTTTAAAAATTTCTTTTTCATTTTTACTTTTTTCCACATTTCAAGTATAATATTATAACATCTTAAATCCAAAAAATAAGGTAATAGGAGAAAAAATGAAGAAGATTAAAATTGATGTTTATGATACAACTTTAAGGGATGGAGCACAAGGAGAAAATATTTATTTTACTCTTAGTGATAAAATTAAAATTGCAGAAAAACTTGATGAATTTGGTATTGATTTTATAGAAGGTGGATGGCCTGGTTCAAATCCAAAAGATATTGCATTTTTTAAAAAAATAAAAAATAAAAAGTTCAAAAATAGTAAGATTGTTGCTTTTGGAAGTACAAGAAGAAAGAATTATCCTGTTGAAAAAGACCCATATGTAAAAAAACTTCTTGAAAGTGAAACAGAGTATATAACAATTTTTGGAAAATCATGGGATTTACATGTTACAGATGTTTTAAAAATTTCTCTTGATGAGAATCTAAAACTTATTGAAGAAACTGTTGAATTTTTAACAAAACATGGAAGGAAAGTATTTTTTGATGGTGAACATTTTTTTGATGGTTATAAGAGAAATCCTGAATATGCCTTAAAAACAATTTTGGTTGCAGAAAATTCAGGAGCAGAAATCGTTGTTCTTTGTGATACCAATGGAGGGACTTTGCCATTTGAAATTGGAGATATAGTTAAAAAAGTAAAAAAAAATATTAAAATACCTGTTGGAATTCATACACATAATGATTCTTCTCTTGCAGTAGCAAACACAATAATTGCTGTTAAAAATGGAGCAACTCATATTCAGGGAACTATTAATGGATTTGGAGAAAGATGCGGAAATGCTGATTTAACTTCTATTATTCCCATACTTCAGATAAAAATGGGATATAATTGTATTTCTGATGAAAAACTTGTTCATTTAACAGAAATATCAAGATTTGTTTACGAAATTGCAAATTTAGTTCCTTTAAATAATCAGCCATTTGTTGGAATGAGTGCCTTTGCTCATAAAGGAGGAGTTCATGTTGATGCAGTAAGTAAAAATCCTTTAACATATGAGCATATAGACCCAAAAACAATAGGAAATGAAAGGAGAATTTTGATTTCTGAACTTTCCGGGAAAAGCACAATTTTACAGAAATTTAAAGGATATAAACTTGATGAAAAACCTGAAATTATAAAAAAATTACTTGATATGGTTGGAGAACTTGAGAATGAAGGTTATCAATTTGAATCAGCAGAAGGTTCATTTGATTTAATGGTTAGAAAGGCACTTGGAAAATATAAAAAACTTTTTGAAGTTGAGGGATTCAGAGTAATTGTTGAAAAAAGAGGAAGAAAAATTATATCTGAAGCGACAGTTAAAGTAAAAGTTGATAAACTTATAGAACATACAGCGAGTGAAGGTAATGGTCCTGTAAATGCTCTTGATAATGCTTTAAGAAAAGCGCTTGAGAGATTTTATCCTGAAATTAAAAAAATGAAATTAACTGATTATAAAGTAAGGATTTTAAAACCTGAAAAAGCAACAGCAGCAATTACAAGGGTAGTTATTGAATCAACAGATGAAAAGGATACGTGGGGAACGGTTGGTGTTTCAGAAAATATTATAGAAGCGTCATGGAAAGCACTTCTTGATAGTTTTGAGTATAAGATCTTAAAATCAAGGATGAAAGAATAAAAATTTATCTGTAAGAAGGTGGTTTGGGTTTTAAAAAGTTTACAAGTTCTTCTCTTATAGCCCAGGCAAACCAAAAATTTCCATACGGTGAATAATGACCAAATACTTGAGCACCAGCCCTTGAAATATATAATCTTGAAAGAAATTCATCAATTCCTGTTTTGTAAAGTTTATATTCTTCCTTTGTCTTTTTTAGTGTATCAATAAAATCAAATTTGTTTTCTTTTAAATATTTTATCAGTTCTATATCAAATCTCTCATTTTCTTTAATATATTTTTTACAGGTAGGTGCATCATAGCTTAAAATTATTATCAGTTTCCTTTTATTTTCTTTAATCCATTTTTTAAGTTTTTCAAGAATATATATTGTTGATTTTATTCCATAAGTAATATGAAGTTTTTTTGCATCATTAATTCTTCTTTTTGGGTCCCTTAAATCAATTTTTAATCCAAAAACTTCACCAAGTTTTTCAAGATAATCAACTGGTTCTTCTCCTCCCTGGGTTATTGTAAATAAATGAACAACATGATCATCTTTAAAAAAATTGTAGTAATATTCTTTATCAGTCAATTTCCTTAAATGGTTCCCATTCTTACATTTTCCAGGAATTTCAACAAAAGAATTTTTTTCAATATCAAATCTAATATGCGACCATGGGAAACCATGGACTGGATATGTATTTTTTCCACCTCCTCTTGGTAAATCCTTATGAAGCCATGCAACTCTTATCCATCTGGAAGAATCAATATTTCTTAAATGGTCATCATCCCAGATGTTTAAAATTATATATTCAGTAGCAATTTCTGTTTTCTCAATTCTCATCATTCTCAGATAAGATTGATAAACACCATAACCACCAACACCAAAATTTCTAATTGGTTCTCTAAAATGAGCAGCAAGTATTTCCTGCCAGGTTTCTCCATCTGATACTTGAGCACATTGAGTATAACTATTTCCATAGGTATTTATTCTGCATGGTTTTTCTTTATAATTTATCATTTTTCTAAAAAAGTATTTTTTGTCATAAGTATATTCAGAAAAAGTATTATAAATTCCGTCTCTGAAAATATAGTCAATTTGAATATAGCCGAGTTCAGGGTCAAATTTCAAAAATGATTTTCCTTTTAAAACTCTTTCAATTTCCTCCGGGTAATAACACGCAGTTTCAAGTAGTTGTTTCACCTTTTTTAACATATTTTGCTCCTTTCTTTTTTTTATTTTATCATAGTTTTGACAGTGGTATATAATAAAAGAAAGAGATAGGAAAGGTTAAACGAAAGCAATGAAATTTTTAAAATTGATTTTAAAAATTTTCTTTTTTATTTCCTCACTTTTTGTTTTTTATTGTTATGGAGAAAAGGAAATAATTGAAATCAATCTTTTTAAAGTTGATATTTTGAAAGAAATTCCAGGATTTTACTCTTACAAAGATTTAATGAAAAATGGAGAATTTTTATATTCAAATTTAAAATCTTTGATGGAAAATGGATTTATAGATTATACAGAAATTACCGGATATGTAAAAAATGGAGAAAAATGGGTTTATGACATTATGAAAAACATATCAGATAAGCCTTTAAAAGAGGGTATATATTTTGAAATAATTCCTGAAATTGAAAAAGGTGAAAAGGTTATCGTAAAAGGTATTTTTAAAGTAAAAAAACTGGAAAATGAAAAAGAAATTCTTTCCGGGGAGTCAGAAAAGTTAATAAGTTTTTTTAAATTAATTGATTTTGAAAAACCCCAGATAATTGGAGGAATTGAAAGTAATAATTATAAAGTAATTTTAATGATTAAAACAGCAAAATATTATGAACTAAATTCAGAGTTAGAAATTTACTTTGGGGAGAATAAAATAATTGATAACTCAGATATAATATGTGTTAAATTTTCTGGCAAATCTATGAAAAATTCAAAAGAAATGGAGATTGTTTTTAATGAAGAAGGAATTAAAAAATTTAAAGAAGTTACAAAAAATATTGGAGAGCGACTTTCTATAGTTATAAATAGCAAAATTGTTTCCACTCCTGTAATTAGAGAAGAAATACCTGATTGTAAAAAATTGAAAATATCCATTTCAAAATAAAATTTCATCAATTCTTAAGGAAAATCTATTGGAAAAAAGTGTAAAAAAAGGTAAAATTATTATTTACTATGGAACCAAAATATATAAGTATAAGAGGAGCAAGGGAACATAATTTAAAAAATATCAATATTGATTTGCCAAGAAATAAACTTATTGTAATTACAGGTATTTCTGGGTCTGGTAAATCATCCCTGGCTTTTGATACTCTTTATGCTGAAGGACAGAGAAGATATATAGAGAGTTTATCCGCCTATGCAAGACAGTTTCTTGAGCAGATGAAAAAACCTGATGTTGACCAGATTACAGGACTTCCTCCAGCAATTGCAATAGAACAGAGAAAGGCAACTTCAAATCCAAGGTCCACTGTTGCAACTACAACTGAAATTTATGATTATTTAAGAGTTCTTTTTGCAAGAATAGGTATTCCTCACTGTCCAAATTGTGGAAGAGTTATTTCAAGGCAATCGTCATCTGAAATAATAGATAGAATTATGAATTTTGAAGGTAATTCCGAAATTAAAATCCTTGCACCTGTTATAAGAGGAAGGAAGGGTGAGTACAGAAAAATTTTTGACCAGATAAAAGAAATGGGATTTTTAAAGGTCAGGGTTGATAGAAAATATTATGACATTGATGATGAGATAAAACTTGATAGATATAAAATTCATAATATTGAAGTTTTAATTGATAGTTATTTTGTTAAGGATGAAGATAAAACAAGAATAGCAGAAAGTGTGGAAATGGCTTTAAAAATAGGGAAAGGGATTATTGTAATTGAAAAAAATGGGAAAGAAATAATATTTAATGAAAATTATAGTTGTCCTGTATGTGGAATAAGTTTTGAAGAAATATCACCAAGGATGTTTTCATTTAATAGTCCCTATGGTGCATGTTCTGAATGTAAGGGACTTGGATTTTTAATGAAAGTTGACCCTGACCTTGTAATTCCTGATAAAACAAAAACATTCAGAGAGGGTGCAATAAAACCGTGGCATGATGTTGGTGGGAGAGGACTTTTCTGGTATTACAGGTCTCTTTTAAATGATATTTTGGATTCTCTTGGAAGGAGTATAGATGATAGAGTTTGTGATTTATCTAAAAAGGAACTTGATATAATACTTTATGGCTCTGAAGAATATGGTTTTGAAGGTGTAATTCCTAATCTTGAACGGCTTTTTCATCAAACAGAAAGTGAATATAGAAGAGAAGAAATTATGAAATATATTAGAGAAATAATCTGTCCATCATGTAATGGGGGAAGATTAAGACCAGAATCACTTGCTGTAAAAATAAGTGAAAAATCAATTATGGATATATGCAGAATGAGTGTTATAAAGGCAAAGGAATTTTTTGAAAATTTAAAATTAACTGAAAAAGAAAGTTTAATTGCAAAACAGATTTTAAAGGAAATTTTATCTCGTTTGAATTTTCTTCAGGAAGTCGGTCTTGATTATTTAACACTTGATAGAATGACACATACTTTATCAGGTGGAGAAGCAGAAAGAATACGACTTGCAACTCAAATTGGTTCAGGACTTGTTGGAGTTTTGTATATTCTTGATGAGCCAACAATAGGATTACATCAAAGGGATAATTTAAAACTTATAAATACATTAAAACATTTAAGAGATATAGGAAATACAGTTGTTGTGATTGAACATGATGAAGAAACAATTAGAAATGCTGATTATATTGTTGATTTAGGTCCTGGTGCAGGAATTCATGGAGGAGAAGTTGTTGCTGAAGGGTCTCTTGAAGATATTATACACAATGAAAATTCAATAACAGGTAAATATTTAAGTGGAAAACTAAAAATTGAAATACCTGAAAAAAGAAGAAATCCAACAGAAAGGAAAATAAAGATATTAAAAGCAGCCCATAACAATTTAAAAAATATAGATGTTGAAATTCCACTCGGTCTTTTTGTTTGTATAACAGGTGTTTCTGGTTCAGGAAAAAGCAGTTTAATTGAAGATGTTTTATATAAGGGACTTAAAAAGATATTGTATGATTCAAGGGAAGAGCCAGGAAAACACGAGGCAATTTTGGGTATTGAATATATAAATAAAGTAGTAGTTATAGACCAGTCACCAATAGGAAGAACTCCCCGTTCAAATCCTGCAACTTATACAGGTGCTTTTACATATATAAGAGAAATATTTGCAAATACAACTGAAGCAAAAATAAGAGGTTATACACCCGGAAGATTCAGTTTTAATGTTAAAGGAGGGAGATGTGAAGCATGTATGGGCGAAGGTATAATGAAGATTGAAATGCACTTTTTACCTGATGTTTATATTCCATGCGATGTTTGTAAAGGGAAAAGATATAATAGAGAAACACTTGAAATAAAATATAAGGGAAAGGATATATCAGAAGTCCTTGAAATGAAAATTGAAGAAGCGCTTGATTTTTTTAAAGTCCATCCTAAACTTGTAGAAAAATTGAAGACACTTTATGATGTTGGACTTGGATATCTTTCTCTTGGTCAACCAGCAACTACTTTATCAGGGGGAGAAGCACAGAGAGTTAAACTTGCTTCAGAACTTTCAAGAAAAGGTAATGAAAAAACAATCTATATTCTTGATGAGCCAACAGTTGGACTTCATATGGCTGATATCGCAAAATTACTTGATGTTTTAAAGCGCCTTGTGGATAAGGGTTCTACTGTTATAGTTATAGAACATAATCTTGAAGTTATTAAATGTGCTGACTGGATTATAGACCTTGGACCAGAAGGAGGAGACAAAGGAGGATATATTGTTGCAACTGGAACTCCTGAAGAAATTTCAAAAAATCGCAAATCATATACAGGTTATTACTTACGAAAATATTTTGAAAAAAGACCTCTTATAGTTTCTTAGTACTATTTAAATAATAGTCTGTCATAATCATAATATAAATGAAAATCTGTTCTTCTTAATTTTGCTGAACTTGAGAGTTCTCTTCCATAAGGAATAAATATTGAATAGTCATATCTACATATAGCAAAATACCAAACATCTCCTTTTTTTGGGGGAGGTACTGTTTTAGAAAATGCAGAAAAAGGTATTGCCATTTCAATTTCCCATCCCATATCAACATTTTCATCATTAAGAGTCCCATTTAATTTAACAGCAACTTTGGTTTCTGAAGAAAATCCTTTAACATTATTCAGATAATAGACCCCCTTTCTGTGATAAAAACCGTCAAATAATGTTCCAAGTATATTTGAGTTTATTTCATAATAATAAGTTGAATCAAATTTTGGTTTTATAAATACTTCAAAAACATCGTCATTCCATACAGGTCCATCTTTTTCCTTGACATATCCAATAAGACATTTATCCTCCATTTTTCCTGCAATATAAAGATAATTGTCATCATATTTAATCCAGACAACTGTATTTGAATATGGACTTCTTACAAAATTCCCGGGTATATAAAATTTTTTAATTGTAGGGGTTTTTCCCCATTCTTCTTCAGTTATGTTCCCATCAATTACAATTTCATTTTTAACTCTTTCTGCAACATAAAGTTCTCTTTCACACCAAGCAAAAGTTGAAAATAATAATAAAAAAACTAAAAGATTTTTTTTCATTCTGTCCTCCTTTCGCTATTTTCTGATATTACATTTATTCCTAATGGTATAATAAGTTTCTGTCCGGGATAAATTATATCACTTTTTAAATTATTAATTCTTTTCAAATCATATACATTTACTTTAAATTTATTTGCAATTTTTGAAAGAAAATCACCTTTTTGAACTATATAAATTTTCTGACCTTCACCTTTCTCAGAATCTATTTTTTCTGTAATTTGAGTGTCTGAAGTTATAGATTCTTTCAACTTTAAAATTTCTTTTTCATGTCTTGCAAATTCATCAATAATAATTTTGTTATTCTCATTGATTGTTTTTTTTGTTAAATCTAATTCTTTTTTAAGATTAAAAATTTCATTATTTAAATTTTCAATATTTCTGCCTGATTCTGACATTTTGTTTTTCAAATTTGAAATTTCTTCGTAAAAACTGCTTAATGATTTTACAAGAGTTGAAGTTGAGGCAACTAAGTCATTATATGTTTTTTTAAGAGTAGATACATTTTCAAATAACTCATCATTTTTTGTAAAACTTTTCTCTGAAATTTCTTTTAAATCCCTGTTTATATAAAAGAGTTCTCTTTTAAATGAATATATTTCACTTTCCTGTCTTGTTAATTCATCAATCATAATTTTATTCTGCGCTTTTAAAGAGTTTTCAACTGTTTCAATTTTTGTTTCTAAATTATTTGCCTGTTTTGAAAGATTTTCAATGATATTTGCAAGTTTTAATTGCGAGTCCTTTAAATTCAAAAGGTTATTCTGTAGGTCGGTTATTATTTTTGTAAAGGAATTTTGGGATTCATTTATTGATTTTTGTAAATTCAGTGGAAGAGAAAGAATATCTAAATAATTCTTTTTTACTGAAGATAATTCTTTTTCAATATCAACAACTTTTTTATTTAATTCATCTTCAATTTTTTTATTTTTCTCATCCGTCGTTACGATTACTTCATCAATTTTGCCTTTCATTTCATTAATTCTATTAGTTAATGATTTTATCTCTTCTTTCAGAGTTATAATATCAACTTTTATTTTTTTTATTTCATCTGTAAAATCTTTTTCTTTTTTAAAATACTCATTTAAAGAATTGATTGCTTCTGAAATTTGCTTTGTATTTGTTTGTAAAATGTTAAATAACTCTGATTGATTTTCTTCTAATCTTTTTATTTTTGATTGATTTTCTTCAAGTTCTTTTATTATTGATTGGTTTTCTTCAAGTTTTTTTATTCTTTTATCAAAATTCTCTGCAGACAATAGAAGTGCTTCTTCTATATCTTTTACTTTTTCCTTTGATATTTCTTCTTTTTTATTAGGTATGGTTGTGCATCCTGTTATGAAAATCAAAAAAAATAAATAAATATATTTTTTCTTCATTTTTTCTCCATTCCTATTTTAAACTCACATCTTCTATTTTTTGCCCACGCATTTTCATTATTGCCAATCACAGCAGGTTTATCCTCTCCATAACTTACTGTAAATAATCTTTTTGGTGAAACACCAAGGTTAATTAAAAAATTTCTTACACTTAAAGCCCTTTGTTCTCCTAAAACAAGATTATACTCCCTCGTTCCTCTTTCATCACAATGTCCCTCTATTAAGACCAGTATTTCGGGTTTTTTTACAAGATAATCTCCTATTTTTTTAAGAATTTCTATATACTCTTTTTTTATTTCATAACTATCATAATCAAAATAAATATTTTTAAAAATTTCCGCCATTTCCTGATTTATTTCAGATGGATTTATAAATTTTACACTTTCAGGTATTGGAGATAGATTTTCCTCTATTATTTCTTCTGAATATTCTTTTTTTTCTAAATTCTTTTTAACTGTTTCTTCTATTGGAGGAGTGATTTTAGGTATTTTGGGCATTTCTTGAATAATTTTTGAAGTTTCGGGAGTTGTTTTTGATATTTCAGGAATTTTAACTTCTTCTTTTGATTCTTCAGTTCCAATTAATTTAATTATTTTTTCTTTTATTGATCCTTCTTCAACTTTTTTTTCTTTCTCTGGAATAATCTGGCACCCTGAACTCAAAATTAAAAAAATTATAAATACATATCCTGAAATTATTTTTTTCTCCATAATTATAGATAAATTATAACAAAATTTTTATTCAACGGTCAATTTATATTTATCCTTTGAAATAACCTCGTAAAATAATAATTTTTCTCCTTCACCTACATATCTTTTTGTAATCGTTTCAAGATATTCATTGCTTTTGCCGGTAATTTCCACCATTATTTTTATATCTCTCTTTTTTGATTGTATTCCATAAATTTCCATCTGAAGTTTATTATTTATAATTTTTGCTTTAATCATTAGTGGATTTCTGTAAGGATTTTGGATTTTCAAATCAACCCCTTCTTCTTTTGAAACTGTTGCATCAATGCCAGGAGAAACATAACTTACAGGTGAAGAATGATTTTTTCTTTCTCTTATTGATATTCCGGAAAGGAGTGCTAAATTATACAGAGTTGTTGCAACCTGACATAAACCACCTCCAATGCCGGGAACTCTTTTCTCTCCAATTATTGTGGATGCAGGACCCATTTCATCTTCAGGAATTTTATTTATAATTTCTTCTATAAAAGAAAATTCAATACCGGGATAAAGGATATATCCATCAAGTATTTTTACAGCAGTTTCAATATTTTTCTTTCTTGCATCAATTCCATCTTTAAAATAGGTTGCATATTCAGCCCACAAATAGTTAAAATTTTCACAGAAAATAAATTTTGTAAAAATTGATAAAATTAAAATAAAAACAAATTTTTTCATTTTTCAACTACTTTTAAATTATTTTCATTTGAACTACCATATACATCAGGGAAATACATTAAATATACTTTTGCAGGTAAAACATGAAAGGAACCAACTATTTCCGGTCTTATATAATATGTTATTTCTTTTGTTTTTTCGCCATCCCATCCTATTCTGAAAAATACTACCTTTTCATCCTTTATCTGTCTTTCACTATAAAGATTATAATCTTTTTCATCTTCAAGCACTTCAAAACCACTTGGTAAAGGGTCTTCAATTATAATAAATTCATAAAAATTTTCTCCTGTTATCTTAAGTTTTACCCTTATTTTATCTCCAATTTTTACAGGTCCATTCAATGGTTCAAATTTTTCTTCAATTTCTTCCCCTTTTTTCTCAAGTATTACTTTTTCATAAGTTCTTTCAATTTTAAAACCAAAATTTTTTTCAGTAATTAACCCTTTTTGATAATAACTGAGTAAACTTGAATAATATAAATTACCCATTCCTTCTTTTTCAATTTTAATTATATTCTGGCTTCCTTTTTTTATTTCTTCCTCATCAATCTTAATATCTGTACTGAATTTTTTAAGTGTCTCTCTTGTAACTTTCATTTCTTTTATTTTTTCATCATTAAGATATAAAAGAAGTGTGTAATCCGGTTGAAGTTCTGAGGGGTTTTTTAGTAGGAAATCGGTCATGGCATTTATAACTATTGATGTTTCCTTAGTTGACCTCCAGTGTCCCATTCTTCTCATTTCAACAAGATACCTTATAATTTTATAAATTTCTTCTCTTTCAGGTTCAATCTGTAAAGTTGCTTTTAAAACCCATGAGGTTGCCTCAATATTGCTATCAATCCATCTATAATAATTCCCTTCTTCACAAAGAAAAAATGCAGAATAAGGAGTTAAAAATTTTATCTCTTTATATATTTTATCAAGAAGATTTTTTGCCTTATTTTTATCAAACTCATTCAGAATGATAGAAAGTAATGCTCCTGAATAGGGATGAATATTTTCACCCGAAATTAATTCATTATAAAGTTTTTTAGAATATTCTCCAATAATTTTCCTTTCTTCATTTGTTATACTTTCTCCACAACTTTCAAAAAATGAATATAAAACATAAATGAGTGTCTCTTTTTCTTTGATATTCGGAATTATACTTTTAAGATAGTTTTTCCCTTTTTCAAATACTTTTTCATCAATGATGTATCCTGATTTTTTTATTTCTGAAAGTCCATACATAACATAAGAACTTAAATAGGGATTGGATGGGTCATTTTCCCACCATCCCCAGCCACCATCTTCATGCTGATACCTGTATAATCTTGAAAGTCCTTTATTCATAATTTCAGGAAGTTGTCCAAGAATATTTTGAAAGTTTATAAGATTATTAGCAAGAAAGGAAAGGTCTTTAACTCCAAGATTTTTTATTGCAAGATTAAAATAAATTGCGGGTAGAAATGTATTCATTGTTTGTTCTGTACATCCATAAGGGTAGTTTACAAGGTATTCAATGGCATGATACATACCTGAAGCAATTGATGGATATATAATTGAAACTATACTCTTCTTATATGAATTCAAAGGAATATCAAATTTTTCTACTATCTCTTTATCACATTTGCCTGCTTTGACTTCCCATACCTGATTTCCATGTAAATAAACAGGTATTTCAAGTTCAATTCCATCGTTTACTTCTGAATTCCATGCTACAAGTGTAAATTTTGCTTTTTCAACATCTTTAACCTTTATCTGCCAGTTAATTTTCTTTTCCTTATTTGATTCAACTGAAATGTCAACCTCATTTTTATCAAAAATTTCAAATCCTTCTCCTTTCAGGGCAATCTTTAAATTTTGAGTTTTTTCTGTATAATTGTGAATAATCCCTGAAATAAAAAGAATGTCATCTTCAACGAGGAATCTTGGTGTAATTAATCTTACAATAAGTGGTTTTGATGTTTTTATTTTATTTATTCCAGTTCCTACAAGAGTATCATTTGTTATGGCAACTGCCTTTGCTCTCCATGTTGTTAGATTATCAGGAAGTTCAACATTGATAATTGCCTCTCCATTTTTATCAGTAATTATATATGGATTCCAGTAAGCAGTGTCTTTAAATTTTTTTCTTATTTCTATATCTTTTATGTCTTTTGAAGCACCTCCATATGAATATTCCATGAAAGAATAAAAAATCACAACAGAATTTGGTTTATCACCGTAAAAAAAGTCCTCAATTTTCCTCTGTAATTCAGGAGAAATTGAATAAATTGCCTCATCCACAACCTGAAAGGATAATTCACCAAAGACAGGATTTCCTTTAAAATCGGTTGTCCTTATTCTATAAGTTGCTTTTTCTTTAGGAAGATAATTGTTTTTGTCTGGAATTATATCAACTTTTAAAAATTTCTCCTGCAAAGTAATTTTTATATTTTTTGTAATCTCATAAAATTTTTTATTTCTCACTCCAAAAACAGATACATAAACATTTGGAAGATATTCCTTTTTTATCGGTATTTCAATTAAGATAGAATTTCCTTTCATATTAATTATTTTTGTATCATGGATTTTATAACTTTCAAGATTAAAAAATAATGTCATATCAGGAATTGTTGAATTTATAAGTATTTTTGCATTTTCTCCTGTTTTGTAATTATCTTTATCAGTTATAATTTCAAGTTCTTTTTTCCCATAACCAAAATAATAATTTTCAGAAGCAATCCATATAAATTTATTAAATGTGATAAGGTTATTATACTCATCCAAAGAAGATGCAGAAACTTTTATATATCCACATACTTGAGGTTTTATATTTATTTCAATTTTTCCATTTTCATCTGTTTTTAATGTATCAGTAAGGATTTTTTTATAGTAATACTTTCTATTTTTATAAATTTCAAGTTCTACACCAAAATTTACAATTTTATTTTTTACAGGAATACCATCATGGTCAATCAATTCTATTTTTAAAGGTATATTTTCATCCGGTGAATAGAGATACTTTGAAGTTATTATGTTAATTTTGAAATTACCTGGATAAACTTTGAAAGAACAAATGTCTTTAACCTCTCTATTGCTTATATCTCTCACTCTTACTTCTACTGTATGAATTGTTTCACTCTCATATGAACTTTTTGTTTGAAATTCTATTAATGTTTCACCATTTTCATTTGTTTTTGTCTCTCCTGAAATTAAGTATCTTCTATAACCATAATATTCACCTTCATATCCTTCTTCGTAATCCTCGTATTCCCACTGCGGTGTCTCATATACTGAATAACTTACTTCTGCTTCTTTTAATGGTGCTCCAAAATAATATTTTGAACTTATTAAAATTCTTACTTTTTCATTTGGTAAATATCTTTCCTTATCACTCTTAACCTCTACAAAAAATTCCGGTTTTCTATATTCAAGGACTTTAAAGGAAACACCTCCATAATAACTGGAATTTACAGATGAAACATCTATACTATAAATTCCAAGTGGAGGTTCTTCAGGAATTGTAAAAAAACCTGAAAAGGAACTGTTTCTTACCTCTAAATCTGTTGAATATATAATATTTCCTGCCGGGTCTTTTATATCTACTTTAACAGATTTATCATCTATTAATGAATAATAACTTCCTTCATCTTTTCTTAAAATTCCTTTAAAATAAACTGTCTGCCCTGGTCTATATACAGGTCTGTCTGTATAGATGTAAGATATCTCTGGTTTTGGATACCAATCATATCTATAAAAAGGGTAAATAGGATTAAAAAAAGCAAAACTATTTTCTTTAATCGCTATAACTAAATCATGAAAATCAATGGATTCAATTATTCCTCTTTCATCTGTTGTTTTTACAATTCCAAAATTATATTTATTAAGTTTATTGTCATAATGTGAAAAGTAAACTTTTACTTTTGGTAAAGGTTTTCCTGTTATTAAATCAACCACATAAAATTGATTCTGGAAAAAAATTTGATTTTGAGTTCTTTTATTTACAATTCCAATATCAGTAACAATTATCAATTTTCTATTCTCACCTAAATTTTCCGGTTTAACAACTATTATATAAACTCCAAATGGCAATTTTCCTATTTCAAATTTCTTATGGTAAAGGTCGCTCAATGGTGATGGATATTCAATTTTAATTTCCTTTGAGAATATAAGTTCACATTCTTCTAAATTTACTGATTTTTCGATATATGATAAGTTTGGTGCTTTTTCCCAGTTAACTTTATTAATTTCAGATAAAATATCAACTTTATAAATGTCAAGTTTTATTTTTGAGATTCTGAAAGAGTTATAGTAAAAATAAACATTTTCGGATGGTAAAAAAGTATTTGTTTTGGTATATAAACTGAAAGATTTTGGTCTTAATTGTAAATGAATTGGTGGTATTTCTGTTATTTCTCCTTTTTTAACCTCAATATTTCCTGCAAAGGTAGTTTCATATCCCTGAGTATAAGTATAAATTTTGTATATTCCAGGAAGAAGACCTTTTACAATAAATTTACCTTTTTCATCTGTTTTGGTGGATTTATATGTTTTTCCTTCTGTTGAAATATATACATTTTTTAATGGTTTATTTTCACTGTCAAAGATTATACCTGAAATACCTCCTCCAATCATTAATGTAAAATTGATTCCTCCTGTTTCTTTATTTTCTTCAACAACTATTCTGTTTTTATCTGCTCTTACATATCCTTCTTTCTCACAAAAAAGGTAATTTTCTCCAGGATATAAATTTGTAATTCTGTAAAAACCATCTTTATTTGTATAGACAGAAATTGAATAATTTCCTACTTTTGCTCCTTCAACTGGTTTTGAATTTTCATCATATACATAACCACTTATTGAACCTGGCTTTTTCATAACAATTTTATATGTCTTAATTCCATACTTTGCCTGATTTACCTCAATTCTACTATTCCAAAGAAGAAAGCCATGAGCAATACTTTTTAGATAATAATATCCAGTTTTAAGATTTTCTATTGTAAACTCACCATTTTTATTTGTTTTTGTTATTTTTGAATCTTTTTCTGTAAGTGGTGATATTGCTTCAAGTTTAACTTCAGCATCTTTAACAGGATTATTATTCAAATCAACAACAATCCCCTTAATTGTATCCCCAAAAATAAGGGAACTTAACATAAGAAATAAAAATATTTTTTTCATTTTTCCCCTTTATTTTTTTATATTTTTAAAGTCATTTTCTGAAAAACTTATCCCTTTAAATTTATAAAAAATTGCTCCATTTAAATCTTTTATCCCTGAATTATTGAAACATATTTTTATTGCATAATTAACTGTTTTCGCTTCACCCGGTAACACAATTCCTTCTTTACCTTCTTTCCTTATTATAAGTCCTTCTGTAAGTGGATTTATTGTAAAAGGATTATTTACAGGGATAGGATTTTCAGGAAATGTTATTTTAATTTTAATTTCATTAAGTTCATCAAATTTTACAGGAGGATATCTTATATCCTGAGTTGAAGCAATAACAGTAAAATTTATAATACTTTCTCCAAGGGAAGGATAAATTGGAATAAAACTGCCTGCACACCCTCTTGTTTTTCCATCTTTAATTAATGTAATAAAAATTGGTCTTGGAGGTTGTGAATTTAATATTGAATTGAATGAGGGTATTTTATTTGTTTTTAAGTAATTTATAAGGGTTTCTCTTGATAATTCAAGAATTTCAATTTTAAAATCATTTTGAGAATATAAGGAAGGAATGATCAAAAAAAATGTTAGGAGAAATTTTTTATATCCCCCCAACTCTTTTTTAAAAAATGATAACATTTTATCCTTTTATAACAGCAAGTGGGATCATCTTTGCAACTTTTTTAGAAATACCAGCACCTTCAACAACTTTAATAACTTCATCAACATCTTTATATGCAGAAGGCATTTCCTCTGCAAGTCCCTTTTCGCTAACTGCTTTAGGTATAATCCCCTTTTCAAGTAATTCCTTTGATATACTTCTTCCTTTTGCTTCTTTAATTGCTTGACTTCTTGACATCATTCTTCCTGCTCCATGACAGGTGCTTCCAAAAGTTTCCTCCATTGCTTTATCTGTTCCAACAAGTATATATGAAGCAGTTCCCATTGTTCCTGGAATTATTACTGGTTGCCCAACATCTCTATATTTTTCAGGAATTTCATTATGACCTTTTGGAAATGCTCTTGTTGCTCCTTTTCTGTGGACATAAACTTTCTTTTTATTTCCATTTACCTGGTGTGTCTCATATTTACAAATATTATGGGCAACATCATATACTGTTTCAATTTCAAGTTTTTCAGAAGGTGTCTTTAGAATTTTTTCAAATGTTTCACATATCCAGTAATAAATCATCTGTCTGTTTGCAAAAGCATAATTTGCTGCTGCCTTCATTGCTTTAAAATATTTCTGTCCTTCTGGTGAATTACACGGAGCACACGCAAGTTGTCTGTCAGGTAGTTTAATTCCATATTTATGAACAACTTTACCAAACATATCAAGAAAATCATCACATATCTGATAACCAAAACCACGACTACCTGTATGAACCATTATTGTAATCTGGCCAAAAAATATACCAAACTTTTCAGCAATTTTCTCGTCATAAACATGAATAACTTCCTGTATCTCAAGGAAATGATTTCCTGAGCCAAGAGTTCCTGTCTGTTCAAGCCCTCTCTCATATGCTCTATTACTTATAACATTAGGGTCGGCTCCTTCAAGACATCCATATTCTTCAATATTTTCAAGGTCTTCTTTTTTGCCATATCCATTTTCAACTGCCCATTTTGCTCCTTTTACTATAAGTTCTTCAAGTTGTTTTCTTTTTAATGATAATTTTCCAGTTGAACCAACTCCTGAAGGTATATTATAGAAAAGTCCATTTAATAAGTCCTGAATTTTATCCTCAATATCCTTTCTTGTTAAATTTGTCCTTATCAATCTCACCCCACAATTGATATCGTAACCTACAAATCCAGGAACAATTACACCACCTTCTTCATTAAAAGCACCAACTCCACCAATAGGAGCACCATAACCCCAGTGAACATCAGGCATTGCTAAACTATATTTAACTATACCGGGTAATTTTGCAACATTTGCTACCTGTTCAATTGCTTTATCTTCAATCGCTTTTTTGATTAACTTTTCTGAAATAAAGATGACCCCTGGAACCCGCATATCTCCAATTTTAGGTATCATCCACTTATATTCATTAATTTTTTCTATTTTCAATTCTTCTGCCATTTTTTCTCCTTTTCATTTTTATGATTATTATACCTTAAAAATTTCCAACTGGTTAATTTATTGAAGAATTTTCATGGATTGGTAATTGTTAATGGTTAAATATCCCAGACCTTTTTTATAGCATATTGACACAACTTTATTGCTTTTTCATCATTTATTACTTTTTCAACTTCACTGATTAAAATTTCTTTTTTGAAATCAAAAAATTTTTCTGTAATAAGTTTAGAAATAGCACCAGCCATAACCATATTCGCAATTCTTATATCTCCTGTTTTTTCAGCAATTTCAGTTGCAGGAACTTTAATTATTTTTTCATTTTTATTTTCAAACTTTATAAGTGAAGAATTCAAAATTATATAAGCATCGCCTTTCAAATATTTTTTAAGCATCTTATAAGACATCTCATTTAAAAAAGCACCAATATCACAACTTTCGCTTAATGGAGAAAAAATTTCCTTTTCTTTTGAAATTATTACAAAACAATAAATATATCCTCCTCTCATTTCAGCACCATATGTTGGAAGACAACTTACATAATAATTTGCCTTAATTCCAGCATAAGCAAGTAATTTCCCGAGGGTTAAAATTCCCTGTCCTCCTGAACCACCCAGAATTATTTTGACTTTATTCATATTTTCCATATTCCTTCCATACATTAAGCATCAAAAGGTATCTTTCAAGAGGCATTCCTGTATAAATGCAGTTTGAAGTTGAAAAGATATACCCATATCCGGGCATACCATTTTTTAAAGCATATAAACATGACTCTATTACTTGTTCATCCGTTCCTGTCTGGAGTAAACCACAATTTACATTTCCAATAAGACAAACTTTTTCTCCATATTTTTCCTTTACAAATTTAATATCAACCCCTGCTTGGGGGTCAAGGGAGTGTAAAGCATGAGGATTTGCCTGAACAAGTTGGTCAATTATTGGCATTATATTTCCATCAGTATGTTTTATAGTATAAAATCCCATATCCCTGTATCCTTTTATTAACTTTGAAAGATAGGGAGTTACAAATTCTGAAAACATAGAGGGACTTAAAAATGGCCCACTATTGAAGCAGTAATCAGAACATAAAGCAAATCCATCAAGATATGTTTTCTTTTTTATAATTTCTGCATTTTGGAGGGCTTGATTTACCATATCTTCTGCTTCTTTTTTCAATTTTTCTGGTTCATCAGCAATTCTTTGAACAAATTCCATCATTTTTTCTCCTGAAGGTATCCCGAAAGTTGCATCTCCATGTATCATAAGAAAATATTTATCACCACTTATCTCCCTTATTAAATCAATCATCCGGATTATTTCTTCAAGGGTAGAGGGATTTGGATGAAGGAAGATTGCGCTGTGATTGAAAGTTTCTGCTGTTTTTATAAAAATTTCTGCCATATCTTTTCTATGTAGTTCTCTTTCTTTTTCAGTCATCTGGTACCATTGTGAATAATTTCTGTGAGATGGATGAACTTTTCCAAAAACTTCCATTGTCAGAAAAAAAACAAGTTCAAAATGTGGAACAAGGCCCTTTAATGGTTTTCTTTCAAGTGCATTTATAAATCTTTCCTTTGGTGTCATTTTATTTTCCTTTAATTTTATTCTTTTTTAACCAAGTGTAAATCCAATGGGTGTTTTTGTTATCCAACTTATAAAAATCCATACTCCTGCTGTAACAAAACTACCACATACCATTCCAAGAAAGAAGATTTTTGCTTCCGAATAAACCTTTGCTCCACCATATTTCATTATAAGTGTTTTTGCTATCCACGCAATAAAAACAGAAAACCAGGTATGAAAAACAGGATGTGGTATTCCAATTGCAAGCCCTATAGGAGATAATGACCATCCAGGAATTCTACTTCTTGCAAATAAAACTAAAATCATTAAAAATGCGCCTATACCTGTAAAAAGAAATTGTTTTTTCCCAAATAGTATAGGTTCTTTCATTATGTTTATAATGTAATTTGCCATAAAATCGGTTGCTCCACCAAACTGCCATGAAGATAAATTAATTCCACCATGTTTATAGGCAAGAAAGAGAGTCATAATTGAAGAACTGATAAGTGTAAAAATTATAGAAAGCAAAATTGCAATTACCAATCTTTTTAAATTAATTTTAAAATTATCTGCAAGTTTCAATCCATTTGCAGTTGATACCATTACACTTGTTCTTATATCAGCAGCCCATGGAAATGTTAAACCAAGAGCAACAAGTCCCTTATTTCCTATATATTCTGAACCAAAAGTATAAATTGTGCCAGCAGAGGGTATAAGTGGAGCCCGATAATATGCAAGTCCTGCTTGAGATATAATCCTTGTCATTCCAAGGAAAATTAAAATAGTAATGATTGTAAAATAAATAGAGGGTAATAATTTAAGACCGGTTCTGTTTATCCACCAGATAACAAATAAAAAACATAAAACAAAACCCCAGAAAGAAATTTTACAGGGAAATTCTTCTTCCCCGTTTTCTAACTTTTTACCAATACTTTTCAAAAATATTTCCTTTAAATGTTTTCTTGCTATCCAGAGACAACTTAAAGATAAGACAATTAAAGCACCGAATGATTGAAATGCAACTTCCTGACAGGCAGGGTCTGAATAAGGTAAAACCTGTCCCATTGAATATCCAGTCATTTTGAAAAAACCAGTTTCAATTATAAATAAAAAGGCAAAAAGCCAGACACTTAAAAGAACATCTTTTGGCATTAAAAAAGCAAGCCCTATGACCTCAAATCTAACAGATAAAACCAAAGCAGTTGTAAATCTAAAAATAGGAACCCATTTATACAGTTGAGGGGGACGAAAGACAGGAAAAAGTTTGGAAAGTCCATTTAGATTATAAAAAAAGAAAGGAATAAAAAAACCAATCCAAAAAATTTTTTCTTTTAATAAAGTTTTTTCTTTAACCATTTCATTTGGTAATTCAGTAAGAGGATAAATTAATCTTTCTTTTTCTATCCACTGTTTGCTTAACATAATAATCAAGAAAATTGATAAAAGATAAAATGCAATTATGAAAGAGAACCAGTTTAAAAGAGGAATTATCCATTCATTCCATGGAATTTTCATATTTTTAGGGAGTCCTTCATAAAGATACCATATTGCATTGTAATTTTTAGGAAAAAGATGTTTTGGTAAATATGGATGAATAAATTTATCCCATTCATTTACAGGGGTTGCATAATAAAAAATTCCTCCAAGAAGTCCTATTAAATTCATTGTAAATCCCCAGGATGGTATAGCACAGGCAACTATCATCATAATATAAACAGTGATTAGTTCATGAGGTGTAAGATATAATTTTTTAATGAATTTTTTAGTAAACTGATTTAAAATTCCTATAAGTAAGAAAAACAAAAATATAGCAGCACCTGTTGAATAATCAGCAGCAAGGGCAGAACCATGAATATAAAGAACATTTAATGGCTCACCAATCCCTATTAAAACCGAAAAAAACAAACCAATCAATATACTTTTTAACGAAATCATAAGAATTTATTTTAAAATTTTTTTGAAATTCCTGTCAAATTTCCAAATAATTAACTATTCAGAAAATTCAAATTCTGTTTCAGAAGTCCACTTTGCTCCCCATCCAGGTTCAAAGTCAAGTGTATTTACAGAAGATATTGATTTATTTTCTGAGAATTCAATCACATTACCCATACTTCCATTTTGAATCTCAAAACTCAATCTTATTCTTTTATTTTTATCTGGTCTTATTTCACTCAATTCATTCCAAGGTATAGCAAATTCATAAATATATCCATCTTCATTCCTTTCAACAATAACTTTTGAATTTTCCACCTTACATTTTTCAGAAAGGAATTTATAGTCAATTGGAAGTGGATGAAGATAATAAAAATCAGGAGTTCTTACTCTCATTATTTCTGCTTTTCCATCATCTGTTGGGTAAATTAAATACTGATAAAGGCCAGAAATATAATGACCAAATCTATATAAAGGAGAATCCGGAGGAAATACTTCATATTCTTTTATCCATTTTTTTCTTTCTATATTACCAAGAGAAATTTTTATCATATCTCCACTTGAAGCAGGGATTGGTCCAATTTCAGCATAAACATAATCACCTGGTGGATTCTGAAACTTATGTAAATTTTTTCCAGATAATAAAGAAGGAAGTATATTTTTTGTTTTATCCTTTACTCTTGCCATTCCATATAAAAATTCATCATCATATGCAAATGAAACCTCACATGCAAATTCACCGGTTTCCTTAACAAAGTTTTCCCATGGATACCATGCCTTTAAAGTTAAATTTTCTATATTTCGCCCTTTTATAAGAATAATTGGCATTGCTTTTATTTCCTTCCATTCATCTATATTTCCATCAACTACTATTTTCCCTCTTTTTATGACACAGAATACAAGATTTTCTTTTAATTTTGCCTCTCCTTTATCTGTCTTTACAATTATTTCTGATGGAAAGTTATTTGTTGCTAAATCTGCATTTTTTATTTTAAATTTAAAACTTCTTTTTTCTAAGGAGGAAAGAACAAAATCAATATTATCTTTCTCAAATTCAAGTCCTTTACTTTTTATAATTAATTTTCCTTTTAAAGCAGAATTATAAACATTTTTAATATCAATCATAAGTTCATTTTCCTTTCCAATTTGATGAACAAAAATCTCACATGGCCTTAAATTTTGATAATCCGCTTCTTTTAAAATTTTTAGGAAATTTTCAAAATTGATTTTTGAGACAATATATTTTGGATTTTTATCGACTGGAATATAAACTTTATTATCTTTCCTTTCAAATTTTACCTGGTTACCATAAATATCATAAATTTTTAAATCAGGTATATTTTTAATAATCATGGTTGGCTTATCATCACAGAATTGACCCCAGAAAACATTTCTCATCCATTGATATACACCACATAGAGATGTTGAAACAACTGCAACATTTTCTTTTTCTCCTTTAAAAACCAAAACAAATGGTGGTCTTTCAGGATGTGCAAAACCAGTAAATTCTTTATTATTCAAAAACCTTGAAAGAGTGCTTGTCCAGGCAGTAGATGTATTGGGAAAACCATCCTTATCAAAAATAAGTTTTGTTAGAAATGGAGATAATTTTTTCCAGCCAAGAGATATTTCATTTAATAAATTTCTAACTGTTGCACTATCACCCATCCAAGTAATCCATGTCTCTGTATCCCATACCTCTTTTTTATAATAATTTGCAAGTGAAGGAGAATAACATGCCTGGATAGGTAATTCATAGTGGGTTGAAAGAACATCTATATCTTTTTCCATTCCTCCTGCAAATATCTTCCAGTTTGTATTATGAGAAGAATCAGCACCAACAATTTTTATATCAGAAGAAATCATATCCCTTGCTTCTCTCACTTTTTTAAATAAGTTTCTGTAATGCTGGCCTGTTGATTTCCATCCACTTATACCTCCTCCTTCCCATGGCTCATTCCATACATTAAATGCTTTATTTATATCTATATATCTTTTACCATATTCATACCAGGCATTTTTCCAGTCATCATAAAATTCTCTTCCAGGTGACCAGTCAAGTTTAATTTTAAAATCTTTATATGGAATATTAAAAAAATCTCCTTTTGGTTTTGCCCATTCAGGTGCCCCTTCTGTTAATGTCATAACATAAATTTTACTTTCTCTACATCCATTCATAAATTTATCAGTATACCACCTGAATTCTCCTTTTTTTGGCTCAAATCCATTCCAGCCAACCTCATACCTTACCCAGTCAATTCCAATTTTCTTTAGCGCTTTTAAAAATTTTATATCATTATCTCCTGTTGAAACCATAAATAAACCATTATAATTAAAATTTTCTGTATCCCTTTCAAAAACAATCGAATAATTGAGAATATGTAATGGTAAAATTTTATCCTTCTCTTTTAAAACTAAAAAGGAAGAAAATGTCCCATATTTATCATTTGGCATCTCAAATGAAAAATCCATTTTTTCATTCTTTTTTAATTCAATTATAATTTTTTTATTTAAAACAACTTCTTTCGCTATAAATCTATTACCGGGAGCCCAACTCCCTTCACCTTTATCATCTGAGAGAATTACAAAATAGGATAGTAAAATAGAATCAAGTTTTTTATCTTTATCAGAGGTTAAAGAAAAGGAAATAACAGGTTTTTCATTTTTAAAAAATACAAAATTTGTTCCTGTTATATTGACATCCTTTTTCATATTTGAATCAATTGATTCTAATAATTCAAAAGATGAAACTGGTAAATTTGAAGGGGCATAGAAACTAATCTCATTTTCTCCCTTTTTTAAATTTAATGGGACTGTATAAATAAATTCAAAATATTTTCCTTTCTTATTTACTGGTATAAAAGTTGGTATATATCCTTCATCCCATCCCTGTTTATGTAAAATCTCCTTATCTCCTATTTTAACTAAATAACCAACCCCTTCATTTAGAATATTTTCTGGCAAAGTCCCTTCAAATTTCAAAAAATATATACCCTCTTTATCAATATTTACTTTAAATTTTAAATTTTCTCCTTTAATCTCATAATTCTTAATCTTTATTCCGCTATATAAAAAATTTGAAACTAAAAACAGAAATAAAAAAATTCCTTTTTTCATTTTTACTCCTTTTTTTCAGTTCTTAAATAAACTGCTGGAACTACTATTTTCTCTAAATCACTTCTGCTATAATAGAATTCTAAGATTGCTCCACCTACACCCTGATAATACTCAATTAAAATTTTATGCCATCCTTTACTTAATTCAATTTCTCCTTTATCTTCTGTTGCTCCATGGTCTGTCCAGTTATTTATTATCATTTTTTCATCAATTTTAACCCTTATTCCATCATCTGAAACTGTATAAAATGTATATTTATCATCTTTATCAATATAAATCTCTCCAGAATATCTTACAGCCACCATTTCACTTTGACCTGTTTTTTCACTTAATACTCTGTTATCTATAAAAACTAAAGGTGAAATTTCTGTCTTTTTTAAATTTGAAAATTCTCCATTTTTATTTGAAATATAATATTCTGTTTTCAATCCAACTGGTGGTTCATTAGGATTTTCTTCTGTCTTAAATGTATATCTGTCTTCCCATAAATATGAAGGTGATGTAATTTTTATTCCATTTTTATCCTCTGCAGTTATTGTAAATTCATATTTCTGACCTGGTAAAAGATTATCAATTTTTATATTTGCTTCTTTTGAATATGATTTTGAATTAATTTTGTTTTTTGTATTGTAAAGATAATAGTCAACTGAAAAAATTGAAGGAACATTTGCCAAAACATTCATTAACACATATTTATCTCCAATATCCTTGATTTTAAAATTATTTATTGATACAGGATTTGCTTTCTCTTCAATTATAATCAATCTTGGATATTCTACTGCCTCTATTTCTAATTCAACAAAATTTTTATCCCTTTTTGTAATTTTAAATTGAAGTTCTTTATCTTTTATCGGGTCATAAAATGAGATATTTGAATTTTCTCCATAAATATTTTTTATTTTAACTCTGAAATTCATTGGTCCTGGCGGGTTTGTAATATCATAACTCATAACATAATAAGCACAGATAAACTTATTATTCTTTGTCTGGAAAGGTAAAAATGTAAACATATCCCTGTAATATAATGGTGGATGATTCTGGTCTCCTTCAAATACTTTTGGTTGTTTTTCATCAATTGAAATTACATCTATATCTATCTGCCTTACATCCTTTAAATCCTCTGAGTCCTTAAATTTATCAACAACATTTTTTAATGCTTTCATAGCAGGAGTTGAAATTTCCTCAAATGAATATTTTGAATATTCTTTTGGATTTATATTTGATGGTAAAATTCCAAAACCTCTATTATCCCTATCATATGCACAGAAAATATAAACTTTTGAAATTCCCTTATTTAACCAGAATAATAATGCCCTTATAATTGCTTTTGCTTTATATTCAAGAGCATCTTTTTCATCACTTATCCCTGCCTCATATGCATTAAATCCATGTTCAGTCATATAATGATAAAATCTATTAACTCCTTCTGGTTTTGATTTTCTATATTCCGGATATAAATGTCTTATTAAATTTTCTGTTTGAACACCGAGATGAGCCCAGCCCTCAGGCATACACCAGATTAAATTTTCAGGAATATATCCTTCTATATACCATGAATATCTATCTTTTGGTGGATAGTCCTTTGGAATAATTCTTTTGCCTGTTCCATATGGATGATATGATTGACCATCCATTTTTGGAGGCAATAATTGTATTGGAGTGTGATAAAAAGTTGTATTTGAAAATCCCCATATAACTCTTGTATTAGGATAGTTCTCCTTTATATAATCAACTGTTCTTTTTCCTATTTCCCATGCATGGCCACCTTTATGAAGAAAATCCCCAGAAAACTTAACTTTAGGAGGGTCATAATAATGGTTAATTCCCCATCCACCCATAAACATTGAGCCGAAAGATAGTTCATTCCATATTTCTATTTCAAATTCATTATCGGAAAGACCTGCTTTTTTAACTGTATCACGTACAAGTTTAACATATTTCATCCATCCATCTGCCATCTCTTCAAATTCTTTTGTTCCAACTGGATGAGCAGGTAAATATTTCATTGTTGATATTATGACTTCTTCGCCATCTTTTATTTCTCTTGGTAAAGGTCTTGATAGTTCAACTTTTTTTGTCTCTGGGTCTATTTTTGTAATAAAAACTTCATTCATTATATAATCGGTAAGATTTGATAATCCACTATAATGGGGAACTAAATCACTTACATCATTCAGAATAATCTCTCTACTTCCTTTTGTTCCTCCTGAAATAATTTTTCTTTTAAAACTTTTATTGGGGCAGGGAACACCATGATGAGCATTTAATAATATTAATGGTTTTATCCCGTATTTCTTACATGCCTTAAAAACATTAATAAAACCTTCTTCATTATTAAGTTTATTTTCATCCCATGGAACATTGGACCAGCCAATCTCTATTCTTATATTCTTAAATCCACTTTCAGAAAGAAATTTTAATGCTGTTTCATAATCTCCATTCCAGGGAAAATTATAACCAATTCCAATACCTTCCAAAAAATCCTTACCCTTAATTGTCTCCATATAACTTCTCCATGGCTGTAAATAAAATGATTGTTTAGGCCATGGAATTTTCTTAATAAAATCAGGATTGACATATGGAGAAACTGGAAAATCTTGCGAAAAAACAAAAATAGAGAAAAAAATAAATAATAAAAATTTTTTAATTTTCATTTTTCCACTCCCCTGAAAGCATAGTGCAACATTGCACTATGAGTTAATTATTTTTTCTTTTTTATTCTCTTTTCACTCCTCCTTGTTTTTTTTGGGGTCCTTACCATCCTCCCCTTCGTGCCTAATTGCACACA
>Ga0272448_1000116_pt1 | contig 113649 bp, 117 predicted proteins | sample YNPCB0191_FD_202220 | JGI IMG/M metagenome (GOLD analysis project Ga0272448, IMG submission 202220) | Hot spring sediment microbial communities from Yellowstone National Park, WY, United States - YNP-CB-019-1 | ecosystem: Environmental > Aquatic > Thermal springs > Hot (42-90C) > Sediment... | reverse complement strand
CAAAACCCCTGAGGAGGTATATTCTAAGAAGAGGGACGCAACATCAAAGATAAATATGACCCCTGAAAGGGAGGAGACCAAACTTAAAAAGGGCTCTTTTTTGTCTTGACAATGGGGGAAAGTTTATACAGTGTTATTTTACATAATATACATTATGGGAACTAAATTCTGGAACGCAAATTCGTCTCAGAGAATGGAATGAATCCAAGGCAGAGCTTCTTTGCGCACCAGGCACTCCAGAATTACCCGCTTTGGATTTTTGGGTTGAATGCTTTTGATGTAGCCCTGACGATAGATTTCCTTCTCCAGAAGAGGTAGTTTTTCGTATTCCACTTCTATGGAAAGATGGCTCATGAGGGGCCGGAGGTTCGCGGCAATCTCGTGAAGGAGTTTTTCGAGGCCGATTTTATTTTTGGCCGAAAGAAAAAGATAGGGATAGTTATTTTTAATTTCGCTCTCTATGAATGGGATTTCCGTAACCAGATCTACCTTGTTAAAAACAATGATTTGGGGACACTGATGAAAATCGATTTCTCGAAGAACTTCGTGAATGGTCTGGAGATGGATACGATGGTCGGGGTCGGAAATATCGACCACTTCAAGAACTAAATCGGCTTCGCGGATTTCTTCGAGCGTAGCTCGGAAAGCATCCTTAATGGTAGAAGGCATATCTCGAATGAATCCTACCGTATCTATGAAAATGACGTCTCCGATTTCAGGTATGTAACCTCTCTTCACGGTAGGGTCCAGAGTGGCAAACATTTTTCCGGCTACATAATTTCTGGATTTAGTAAGAACATTAAAGAGCGTGGATTTCCCCGCGTTGGTGTATCCCACTATAGCTATCTGAGGAATACCCTTCCTGGCGCGAGCACTTCTCTGGGTTTCTCTCTGTCTCTGAATTTTCTGGAGTTCTCTGTGAAGATATGCGATGCGATCTTTAATCTTTCGTCGCTCTACTTCGATTTTTTGTTCTCCAGGCCCTCGCGTTCCAATACCTCCACCCAGACGGGAAAGCTCGGGACCCTTTCCGCTCAGCCGGCTCAGTTCATATCGCAATTTTGCCAGTTCTACCTTGATTCGCCCCTGGGCCGTACGGGCTCGTTGCGCAAAGATTTCATGGACAATAGCATTTTTAGTATAAACAGGAACCCCCCAGAAGTCTTCAAGATTTCTTTGTTGAGAAGGGGTGATTTCCACATTAAAGACGACAAACCCAATCCGAGGATTCTGAAGAATAAATTCCCTTATTTCCTGAACCTTCCCTTTCCCCAGATAATACCGGTAAAAAGGGTTTCTTACCTTGCAGTCAAGGATAGAAAGGAGATCCAAACCTGCACTTCGAACAATCTCCACCAGTTCCCGCCTCATAAACTCAAAGGAATCCTTACCCCTGGGTTCTTCAACCACGAGGAGAATTCCCTTTTCACGAGGAAGATTCATCCCTTTACTTATCAACCCCCCGATAAGAGTTTTTAATGATTTCCCAATACATTTTTACTCTTTCTTTAAAACCCTTTACCAGTCCCAATTTTTCTTCTTTCATAATGTGCGTTAGGCCCGGGAGTTTGGTTAATTTCATCCGGACTCCGTTTTTCCTCACATAACGGTTTATTGCCACCTCTACACCATAGCGGCTTACTTCCATATCAGGTATGTTTTGAAGGATATTCGCCTTGATAGCCCTTTGCCCGGAAAGGAAGGGAGCAATTTTCTGAGCAAAATCGGTTGCAAACCGGCCCTCTTCAAAAACCCCAATGGTAACGTCTGCTTCATCGTCCAGAACCGGCCGAATCAGAGCTTCCACATGTTCTTTCTGTAAGCCCACAAGATCGGCATCTAAAAGTAAAACCACTTCAGTACGGATATATTCCAGACCCCGATACAGAGCTCCTCCTTTTCCGATGTTATGGAGGAGCTCGACAACTTCTACTCCCTTGTCACGGGCTATTTCCACGGTTCGATCTGTTGACCCATCGCTGACCACGACGATTTGTTCCACAAGAGGTACTTCTTTCAACACATCGATAATAGAGCCAATGGTTTTTTCTTCGTTATAGGCAGCGATAATAGCTGTGACTTTAAAAAGTTTATCTTTTTTATTTGTCCTAAGAATTTCTTCTCTTTCCATAGCTCTTCTTGAAATTTTCCAGGAATTCGATAACTCCTTCCTGAGTAACCTCTACTCTCTCCCCACTCTTTCGAATTTTAATCTCCAGAACCCCATCCTTTTCAGCTTTTGCGCCTACGATGACCTGAAAAGGAAATCCCAGAAGATCCGCTTCGTTAAATTTATATCCTGCCGTTACTTCGCGGTCGTCGATAACTGCTTCAAAACCCTTCCCCAAAAGGTTGGAATATACTCTTTCAGCCTGCTCTCGATGTGATTCCTTTTTGGAATTTACCGGAATCACCACCACTTCATATGGTGCGATGGAAAGTGGCCACTGAATTCCTTTGTCGTCATGGTTTGCTTCAATGGCAGCTGCCATGGTACGACCGATGCCGATTCCATAGCAGCCCATGAAGAGCGGCTTCTCTTGTCCGTCCTTGTCGAGGAAATAGGCTTTCATCGGCTCACTGTATTTGGTGCCTAACTGAAATATATGACCTACCTCTATCCCCCTTTTTTCCTCCAGAGGTACCAGGCACTGGGGACAGATTTGCTCCTCTTTGGTAGTTCCGTAAGAACAGGAGTTACAAACCATCAATTTTTCCTCTCCTGACTCGGCAAGAATCAGGAATTCGTGGGATATATCGCCTCCGATGACTCCGCTCTCGGCGGGAACTGCCTTGTATTCCAGGCCACACCGTTCAAATACCCGGCAGTAGGCCTGATACATTTTCTGGTAACTCTCTTGCATTCCCGGTATGTCCCGGTCAAAGCTATAAAGATCTTTCATAAGGAACTCTCGTGCTCGCATAATACCAAAGCGAGGCCGTATTTCATCCCGGAACTTAGTCTGTATCTGATAAAGCAAAAGCGGTAACTGCCGGTAAGAGCGAATCTCCTTTCGGGCAAGATCGGTAATGATTTCTTCATGGGTCGGGCCCAGACAAAAATCTCTCTCACGACGGTCTTTAAGGCGAATGAGCTCTGGACCGTAAATATTCCATCTTCCGGTTTCTTTCCACAGGTCGGCAGGATGCAGGGCAGGCATGAGTAATTCCTGTCCCCCTGCCCTATCCATTTCCTCCCGTACAATATTGGTAATTTTGTTGAGGGTACGCAGCCCCAGCGGCAGAAAAGTATATATCCCTGCAGAGACCTGCCTTATGAGCCCTGCACGGAGCATCAAGCTATGACTGACTATCTCTGCTTCCTGCGGATTCTCCTTCAAAGTCGGAGCAAAAAGGACGGACATTCGCACTTTTCTTCCTCCTTACTGAGCCTTTTCTTTTATTTTCTCCAGGAGTTTTCTCAACGCCATTTCCTGAGAAACAACCTCTACAACTTCCCCCTTAGCAAAGAGCGCCGCTCTATGATTTTTACTCAGTGCCAGTCCCCAATCTGCCTCTTTTGCTTCGCCGGGACCATTCACTTCACATCCCATAATAGCTACTTTCAAAGGTAGCCCCGGCCGAAAACCTTCGGTTGCTTTCTTGAATTCATGAACCAATGATACCACATTCCCCCTTTTTCGAGCACAGGTAGGACAGGAAATGATTTGAATATTTCGGCACCGCAGTCCCAGTGATTCTAAAAGGGTCCAGGCGACTTTTGTTTCCAGGACCGGTGAGGAAGAGGTAAGAGAAATCCGGATGTTATTACCGATACCTGCCCGAAGCAAAATCCCCAGGGCCACGGTTGACTTTATAATACCCTCCATACCGCTCCCTGCTTCGGTGAGACCTACGTGGAGAGGATAGGTAAATGTAGCACTGAGTTTCTCATAAACAGAGATGGTTTCTTCCACTTCGGTCGATTTCGCCGAAAGAATAATATTTCGTATCCCTTTCCGCTCTATAGCCTCTACCGAGTCGACCATGCTCTCAAAGAGAGCTTTGATGCGGTCCTGCCCCCTGAAACGCGAGGGGATGGATCCGGTATTGGCTCCAAGCCGCAGAGTGGTACCGGTAGACTTGAGAGTTTCCAGCAGTTCCTCAAAATCAGCCTTTCGGCCTATGGTTCCGGGATTGATGCGTATCGCCTCAATACCAAAGCGGGCCGCTTCGATTCCAAGTCGAAGGTCAAAGTGTACGTCAGCTACGAGGGGTAAATGGGCATATTTCCTGACTTCTTTCAATCCCTCCAGGGCTCTTTGATCCGGGATGGCCAACCGGAAGATCTCGCAGCCGGCCTTTTCGGCCATGGTGATTTCCCGTACACACTTCTCTACCATAGCAGGATGTTCCCTACCCATTGCTTCTACCCAGACAGGGTTTTTTCCGCCGACTTTGATTCTGCCTAAAGGCACTTCTCTCGTCTCTTCTCGTCTCATCTGTTTGTTATCATCCTCATGACATCCTGGTAAGTAACGAAAATGGCCAGAAGAAAGATAAAGATAAACCCTATGAGATAAATAAATCCTATCTTTTCGGCCTCCAAAGGTTTCTTTCGGATTTTCTCGTAGAGAAAAAGGAGCAGATGTCCCCCATCGAGCACCGGGATGGGAAGAAGGTTGAAAATGGAAAGAAAAACACTGATAACAGCTGCAAAGAGAAGCAGATTCAAAAAACCGAGGCTTGCTGCCTGACCGGCCATCTGGGCTATTCCCAGAGGTCCGGTGGCCTCAAAAGGAATCTTTCCCAGGATAGTATACAGAAGCCCCACAAAACTCAGAATGAACCAGCTGATTGCTGTTTGAGCTCCTTGAAAAAGGGCCTGCAGGGGGTTCAACTTTTGATTTTCTCTTCCGAAGACTACCTTGATAAAGGCTCGCTTTTCTTCTTCATTCCATTCTGGCATCACTTCAAAATTCAGCTCTTGAGAGTTTCTCCGGACGGTAAGGAGAATTGCTTTGTCGCTGCGAGAAGAGATAATGTTCACCACCTCTTCCAGGTTGTTGGTTTCCTTTCCGTTGATTGCAATGAGCACATCTCCCTTCTGGATTCCGGCTCGGTCCGCAGGGCCACCGGGTATGACTTCCGACACCAGAAGGTTTCCGGTAGGGGCTCCGGCAACGCCGAAGACAAGTGACACGAGAAGAATACTCAATAACAGATTCATTGCCGGTCCGGCTACCACAATGAGGCTCCGCTGCCAGAGAGGTTTTCGATCAAAGCGTTCCTGGGGAGAGGTTTGCGCCTCTTCGTATCCTTCGATAAGGTTACCTTCTGTTCCTGCCATTCTTACATATCCCCCAAGAGGGAGCATCCGAATGGCAAACTCGGTTCCACCCCGCTTGAGAGCAAATATTTTAGGTCCATAGCCAAGGGAAAAGCTGAAGACCCGAACCTTGAAGATTCGCGCCATGATAAAATGGCCGAACTCGTGAACCAGGATCAGGAGGCTGATCACAAATATGAAAGCCAAGACGGTTATCATCCCGAAATACTCCTCTCGGTAATCAAAGCCTCGGCGGTTTTCATTCCCAGACGGTAAATTTCTTTTATTTCCTCAACATTCCGGGGCTCAGGAATGACCTGCTCCAGAACTCTCTCTATGATTAACGGTATTTCGTCGAAAGTTATTCTTCTCTTCAAGAAAGCCTGGACGCAGGTCTCATCGGCGCCGCAGAAGAGTGCTGGATATCCCGAGGCCTTCTTCCCTGCTTGTAGGGCTAAATAGAAGCCAGAAAACCTCGGTGAGACCGGATAGTCAAAGTTCAAAGAACATATCCGGGAAAAATCGAGTGTATGGAAAGGGTTTTGAAAGGTCCTTTCTGGATGAAGAGCACTGAAAATAACAGATTTCATATCTGGGGGGGAAAGAAGGGCCAGGGTAAAGCCATTTTTCAATTCCAGCAGAGCATGGATGTAGCTTTCCCTTTGGACAAGTACATCGATGTCCTGGGAATCGAAGCCGAAAATGATTGCTGCTTCGATAACTTCCAGTCCTTTGTTGATGAGGTTTGCTGAGTCGATGGTGATTTTGGTTCCCATTTTCCAGTTGGGATGGGATAACGCCATTTCCGGAGTGATGTCAGCGAGCTTACCCTGCCAGTCATAGAAGGGGCCACCAGAAGCGGTCAGGTAAACCTTACGCACTTCTTCTTTCTTCACCATCTGGAGCATCTGCCACAGAGCGTTATGTTCGCTATCGAGAGGGATGAAATTCGATCTCTGCTGAAAAAAATAACGCGGTTTTATCCCCCCGGCCAGGATCACCATCTCTTTACTTGCTACCCAGAGCGGTTTCTGTGTGTCAAGGAGGTCCAGGAGGAGTTCCAGAAAGGAGATACCCCCGGTGGCGAAGAATACACCTTCGATTTCCTCACTGAGGAGGATTTCTCGCAACGCTTCCGTCTCTCTGATTGTTTCTACCTCGGGCGTTTCGAAGCGGCGATGAAAATAGGGGCTAAAAAGGTAACGTGGTCGAAAAACTCGAGCCTGGTGGATGAGTTTATCAACGTTTCGATAGCCGGATAGGAGCGTAACCTGATAGCCCTGCTCCTTTGAGAGCACTTCCAGAATTTGTTCACCTAAAAACCCGGTTGATCCCAAAACCGCGACTCGCATTTTTCATCCCTTCCAGAATAACTTGCTTAAGAGGTAAACCAGCGGTCCTACGGCGAAAAAAGAATCGAAGCGATCCAGAACACCCCCATGGCCAGGGAGAAACTTTCCGGAATCTTTTATTCCTATCTTTCGCTTGAGTGCTGACTCAAAAACATCTCCCACAAAAGAGAGCAAAGCTATGGTACATCCCGCAAGAAGAGTCTTCCAAAGAGAAAGCCCAAGCCAGAGGTTTCCCAGGAGCATACTCAGAGCGATGGTCATCGAAACTCCCCCTGCAAGACCTTCCCAGCTTTTCTTTGGACTCAGTGCAGGAACTATCTTGTGATAACCCCATCTGGTACCCACGAGATAGGCAAAGATATCATTGGTCCAGACCAGGAGAACGAAAAATAGCAGAAATAACCTGGGATGTTCTATACCCGCTTTGACCCAGAAGAAAGGAAAAAGGAAACAGTAAACACAACCCCACAGGTATATTCCACTTCTTTCCAGAACCTGAGACGGATGGAACAGACTCCAGATCATCAGGACTATCAGGAAAATATATCCTCCCAGCACCTGAATCAATGGATTGGTGAAGAAAAGGGACGAATAAATCAGGACCAGAGGATAAGCAGAGAACCATAAGGCGAAGGAAGATTGTTCCCGGCTCATCATTTTCCAGTATTCTCGAAAAGACAAAAGAGAAAGAACCACAAAAATGCCGATGAGCGTCCATTGGTTGAGGAATAGAAGAACCACAAAAGGCGGCACACCCAGGATAATGCCCAGAACCCTTCGTGCGAATTCGTTGTTTTTCTTTTTCTCCGATTTCAACGAATACCCCCAAATTTCCGCTTTCGTGAAGAAAATTCCTCCAGAGCCTGCCGGAATTCCGTGGCGGTAAAATCAGGCCAGAGGGTCTCGGTGAACCATAGTTCGGTATACGCAATTTGCCAGAGGAGGAAATTACTGACCCTCTTCTCTCCTCCGGTACGGATGAGAAGATCTGGATCAGGGTATGAAGCGGTATCGAGATAGGATTGAAAGGCGCTTTCGCTGAGATGCAAGAGAGCTTCCGGATTCCTCCGGTAAGCCTCCCGAACGGCCCGGAGAATTTCATCTCTTCCACCATAGTTGATAGCCAGGCTCAGGGTTAAACCCAGGTTCGTGGCGGTCTTTTCCTCCAGTTCCACCATGCTCTCCAACACTTCTCCGGGGAGTCCCTCTCTCTTTCCCAGAAAGCGGACTCTCACCTTGTTGGCGTTGAGTTCCTCTCCGTAACGCTTCATGCTTTCTTGAAAAAGATGCATAAGTCCCTGCACTTCTCCCATGGGCCTTTTCCAGTTCTCGGTCGAGAAAGAATAAAGGGTAAGAAACTTTATCCCCAGCTTTCCGCTTTCTTCAACAATGATTCTGGTTGTTTCTACTCCCTTTTTATGACCCTCCAGGCGGGGAAGACCCCGCCTCTCAGCCCATCTTCCATTGCCATCCATGATGATGGCTACATGCTGAAGGAAGAAATCTAAACGCTCATGATTTCTTTCTCTTTTTTCTCCCATATTCCTTCTAATTCGTTAATGTGCTCGTCGGTCATCTTCTGGATCTCTGCCTGGGTAGCCTTTTCTTCGTCCTCAGAGATTTTCCCCTCTTTTTCCATCTTTTTGACTTCTTCGTTTGCTTCTCGACGCAGATTCCGGATGGCTATTTTTCCATCTTCCACGATTTTCTTGGCCATCTTGGCAATTTCTTTACGCCGTTCTTCGGTGAGAGGAGGCAGGGTAATCCGGATGACCGTTGAGTCCACCACGGGATTGAAGCCCAACTCGGATTTCCAGATGGCTTTCTCGACAGCACCGATGGCGTTTTTATCCCAGGGCTGGATAAGAATCGTTTTTGCGTCTGGCGTGGTGACGGAAGCGATTTGCTTCAATTCCACCGTACTTCCATAATAGTCTACCGGTACATTTTCTACCAGAGCTGGCGAAGCCCTCCCGGTTCGAACATGCGAGAGCTCTTCTCGAACCACGCTCACCGCCTGTTTCATCCTCTTATCGATGTCTTTGAGTAACGACTTCAAGATTTCGGTCAAGCTTGTCCCTCCCTTCCTACCAGGGTACCAACCTTATGGCCGGTAATAATTTTGTACAGATTGTCAGGCTCGTTAATATTGAACACGATGATGGGGATATGATTTTCCATACAGAGAGATATGGCAGTGGAATCCATTACCTGCAACCCCCGGTTGATCACTTCCAGGTAATCAAGCTTTTCAAATTTGTATGCATTCTGGTTGGCAATTGGATCTGCTTCATACACGCCATCAACCTTGGTGGCTTTGAGAAGCGCTTCGGCTTTTATTTCTGCGGCTCTCAAGGCTGCGGTGGTGTCGGTAGTAAAATATGGATTTCCTGTACCTCCGGCAAAGATCACGATTCTTCCCTTTTCGAGATGACGGATGGCTCTTCTACGGATGTACGGTTCGGCCACCTCCCTCATTTCAATGGCCGTCTGAACCCGGGTCGGTATACCTCTGTTTTCCAGAAAATCCTGCAGCGCCAGAGCATTGATGACCGTAGCCAGCATCCCCATGTAATCGGCAGTGACACGACTTATCCCCTGCTCTTTCGCGACTCTACCTCTAAAGATGTTCCCTCCACCGACTACAATGGCGATCTCTATGCCCAGACCCTTAACCTTCTCTATTTCTTCGGTGAGATATGCCAGGACTCCCACATCGATCCCTGAGGGGAGAGAACCCCTCAGGGCTTCGCCGGAAAGCTTGAGCATAACTCGCTTAAAACGGATTTCGGGAGTTTTATTCATTATCTCCTTCCCCTAATTTAAAACGGACAAAACGCTTAACCACGATGTTTTCTCCCACTTTGGCAATAGTTTCCACCAGGAGGTCCTTAACCTTTTTTTCTGGTTCTCGAATGTACTCCTGTTCCAGAAGGCAATTCTCTTCGAAGAACTTTTTCATTTTCCCTTCGACAATTTTCTGTTTAACTGCTTCTGGTTTCCCACTTTCGGCAAGTTGTTGCCAGTACAGCTCCTCTTCCCTTTTCTTAATCTCTTCCGGAACGTCATCTGGCGAGACCCATCGCGGTGCCTGTGCCGCTACCTGAAGGGTCAGCTCCTTTACCAGGCTCTTGAATTCGTCAGTACGGGCCACAAAATCGGTTTCACAGTTCACTTCGACCAGCACTCCGATTTTGCCATCGGTATGAACATAGGCACCGATCAGACCGTCTCTGGTGGTACGGCTCTGCTTCTTGGTAGCAGTCTCAATCCCTTTCCGCCGTAAAATTTCACAGGCTTTTTCAAGGTTTCCACCTGCTTCGGCAAGGGCCTTTTTGCAGTCCATCACTCCGGCACCGGTTAAAGTTCGTAATTCAAAAACCGCTTTGGCATTCAAGTCCATCATTTTTCCTCCTCTTCTCCTATCTCTTCAAATTCCTCGTTCTGGAGGTCTTGAAGCACTTGCAAAGCTTCTTCTTCTAAGCCGGATGGTTCTTGCGTTTCTGGCAGTTCGTGAGTTTCTGAAGAGGCTGTTTCGGTGGCCACCATCTCCATGCCCTCCTGAGCGAGTCGCTTGCCCTCGATTACCGCATCGGCAATGATCGAAGCAAACAACCGGATGGCTCTGATGGCATCATCATTCCCGGGGATAACATAGTCTACCTCGTCGGGATCACAATTGGTGTCAACAATACCGACTATGGGAATGCTTAATTTTCTGGCCTCCAGTACCGCGTTTCTTTCCCGGCGAGGATCCACCACAAACAGACAGTCCGGCAGTCGTTCCATATCCCGTATTCCGCTCAGGTATTTGGTTAACTGCGCTTTTCGTTTCATGATTTGCATAACTTCCTTTTTAGGTAACCTTGCAAGAAGCCCTCTCGCTTCCATGGATTCAATTCTCTTTAAGCGTTCAATACTGTTCCGAATGGTGGAGAAATTGGTGAGCATCCCCCCCAGCCATCTCTGGTTCACATAGAACATTCCACAACGGAGTGCTTCCTGCTGGATAGCTTCCTGAGCCTGCTTCTTGGTCCCTACGAAAAGAAGTGTTTTTCCTTCCTGAGCAATTTCCTTTACAAACCGATAGGCTTTCTCGGTGAGCTCCACCGTTTTCTGAAGATCGATAATATAAATGTTGTTCCGCTCGGTGAAGATGTAGGGCTTCATTTTGGGGTTCCAGCGTCTGGTTTGATGGCCAAAGTGAACCCCTGCTTCTAAGAGTTGCTTCATGGTGACTATCATGGAATAAAAACCTCCTTCCGGTTTTTCCTCTGCAGGGTACATGAACCCAAAGGGAACACCGGTCATAGAAACCCTGCATGTGTTCTCTGGTCAAAAACCTGGCTAAGTATATCATGAAGGAAAAAATCTTTGCAACATCCAGTGGTACCTCACCGAAAAATCTTGATGAAATGGTTCTGTATTTTGATACCGTGGTTCGAGTTCGGCTGGAATGAGTTCTTCATGATCCTTTAAGGATTGCCTGATAGAGTCATCAATCGTGAGGTATCAAGAATTCGCTTCAAGGGGGTTCTATCTTCATTTTCGTTCGATGAAAGACTTTCGTCCATGATGAGAAAGGAAGTATCCGGTGAGACGGACGAACGTATCCCGGATCCGGATTGAGAGACTCTCAAGTGGCGGTCTTTACTCCATCTTCCGGTCTTCATCCAGTCGAGTTTCCTGCTCATTCCTCATTCCGTGTATGTATCAGAGAATGGGTAACGTTACTTAAAGGATGTACCGGGTGACATCTTCGTCCCGGAGGATTTCAGAGAGCTGTTTCGTGACGTATTCTCTATCAATGGTGATTTTTTCTCCTTTCATGCGGGGAGCATTGAAAGAAATATCTTGAAGGAGCTTTTCAACCACGGTGTGTAGCCGGCGTGCCCCGATGTTTTCCATTTTCTGGTTGAGCTCGTAAGCAATCCGGGCCACTTCTCTGAGGGCGCCTTCGGTAAACTCTATAGAGACGCCTTCGGTAGAGAGAAGTGCTTTATATTGTTTGATGAGAGAATTATATGGTTCTATAAGGATACGATACAGGTCTTCTTCGGAAAGCGGCGAAAGTTCCACCCGGATGGGAAATCTCCCCTGAAGTTCCGGCAAGAGGTCAGACGGTTTCGACTGGGAAAAAGCGCCGGCAGCAATGAAGAGGATGTGATTGGTTCTCACCGGGCCGTGTTTGGTAAGCACCGTGGAGCCTTCCACAATGGGAAGAAGGTCTCTCTGTACCCCTCCTCGTGAAACATCCGGGCCGTAACTCCCTCCTGGGGGTGAAACGATTTTGTCGATTTCATCGATAAAAACGATGCCGTTTTCTTCCACCCTCCGGATCGCTTCCTGGGTTATTTCTTCCTGATCAACCACCTTCTGAATTTCCTGATTGAGGAGAATTTCCCGGGCGTTCTTCACTTTGACCTTTCTTCTTTTCTTTCGAGGAGGGAAAATGCTTCCAAAGACTTCCTTGAGATCTATCCCCAGGTTGTCCATTCCACTGGCGGTAACGATTTCCATCGGAACGGTGCTCTCTTCTACTTCGATCTCGATAAACCGTTCGTCGAGTTCACCTTTCTGCAGTTTTTCTCTCAGTTTTTCGCGGGTACGGGTAGAGGGTTGGGGAAAGACGACATCCACTCTGGGAGACCCCTCCTGACTCTCTTCCTCCCAATCCTGGGGTGTTCCCCGACTCAGCAGAATATCCAGAATTCGCTCCTCCACCATTTCTTTGAGTTTTTCCTCCTGGACACGGATTTTCTCGCTCTTCACCATTCTGATAGACAGCTCCACCAAATCCCTGATGATTGATTCCACGTCCTTTCCCACATATCCTACCTCGGTGAATTTGGTAGCTTCCACTTTGATGAAGGGAGCATTGGCCAGCTGGGCGATGCGGCGAGCAATTTCGGTTTTCCCTATTCCCGTCGGTCCAATCATGATAATGTTTTTCGGGGTTATCTCTTCGGCAATCTCAGGGGGGAGCATACGACGTCTGACCCTGTTTCGCAAAGCTATGGCCACACATTTTTTCGCTTCCTGCTGACCCACGATGTGCTTGTCGAGCTCTCGGGTAATTTCTTCAGGAGTAAGGTATTCCTCTATGAGGCTCATGGTTGACCCCCTTCGATGGTCTCCAGCGTGATCATATCGTTGGTATAAATGCAGATTTCCGAAGCAATCTGGATGGCAAGGCGCGCAATTTCTTTCGCTTCGAGATTGGTGTTGCGCAACAAAGCTTTGGCGGCAGCCAGGGCGAAATTACCCCCCGAACCAATGGCTGCTACCGGCTCGTCAGGTTCTACCACGTCTCCTTTACCGGAGATGATCAAAAGATGAGAACAATCCATGACCAGAAGCAGCGCATCAAGCTGTCGCAGGATACGGTCGGTTCTCCACATCTTGGCCAGCTCGATTGCTGCACGAGGAAGATTTCCGTTATAAGCGTTGAGTTTCTCTTCGAATCGTTCCAGCAGGGTTAGCGAATCCGCACCGCTTCCCGCAAAGCCGGCCAGAACCTGTTCCTGATAGAGGCGCCTTATTTTTCGGGCTCCTTTTTTCAGAACCGAGTCATTAAAAGTTACCTGTCCGTCACAGGCCATAGCCCCCTTGCCATCTCGCAGTACCCCGATGACCGTTGTGGATCTAATCATTCTCTTTCACCTTCTTTGAATGAGGATGGGCTTTCTCGTACACCGCTTTCATGCGTTCCCAGTCAAGGTGAGTATAGATCTGGGTGGTGGAGAGACTGGAATGACCAAGTGCTTCCTGAACGATTCTCAGCTCTGCTTGCCCGGCCAGAAGATGGGTGGCAAAACTGTGGCGGAAAACATGGGGAGAGACCTTTTTCTCTATATGGAGCTCGCGAACGATACCTTCCAGAATCTTTCGTATTCCTCGAGGAGTAAGGGGTTTGCCACAGTGGTTCAAGAAGAGTTTATCGTTGCCGCTACCGGGAGCGTCAGGGTACAGCTCCAGGTAGCGGAGAAGGCTCTCTTTGGCCTTTTCGTTGAAAGGCACAACCCTTTCTTTTCCTCCTTTTCCCCGCACCTTTACCATCCGGTTGGCGAAATCAAAGTTTCTGTAAGTAAGCTGAGTTATCTCTCCCACCCGTAAGCCGCTCGAGTAAAGGAGCTCAAAAAGCGCCAGGTTTCTCAGCGAGATAAAATCGGGGCTATGCCGCGCTTTTTCCTCGAGATACCCGAGGATTCTTTCCATTTCGTTAATGGTCAGAAAAAGGGGTAATTTCTTCTCGATTTTGACGGTACTCACCCCGTCACAGGGATTATGGACGATCAGGCTTCTACGCCTCAGAAACCGGTAGAAGGTTCGCAGGGCCGATAAACGGTTTACCTGAGAAATCCTTTTCAGTCGACGCTGCGCTTTGAGGTAGACGAAGAAACTGCCGATGTCCTGGGCAGAAGCCTGGAGGAGATTTTTATGACCACTTCTATCCAGGAATTGAGAGAACTGCTCCAATGTCCGGAGATAGTTTTCTATGGTATGCAGAGAATACCTCTTCTCTTCCTGGAGATATTCACGGTAAATTTTGAGCACTTCCCGGTTTGATTCGCCCAATCTGGATCTCGATGGGAACACCCTCCCAGTCCATCTCCTCTCTCAGAACTTTCTCAAGAACTCGAGCGTAATACGTTTTTCGCCTGGTTTCTATACAGGTAGTGTACGCAATAAAGGCCGGTGGAGCAACTCCTTTCTGGGTGATATGGTGAATGAGGGGGATGGTGCCAGAAAAGACCTTTTGAAGCTGTGTATTGACTCTGGGTCGGATTTTGCCATTGAGCATCTGAGGATGAATAACCTGATGGTAACGGGTATAAATACCTGCGATGGTGGCAAGAAGCTTTTGGCGCACTCTTTTTTCCCTGGCTGAACCGGTCAGAAAGACGGCATACCCCAGGAAATTGAGGTCAAGTTGCGCACTTTTCTTGAGATTTTCTGGGGTTAGCCGTTTACCCTCTGGGAGAAGATCCATCTTATTGAGGAATACCAGACAGCACTTCTTCTGCTCGTAGATTTCCTGGGCAATCCTCTGATCCTGCCGGGTGATACCCTGGAAGGGGTCGATAACCAGAATGCATATCTGCGCTTTGTCGATACTTTCTTTGGTGCGGAGACGAGCGTAAAAGCCTACCCCTCTTTCAGTTTTATTTCGACGTGCAAGACCGGCAGTATCCAGGAAAGCATACTTCCCGTACTCGGTATGCATGACGGAAAGAAGGGCATCCCGAGTGGTGCCGGGGATATCGCTCACGATAGCCCGGTCTTTTTGGAGGAGCGTGTTATAAAGGGTCGACTTGCCGACGTTGGGTTTTCCCACAATAGCTACGTGAATGGCATCTTGAGCGGGATTGCTATTTCTGGTTCCACGATCTTCCAGTTCCTGGGCAATGACCCTCTTGAGTGCCGCGATTCCATCACCGTGTTGAGCGGAAATCTGAACCACTTTTTCGATACCCAGACGCAAAAACTCTTCCGGCAGGAGTTCTCCGGTCATCCCCTCCCTTTTATTCACCACCAGAAGCGTGGAAAGATTTGCCCGTCGCAATTTTGCGCCTAATTCCCATTCGATCTGGGTGAGGGGGCTCCGTCCGTCGACCACGAAAAGCACCAGGTGGGCCTGCTCAAGCAACGTCCAGGATCGGGTTTCTATTTCCCTCTGTATCTCATTGTCAGGAGCGACAAAAATTTCCAAACCCCCGGTATCCACCAGACGGATGGTTTTTCCTCCTACGGTTACGAAATTTTCCAGGAAGTCCCTTGTTACTCCCGGGGTAGAATCCACTATAGCCACTCTTTCCCCAGAAAGACGGTTAAAAAGAGTTGATTTTCCCACGTTGGTCCTTCCCACGATGACCACTAAGGGATAGTCTCCGGTCATATTGCCTCACCAGTGTTCCACTTCCTCAGCCGGTCGACAACCTGCTCTACCACCCAATCCGGGGTAGAGGCACCACTGACTACGCCTATTTTTTCCCGAGAAAGAAACATCTCTCTACTCAGGTCTTCCGGCCCTTCTACCCAGATGGTTCTTATATTTTCCCCACGGGCCAGAAAAAAGAGAGAAGCGGTGTTGGAGCTCTTTCGTCCTCCCACCACGATCACCGTGGTAAGCGCACCCTCCCTGATTTTTTGCACCAGATTTTTCTGGCGGGTTTCGGTCTCGGAACAGAGGGTATTGAAAATCTCCATCTCAAGCTGTGGCCACCTTCCCCTTTTCCATTTTAGAAACGCCTCAAAGAGGACCCCGGGAAAAGTGGTCTGGGCAAGGACGGCGATTTTCTTTTCTTGCCAGGATGACATATCCAAACCTTCCCACTCCTCTTTGGTCTTCAGGACGGTAGCGCTACTCTCTAAAAAACTCAAAAGAGACCGAATTTCAGGATGATTTTGATTGCCCAGAATCAAGAGGGCATACCCCCTTTTCTCTAAACTCTGGGCGAGATCCCGTGCTCTTCTCACTCTGGGACAGGTGGTATCGATGATGACCGCATTCCGTTCTTCAAGTGTCCGTAAGGTTACTTTCTCTATCCCATGCGAGCGGGTGATTACCGTAGCATACCGGGGTATTTCCTCCGGGTTCTCGGTAAGTGCCACACCGTTTTTCTGCAACTTTTCAATGGCATGGCGGTTATGCACCAGGTCACCCAAAAGATAGACCGGCCTTTTTCTATCTCCAATTGCTTGCAGAGCAAGCTCGAAAGCCCTTTTCACTCCCGGACAAAAACCCACCGGTTCTATGACCTGGATATCCACACCTACTCACCTGTAACCAGAAGATAAATTCTATGGATGACTTCTTCAATCGTCAAGAAAGAGGTATCAATGAGGATGGCGTCTTCTGCCTTTTTGAGGGGAGCATGCTGGCGACTGGAGTCGATCCGGTCTCTTTCCAGGATGTTTTTGAGAACGGTTTTATAGTCTATGGCATTTCCCCGCTCCTGAAGTTCAAGCCATCTCCGGTAAGCTCGTACCTCTGGGGTTGCAGTTAAGAAAATCTTGAGATCGGCTTCGGGAAGAATAACCGTTCCAATGTCCCGTCCTTCTACCACCGATGGTCTTGCAAGAGCTATTTGTCGCTGGATTGTCCGGAGAAAATCCCGTACTGCTTTTGATGCGGCCACCTTCGAAACCATTCTGTCAACCTCTGGGGAACGGATAAAGAGCGTCACATCCCGGTTATTGAGTATAACCCTGGTTCCATGATGGTCTGTTTCGAAGGAAATCCTGATCAGAGTAAGAACATCCTGAAGATTAGGGTCATGCACATCAATTTGCTGATCGAGGAGATAGAATGTCACCGCCCGATAAAGTGCTCCGGTATCGAGGTACAGATAGCCCAGTTTTTTCGCCAGCCCCCTGGCTACAGTGCTTTTCCCTGCTCCTGCAGGACCATCGATAGCAATGTGCTGTTTCACCGTCATTAACCTCCTTACACCGGCTTAAGGGCTCTGGAGACTGAAGGTGTCACATCCCAGAACGGTAAGGTCCTGGAAGAAACGAGGATAGCTGATATCGATGCAGGCTACATCTTCGATGATCACGTCCTTTTGGGCTACAAATCCGGCAACGGCAAAGCTCATAGCAATGCGGTGATCTCCATAGCTGTGGACCGTGCCACCCTGCAGTGGTACTGGTCCCTCGATAATCAGGCCATCCACCTTCTCTTCCACCCTGGCTCCCAGAGACTTCAACCCCTGAGCGATCGCCTGCAGGCGATCGCTCTCCTTGACCCTCAACTCCTCTGCCCCGGAGATGAGCGTCTTTCCTTCGGCCTGTGAAGCCATGATAGACAGGATGGGAATTTCATCGATGAGCGACGGAATGAGCTCTGCGGCGATTTCACAACCTCGCAGAGGCGATGCTTCCACCTCAAGATCTGCTCTGGGTTCCCCGAATTCCTGTCTTTGGTTCGAAATTTTGAACTTTCCTCCCATCATTTCCAAACAATGAAGAAAACCCGTTCTATGGGGGTTAATTCCCACATCTTCGACGACGATGTGAGAGCCGGGAAGTAATGTCGCCAGCGCGATAAGGAAAGCAGCCGAAGAGATATCCCCGGGAAGAGGAAATGGTTTGGCCTGAAGTTCCCGGCAGGGTTCCACGATAATGGTGGTGTGCTCTTTGCGGATGGATGCCCCGGTGTAACGGAGCATATTTTCGGTATGGTCCCGGGAGGCGACGGGTTCCTCGATGAAAGAGAAACCATCTCCTTTCAGGGCAGCAAAGATGAGCGCCGACTTCACCTGGGCACTGGGGACTTTTAGGGTATGCCGGATGGCATTTACTTTCGGAAGACCCCGGATGAAAAGGGGCGGAAAACTATCCTGTGCTCTTCCCCCCAGAGTAGCACCGGTTTGACGGAGAGGCTCGATAATTCTGCGCATCGGCCTTCTCCGGAGGCTCCGGTCTCCGGTGAGAATGGTGAGTCCTTCGATACCGGTGGCCACCCCGGCAAGGAGTCGGATGGTGGTCCCAGAATTTCGGGCGTCAAGGACGTCTTCGGGTTCTTGAAGAGCGAAGAGTCCGTCACTTTCTACCGTTACTCTTTCCTCCTCAGGAAAGACCTCCACTTTTGCTCCCAGAGCTCTTAGGCATTCGATGGTTGCCAGACAATCCTGGCAGAAGGAGAATCCGGTGATGCTGGTCATCCCTCGACTCAAGGCGCCGATTATGGCTGCCCGGTGGCTGAGTGACTTATCCCGAGGGCACCGGATGTTTCCTTTTAAAGCGTTCCGGAACGGATGAATGATGGCTTTACTCATAAGGTTTCCTTCCTTCCAAAAGGTCCTTGCGAAGGTTTTGGGCTTCTTTCAGATAAACATGACGCACTTCGTGGGGAGCCATACCGGTCATTGCCAGGACCAGCATCCGGATGCACCGTGGCATGGCCCCTTTTACTTCAATTTCCTGGGCGCAGATGACCGGGATATAACGGAAATCTTCCTGTTCCCGGATGGCTTCCGCAGGGAATACTGCCGAGAGGTCTGCGGTTGCCGTGATGAATACACAGGATACGTCCGCCGGAGAAAGCTTATTTTTCGCCAGGATTTCCCGAAAAAGGTCCAGGGTGGCATTTTTGATTTCTTCTTTCTCGTCGTGATCCACCGTTATGGCTCCTCGAATTCCCCGAACGGCCATCAGTATTCCATCCCCCTTCGTGCCGGTATTCCCTGCTCATAAGGGTGCTTGATGTTTCTGATTTCTGAGACCAGGTCTGCGGCATCGATGAGTGCCTGGGGAACCCTCCTTCCGGTAATGACGACCTCGATCTCACGATTTCTTACCTCCATAACTTTCTGAAAATCTTCCCAGGATAACAGATTATAGAAGAAAGCGTAAGGGAGCTCGTCGAGGACGACAAGGTCGTAATCCTGGCTCTGGAGGGCCTTCTGAGCAAGATGCCAGCCACATAGAAATTCGTTTTTCTCTTCTTCGGTCACTTGATTCTCTCTGATAAACTCTCGGCTTCCGAAACGGTAAACCGTAACTCCCGGGAGAAACTGTAAAGAAGCGATTTCCCCGGTAGGGGTATTCTTGAAAAACTGGATCAGGAGCACTCTGAGGTTATGACCTACGGCCCTGAGGATTAACCCCAAAGAGGCAGTCGTTTTGCCCTTACCGTCTCCGTAATAAACCTGAACCAACCCTTTCTTACCCACGGATCTTTCTCTCCTTCACGTACTCTTTAAGGATTCTCACTTCGTCGCTCTTGAGATAGCGCCAATTTCCCGGCAACAGTGAAGTATCCAGGTTGATCGGTCCCATGCTCATGCGTATCAATCTTAACACGGGATGTCCCAGGTAATCAAACATGATCCTGATTTCATGTTTTTTGCCTTCGCAGAGCACCACTTCCACAACGGTATATTCTGTATTTCGCTCTCGTATGGTTGCGGAGACAATCCTGTAGGGCACACCTTTGATGACCGCTCCCCGCTGCAGGAATTGTAGGGCTTCCTCTTCGATTTTACCGGCTCCGTACACCAGATACTTTTTCTCCACCTGAAAACGGGGATGCATCAGCACATAGCTCACTTCACCGTCGTTGGTGAGGATGAGAAGGCCTTCGCTTTCGTAGTCGAGTCGTCCTACCGGGAAGACACGGTAAGGCATTTTTTTGAAAAACTCCATGACGGTTGGTCTCCCATGAGGATCATGGACGGTGGTTAGATACCCCCGTGGTTTGTAGAACATGATGTAGACCGGAATTTCATCCCGAAGGAGAAGACGCCCTTCAACTTCTATGATCGCATCTTCCCTGACCCTCGTAGCCGGATTGGTAACCACTTCTCCTGCTACTTTGACTTTTCCTTCCTGGATGAGCGCATCGCACTTGCGGCGGGATGCCACGCCTCTTCGGGCCAGAAGTTTATTGAGTCTCTCCATTTTCCTTCAGGATCTGGAGCATTCTCTGTAATTCCTCTTCTCCCTCGATACCGAAAACCTCGAAAAACTTTTCGGTGACCCGGTAGAGGAAGGGTCTTCCTGGGGCCTCGCTTTTTCCGCAAATGGTGATTAAACCGCTTTCGAGGAGCGTTTTAATAGCCTGGGAAGAGTCTACACCCCTTCGCAGGTCTACGTCGGTCCTGGTGACCGGCTGATACAGTGAGACGATGGCCAGAGTTTCCAGAGCAGCTCGGGAGATGGTTTTGGGAGAAACATGTTTCGATTTCTCTTTGATGACTGCCCCATACTCCGGTTTGGCCACCATCTGCCATCTGTTTTTCAGAAAACGTATGATCACTCCCCCATTTCGCTTCTGGTACTCTTTCTGGAGCTCCTGGAGTTCCTCCAGAATACCTTCCGGTTTGGCATCCACAATTTGCGCTATCTCTTCCACCGTTAAAGGATGGGGAGAGGAAAAAAGTAAAGCTTCAAGGAGATTCTTCAAGAATTTGGATTTCTCCATTCCTTTCGAAATAGATTTTCCCCTGGTCTCTGGTGATCATTCGTAATTCTTTGTGAAAGACAAGGTCCAGAAGCACCAGAAAGGTCGCAATGGTACTTTTTGCGTCGCGACAGTCTTGGAAAAAGAACGACATTTCCAGAGGCCCACCTTGCGCCTCCTCGACGATCTTGCGGATCCTCGCTCTTCTTTCCAGAAGGAGCCTCTCAAAAGAATCGTCGATGGGAACTTCTCTATCCTTACCATCTTGCGCAAGATACACATGGTAGAGGGCGAAAAGGTCCGGGAGAGTAATCTTTTCCCAGTCGAAAGTCTGCCGGGTTGAAGCGAATTTCCACCGTGACCAGGGCGCCTTGAGCGTATTCTCCTCTTTTTCTCTGAGTGCCAGAAGCATCTCCGCAAAGAGCTCGAAGAGCTCCGGCGAGTTTTCCTCGGAGGAAGTAAAAATTTGGCTTTCCTCCTCTTCGTCTCTACCCAGCACCTCGTCAAGGAGCGATTCCGCTTTCTGGAGGAGTTCCTCGATGAATTTTAGTCGCTCTTCAAAAGAATCACTTCTTTCCGGACAGCCTTCATCGACCATAGTCTATCTTCATGGCCTTCCGGGCTTCTTGCAGGGTTACCTGGGCAACGGCGCGGGCCTTCCTGCTTCCCTCAAAGAGTATTTCCTCTACCAGTTTTTCCTTGCCGGCATATTTTTCTCGATAGGGCGATATTTTTTCCAGAAACCGAACCATACGGTCGGCCATCTCTTTCTTGCAGGCCACGCAACCTAATTTTCCCATGCGGCAGTCATGCTCGATTTCAGGAACACGTTCATTCTCCATGGCTCTGTGGAATGCAAAGACATTGCACCGCTCCGGATGCCCGGGATCGTTTTTGTAGACCTTTTCCGGGTCGGTAAACATGGACATGACTTTGCGGCGGACTTCCTCGGGGGTTTCGGAAAGCGAGATGTAATTCTGCAAACTCTTGCTCATCTTCCGACCGTCGATTCCCAGAATGCGCGGAGACTCGGTAAGAAGCGCCTGTGGTTCGGGAAAAACCTCTGTGTAGAGAGAATTAAACCGCCGGGCTATTTCCCTGGTAATTTCGATATGTGGGACCTGGTCTTCTCCTACCGGAACTTTATTGGCCTTATAGATGAGGATGTCTGAAGCCATGAGAACCGGGTATCCTAAATGTCCATAGCCCACCGCTTCTTTAAGCCCCATGTCCTGAAGTTGCTGTTTCAGTACCGGGTTTCTCTCTAACCAGCCGACGGGGGTGATCATGGAAAAGAGAAGGTGAAGTTCGGCATGCTCTGGGGCCAGAGACTGGATCATGAGAATACACTTTTCCGGGTCGATACCTACTCCCAACCAGTCAATGACCATTTCAATAACATTTCTTCTCAATTCTCCGGTATCCTCAAAACTGGTAGTCAGGGCATGCCAGTCGGCAACTCCGAAGACGCAGTCATATTCATCCTGAAGTTTTACCCAGTTCTTCAGCACGCCAAAATAGTGACCAATGTGCATCCTTCCTGTGGGTCGCATACCACTAAAAATTTTTTCTTTCTTCAAGCGTTTTCATCCTTTCCCAGAGGTTCCTGGCCAAACGTTCTTCGTCTTCCCTACTTTTCGTCTCACCGTCTATCCTTGCCAGTTTGAGTTCCTGAAGAATTTTAGCATAAACTGGGCCCTCTTCAATATTCATTTCTCGAAGGTCTCTCCCATTCAAGAAAGGTTCCACCGAGGACCATTCTTTCAGGTAACGGAAGAGCCTTTCTTGAACAAGTGGCGCCTTCCTGAATTTGGCCAGGGTAAGGAGCAGAAATTCATATGGTATCTCGGAACAGAGAGAATACACTTCCGAATTCTTGAGGTGTGGATTTTGAATGCTCTCTTCGAAGGCTTCCTTCTTCTCAAGATACACACTCACTTTATGGATTCTCTTTTTCGAAAGATGCATCCTCTCCTGGAGCTTCCAGAGCGCTTCTCTCGTCATGTCTCCCCAGATGGGCGAGAGTTTGAGAAGAAACAGGTCTACCTCTGGGGGGTGCAATTCTTTTATTACTTCTTCCAGATGAAGGTAAATCTCTTCGTATTCCCTTTTCCAGACACAGCCGGGGAATATTGCCGGAAACATATCCAGCTGATAGAGACGGAAGAGATAGCGGTGGAATTCCGGCAGGCGAAGAATCAGTTGTATTTCCTCCTTGAGACGGTCTGGCTTAATCTTCTCCAGGAGTCCTTCCCGGATAGTCTGTTTGAGGAGGCTCATGGTAAAGGGTTCCATTTGAAAGGCATATTTTTGTTCAAACCGAACCGCCCTGATTGACCGGGCCGGGTCTTCGACAAAGCTCAGGGGGTGCAGGATCCGTAAAATTCCCTTTTCCAGGTCTCTGAGACCTCCGAAAAAATCAAAGAGCTCTCCCCAGTTATCCGGATGGATGCTGATAGCCATAGCGTTAATGGTGAAATCTCGCCGGAAGAGGTCTCGTCGCAAGTTGCTGTACTCCACCTGAGGCGGTGCACCGGGATAGGGGTAGAATTCGTGACGGGCAGAAGCAAAATCAATCCTTTTCCCTTCCCGCAAAAAGAAGATGGCGGTACCGAAGGGGGGATAAGGGACCACTTTCCCCGGCAGGGACTTACTCAGGTTCTGGGCGAGTTCTATGGCGTCACCTTCCACCACGAGATCCAGGTCGTAATTGGGATATCCAAGGATAATGTCCCTCACCACACCACCTACCAGGTAAACTTTGACCCCCATCCTTTTCGCCAGGGTGCCGATGGTGTTGAGCAGAGCAAGGGTATCTTTATCGAAGTGAAGGTAGAGTTTTTCGGCCAGATTCAGGCGGGTCAATTTCTGGAGGACGGCGTTTTCCCGCTCGTGAAAAATACGCAGGATATCGCTACGGGTAATGATCCCCAGGATGGTATTCCCTTTCACTACCGGTATGCGACCGATGTCTTTTTCGACCATGAGGTTGCGTACCCGGAATACGGAATCCTCGGGGGCAACCGTCACCAGGTGGGTGGACATGAAACTCTTGACCGGAGCGTTTTTCAGGCCGTGGTACATGGCTTTTTCGACATCCCGCCGGGCAATCATACCCACTAACTTTCCTTCGCTGTTCACCACCGGTAGCCCGGCAAACCCAAAGCGGATCATGGTCAAAAAAGCTTCCTCAACCGATTGCTCGGGGGAGATGATTTTGACCGGTTGGGACATCACATCTTTGGCCTGGGTGAAAGAAAGCGACTGCTGCAGGATCCTGAGGATTTCTTCTTTTACTTCTTTCAAGCTTTTTCCCCGAAAGGCTACCGAAGCGGCACTGCGGTGGCCTCCTCCTCCCATTTTTCCTATGACTTCGGTGAGATTGACATCTTCCAGACGGCTCCTGGCAATAACGTAAACCTTGTTTTCCATTTCAAAAAGGGCAAAGAGAACCTCAATTTCCTCGAGATCCATGAGTTTGTGCACTAAAAGCGATACCCCGTCAACGTATTCGGAAAACCTGACCTGGCAAAAGTGGATGGGAATTCCTCCGATCTCCTTGAGGGAAAGCGACTGGATCATTCTCTGCAGGGCTTCTCGCTGTTCGGGGGTCAGGGGAACCCGGGTGAATCTGGGAATGTAGCTGACCATGGCTCCCTGAGAAAGAAGGAAGGAAGCTGCCTGGAGATCGTGGGGAGTAGTGGTTGGAAAAGTGAAGAATCCGGTGTCTTCATAAATACCGATGAGGAAGAGCGTCGCTTCAAGGGGAGAAAGGGGGATAGATCTTTCCTGGAGCATTTCCATCAGAATGGTAGTGCAGGCACCGCATTCCCTGAGTACCACGTTGGATTTCCCTCTCAACTTTTCTTCGGGGTGATGGTCGAAAATGAAAAACTCAGCTTCCCCCTTTTGCCAGAATTCCCCCACCTTTCCCAGACGTTCAAAGTAAGGAGTATCAACCACGTAAATTCTTTTGATTTGTCCCCAGTCAATATCCTTTTCCCGAAGGTAATGAAAGAATTTTCCGTAAAGCGAGAGAAAGTGGCGCACATTCCGGTTCACACTTCCGCCTAAAATGACCTGGGTCCCCGGAAAGAGTCTGGTGACGGCAAACATGGAAGCCAGGGCGTCAAAATCGGTTCCCTCATGGCTGACCACTATGTCCACGCTTGCGCGACCCCCTGGATAAAAGCACCCACAAACTCCCTGAGTAGAGACCTGGAACGCAGGGAAGTTTCAAGGACTTCCTGGTGGGAAAGAGGCACAGATGAAACACCACTGCCCCAGTTGGTTACGAGCGACACCCCGCAGACTGGAAGACCGAGATTGGTAGCCGCTTTACTCTCTTTTACCGTGGACATACCCACCACCTCTCCGAACCGGGCGAGCATCCGGATTTCACCAGGAGTCTCAAAAGAAGGCCCCAGAACTCCTACGTAGGTCCCCCGAAAGAGGGGTATACCCCTCTTTCGGGTGCTCTCGCAGATCAGGGCCTGGAGCTTCTGAGAAAAACAGGGTTTCCGGGAGAATACCGGGGGATCGGGTACAAAGGTAAAATCAACCTGGTCGGTAAGGAGACAGAGGTTTCCGGGTAGAATCCGCCGGTGGAGGCTTCCAGAAGCATTGGTGATCAGGAGAACCTGAGCTCCACTGAGAAACGAAAGGGTAACCGGCAGGATCACCTCTTCATACCGATATCCCTGGTAGAGATGAGGCCTTCCTTCGAAGACGAGAACCGGTACACCCTGCTCCTGGGTCAGGCGTATAACCCCCGAGTGCCCTTCTACTTCGGAGCGAAAGGCAAGGCCCATCTCCTGGTAGCGAAAAACCCCGATATCCTGTTCACCGACCACCTCACCCCATCCCGATCCGGCTATGATGCTGAGGAGAGGCTTCACCGGGAACCGGGAGACATTCTCCTCAAGAATTGCTAAAGTACTAGGAGGATATAAGGAGTGAAGCAAAGCTTTCTCCCGGTCCATTCCAGTTCACCCCCATCATTTCCATGATCGTCGCTCCCAGGTCGGCAAAACTTGCCCGCACCCCAAGTGGAATACCCTTTTTAATGATGGGGCTGGCTACAAGAAGCAGGGCGTGTTCCCGAGAATGGTCGGTACTCGGGGTGGTGGGGTCGCAGCCATGGTCGCTGGTAATAAAAAGAACCTCTTCCGGGTTCAAAACCGGGAGGAAACTCTCCAGTTCTTTATCCCAGGCTTCAAGAGCCTGAGCAAAACCCTGGGGGTTATTCCGGTGGCCGAAAACGGTGTCAAAGTCGTTGAAATTAGCCCAGATAAGGTCCCCGGCACCATTTTGATGAACTTCACGGAAAATCCTGAAGGTTTCGGCATTGTTGGCCGTCTTGAAACTCTGATCGATCCCTCTTCCGGCAAAAATGTCCTTGATCTTCCCTATACCAATGGTTACCTTTCCCTTTTCCTGAAGCACATCCAGGATGGTCGGTTCCGGGGGAGGCAAAGAGAAATCCCGGCGATGAGCGGTACGGACGAAATGACCGGGGGTTCCGATAAACGGCCGGGCAATGATTCTGGCCACGGCATGCTCGCCCTGCATGATTTCCCGTACCCTTTCACACATTTCGTATAACTTCGTCAGCGGAATCACTTCCTCATGGGCAGCAATCTGGAGCACACTATCGGCAGAGGTGTATACGATAGGAAAACCGGTTCGGAGATGCTCCCCTCCCAGCTCTTCGATGATGGCCGTGCCTGAAGCCGGTTTATTACCCAGAATGGGTGTGCCAATCGTTTTGACAATTGCCTCGACGATTTCTTCCGGAAATCCCTCCGGATAAACGGGAAAGGGGCGGGAAAGGACCACTCCGGCTATTTCCCAGTGGCCGCTGGTAGTGTCTTTTCCCGGAGAGCGTTCCTGCATTTTTCCGTAGGCACCCTCTAGGGAGAGTTCTTTTCTGACCCCCGGTATCTCATCGATAAAGCCCAGGCCAAGTCGCTCAAGACAGGGGAGCCTGAGCCCTCCCACCGTCTGAGCAGTATTGCGAAGGGTGTGACTCCCCTGGTCTCCGTAGAGGTACGCATCGGGGAGTTCTCCCACTCCCACTCCATCAAGGAGAGCTATGAAGATTCGCATTGTGGTCCTCCAGGAAAATGTAAATCCCGATCATGGTTTTGGCGTCCCTGATTTCTCCGTTTTTCAGCATTTCCAGAGCTTCTTCTCGATTTACGGCCAGGTAGTAGATAACCTCATCTTGGTCTCCTTCCCTGGCATTCTCCACCGGGGTGACATTCCGGGCCCGAAAAAAATGGATGATTTCGCTACTGTAACCGGGAGCCAGGAAAACCGGAAAGAGATAATTCCATTCCGGAGAAACAAAACCTGTTTCCTCCTCCAGCTCTCTTTGAGCACATTTCAGAGGATCTTCTCGAGGTTCCAGGGTTCCCGCCGGGATCTCCCATAACCATTCCCGAGCCGGAGCTCGAAACTGTTTGATGAGAAGAAGCTGATCATCCGGGGTGGTGGCTACAATGGTTACTGCCCCGGGATGTTCAAGGTAGACCCTTTCCATTCCTCCTTCATAAACCTTCTTGACCATACGCAGAATCCTGGTCTCGAGAAGCAGGTTTTCCTGGGTTTCCCGGGGTACAGTAAATTCGACCTTTTTTTGCCGGTTATAGGGGAAAAACATCATTGCTCCTCCTCTGGACTTACCCACAGGTGTTTCACCCTGATCTCCGGGTGTGCTTCTAACTCTTTGACGATGGCCTGCGGATGCAGTGTGCCGATGCGGATTACCACATAGCGGTAGTCTGGAACCTGCTCTTCATAAAAGGTGGCCAGGCTGAGAATGTTAATACCATGATCTTTGATGATGCGGGTGACTTCGTGGAGGATGCCGGGTTTCTGGGGGAGCTCCAGGGTGAGCCGGGACCCCCTCTCTTTCACCCCCAGGGTTTCTACGAAAATTTCAAAGATATCCGACTCGGTGATGATGCCGACCAGTTTGTCTTCTTCAACCACCGGTAACGCTCCAATGTGATTCTTATTCATAATGAGGGCCGCTTCTTCGATGGGGGTGTCGGGTTCCACAAAAACCACCTTCCGGGTCATGATATCGGCTACGGTCATCTTGCTGAGGAGATAGGTGAGCTCAAAACGGCTCAAAGTCGTAGCCTTTGATGGAGAAGCCTCCAGAAGGTCGTTGTAGGTAACGATTCCCACCAGCTTCCCCTCATCAACCACCGGTAACCTCCGGATCACTCTCTCGCGCATGATTTTCTGGGCTTCAAGGATGGTGGTCGAGCTGGGTACCGTGATCACGTTTCTTTGCATCCGATCTCTAACCAGCATAAACTTTCCCTCCTTTCTGCACAAAATGTGCTCCTATCTCCAGAGCTCTCTGATTTCGCTGCAAAAGGATTTCCTTTTTCCCCTGCAGCATGGATTTCAGGGCCTCTCCGACGCTCTCCATTCTCACGATGGGTGTGTACGCCAGAAGAGCTCCCAGAATGACCATATTGGTGGTTTCAGGAGCATTGACTTCCTTCCCGGCCAATTCATTTCCGGGGACCTCAAGAACTTCTATTCCCGGGGGTGCGGAACATCCCGAAACCAGAGAAGAGTTGACCACCAGCAATCCTCCCTTACGCACTGTAGGAGCAAACCGCAGGAAAGAAGGTTTATTCATGACAATACAGATATGGGGATAGTCGGTAATGGTCGCTCCGATTTGCTCTTCGGAAATGATCACCGTGCAACTGGCAGTGCCTCCACGCATTTCTGGACCGTAAGAGGGAAACCAGCTCACCTCATGACCCTCAATCATACCGGCGGTGGCCAGAACTCTTCCCAGAAAGAGAATACCCTGCCCTCCGAAGCCTCCGATGAGTATCTCATGATGTTTCATCAAAGTTCCCTTCTTTCACCTTTATTTCTCCCAGCGGGAAGTACGGGATCATTTTCTCTTCCAGCCATCTGACAGCCTGCTCTGGCTCCATGCCCCAGTTGGTGGGACAGGGAGAGAGAATCTCTACCAGAGAAAATCCTTTTTTCTCTATCTGGGTGAGAAATGCCTTCTTAATACATGCTCTGGCCTGTCTTACAAAACGGGGCTGGGTGAGGGCCACTCTGGCAATGTAGGCGCTCCCTTCGGCAACCTTGAGCATTTCGGCCAGTCTAAAGGGAAATCCGTGCATTCTGGCATCCCTCCCCAGGGGCGAAGTCCTGGTTTTTTGACCGAGAAGAGTGGTGGGAGCCATCTGTCCTCCGGTCATCCCGAAAACGGCATTGTTAACAAAGAATGAGGTGATGAGTTCCCCTCGATTGGCTACATGGATGGCTTCCGCAGTGCCGATGGCTCCTATATCTCCGTCTCCTTGATAGGAAAAGACAATCCGGTCGGGAAGAGCTCTTTTGATTCCCGTGGCCACCGCCTGGGCTCTCCCATGTCCTCCCATCACAAAGTCCAGGTCAAAGAATTCATAGATGTACACCGAACAACCGATCGGTCCAACGCCAATGGTAACCTCACCGATACCCAGCTCATCGATCACTTCGGCAATCAGCCGCTGCGCAAGACCGTGATGACAACCGGGACAATAGGTGAATGGTTTTTTCAGAAGAGTCCTGGGTCTTTCAAAAACCACTTTCATAGGGCACCTCATCCCGAAGAATTTGGTAAGCTTTTGTGAAGATTTCCTCCACCCTAGGGATCATCCCTCCGGTTCGTCCATGGAAATAGACCGGGATCTCTCCCACCGAGAGTCTGACATCTTCGACCATCTGTCCCAGATTCATCTCGACCACCAGGACTTTCCCGGCTTTCCTGGCCAGCTCTTTTAACTGGCGGCGGGGAAAGGGGAAGAGAGTTATGGGACGGAAAAGGGCAAATTTCATCCCCTGGCTCTTTGCTTCTCGAACCACGGTCTTCAAAATCCTTCCCACGGTACCGAAACCCACGAGAAGCAGTTCCGGATTTTCATCTCCGAACACTTCAAAATCGGTTTCCTGTTCCTCCAGGAGACGATACTTCCTCTGGAGTCTCAGGTTGAGAGCTTCTAATTCCTGGGGGTCAAGTGCGAAACAGACGATGAATTTTCGCTGGCCTTTACCCTTGCCCTGGATAGCCCAGTCTTTGGGAGGAAGGGGTGGAAAATTGGGTTCCACAAAGGATACCGGTTCCATCATCTGAGCCAGCATGCCATCTCCCAGGATGAGGGCTGGATTACGGTATTTATCGGCAAGATAAAAGGCCCGATAGGTAAGGTCCACCAGCTCCTGCACCGACGATGGGGCCAGGACGATGAGTTTGTAGTCTCCATGCCCGCCCCCTTTGACGGCCTGAAAGTAGTCGCTCTGAGCCGGCTGGATGTTGCCTACCCCTGGACCACCTCGAGACATATTCACCACCACACAGGGGAGTTCGGCTATTGCCAGGTCGGATAGACCTTCCTGTTTGAGGCTTATGCCGGGTCCGGAGGAAGAAGTCATCACCCGTATCCCTGTGGCGGCAGCTCCATAGACCATGTTGATGGCGGCCACTTCGGTCTCAGCCTGCAGGAAGACTCCTCCAACCTGTGGAAGGCGTAAAGACAGGTATTCACTGATTTCCGTTTGCGGGGTAATGGGGTACCCGAAGTACATCCGGCAGCCAGCCTTGATGGCGGCCTCTGCCAGAGCCTCATTCCCTTTCATGAGAATTTTTTCCAAACACTTCACCCCCTATACACCGAAATCGCCACATCCGGACAAACCTCCGCACAGAAACCACATCCAATGCACTCTTCTTTTTTGACCACGCGCGCAGGATAATATCCCTTAGAATTGAAATAATCGGCAATGGCGAGTACTTTCCTGGGGCAGATGCGGACACACAGTCCACAGCCCTTGCAGAATTCTTCGTCTATCTGAACAATGCCTTTTTCTGTTTCTCTCATTTTCACTCCTCCCAGGGTAAACACAAAAATCTCTTTATAGCAACAACGGCATCTTCAAAGCATTCCCAACGTGATTCAGAAGGAAGTATTGCTTCCCAAATGGCGGTAAAGAACAGAGGCAAGGAAAGGGAATCGGAGAGATTCCTGGTTCTCTGCCAGCCCTCCTGGAGCGTCATCCAGTCCGTCAATTCTAAAAGGTGGGTGTTAGCAATTAAAGAGTGAAGCTGCAGGTTAAAGGCTTCTTCTGCCTTTCCTATAAAGGCACGATAATTTTCCTCTTCCCGGAAGAAGGGCCTACGAAAGTTCACCACTAGGCTCACGTGCCAGTTCTTCTTCGCCAGAAGCGGCCTTACCACCTGGAATATCCTCAGTCCTCGCTGGTCACCACCCAGATCGATAATCACCTGGCTTTGAGCGCAGGCTCTGCCGATCAGGGCCAGGAGCTCCTGGTCGATAATGGGAGTGTCAGCATAGCGCATGGGATTTTTCTTCTGGGGGATACAAATCGGGGCTTGGAACCGGTCACTCCGCAGAGTAAAATCTCCCTTACAGAAATCGAGGTCTACCACAGTAGAATTGGTGAGGAACGTCGAAAGATTGAGGGCAAGCTCCGTTTTCCCTACGCCACCTGGACCGGCCAGCACCAGAACGTCGGTAGTTTTGAGTGTGTCGGCAAAGAACCGACTGGATTTAAGAATCTTCATTTTGTACCCTTTCCATCAGAAGCGCAGCGTACTCCAGAGCCGAAGCGTTTTTGCCCTCATCTCCCATCATCCGGGCGATTTCCCGGATTCTCTCCTGTTTTTCTCTGAGGTAACTCACCTGCGTCCAGGTTTTTACAGAATCGTCAAGTTTTTCTACCTTCAGATGATGATGGGCAAAAGCAGCAATTTGTGGAAGATGGGTGATGCATATCACCTGATGATCTTGAGCTAACTTCCGGAGCTTGCTTCCTACCCAGAGGGCAGTTCTTCCTCCAATGCCCTGGTCGATTTCATCGAAGATCAGAGTGGGCACGCTCGATAGACCGGAGGTAATCGACTTGAGTGCCAGAATAATGCGGGATAATTCGCCTCCCGAGGCGACCTCTTCTACAGGCAGGGGCAGTTCCCCAGGGTTGAGTGATACCAGGAAAGAAACCTGGTCGAGGCCAGAGGGACCGGGATCGGGTAAGCTCTCCAGAAGGGGGATGAATTCCACTTTCCGGAAAGCCAGTTCCCTGAGTTCTTCTTCGACTTTTTCCCGCAGGATGCATGCTGCCCTCTTTCGTTCCTGGGAAAGATTTGCCCCTATTTTCCGGAGCTCCAAAAGGAGCGTCTCCCTTTCCCTTTCCAGTTTTTCCCGTTCGGCCAGTTCCTGTTGCAAGGTCTGGAGTTCCCGGATGGTTTTTTCACGCAAAGTGAGTAAGTCAGCGGTGGTGAGGAGCCGGTATTTGCGCTTCAACCTTTCGATTTCGCTGATATCCCGTTCCAGCTCTTCAATCCGCTCGGGAGAGAACGAAAAAACTTCCTGGGCTTTGCGAGCCGAGTAGGAGAGTTCCCTTAAGTCTATTTCAACCCGCTCCAGTGTCTCTAAGACCGAAGGGGGTGAGAAGAAAGGGAAATCCTCAGGAAGGTTTCGGAGAAGGCTCTTGATCTGGGCCAGGCGACTCAGAAAGGCCCCTTCTTCACCCAGAAGAAGCACCAGGAGAGAATCGATAACCTCCAGGTAGGCCTGAGAGCTACTCAGGCGCCGGAATTCTTCTTCCGTCTCCTCCACCCTCTGGGGCTCAATTTTCCCTTCCTCCATTTCCTGCAATATCCTTTCACATTCCTTAATTTTCTCTTCCTGTCCCCGGTAGAGCCTCTGCAGGTTTTCCTCCCCGGCTTTCCATTGCCTGAAAAGATCCTGGTATGCTCTTCTGAGTTTTTTCCCTTCTTCGGAAAGGAATGTATCCAGGATGGCAATTCTATTATCCGATTCGAGGAAACGGATCTGGTCTCCCTGGGCGTAGACATCCAGAAGCTGCGAGGCAATGGTCCTGGCAATCTGAGCCGGGACCGTCCTTCCGTTGAGGCGAGTTTTACTCTTACCGGTTCGGGTAATTTCTCGGGAAATGACTACCTTATCCCGTACTTCGTTACCGAGACCGAGCTCCTGCAGTTTTCCTTGAAGAGCTTCACGACCGGTAATATCAAAACACCCCTCCACCAAAGCGGCGTTGTCACCCTGACGGATCCATTCTTCCCGAAGGCGGCTTCCCAGAAGCAAAAGTAGAGCATTCACGAGAAGTGACTTTCCGGTTCCGGTTTCGCCGGTAACGACATTGAGTCCGGGCCGAAACTCGATTTCCTGATATTCAACGATAATAAAGTTCTTGATGACTAGAGTCCTCAACATGGTGATTCCTCGTTTTACTCCACTTCACTTTCCGGCGTCTTTGAACCTCTGTTGCCGAACCTCCGGCTCGAACCTTCTCCATAAGCCCAGAAGACCCCCTTTTTCGCTCGCCCCCATCGCCTCCACCCGCTTCTCTTTCAACATTCCTGTTCAACCCTTTTGCGGATATCGATTCCCCAGGAAAGTTTGCCCCGGAGAAGGGAATAGAAATGTCGTTCCTCGGAAAATTTCACCAGATGGGCCGGAAAAGGAGCCCGGTGTACCTTAAGATATTCACCTCTTGAGAGTGAATATCCCCGCTGTCCATCCAGGGTAACCATGGTTCCCTCTTTTAAGGACTCAAGTACTACCTTGACGCAGGAATTTGGAGGGACCACGATGGAACGGGCATACAGGGTATGAGCGCAGATAGGGGTGACAATGAAAACTGCCAGAGTTGGAAATATCACCGGTCCCCCGGCTGAAAGAGAATAAGCGCTGGAACCGGTAGGGGTGGCTACAATCAGGCCATCGGCGGGGAAAGAAGCCAGGAATTCCTCGTCAATGTAGGTGGAAAGACGAATCATCTGTGCAAAGGGACCTCGATATACCACCACATCGTTCAGGGCAAAGTCGGCTTCCACGGTTCCGTCCTGATGCACGATTTCACACTGCACCATCATCCGCTCTTCCACCATGAAATCTCCCCGCAGGACCTTTTCCGCTGCTCCGAGCATGTTTTCTACGCTCACCTCGGCGAGGAACCCCAGACCCCCCATATCGATCCCCAGAAGCGGAATTCCCAGCGGAGCATAGTGGTGAACCGCGGAAAGAAAGGTTCCGTCTCCTCCCAGCACAAAAACCATCTGGGGACGACCGGTCGTTTCCTGGTACTCTGTTACCGTAATCGCTTCGACCCGGGAAGCATAGAGAAACTGCAAAAGTTTTCCGGCTTCCTCTTTCACCCGAACATTATTTTTCTTGATAAAAATGTGGGCATACCTCAGAGACGGTTGATCCATTGTCCCACCATAAAACCGAGTAAGAAAAGCACCAATCCCCAACCCCATCCTTTGAGACCGGTGCTCCCGTAGGGAAAGGTCACTTCTTCTATTTCGCCTCTCTCTCCGTCGACGAGGAGGACCGCTTGGGGTCGGTAGATAAAGTAATATTCCAGAAGTTGTCTGCGGGTGTGTGGTTGAAGGACGCTGGCCACCTGATTCCCCGCTTTCACTTCGGCAATATAAGTCCTTCTTCCTTTTTTCAGGAAGTAATCGGCCCGCACCTTGTAAGGAATTTTTTGACCGTCGACTTTTACAAAGGTGCTCTTTTCAACCTGTTCTCCCAGTACCCGGTATCCCCGGTCCTTGAGAAGTTGAGCGGCTCTTTTCTCCATCTCATGGGCATGGGAAAAGAGCTTTCTCCGGTACCTGCGGCGCAGAGAAAATAAAATTCTTGTGGTGAGGAACGCCACCCCTATCGACGACACAACCAGAATGAGGATAAAGTCTCTGGAGTTCATCCCTTCGCTCCTCTATCTTTGAAAAATGAATGCGCCTCTTCCACTACCTTCAGTATTATACTTCTTCTTTGCTCCTCCGTTAAGGGCGAGCTCTTTTTGCGCCAGTATCCCAGGAACTCAATATTCCCTTGCGGTCCAAGAAGGGGAGAAAAGGTCAGGCCGTGGAGGGAGAGGGTTTGGCGCTCCGCTTCTTCGAGGATCTTCTCCAGGACTTCCCGGTGCAGGTGAGGTTCCTTCACCACGCCCCTTCTCACCTTTTCCCGGCCGGCTTCGAACTGGGGTTTCACGAGGGCAATAAAGATTCCCTCCTCCTTTAAAAGGCGCAAAAGCGGAGCAAAAAGGAGAGTCAGGGAGATGAAGGACACATCAACCGTCACCCCATCAAGGAGCTCTCCGATTTGCTCAGGGCGAAGGTAACGGGCATTAAGCCGTTCCATGACCACTACCCGGGGATCGGAACGCAAACGCTCGTGGAGTTGACCGTATCCCACGTCAACGGCATAGACCTTTCTGACCCCGCTCTGGAGGAGACAGTCGGTGAAACCACCGGTTGAGGCGCCGACATCAGCAAAGGTGAGGCCCTGAAGATTCAGAGCAAATACCCGCAGGGCTTTTTCTAATTTTTCTCCTCCCCGACTCACAAAACGAGGCTTCTCAAGAATAGAAATCACCGCACTCCCCTCCACCCTGGTGGAGGGTTTCAGGGGATGAGGATATCCCTCAACCCGGATCTTTTTGCTCAATATAAGCCTCTGGGCCTTTTCGCGACTCTCACAGAGTCCCAATCTGACCAGGAGTTCGTCCAGCCGGAACTTTTCCTCGCGGTTCCCCATAGGTAGGACTAATAGCTGCGTTCCACAACGAAACGGGCGAGCTCAAGGAGCCTTTCAAAAGAATGTTCCAGGGTAGAAAGAAGTGTTTTGATTGCCTCGAATTCTTCCCGCAGGATTCTTTCGGTTGCTTCCACACCCCTTACTTTGACTAGGGTGGCTTTGTCCTGTTTTACGTCTTTGCCGGCAGTTTTTCCCAGGACGGCACTTTCCCCGGTGACGTCGAGAAGGTCATCTTTGATCTGGAAACATTGACCCAGCCGCAGTCCAAATTCTGCCAGAGCCCTTCTTTCCTTTCGGCCTGCTTTTCCCAGGATTCCACCACAGACCACCGGTGCTTGTATGAACAGGGCTGTTTTGCGAAGATAGATTTCATAGACCTCGCGCTCGGTGACGTCCCGTCCCTGGTATTCGAGATCCAGAACCTGCCCCCCTACCATGCCTCTTCCCCCCAGAGCACTCAGGATAACCTGAGCTACCTGAAGGGTCTTCCGTGCCCCGAAAGTCTTTACGAAATGGGGGTCGTTCATGAAAAGATTCAACCCTTCCACCAGGAGCGCGTCACCGGCCAGAACCCCCATGGCTTCACCAAAGGCGCGGTGCATGCTTGGCTTCCCTCTCCGGTAATCGTCGTTATCCATGCAGGGAAGGTCATCATGGACCAGTGAAAAAGCGTGGATCATTTCGATTCCCGCAGCCAGGGGCAAAAGCACTTTCCTCTCCACCCCATAGGCTTCGGCAGTAGCAAAGAGAAGCGAAGCCCGCACCTTTTTCCCCCCACCAACCGTTCCGTACTTGAGGGCTTCAAGAAGGCGTGGCGGAACTCCCCGGGAAGGGAGTTTCGCCTCAATAAACTCGTCCACTTCTCGGGCACTTTCTTTCAGGAATTGCTCAATATTCATGAATTAACCTCTACGCATTCCGGGATTGACCTCCATTTTTTTCACCAGACGTCCCAGAACTCCGTTGATAAATTTCCCCGACTCTTCGGTCCCATACCTCTTCCCCAGCTCTATAGCTTCGTTGATGGCCACGGTGACCGGAACTTCAGGCAAAAAAAGAATTTCATAGGCGGCGATACGCAAAACATTCCGGTCTACGCTCGCCAGACGATACAGCGACCATCCTTCAATGATTTCGGAAAGAATCTGGTCCACTTCTTCCAATTTCGTCTCCAGCCCTTTGGTGAGCTGCAAGAAAAACGAAACGGTCTTTTCATCCCATACCCGGGGGATCTTGATGAGCGACAGAACTTCACTCATCGTTTTTCCCCGCAGGTCCTTCTGAAAAAGTATTCGGAAAGCAATTTCTCGCGCCTGAGTTCTCACCGTAGCTTTTTACCCCGGTATCCCCACCAAAGGTACACGGTCTATTTTCTGGGAATCAAAGCCCTGGACATAGATATTGACCTGCCCCACCTTGAGCCCGGTCACTTTTTCAAGATTTTCCTTGAGATTCTTCTGGAGCTCCCAGGCTACTTCCGGAACCCTTCTTTCCAGGCTAAAGATGAGAAAGAGGTTTACGGTTAGAAGGTCTTTTCGGGCCTCGATCTTCACGCTCTCCTCTCTATTTTTTTCCAGAGCCCTGACTCCCTGCTGACGGAGAGCAATTCGCTCGACGATTTTCTGCAGGGCCTTGAGAGAGTAGACAATTCTCCCCTGCGATAGATCGATTTCGGCACCCTTCAATACACTCACCTCTTACGCTCTTTCCAGATACTCTCGAGTTCGAGTGTCGATACGGATGCGGTCTCCTGGATTGACGAAGAGTGGAACCTGGATGGTAAGACCGGTCTCAAGGGTGGCCGGCTTCGAGCCTCCCGAGGCGGTGTCGCCCCGGATCCCAGGAGGAGTATCAACGACCTCGAGTTCCACAAAGGGAGGAACGTTCACCGTGATGGGTTTCCTTTCGTAAGTGAGAATTTCTACTTCCAGGTTTTCTACCAGAAAGTCCTTGGCCTCTCCTACCAGATCTTCGGGGAGTACGATTTCCTCATAAGTCTCCAGATTCAAGAAATGGTAATCGGAGCCAGTCTTATACATGAACTGGGCATTTTTCCCTTCCAGCACCACCCGGGCCACTTTTTCTCCAGCCCGGAAGCTTTTTTCTACCGTGAGCCCGGTGTTGATATCCCGTAACTTGGTTTTCATGATGGCTCCCCATTTTCCCACCTTGGTATGCTGGAAAGCGGTAACCACATAGAGGACGCCGTCTACTTCGATGCAGGTGCCAACCCGGAGGTCGTTGCTTGAAATATAGTCAGGCATGCTCTTTGCCTCCTTCCTTAGAATGTATTTAACCGGTCAAGAGTAACACACCCATCTGCGGTGATCACGACCATATTCTCCAAACGGATTCCTCCCCACTCGGGGAGATAGATTCCCGGTTCCACCGTGACCACCATGTTTTCGGCGAGCACGGCCTTACTCTGCGAATTCAGCGCCGGTTCTTCATGGATTTCTATTCCCACTCCGTGTCCCAGACCATGGGTGAAATACTGGGCTAAGTTTTCCCGGGAAAGAAATTCTCTCACCAGTTCGTCAATCTGGCAAGCCACTGCTCCAGCCTTTAAGTGCTCTTTAGCCAGAAGCTGGGCATCCTGCACCCATCGAAAAAGTCTCCGGAATTCTGCGCTCCGGTTCCCAAGGTATATCGTGCGGGTGAGATCGGCACAGTACCCTTCGAATCGTGCTCCCCAGTCGATGAGCACCCAGCTTTCTCTCCGAAGCTTCTCATCGGAAGGATGGGCATGGGGAAGAGCGCTCCGCTTTCCCGTGGCCACAATGGTAGGGAAAGCCACCTCTCCTCCCAGAATGCGCATCTGGTAGTCGAGCTCTATGGCCACATCCTTCTCCCGGAGACCGGGCTTCAGAGAAGGGAGAATCCGCTGAAAAGCCTTTTCTGAGATCTCCAGGGCTTTTTTGATCCGCTGCACTTCCTCGAGGCTCTTTCTCATTCGGAAATTCCGTACCGGTGAAGCGACAGACTGCGGATGTAATCCTTCCTTTTCTAAGGAGCGGAAAAAGGCCAGACTCAATTTTTCATCGACGAGGAGCTCTTTTCCCCCAGACTCTTTCACCTTTTCGGCAATGGCAGTAACCACCTGATGACGGAACTCCACGATCTGGGCCGGGATTTTCAGCTCTTCCCGAGCCTGGGTACTGTAGCGGCCATCGCAAAAGAATACCGGCTGTCCGGAGGGAAAAAGGAGCAGAAATCCCATTGAACCGGTGAATCCGGAAAGGTAGAAAAGGTCTGCCGGATGGGTGACCAGGAATGGCACTTCAAGTTGCTGGGTAAGAGTTTCAATGCGCTTTTTCCAGTTCATTTTTTCTCCCCTCTCAGGATGAAAGCCTGTAGCGCCAAAATAAATCCATACGCTCCCAAACCAGTAATCTGTCCCCAGCACACCGGGGCAACGACGGAATGATGGCGAAATTCCTCTCGGGCATAGATGTTGGAGAGATGGACCTCGATGGTGGGGATATGCACTGCCTTGAGGGCGTCCCGGATGGCAATGCTATAGTGGGTGTAGGCACCGGGGTTAATAATGATACCGTCCACGATTCCTCTTTTCTCATGGAGGCAATCAATAATGGCCCCCTCGTGATTGGACTGAAAGATTTCGATTTCCACACCTTTTTTCTCTGCTTCTTTTCGAATGAGTGCCTTGAGACCTTCAAAATCCAAGGTCCCGTAAATATCTTTCTCCCTTTCTCCCAGAAGGTTAAGGTTTGGCCCAAGAATGCACAGGAGTTTCATGGGTATACTCCTTTCTCCAGGAAACACAGAATTTGGGTAATCTCTTCTTCGTCTACCTCCACTCCCCATCTGGGACGACCAAAGTCTTCCAGAAAGACCAGGCGGACCTTACCCCCCTCTCTCTTCTTATCCAGGTGCAGCGCAGAAAGACAGACCCTCTGGTCCAAGGAACAGTTGAGGCACACCGGAAGCCCGAAATCCTCAAGAAGCATTTTCTGCTTCTCAAAGGTTTCTTTCTTTCCTATCCCCAGTTTCCAGGCCAGCAAAGACTCGCCCACCATTCCAATAGCTACCGCTTCCCCGTGACGGATTTTTCCATACCCCACCGCTTTCTCCAGAGCATGCCCGATGGTATGACCGTAGTTGAGGATGCTACGGATACCGCTTTCCCTTTCATCCTCTTCCACGATCTTCCTCTTAAAATCCACTGCGAGAGCAACGACTTCCTCAAGGATTTTCGGGTCCCTGCGCCGGATGGCTTCCTTATGTTCCTCAACAAAATGCAGGAATTCACCCCCGGAAAGAAAGGCAGCTTTCAGCACTTCGCCCAGGCCTTCCCGGTACTCTCGCTCCGGAAGGGTCTCAAGGAAGGAGAGGTCGACGAAAACCCCCCAGGGCTGGTAAAAGGTTCCGACCAGATTTTTCCCTTCTTCCAGGTTCACTCCGGTCTTTCCCCCGATGGAGCTATCCACCTGGGCCAGGAGACTGGTGGGAATCTGATAGTACCCGATACCCCGCAAAAAAGTCGAAGCCACAAAGCCGGTGATATCGGTGATCACTCCTCCCCCCAGGGCCAGAAGGAAACTCTTGCGATCCAGGCGGAGCTTCAACAATTCATGGTAAATTTTTTCCACAGTGGCCAGATTCTTGTACTCTTCTCCGTCGGGGACAACCACTTTCCCCAGGGTAAATCCTGCCCGGGTAAAAAAACTCCTTACCCGCTCCGCATGGAGAGTCTCTATGGTGGTATTGGTGACGAGAACCCCATTCCGGGAAGGAAAAGAAACTTGCTCAAACCATCCCCCCTCACCCCAGAGGGACTTTCCGACCAACACAGTATACGACCGTCTCTCAGGGAACGATACCGTAATCGTTCGCATGTTGTATGATTTCCTCTGCGATTTCCTCTTGAGTTTTTACATCTCCATCTATTATAACACTGGCTCTTTCATAAAAGGGGAGTCTTGCAAGGTAGAGTTTTTCCAGGTCCTGCAAAGTCCGGTGCTGTGCAAGAAGAGGTCTCTCCGGGTCGTTTTTGATTCTCTGGTAAAGGGTATCCAGCTTCCAGCGCAAAAAGACGGTCAGGAAGTCTCTGGAGAGAATCATCCAGTTTTCTTCCCTGGTAGGCAAACCACCCCCGGTAGCAAGAACGATCTTCTCTTCGGGAGCAATTTCTTGAAGGACTCGACTTTCCCAGTAACGGAAATAATCTTCCCCATATTTTTCAAAGATAAGGGGAATGGTGAGCCCCAATCTGGCTACAATCAGGGAATCGGTATCCAGAAAACGCCACCGCAACCGCTCGGATAATACCCGGCCAACGGTGGTTTTGCCGCTTCCCATAAAACCGAGGAGAGCGATTTTGGAGAACATTTTTTACTTCTAATCCGGCACTTTATGGGCCGGATGTAGAGGTAGGTGTGGGCGAAGGCGTTGGCACGTTGCAAATCGCATTCACTTTTGCCGTCTTTGTTACCGTAGATATACCACCATTGATATCGTGGACCAATGCTACACCGACAACCTGATCATTTGGCCCCACGCTTACCGTGTTGGATATGAAGGGTGCTGCGGTGTCTGTGCCGGCTGACTCTCCGTTGAGATAGAATTCTACTTTTGTGATCATTCCTGGATCATCTGCCTGAAGAGCACAACCGACATTGAGCTCGAATGCAGAGCCGCAAGACGCACAACCTCCCCCTACGGTACAGAAGAATTCGAGTGTCAGTCCTGATGGTAGGCCTTCCAGCAGATTAAACCTGAACGCCCCTCCCTGGTAGCTTACCGCATGAGTTGCATAGTCTGTACCGCTGAAGGTAACGGTAACAATGACAGCCGGAATGCGGTTAGATTTTAGGTATGCTTCTACGTCCGAAGGCAAAAGGTCGAGTTCACGTGTTACCGAAAAAGTTTCGATACCAGCGTTAGAAGCCATGGGTGTCGCGGGAGGAATGATATCGATGCTGGTATCGATAGTGGTTGTCAGTGAAGGAAGTGCTGTACCGTCCTTTTTCTTATATTCAAGGCGGTACTGAGTTATCTGTACACCAACTTTATTGAGAGGTGTAAAAGTAAAGCGCACCAGGCCCAAGTTTTCCGCGGATCCTGTAGCAGAAGTGGAGATTTCGCCGGTTATGCTGATCTTTGCTCTGGGGAACATAGGATTATCAGACAACCAGCCACAACCGGAAAGAGGGAGATAAAATGCCAGTATACCGGCAAGAAGACCAAGGAACAGGGTTCTTTTCATTCTTTTTCCTCCTTCAATACTCTATGAGATGAGGAGTGAGAAAGACGATCAATTCGGTCTCTTTGTGGGTTTTGCTCCGGAGCACAAAGAGATTTCCAATGAGAGGGAGCTCACTCAAAATGGGGATACGGGTGATGTTCTCGATATCTTCACTCCGGATAAGGCCGCCGATGACCAGGGTTTCTCCGGGACGCAGGCGAGCAGTAGTATCGGCGTTCTTAATACTCTTCTGGGGGTCCCTAAAGGTCAGCCCGGCCAGGACGTATTCCCGCTCAACGTAGGTACTCACCTCTGGTTTTGCGTGTACCACCACCGTCCCTTCTTGGGTGAGAACCGGTGTGACCTCAAGGGTGATACCCACGTCGAGAAACTGGAGCTCTCCAGGGAGGATGTTTCCCTCCGCATCCCTGGTAAGATTCCGGAAGGGGATGGAATCACCGACGTGAATGGTGGCGGTTTTCCCACTGAGGGTCAAGATTCTCGGATTTCCCACCAGTCTCGCCAGGTTCTTCTTTTCCAGGGCTTTGATGGTGATATCCACCAGATCCTGGCGTTCCATAGCGCCACCAAGGGTGAGTTCTCCGAAGGTAATTTCCCCTGTTTTTTCTCCCACCGTCCAGGTCACTCCCAGGTCTTTAACCTTTTCTCGATTGATTTCCAGGAGCTTCGCTTCAATCATAATCTGGGGAAGTTTCCTGTCCAGGTTGGAAAGCAGCTCCTCGCATGCTTTCATCTCTTCACCCGTTCCTCGGATCACGAAGGCCTTTTGAAGAAAATCGTAATTGACCCGACCCTCTTCGGGGATAATGATTTTCAGAAGCTCACGGATTTTTTGAAGCTGGGCCTCGTCTTCGTAGATGTTGTTGGAAAGGTAAAATGTTCTGGTTTCAAGGGCTACGTCTACTTTCCCCAGGATTTCCGCTATTTGATGAAATTCCTCTTCCCTCCCCCGCACTACCAGAGCACGACTGGTCTCGTCTACCGCGATCCGCTCCGGGGGGACAACCAGGCTCACGATTTCTTTGGCCTTTTCAGGGAGAATACTCTTCAGGGGAAACCTCCGGACTTCAAAAACGCCGAAGGATTCCTCCAGCTTCTTTTTCTCTGCAATGATGATGTTATTTCCCAGCCTCACCTGCCCCAGGCCTTTCATGGTGAGGATGTACCCCAGGGCCTGTTCGAAGGTGAGATTTTCAAAGGAAGCGGTGATTTTCCCCTCTACCGAATCGTCCACCACCACGTTTACCCCGGCTACCTTGGCCAGAGCCACAATAGCGTCCCGCACTTCGGTGTCGTAGAAGTCAAAGGAGTAGAGATTTTCTTTCCTGGGTCTTGCTTCGAAGGGGCCCTTGAGGATGACGCTCAGAAGACGCCCTCCTGCTTCATCGTAAACTTCGTATTCGGTGAGCCGGCTCAATTCTATCCAGATGGTGAGTTTTGATTCCTTTTCAGTAAGAATGATTTTCTGTAAAGGGCCGATATTCATAGGCCTTTCGGGGTAAGGTAAACCGTTCTCCGATTTATCCACTTCCAGGGCCAGGCGATACCGGTCGGGGGAAACATCTTTCCAGGTTACCGGGGCATCGAACTTGAAGGTGAGTTTCATTTCGGAGCTGTCAGCCCGGTAGAAAAAATCTTTTAAGGTTGCCCCATAAACCGGGAGAACGAGAGAAAGCAGAAAGATAAAAACAATGCCCACAACCTTCAATCTGAGAGTGAGAATGTGAATTCCCTCCCCTGATATTCAAGAACAACCTGCTTTCCTTCTACTTTAACCAATTTTATGCCTTCTTGCAATGGTTTCTGAGAAGTGAGGATCGAAATTTTACCATCAACGTCCACCACGATGGCTACTCCCTGGGCAGAAGTTACCATACCCTTCAGGGTAATCTGGGGTAACTCTTCCTGTGGCTGGATTTCCTCCTGGGGAATTTCGGCGTTCGGGGATTCTCCTCCCTCTTCCATGGCCACCACCACCTCTTCCTGTTGTGAAGGGACACCGGTGGAAGCAAAGAAGATATCTCTAAAGGAGTGCAATTCTTCATCCTTGTAGGGAGGAAGGAAAAAGTCTTCTTCTTTTTCGTTCTGGGGCAAGGGAAGACTGGCAGTGGATCTCGGAGCTAAAGGTGAAAAGAGAGGCTCCGCAGGTTTCTGCTCTGCGATCCTCAACATAACATCATAGCTCAAAAAGGCCAGAGCGCTTATTCCCACCGCCAGAAGAAGGATAAAATAATTCTCTTTCTCTCTCACGGGGTCTTCTCCTCTTTCGAAGACAAAGATAAAAGGTAGGTAGCTAAATTCACATTCACCAGAAAGCCTTCCTTTTCTCTGCGGAAATTGAAACCCTTCACCTGAATCAGGCGGGGAGACTGACGAAGGTAGTTCAGGAATAAGAGAAATTGAGAAAACTGGGTACGTAAAGAGGTCTGGAGAGGAAGTTCCATATAATCACTTCCAGATTGCATTCCCTGAGGAGCGAGGGAAAGAATTTCGGTTCGGGAAAGAAAAGAAGCGTCTTCTATGGTCAAAAGGAGATTGGGAATCTCTTTCTCGCTGGGGATCCTCTCTTCCAGAGTTTGAGCCAGGTTCTTGAGACTTTCCAATTTGACTTCCAGTTCTTCAAGCTGCTGTACCCTTTTCTGCAAAACCAGAATTTCCTGTTTCAGGCGGTCTCTTTCCTGAGATAACATGTCCACCCTTTGAAAGACCGGCATGATACCGAAAAAGAGAAGAAAAATCAACACTCCTACCCATATGAGAAGATAAATGGACCAGTTCTTTTCAAAACTCATGGTGCTTTCAACCCCAGGGAGAGGTCGAAGCTGTACATCGTTCCATCGGGAGTGAGGTTCAGGGAACGGAAGTCGGCCGAGGCAAAGGTATCGGAGTAATGGGAAATAAGCTCGATAAACCGGGCAATGCTGAAGATGCTCTGTGCCTTTCCTTTGCAGTCTATCTGGGTTGGGTTGAAGCTGGCTTCTTCAAAATAGAGATCGAGGGGCATGCTTTTACCGATGAGAGCAAGAATCTTCAGCCAGTCAGGTTCTTTCCCGATGAGCGACTTGAGTATTTCCACCCGTTTTTCAATACGATTCACTTCCTCTTGAACCACCTTGAGCTTTTGCTCTTGCTCCTTTAACCGGAGAAGCTCGGTGTTGAGGATGGCATTCTCGTTCTCAAGAGAGCTTACCTGAAGCCAGGTCACGAGATACGTATAGATATAAAAAGTACTGAAACCGAGGAGCAGGGCCAGAAAGAAGAGCCGGATCCAGTTGGGGGCTCTTTTGACCACATACTTTTTGGGCAGGAGATTGATTTTGACCGGGTAATTGACCTTTAATTCCATAAACTCACTCCTACGGCGGTCAGGAACCTTCCGCTCGGCATCTTTTCTTTCCCCAGGGTTAAGGGTTTTATTTCCCGGCACTCAAGAGCAATGACATTCTTGACTTCCTTTTTAAGAGGATGAATTTCTGCACCTCCCCCTACCAGGAGGCATTTCTCGCTTGCGGTATCCAGTTTAAATTCGCTCTGGAAAAAGGCGATCGAACGACGTAATTCCACCGCCAGGTCCTGAATGGTCCCCGATACCACCTCTTCCAGCTGATAAGGGATGTTTTGCTCGCTTCTTCCCCGATTCATGACCTCCATAATTTCTACCGGAAGCAAATTGAATTTCTCCCGCAGGGCATTCCATATCCGTTTTAAACCCCAGCCGAAGTAACGGGAAAAAACCAGCTTACCCTTCGAAAAGTAGGCAATCATGGTCTTCTGAAAACCGATATCGAGAAGCACAAAAGAACTCTGGAGTAATTCTTCCTCCATACTCAAAACACCCCGCAGGAGGCTCAGAGATTGCGGTTCCACCGCTTCCACCCTGATTCCGGCTTTCAGAAAAGCGCCGACACACTCGTTCACCGCTATGGTGGGAAAAGCAGAGAAAAGAATCTCGAGACCCCGAGCATCCTTCTGAAGCACCTGCCACCCCACCTGGAGGTTATCCTCTCCTACAATGATGGAGCTTGCTTCCCACCTCAAAGCATTTTCCAGCTCCACTTCAGGCATTTCCGGAAGGGTAATACCCTGAAACACCATCTGGGGATGATAGAAGGCCAGGGCTACTTCCCGGGGAAGGCGGTTTCTCTGCCAGAAGAGGCGCAAATTCTCTGCAAGAAGGTTCTGACTCTTTATTTCTCCCTCGGAGAATATTTCTCCCGGTAACGCCAGTTCACCCACCCGGAATATTTCGAAGCGGTTTTCCTTTCGCTTTTGCGAAAGACAGTATTTCAGTGAATAGTCTCCCAGATCCACTCCTAACATGTATCTACCTCGCATAGGGCCGAATGAAAGGATTCTCCACCCAGGTTAATTGAAGCTCTCCGTTTTGCCATCGAAACTGTGCTTCTAAAAGCAAGACCTGATTTTTATATATAGCTATTGTATCACCGGTTATGGTAACTTCATAAGAGGGAATGAAAGAAGAGGCCAGATTTTTTACTGTAAACCCTGAGCCTTTTTCTTCCAGAAGGCTCACCGCTTCCCAGAAAACACCTTCAGTTTCATACTCCTCCTGCACTTTCCTGATGTGAGCCCCGAGAAACTGCGTGTGGGAGTAAATCCACCCCCCGAGGAGAACCGAAAAAACCAGCGACAGGCCAACCAGCATTATAATGGAAAACTCCAGGAACCCTTTCCTATTTTTTCCAGAACTGCACACCGATTGCCAGCGATAGGGTTTCATTTTTCCCTCCGAAGTCGAAAGGAAGATAAACCTTCAGCAGTGCTCTTCCCCGAAGGGATCTCTCCACGGCAAACGCCGTTTCCTCTCCGCACCCCTCCGCCAGGGGGTTCGCCACGCCACGATTGAGCACCACGAGGGTCTTGTCGGTTGGATAAACCTCGACACTATTCTGGGTAAATCGCAGTCTCACCTTTTTCCCTCCCGCGAGGGATTCCACCGAAGAACCATAGCGGGAGAACTGAAAGAGGGCGTACTCAGCAGTCACAGCGGTTTCGGTAAGTTCTATTCTGGCGAGAACGCGCTCGCACACGCTGAGATAATTGAGGAGGGCGCTGAAGACGAAAACCGTACTCAGCAAAGCCAGACTTCCACCCAGAAGGCTCTCTAGGAGTGTGAAAGCTCTATTTCCTTCGTAGCGTCCGTAAAGAAAGGATTTCTTTTGCATCCCGGTCTTTGACTACCACTCTGAGTTTGTGAAGTGACGGAGAAAATTCTTCTACTCTGGTGAAAATGAAGAATTCTCCTTCTCTCGTTTCGAATTCACCGACGGTAAGTTTTTCCTGGAATTTCAGATTTTCCATGGTATTTATGGCTACACCGAGTGCTCTGGTAAGGAGGGTGCTCCTTTGCTCAAATCGATTCACCGTCTGAGCCTGAAAGTAAGCCAGAGACACAAACATCATGGTTAGGGATATCGAGATGACCGCCTGGATGAGAGTAAATCCTTCTTCACTGCGGTGGCTTCTCACTGCAACGCACCCTCCCGGTGACCGGGGTGACAATGATGTACCGTCGCTTCGCTCCGGAACGGATGGTAACGGTACCACCTGCCGAAGGCGTTCCGGGAGAATAGAAAAACAGCGTGTTGGAGGGAAAATTGGTGGTGTAGAGCGTCACTTCTCTGGGGAAACCCACAATCTCGGTCTTCCCGCTTTTTCCCCGATAGAGGAGACGGTTCTGCGCAACATCGAAGAGAAGCCGGATATCTTTACCGCTCTGGATCGCTTCGATTTTTGCCTGACGGATTCTGGTAACGATCTGCCACCCCACCAGTTTCAAAAGATAGGCATTGCGCACCTGGATAACCGAAAAGGCGGAAACCGAGAGAAAAACCGAAGCAAGCAGAGCAACAATCAGCACTTCTAAGGTAGTAAAACCTTTCTTGCCGATGAAAATAATTCCCTCCTCTCCCCTTCTAAATTTATTGTTTCAAGAATTTTATGTCAAGGGGGCAACCGCTTTTTTTCGAAAAATTGCCGTAAAGATTCCCTTTCAGGTTCTGGAAGGCTTCATACGCTAAAGAACACCGAAAAAGCTTCCCTCGGTGAATTTTCACCCTTAATAAAAATGTTTATCACCGCAGAATGTGGTTGGAATTATTCCTCAAAAACCTCCCCCGAGTGAGTTACGAGAAATACCGACGCGAAAGTCCTGGGCGGATTTTTGCCGAGATTATGAGAAAGGGAAGGCGAGGTGAAGGCATATACGCTCCGATAGGTCTAACACACAAACTTCGACCAGCTTCCGCCCCCAGGCTCGGTGATTTCACCGTGGTTTTGTGAGAAACCTTCTGGGTATTCCATCTTGGAAGGATGTGAACAAATTAGCCCCTTTCTATGTAGCATCTCCATTTTCTCGGTGATTCCCATTCCCCTGGTGGTAAGATAATTTCCCACCATACAACCGTTTACGCCACACTCGTATGCCTTTTCTTCCATGTTTCCAAGTGCATTTTCTTTTCCGCCGGCAAGGATAATGACCTTTCTGGGAAGTATAATCCTGAATAACGCTAAGGTGATCAAGAGCTCTTCTGGCGTGATGATGTGTGCTCTTTCTAAGGGCGTGCCTTTGACAGGGTTTAATATGTTAATGGGAACGGAGTCGACGTCTAATTCCCTCAGTTCAAAGGCGAGCTGAATTCTTTCAATCATATCTTCACCCATGGAAATGATTCCCCCGCTACAGACTTGGAGTCCTGCTGCTTTTGCGATGTTGAGGGTTTCTATCTTTTGCTCTTGAAAATGCGTAGAACAGATATTTTTGAAATAGGTGCTGGATGTCTCCAGATTATGGTGATACTTTACTACCCCGGCCTTCAGGAGCTTTTCGGCTCTTTCCTGGGTGAGAAAGCCAAGCGATGCACAGAAGAGTATGTTATAGTTCCTGGAGATATGCGAATAGATGTCTAAAATTTTCTCGAATTCAGAATCGCTCAGTCTTTCACCGCTTGTTACCAGGGAAAATCTCTTAACGGGAAAGCATATGACCTTCTCAAGATACTCTGTCACTTCATCCGGTGATGCGAGAGCCTTTGGTACGATTGAACAGTTATGATGGACGGACTGGGAACAAAACTTGCAATCCGCACTGCAAAGTCCTACTTTAGCAGGATAAATGGAGCAAAGTTCAACGGTATTTTCGAAGTAACGTCGCTTTATCCGATCGGCGAGATTCTTTACCAGATCGCCATCGTATTTTGCAATTTCCGAAAGTACCACCGCTTCATGAAAATCAACGTCTTTTTCATGCTCCACTATTTTCTTCTCGACTTTTTTAACGAATTGCATCGACCGGAAAAAATCTCCCAGCTGAATCACCCCCAGAATATTCATCCTTAATGATAACCGAAAAGATCCCTCCTCAACCCCACAATTTGAGATTGAGGAGGTTCAAAAATGACCAAAGTTACAGATTTCTACGGCACAGAGAAAAGGTTCATGTACCATCCGAGAATCCGCTCTCCGAAAAGAAGGGCTACCACCGCTCCACCGCTCAAAAAAGGTCCAAAGGGGAGGGGGTCTTTGAGGGTCTTTTTTTTGAGAAGAAGGAGGAAAGCCCCCACCACTCCCCCACTCGTAAAAGCAAGGAAGAGACTCAGAAGCCCCAGCTTCCACCCCAGGAAAAGCCCCAGAGCACCGGCGAGTTTCACATCTCCAAAACCCACCCCCTCAGGTTTGGCGAGATAGAGGAAAAGGAAAAAGGTAAAAAGGATTCCCCCACCGAGAAGTTGCGAAAAAACCTGAGGAGAAAAAAAGAGCGAGAGCACCCCAAGACCGTAGAGCACAACGGTTAAAAAATCGGGAATTCTCTGGGTCCTGAGGTCAATGAAAGCGATGAGGAAAAGAAGCAGGGTAAAAAGGATGTCAAGCATAGAAGGAAGCCCCCGACGAGCTTCGCCGGGGGAGAATCCTGAAAAAGGTAATGTTATCTAAAGTTCTTATCGCCAGTCAAGGTCGCCACCACCTGAAGGTTGGGGACCAATTGTAATTACGCCACCGGGTCCAATCTGATAGTATTTATCCGCTCCTCCACCCGTTTCACCAGTGGTTGGTGTGGAGGGATCCCAGATCGTATAACTACTTCCATTAGTCTCACCGACATATCGGTAATAAATACCTCCAGGAGTCTTTGGAGCTTTAGGAATGTAGATCTTAAGGGCGTTACCTGCAGTAGTTGCATCCGCAGGGTATCCAGTAGGCACCTGCTCGGTAACATACACTTCTAAGGCTGTAGCCAGCTGATGGAGATTGGCTTTGGTAGCGCTCTGAGCCGCCACCAACCGGGAAGTAGCGTATCGGGGAATCGCAATGGCCATCAGGAAACCGATAATCGCTACCACAATAATGAGCTCGATTAAGGTGAAACCCTCTTCTCTCTTTTTCTTTCTTCCTGAAAGATTCATGCTGTCACCTCCAAAAAGAATTTCTTGAAATAGATGTCCCTTTACCGGTGAGGATGAATTATCTTGCCAAATTTTCTCTACATCCCACCCCCCTGCATGCCTTTGGAGGCAATTTCAAAGATGGGGAGAAAAAGCGACAGGGCCACGATGAAAACTCCTATCCCTATTATTATAGTCAAAACCGGTTCAATGGTGGAAGAGATACGGGCCACAAAAAGGGCGATTTCTTTGTCGTAGAGTTCGGTGATTTTCCCCAGGGTGAGTTCCAGGTTTCCCGATTCCTCTCCTACGTTCACCATCTGGACCACCACGGGGGGGAAGAAAGGGAACTGGGCGATACTCTGGGAGAGGTTTCTTCCCCGGCGAATATTTTCAGCAATCTCGAGGGTCATACCCCCCACATAGGTGTCTCCCAGAGCGGTGGCGGTGACTTCCAGAGCCTGGACCATGGGCATACCGCTACGGATGAGGCCGTTCAAAATCCAGGAGAAGCGGGAAATGATGAGCTTATGGAGGAGTTTTCCGAATAGGGGGAGGCGATATTTTCTTCGATCCCACCACTTTCTTCCTCTCTCGGAAATGATGTAGAGAAAGAAAGCAAGGATGGCTCCGAGAAGCGATCCATAGACTAAAATCCAGTTGGCGTTCACGAAGCGGATGAAACCGAGAACAACCTTGGTAATGAGAGGAAGTTCAATGGTGAAACTTTCAAACAGGAGCACAAACTGGGGGAAAACGAAATAGACTAGGAAGAACGAGGCGGCAATCATAGCGATGAGAAGAATCATGGGATAATAGGTAGCAGACTGAATCTTGTCCCGCAGGTCCTTTTCCCACTCGAGATAATCGGCCAGTCTCCCCAGGGTCCAGTCGAGGTTCCCGCCAGCTTCCCCCGATTGCACCATACCCAGAAAAACCCGGTTAAAGGTTCTGGGGTAGTCGGCGAGAGCCTGGGAGAGCGAATAACCACGCTCGATTTTTGCAGCAATCTCCTCGATGGTCGTAGCAAAATTGAGGTTGGTGGCCTGTCTTGCCACACTCCGTAAAGCCGAGAGGAGTGGCACTCCGGCGTCAAGCATGGTAGCGATACCCCGGGCAAAGTTAGCCAGGTCCTGGAGTTTAACCCGGCTACCCTTGAGGCCCGAAAAGAGAGTGGTTTCCTTACGGGTGGAAGTCAAAGCGCCTTCTTCGGAAAGGAAGGTGACGAAGAATCCCCGTTCCTTGAGGTGAGCCAGAGCTTCTTTTTCGTTCTGGGCTTCGATTTTCCCTTCACTCAGCTGCCCCTGACGGTCGCGAACCCGGTAGGTGTAGACAGGCATCAGGATCGACTCCTCCAGGTGGAGAGTTCCTTGGGGTCGATAGCTCGGGCGTAAACTTCGTCCCAGGTAACGAGACCCCTTCTATACAGTTCAAAGAGGGCCCGGTCCATGGTGATCATCCCTTCGGCTAGAGAAGTCTGCATGACGCTGTAGATCTGGTAGGTTTTCCCTTCCCGGATGAGGTTACGGATGGCGTTGTTGGCAATCATGATCTCGATGGCGGGAATGCGGCCATTTCCGGCGGATAGAGGTAATAACTGTTGACTCACCACTCCCTGAAGGGCACCAGCCAGCTGGATACGAATCTGGGTCTGCTGATGAGGGGGGAAGACATCCACGATGCGGTCGATGGTTTGAGGAGCGTTATTGGTGTGGAGGGTGGCCATCACCAGATGCCCGGTTTCCGCAGCGGTGAGAGCAGTAGCGATGGTCTCGAGGTTGCGCATCTCACCCACCAGAATCACGTCGGGGTCCTCTCGCAGGGCATGTACCAGGGCACTCTCGAAAGAGGGGGTATCGGCCCCCACTTCTCGCTGGTTAACGATGCTTTTTTTGTGCGTATGCAGGTACTCGATGGGGTCTTCGATGGTGATGATATGGCAGGAACGGTTCTCGTTGATGTAGTCGATCATGGAAGCGAGCGTCGTGGATTTACCGCTTCCGGTCGGCCCGGTGACAAGGATTAACCCCCGGGGAAGCAAAGCCAGTTTCTGCAGGACTTCTTTGGGGAGATGCAATTCTTCCATGGAAGGGATAACGTAACTTAAAGCCCGGATGGCCAGTCCTATGGAACCACGCTGGAAGTAAGCGTTGATGCGGAAGCGCCCCAGGTCTGGAAGACCCAGAGAAAAGTCGGCTTCGCGTTCTCTCAGGAACCGTTGCCAGCGTTCTTCCCCTAAAAGCGAGCGGGCCAGAGCTTCAGTATCGGGCGGACGGAGGGGCCGATATTTCTCGGAAAAGGTGAGCCGGCCGTAAATCCGGAAAACCGGCGGAATTCCTACTGTAAGATGGAGGTCAGAAGCTTTCTTCTCCACCACTTCCTGCAAAAGGACTCGAATGTCGAAATCCATCTTTTTCCCTCCTATACGGTGGTGGTCACGCGATACATTTCTTCCAGGGTGGTCACGCCTTGCAGGACTTTTTGCCGGGCGTTTTCCCGGAGGGTTTTCATTCCTTTACTTCGGGCCAGCTCGGTAATGTCTTTTTCGATGGCGTTGCGCAGCACCAGCTGACGGAGGTCATCATCCATAACCAGAACTTCACTCACTGCCACCCGCCCCCGGTATCCGGTTTTGTTGCAGGCGCTACAGCCTTTTCCCCGGTAGAGAATAAGTCGTTCCTCTTGCCCTGCAGTGAGTTCCTGGGCCATCGCCCCTTTCACCTCGAATTCCACTTTACAGGACTGGCAGATTCGCCGCACCAGACGCTGGGCAATAACGCCGATGACCGAAGAAGAGATGAGATAGGAAGCTACCCCCATTTCCTGGAGCCGGACCACCGCTCCGGCAGCGGTATTGGTGTGGAGGGTGGAAAAGACCAGGTGTCCGGTGAGCGCGGCATGGATGGCGATTTCCGCAGTCTCACGGTCCCGGATTTCTCCCACCATGATGACATCCGGGTCCTGACGCATAATGGACCGGAGGGCATTGGCGAAGGTGAGGCCGATTTTGGGCTTGACCTGAACCTGATTGATCCCCGGAAGGCGATACTCCACCGGGTCTTCGATGGTGATGATGTTTAAATCGGGTTTGTTGATGTAATTTAAAGCGGAATAGAGGGTGGTGGTCTTGCCGCTTCCGGTCGGTCCGGTGAGGAGAATCATACCGTAAGGGTGCTGGATGAGGCGATAAATTTTGTCCAGGTCTTCCGGTTCAAACCCCAGGTGGTCGAGATCCAGAAGCAGGGTGGATTTATCGAGAATCCGCATGACGATTTTTTCTCCAAAGATGGTGGGGAGGGATGAGACCCGGAAATCGATGTCCCGGCTATCAACCATCACCTGAAAACGGCCATCCTGGGGGAGACGTCGCTCGGCAATGTTCATTCGGGAAAGAATTTTGATCCGGGACACCAGAGCAGGGTGAACTTTAATGGAGGTGGAGGTAATGTCCTGGAGGATACCGTCAATCCGGAACCGTATCCGGACCTGCTCTTCCTGAGGTTCAATATGGATGTCGCTGGCTCCGGAGCGAATAGCCTGGAGGATAACCATGTTAACCACCCGCACAATGGGGGCTTCTTCTCCCAGAGCCTTGAGCTGGTCAATCTTGATTTCCTCTTCATCAGAAGGAAGGAGAATTCCCTCCTTCACCTCGGCTTCTTTGAAGAGTTCATCGACCGATTCCACGGTGCCGTAGTAGGCGTTGAGGATGCGCTCGATTTCCCGGGGAGGAGCGATGGCCGGTTTGACTTCCTTTTTGGTCATCAAGCGAACCCGGTCTATGGTCATGATGTCCACCGGATTGGCCATGGCCAGGATGATCGCTCCGTTTTCTTCGGCAATGGGGACCACTTGGTGTTGCCGGCAGAACTTCTCCGGAAGCCTCACCACCACCTTGGGGTCGATAACGTACTTATCGAGCTCGATGTAGAGAGTCCCAAGCTGCTCGGCCAGAGCTGCATAGACTTCCTTTTCCTGAATGGCGTACATCTTCTGAAGGATTTCTCCCAATCTTTCTCCGGTACGTTCCTGGATTTCCAGGGCTTCCTTGAGCTTTTCAGGAGTGATTTTGCCCTGGTGGAGTAAAATTTCTCCCAGTTTCTGGTTATTGATGGTGTGTCCCTCCCTCTTCAAGAGCCTGTTGCATAATTTTCAGGGGAGCACTCTTACCGGTGAAAAGCTCGAAACTCTTTGCTCCCTGATGGAGGAGCATGGATTTGCCGCTCTGACCGGCGATGCCGTACTTCTTTGCTTCTTCCACGAGAGGTGTCTCACCCTCTCTCCGGTAAACGACATCGATCACTAAGGAACAGGATGAAAAATTATGCCAGTTAAGGGTGATTGCCTCGCCGTGCATCCCCAAGGTAGTGGTATTGATGAGAATATCCACCTGAGGTAGCTTCTCCCTCTCCCCCCGGAGGATCTGTTCCCAGGGCAGCACTACAACTGGAAAGGAGAAGAGTCCCAGAGCAAAGCGGGAGAGCCGGTGGGCGTTCTCTATCGTGCGGTTTGCAATGAAAAGGGAAGCGATATTCTTTTTTCCAAGCACAAAGACCACCGCTCGACTCACTCCTCCGGCGCCAAGAAGGAGCACATTCTTCCCTTCGACTCGAGCTCCACCCTCTTCCAGGCTCTTTTCGAATCCGTAGATATCAGTATTATATCCCGAAAGCATCCCGTTTTCATGGACCACCGTATTCACCGCCCCAACCAGACGGGCTTCCCTTTCAAGATGGTCGAGAAGTGTGCACACGGTCTCTTTGTGGGGAACGGTGACGTTAAACCCCCGGGCATTCAGGATTTTCAGGGCCTCTACCGCCCTGGGGAGATTATCGGGTGGAACGTCAAAAGCCAGATACACAAAGGGAAGCCCAAGGTGCTGCAGCGCAGCATTTTGAAAGACGGGGGAAAGAGAATGGGACACCGGATGACCCAGAAGACCGAGAAGACGGGTTTCAGCACCGATCATAAGGGGTGAGCCTCCGCAGCAACAGCTTTTCGAACTTTCTTCCCAGGCGGGTGAGAAAAAATTCCCGGGAGGCCAGAGGATGTACCAGCACCGTGTAAACTCCCAGACGGTTCCCTCCCCAGACATCGGTGAGGATTTGATCACCGACCACTGCCACTTCATGAAGTGCAAGACCCATTCTCTCGATGGCATTCCGCAGCGCCGAACGTCGAGGCTTCTGGGCTTTGGAAATTCCAGGTATCTCCAGAGCCTGGGAGAAGTACTGCACCCGTTCTTCCAGGGCGTTTGAGACGATGAAGATCAGGAATCCCATTTCCTTTGCTTTCTTCACCCAGGAAATAACCTGGGGAGAGAGGTCGTAGCGGTTCCACGCCACCAGGGTATTATCGAGGTCCAGAATGAGGCCGCGAACATGCTTTTCTCGTAATAACTCCAGGGGAATTTCCGAAAGTTCACTCACATAGAAATCGGGTAGAAAACGGTTCCAGAAACTCCTATTCTTTGGACTTTTCATGACTACCCCCTTTTTTATCCAGGTGCTCGTCATAGGTAATGGAAAAAGCGTGTCTCCCGTTTTCCTGGAGCACAAAGTAGAGGTAATCGGTATCTTTGGGGTAGAGAATAGCCCGGATGGCATCCAGGCCGGGGTTACCGATGGCCTGAGGTGGCAACCCCTTATAGCGATAGGTATTGAAAGGAGAATCAATCTGCAGGTCCTCGGTGCTCAGGCTATGGAGGTGAATGCCGCTCTCCCGATAATGGGCATACACCACGGTAGCACACGACTGGAGTTTCATCCCTTTCTTCAGGCGATTCAGAAAGACCGAGGCCACATAAGGTTTTTCGTCCCGGCCGCTTGCTTCCTTCTCCACAATCGAAGCTAAAATAACCACTTCTGGTAAGGAAAGGGAGGTGGTACTCTTTTCGTAGAGCGGAAGAACGAGTTCTTCGAATCGCTTCAGTTGCGTTTCGATGATCTCATAGGGAGAGGAAGGCAGTGTGAATTTGTAGGTGTCAGGAAAGAGGAAACCCTCCAAATGCGTCACGTTTTTTAACCACTCTCTCTTGAAAATTCCAGGGCAAGAAAGGAGAGCCAGGTACTCTTCACCCTTACATAAACCTTTCTCTTCGAGAATGGAGGCCATCTGGAGGGAAGTCAATCCCTCCGGAAAGGTTACTTTTTCCTGAAGTGGACCACTGGCCAATTTCCGGGTGATTTCACGGATGGAAGAACCGGGCGCTATGAGATACCTTCCGGCAATGACCTTATCGGTTCGGGAAAGGAACAGGAAAAGGCGAAAAAGGTACGGAGAAGTAGCCGTCTCCTCCCTCAGTATACGGGTAGTTCCGGTGATAGAGGTACCGGGGGGGATGAAAATCTCTTTCTCCCTTTCCCGCTCAAGATCCGTATAGAAAGCCATCTTCAACCATAGACAGAGAATCCAGGCCCAGCACAAGAAGATAAAGTACCGGGGTTTCATGTTCCTTCCCTGTCAAGATATGCCTGCAAAATCAGGGTAGCAGCAAGCTGGTCTGTGGTTTCTTTTCTCGCCTTTCTTTTTACTCCGGCCTCGATGAGTCTTTTTTCGACCTCTCTGGTAGAAAAGCGCTCATCCCACAGGACCACCTTTCCGGGAAATACCTTTTCGATTTCTTCCTTAAGCGCTTTGATTTTTCTCGCTTTTTCACCGCTCAAACCGTTGGTCCGGAGCGGTAAGCCGATGAGTATTTCTTCGGCATCGAGTTCGAAGGCCACGGCAAGCAGTGCATCGATATGGCCCTCTCCTTTCAGGATCCGCTGGGGAAACGCAATGGGACTTCCCCGATTGAAAGCGACTCCGGTGCGTTTTTCTCCGATGTCAAACGCCACGACTCTTTTCATGTGCGAGAACCTGCTCTTTTATCCGGGAAAGAAAAGCCTCCCAGTCCTTCTCCGGTAACCCCCCGAACTGGGCAAGATTGGGCCTTCCTCCTCCACCCCCTCCGAAATCCTTGCTGACTTCCCTTACCATGGCGCCAAGATTCAGATTCTGGAAATCTTCGAGCGCTGCCACGATCCCCTGCACCCGCCCATCTTTCCAAAGCCCCAGAACCACAAGACTACTCACCTTCCGGCTCCGAGCTTCATCAACCACTTCCTTCAGATGATCCAGGGTAAGCTCTGACTCCCGGAGAAGACACGACCCAAAGGATATGCCCTGGCTCCTTTCCGAATGGGTAATGATTTCTCTCAGGACTCTCTGTTTTTCCTCTTGAAGGAGCGACTTTTTCAGTCTCCTGTTCTCCTGGAGTAGATTCTCTATGGTGGAGGGCAGATTTTCCAGATTTACTCCCAGAGATTTCTGTACCTCCTTGAGGATTTGCTCGCGGTGAGCGAAGAACTCAAAGGCCTTCGCTCCAGCTACTGCTTCAATGCGCCGTAATCCTGAACCAATGCTACTCTCCGACACGATTTTGAAAAGACCGGCTTCGCCTGTACTACGCAGATGGGTTCCACCGCAAAGTTCGGCAGAGTAGTCCCCCATGCGAACAATCCGCACCAGGGTTTCATACTTTTCCTCAAAGAGCGCCACGATTTTCCTTTTTTGAATTTCCTCCAGCGTGGAGTAGGAGATGTGCACCGGAAGATCGGCAAAGATTTTCTCATTAACCCGGGATTCCACCTCCTGGATTTCTTCCGCAGAAAGCGGAGCAAAATGGGTGAAATCGAAACGTAGCCCCTCTGCGGCAACATGGGAACCGGCCTGCTTGACCTGCTCTCCCAGGACTTCTCTCAGGGCCTGATGGAGAAGATGGGTGACGCTGTGATGGGTCTCCAGAAGCTTTCGGCGTCTTTTATCGATGAATGCCCTGACTCTCTCCCGGCATTTTATGGTACCTTCCCGGACTACCCCTTCGTGAACGATGAGATTGGGTAGGGGGCTTAAGACTTTCTGGACTTCGATTTTACCGGAAATTCCCACCATCCAGCCCTGGTCATATTCCTGCCCCCCTTTTTCAGGATAGAAGGGTGTTACATCCAGAATCACCATGATTTGCTCTCCAGCTCGGGCTTCGGACAGGAAATGATCTCCCTGGACGAGCGCCAGAACTGTGGCTTCGGCTTCGTGATTCTCGTAGCCTACAAAGACGGTTTCAAATTCTTTGAGAAACTCTTCCAGCTTTTTTCTACCCTTGAGCTCCTCAGTTTTGGTTTCGTGCGCCCTGCGAGCTCTCTCTTTTTGTTTCTGCATCTCCTCTCTGAATTCTTCTTCTGAATATGTAAAACCCTCTTCGCTCAGAATCTCCTGGGTAAGGTCCGGAGGAAACCCATAGGTGTCGTAAAGCTTAAAGATTTCCGTTCCCGAAATTTGTTTTATCCCGGAGCTCCGTTTCTCCTGCAGCACCCTTTCCAGGTATTCCATCCCCAGAGATACGGTTTCCTCAAAGCGTTTCTCTTCCTGGTGGACTATCTGGGCGATGAGTCTCTCTTTTTCCCGCAGTTCCGGATAAGCTGTTTGCATAATTTCAATGACCGCGAAGGAGAGCTCGTAGAGAAAGGGTCGATTCAATCCCAGCTTTTTCCCCTGGCGATAGGCCCGGCGGATGAGGCGCCGGAGTACATACCCTCTTCCCTCATTGGCTGGGTAGACCCCATCGGCGACCAGAAAGGTTATCGCCCGAATGTGGTCGGCAACGATGCGGAACAGGGGCCTGGTTTCGGGAACATCGTATTTTCGGCCAGACATTCTCTCCAGAACCTCGATGATAGGGAAGAACAGGTCGGTTTCAAAGTTGGTGGCCTTCTTTTGCAGGACCGAAGCAATTCGTTCCAGCCCCATGCCGGTATCGATATTCTTTCGGGGCAAATCGACCAGGGTCCCATCCCCCTGGCGGTCGAACTCCATGAAAACCAGATTCCATACCTCCAGATACCGGTCACAGTCACAGCCCGGCTTACAATCGGGTTTGCCACAACCCCGCTCAATTCCCGTGTCGTAATAGATTTCGGAACAGTACCCGCAGGGCCCCACCGGCCCCGAAGCCCAGAAATTGTCTTCGTCACCTAAAAGAACGATTTTTTCTGGGGGAATTCCCACAATTTCCTGCCAGATGGAGAAGGCTTCCCGATCCCGGTGGTGGACCGATACCCACAACTTTTCAGAAGGTAAGGCGAGATCCCCGGTAAGGAATTCCCAGGCCCACTGACAGGCTTCTTTTTTAAAATAGTCGCCAAAAGAAAAGTTTCCCAGCATCTCAAAAAAAGTATGGTGGCGGGAAGTATAACCAACCCTCTCCAGGTCACTGACCCGCACACATTTCTGGACGGTACATACCCGCTTGAAGGGGGAGCGCACCTTTCCCAGAAAAACGGGCTTGAAGGGTACCATACCTGCGATAGTAAGCAGGATGGTAGGATCATCGGGAATGAGAGAAGCACTGGGAAGACGCTCATGGCCTTTGCGAGCAAAAAAACTGAGAAAAGCCTCCCGGATTTCACTACTTTTCATGACAGTGTCGCTCCTTTTATGCATTCTACGACTTGAAAGGTCCTCAGACGGCGGTTGGAAGAGCACATCCACCGCACCTTTATCGGAAAGGCGAAGTCGAGCTGCAGCCGACCTTTCTCTAACCAGAAAAGGGCTTCAGGATTATGGTACTGACCGGGATTGGCTCGAACCACCAGGGTCACCGGTTCATCGACCCAGATCAGGTCTTCTATCTCGGGAAGGTTAGAAAGTTCTCCTTCGATTCTTTTCCGCACCGGAGAAGGCGGCAGAGGCCGGACGTTGATGAGTGCCTGGTTCCTGCTCAAAGGACCGATAATTTTAACGTTTGCAATTTCTCTTTCCGGGAATGCTTCATCCAGAATCTTCCAGAGAAGCTCGTTACTCTTAATCACCGCTTCAGCATGATACGGAGACACGAGTGGTTTGAGGAGGTGCTTGACGATACATCCTTCCCGGAAATGGTTTTCACCGATTCTTCGCACCGGTAGCGCGAAGAAGGTAGCTAACTCCTGGATATCTTTTTTCTCCAGGTCAAAAAGCGGAGAATAAGTATTGTGGAGAAGTTTCATCCCCCTTTTTCCCCAGCTATCGCTCTGGTTTGCTCCACCAACGATCAGGGTGTCCTTCCCAAAGTAATTTTTTATCGTCGCTAATTTGGCCTTTCTGGTGCAGAGATTGCAGGATGGACCACCGCTGGCCACATCTTCCAGGAGACGTTTTCCGGGTAAAAAATAATGACGAATTCCAAAATACTCCCGGATAAAAAGGACCTGACGCCGAGCTTTTTCGGGAAAATATCGCTCCCAGTCTACGGTACACGCCACCACCTTTTCTCTACCCAGCGCTGTAAGACAGAGAAAAAGAGCAACGGTACTGTCCAATCCTCCCGAAAATGCTACCACGACTCTCGAGAAAGAAGCACCAACCTCCCGGATTTCCGCAACCAGCGACTCAAAGAGAGACGATGGCGAATCCGCCTGTACCACAGCCATCATTTTTTGAGATTGTGCAAAATATTGGTGAGTTTCTCTCCGATGACGTCTCCTAAGGTTACTTTCCCGTTCGCCGCAGTGTGCTCACGGTGTTCTCTTTCTTCTTCCTCTTTCAGAGCTTGCTTGATACTCAGCCCAATTTTGCGTTCCCCGTCGTCCAGTTTGATAACCTTGACTCGAACCCGGTCTCCTTCTTTGAGGATCTCCGAGGGAGAAGAGATGCGCTGATCGGCAATCTCAGAAATGTGAACCAGACCGTCCCACCCTTCTTCCAGTTCCACGAAGGCACCGAAATCCACCACTCTCACCACTTTCCCTTCATGGATACTTCCAACCGGGTAGCGGCTTTTGATGCTTTCCCAAGGGTCAGGGAGGAGAGCCTTGCGGCTGACCACAATTCTCTGCTCTTCCGGTTTAAACTCGATAATTTTAAGTTGCAGCGTCTGCCCTTTACGCAAAACCTGACTGGGATGCCTCAACGGTTCCCAGTTGATTTCAGAGAGCGGGAGCAACGCTTCCACTTCGGGAGATAACTCTACGAAGGCACCGAAATTCATCAATCTCTGGATGCGACCTTCCACCATATCTCCCACATTCCACTGTTTTTGAATCTCTTCCCAGGGATTTGGACGAAGTTGCCTGAGGCTCAGGATAAGCTGGCGATTTTCCCGGTCGATTTCGATAACTTTCGCATCCACCAGTTGATTTCTGCGCAAAACCTCATTGACTCGACTGACTCTTTTCCAGGAAAGCTCTTCCAGAGGGATTTTTCCTTCGATACCTTCTTCCACTTCGACCAGGGCCCCTCGGGTGTTGATTTTATTAACTTTAACCCGGATCTGGCTACCCAGAGGATATTTTTCCTCTATATTTTCCCACGGGTCGGGGAAGATCTGCTTCAGCCCCAGAGAAATTCTCTTTTTCTCTCTGTCTATCTCCAGAACCCGTGCTTCAACAATGTCCCCCACCTTGACCACTTCCCGGGGGTGCTTAACGTAGCCCCAGGAAAGGTCCGAAATGTGGATCAAACCTTCTAATCCCTCTTCTATCTCCACAAACACCCCGAAGTCTTTCAGTGATACCACTTTACCTTTGATAATTTCCCCTACTTTTATTTTTTCTTCCACACTCTCCCAGGGATCAGGGGTGAGTCGCTTCAGACTCAGGGATATTTCCTCTTTTTCGGGATTCCAGGCGATAACCTGCGCTTCGATCTCCTGTCCTTTCTCAAAAAGATCTTCCAGTTTCCCCACTTTTCCCCAGGAAACTTCTGAGACATGTAAAAGCCCATCGATACCGCCTAAATCCACAAAAACTCCAAAGTTGGTGATGTTCCGAACCACTCCCTTGCGTATTTGACCTACCTTTAGCGAGGCAATGGTTTCATTCTTCCGACGGTTGGCTTCTTCTTCAAGCACCGCTTTGCGAGAAACGACCACGTTGCGATTGCGCCGGTCGGCTTCGATGACCTTGACCTGAATGGACTGGTCAAGGAATTCGTCCAGGTTGCGAGGCACCAGATCCACACAGGAAGCAGGCAGAAAAGCATTAATGCCCACATCCACAATAAGGCCACCTTTAACCTTTTTCTTTACCTTGGCGGTGAGCACTTTCCCCTTTTCTTTGCTTTCTTCTATGTCAATCCAGGCACCCTGATAGCGGGCCTGTTCTCGAGAAAGCCAGATATATCCCTGGTCATCAATCTGGGTAACTATAGTCCATACCTCTTCCCCTTCTTCAAGCTGATTCTCTACTTCTCCCTCTTTCCCCTGTGCTCTTTCTTTGAAGGGTAAAATACCCTCGGCTTTATAATTGATGTTGACAAAATAACCTTCTTCGCCCTTTTTCACTACCTTTCCTTTAATCAGTTCTCCAGGTCTTACGACTCGAATCTGGTCCAGGTTTTCGCTCAGCAGGTTCATGGTCTGTTCTTTCGCGTTTTCGTTTTCCACCTTCACGCACTCCTTCCTCGGTCCCCATAATCACAATATGTGACCCCGCTTTTGCGGTGTGCCAACCGCTTTGATCCTCGTCCTCAAAAAGGTGGGTACCCTCTCAGGTAAGCCTTGGCTTACCTGACGTCCAGGTTCCCGAGACAAGGGTGTTGGGTCAAAGCCTCTTTTGGCATCACCAACAAAGCAGGGTCACGAACCGATTATCCTTTTCTCACTGTAAGGACATAATAGCACAAGCACGATATTTTTTCAAATTGACTCATCTCACTTTTCCACTACAATTCTTATGCCTAAGGTCCTGAGCTGCTCTTCTTCCACCTTTGAAGGAGCGCCGGTGAGAAGACACACTCCTTTCTGCGTCTTGGGGAAGGGAATCACCTCGCGAATCGACTCCTCCCCGCACATGAGCATCACCAGGCGGTCAAATCCCAGGGCAATGCCACCATGGGGAGGACAACCATAGCGGAGTGCTTCCACAAAAAAGCCAAATTTTTCCTGGATAGCGGGCTGGTCTAAATTCAGGAGCCGGAAAATCTTTTCCTGCAGGCCAGTGTCGTGAATTCTGATGCTTCCTCCCCCGATTTCGTACCCATTCAGAACGATATCGTAAGCTCTGGCCCTGACCAGAGCAGGATTTTCCTCTAAAAGCGGTAGATCTTCCTCCAGTGGAGACGTAAAGGGGTGATGAACGGAATCCCATCTTTTCTCTTCCTCGTTCCATTCAAGAAGCGGAAAATCCACCACCCAGCAGAAACGGAAGTCTCCAGGGCTTACTTTTTCCTTTCCCGCCTGGAGACGCAGGTTACCCATAAATTCCAGAACACGATTCCCCTCTCCAGAAGCAATGAGGAGCAGAGAATTCTTCCCGAAACGGTAACGAGCAAAAAGTTCTGCCAATGTGGACTCCCTGAGCTTTCCTTTGAGGGGAGAAGTCCACTCCTCCCGTGAACCCTTTATCCACGATAAACTCAGGGTTTTTTCTCTGGCTTCCTGGGCCAGGGTGTCCAGAGTTTTGCGGGAGAAGGCTTCTCCTTCCGGGATAAACAGCGATTTCACCCGGGTTTCCTTCCCCTTCTGGGGTGGAAAGGGTTCCTCTCCAAAGATTTCGGTGAGATCGTCGATGGTGAGAGGAATTCTCAGGTCGGGTTTGTCCACTCCGTATTTTTCCATGGCTTCCCGGTATCGCAGAACGGGAAAGGGTACCTCTACCTCTATCCCCAGGACTTCTCTGAAGACACAAACCATCATATTTTCGATAAGGTGCATAACATCAGATGGTTCCACAAAAGACATTTCGATATCCACCTGGGTAAATTCAGGCTGTCGGTCAGAGCGAAGGTCTTCGTCACGGAAGCACCGCACAATCTGAAAATAGCGATCTAACCCGGCAATCATCAGCATCTGTTTGAAGAGCTGAGGCGATTGTGGCAGCGCATAAAATTCACCCGGGTTCAAGCGGCTGGGAACCAGGAAATCTCGTGCTCCTTCAGGAGTGCTCTTGGTGAGGAATGGTGTTTCCACTTCGATAAATCCCCGCTCACTGAGGTAACGGCGTATACTCTGAGCAGCCCGGTGGCGGAGAATGAGATTCTCTCGCATTTTGCGACGTCGCAGGTCCAGATATCGGTACTGCAGGCGAAGAGCTTCGTCAATTTCTTTTTTACCGTCTATTTCAAAGGGAGGTAATTCTGCCGAAGAGAGAATCTTCAGTTTCTTCACTTCCACCTCTATTTCTCCGGTGGGAAGTTTGGGGTTCACCAGACCCTCCGGCCTGGCCCGCACCACACCTTCTACCTGAATGACATATTCCGGCCTGATTTTCGCAGATTCGGTACTCATTTCCCGATTACCGGGATCAAGGAGGATTTGCGTCATGCCAAAACGGTCCCGAAGATCGATGAAGACGATTCCCCCGTGATCCCGGATGCGGTTCACCCATCCGGCCAGAATAACCTCTTTACCTATGTCTTCTTTGCGCAATTCACCACACGTGTGTGTTCTAAACACCTGCAATCTCCTCCTGTAGTTTTTTCAGGAGATCCTCAAGGGGCATAGGAAATTGTTCTCCTGAAGTCATATCTTTCAAAAGAAAAACGGATTGCCGAATTTCCTCTTCGCCAAGGATAACCACCCACCGGGTTCCCATTTTCTGGGCTCTTTTGAGGTGATACTTGATCGTCTTATCGGCAAAGTCGGTATAGAAGGGAATGCGACGTTCCAGCAAGTGCCTGCTCAAGAGGAGCAATTGTTTCTCTCCCTCTTTGCCCAGAGGGGCCAGATACACACCCAGAGGACCGGAAAGGGCATTTTTCCCCTCTTTTTCAAGAAGGAGAACGATTCTCTCCATTCCTGCAGCAAATCCCACTCCCGGGACTTTCTGACCTCCCAGGGCCTGAGAGAGGTTATCGTACCGTCCTCCCCCCCCCACGGCATCCTGAGCACCCAGCTCACCGGTCTTGATTTCGAAAGCGGTTCTGGTGTAGTAGTCGAGCCCGCGCACCAGGTGAGGATTGATGACAAAGGGAATCTGCAGGATCGCCAGAGCTTCCAAGAGTTCCTCCTGGTGCTGGCGGCACTCCCGGCAGAGAAAATCCTGGAAATTGGGAAAGAGGGGCGATCCCAGGACGGCCCGGCAGGTTTCAACCTTACAATCCAGAACCCGGAGAGGATTTCTCTCCAGACGTTCCTGACAGCTTAAGCAGAGTTCCTCATGCTTATCTCTTAAGAAGCTTTTCAGTGCTTCGATGTAATTCGGCTTGCAGGCATCACATCCCAGGCTATTGATTTCCAGAGAAAGTTTTTTGAGTCCCAACCCCTGGTATATGGTCCAGGCAATGAGGATAACCTCTGCATCACAGGCCGGACTTTCGAAACCTATGGCCTCAAAACCGAACTGATGGAATTGCCTCATCCTTCCCGCCTGGGGTCGCTCATAGCGGAACATGGGCCCGAGATAAAACCACTTTACCCGGGGCTCGTGGACTGCAAAACCCCTCTCGAGATAGGCTCGCATTACCGGCGCGGTGCCCTCCGGACGAAGCGTAAGGCTTCTCCCCCCTTTATCAAGGAAGGTGTACATCTCTTTCTGGACGATATCAGTCCCCTCCCCCACTCCCCGGGCGAAAAGCTCGGTACTCTCAAAAATAGGCGTTCGGATTTCTTGGTATCCAAAGATTCTGGCCACTTCGTGTACCGTTTCTTCTACCTGTCTGAAGAGGTACACCTCGGCACCCAGAATATCTCGTGTACCCTTCGGGGCTTTCAATTGAGGCATGGTCTCTCTTTGACCTCCCGTTGATTAGAATATCTCTACTTCCCTCACCATCTCTATTTCTTGGAGTGCAGAGATAACGTTTGTCAGATCCTGCGAAGGAGGTAGGGTAACCTGGAGGGTACAGTCCATACGCCCTCCTTCTCCTTCCTCCTGAAGTCTCAACCTTTCGATATTAACACCCAGTTCACCGAGCTTCATCCCGATTTGACCTAGAACGCCCGGTCGATTGGGAATCGAGAGCCTGAGCATCAAACTCCCCTTTTTGAGAAACCGTTTCTCCATATATTCTAAGAGCCAGAGGGTGAGGAAAATAAGGCCGGTAGCTAAAAACCCGATGAGGAACATTCCTGACCCCAGGGTTATGCCGATACCACTCACAGCCCAGAGACTTGCTGCAGTGGTGAGACCGGTCACCGACGGTCCATATCGAAAAATGGTCCCTGCCCCCAGGAAACCGATGCCGCTCACGATCTGAGCAGTGATACGGGCGGGGTCAGACCCCATTTTCCCAAAGGCAAATATGGAAATGATGGTAATAAGAGCAGAACCGACGCAGACCAGAATATGGGTTCTGAGGCCGGCAGGTTTTTCGGCCACCTCTCTCTGCCATCCGATGATCCCACCAGCGAAGAAAGCAGCCAGAAGTCTCAGAATACAATGGAGCGTGTCACCAACCGTCAAATCAAATCCCATCGATAATTTCGACCTCACCGTCTCCTGCTTTTTCGATAAACTTCTCGATATCCCTCATGTGCGGGAGAGCACTCTGAGCCCCGATCATGGTGCAGGCAATGGCTCCTGCGGTGTTTGCCAGCTTCAGGGCCTCAATCCAGCTCTTACCCATTCCAATACCCATAACGAGACCGGCGTTGAAGGCATCACCTGCTGCGGTGGTATCTTCAACTTTGATTTCCCGTGGAGGCAGGTAGACCAGTTTGCCATCTTCGTAAGTGGCGATAGCTCCTTGTTCCCCCAGAGTGATCACCTTCCAGGCCTGGCACCGTCTTTCCAGAACCGCGATGGCTTCCTTAGCTTCCTGGAGAGAATTGATCTTCACCCCGCTCAGGACTTCTGCCTCGTATTTATTTGGAGTAATTATATCATCGGAGGAAAGAATTTCTATGGGGAATGGTTGGGCCGGAGCAGGATTGAGCACTACCCGTACTCCATAGCGGTGGGCGTTTTCGATGGACTTCCACACCACCTCTTTGGGAATCTCGAGCTGCAACAGAAGAAAATCGGTGGATTTGAAAAGCTCCCTTGCCCCATCGATGTCTTCCACCGATAGCTCCATATTGGCTCCCGGGGCGACCAGGATCCGGTTTTCACCTTTTTCATCTACAAAGATGAAGGCGAGACCCGTATGCGTCAGTGGTTTACGGGTCACAAAGTTGAAGTCCACATTTTCCTGCTCAAGGTTCAAGAGCAACCGATCACCGAACTCGTCATCGCCGACCTTACCGATCATGCTCACCCATGCTCCCAGGCGAGCACAGGCAATGGCCTGATTGTTACCTTTTCCTCCTGGAAACATGGAAAAACCCTTTGCAAAGAGGTTTTCGCCACTTTCTGGCATCCGGTCGATTTTCAGAACCATATCCAGATTAAGACTTCCTATGACCAGAACCCGGGGCTTGGTCAAAAGTGACACCTCCCTTACCGAGACGCTCTTGTAATGAGTACTATTATAAGTCTTTCCAGGATATATCACCAGAAAGCCTGTGCTCTCGACAAGAAAAAGTATGTCGATCTATGAGCAAAAGGATAAACTTTGAGAAGCACAAAAGGAAAGATCGATGCGCGAACTCCGGCCTTTTCCAGAAGAATCCCGGGAATGGTGAGCCGGAGTCACATACGCCGATTGCTTCTCTGAACGCTCAGGAGAAACCTGCCTCCGGATGGTGAGAAACGTCAGAAAAAATAACCGTTCTTCGATGAACCATTCTCGCCGAAGAGAGAGCACATCCCGGTTCTGGAAATCACCACCATTCCACCAGAAATGCTCAGGTTCCCAAAATTTGATTCCCCAACTGCAGACACAGGGCCGCTCCTTTCTTGCAAATCCGAAGCAGTAAGGTAGAATGGAACCAGGATTCAAGTGTGAAGGAAGGTGAGAGCATGATTCCCATACGGACTGCCCTGATCAGCGTTTCCGACAAGAGCAATCTCCAGGAGCTATCTTTCTTTTTGCACGGAAAAGGTGTTGAGATTATCGCTACCGGAGGCACGGCACAGTTCATCCGGAATCTGGGAATAGCAGTCAGGGAAGTTTCAGAGTTAACCGGCTTTCCAGAGATTCTGGGAGGAAGGGTCAAGACCCTTCATCCGATCATTGAGGGAGGGATTCTGGCGCGAAGAACGCTTCCTTCAGATATGGCAGACCTGGAAAAGCACGGCATCCGACCCATCGATCTCGTAGTCTGCAATCTCTACCCTTTTGAAAAGATGATGGCCAGCGGAGAGAGGGACCTGACCAGAGTGGTGGAAGAAATCGATATCGGAGGCATCACCTTGCTGCGTGCTTCGGCCAAAAATTATCGCTATGTGGTCATCGTCTCTTCGCCGGAGCAATACCGGGAACTTATGGAAGAAATGGAGAGGCATAACGGCGCTTTTCCCGAGGAAAAATCCCTCCAGTGGGCCATCGAGGCTTTCTTCAAAAGCTCCCTCTATGATTCCCATATTGCTCAGTATCTGGAGGAGCTTACCGGTAGCGGGGAGCGTTTCCCCAAACAAATCTCTCTGGTCATGCGGAAAAAGACCGAGCTCCGCTACGGGGAAAACCCTCATCAGCGAGGGGCTTTTTACCAGGATGAGACTCTGGATTTAGCCGGCTTTTTCAGGGAATTGCAGGTGCTTCACGAAGATAAGGAGCTTTCTTTCAATAACCTCTACGATGTCCAGGCCGCTTTTTCGGCGGTACGGGAATTTGAGGAGCCTGCCACGGTCATCGTGAAACACAACAACCCCTGCGGGGTAGCGATAGCAGAGGATTTAGCTCTGGCCGCAAAGATGGCCCTGGAGTGTGATCCGGTTTCCGCTTTTGGGGGCATCGTGGCCTTTAATCGGAAGGTGACTCTCGAAAGCGCCGAAGTATTTCGAAAGCTCTTCCTGGAAGTGGTTATTGCTCCTGCGTACACTGAGGAAGCACTGGAGCTTCTCAAGGGGAAAAAGGGTATCCGCATCCTTCAGGCTCCTCTCAAAACCTTTCCGCTTCTGGATCTCAAGAAAGTCGATGGAGGGTTCCTCCTTCAGGATGGTGACCAGATCGATTGGGTGAAGGAGAAACTTCAGGTGGTTACCGAGAAATCTCCTTCCCCTCAGGAATGGAAGGACCTTCTTTTTGCCTTTAAAGTAGCAAAACACGTAAAGTCCAACGCCATTGTCCTGGCCAAAAATGGACAGACCGTCGGTATCGGTGCAGGACAGATGAGCCGGATTGATGCCATGCATATCGCCGTCAGGAAAGCGCAGGGCCGGGAACAGAAAGCGGTGTTGGCCTCGGATGCCTTCTTCCCCTTCCCCGATGTGGTGGAGGAAGCGGGAAAATGTGGTGTGAGCGCCATCATTCAGCCGGGCGGTTCGGTGAGGGACCAGGATTCAATCGAAGCCTGTAACCGATTGGGTATCAGTATGGTCTTCACCGGAATACGACACTTTAAACACTGAAAGAGGCAGAAAAGCATGGAAGAAGCGTATCGAACCGAGCGAGACTCGCTGGGAGAGAAAACCATTCCTGCAGAAAAGTACTGGGGCATACATACCGAGCGGGCTCGAGAAAACTTTCCTTTTTTTGTTCCCCCACCCCGCTCACTCATCCGGGCCTTTTTCGCCGTCAAGTGGGCCTGTGCCAGGGCCAATCTGGAGATCGGTCTTCTCGAAGAGCATATCGGCACGGCCATCCTCAAGGCCTGTGAGGAGGGAATCCGGGGTCAGCTTGACCCGGCGATAGGGGTTTCCATCTTCCAGGGAGGCGCAGGGACCTCCCTCAACATGAACTGCAACGAAGTGATTGCCAACCGGGCTCTGGAAATCATGGGTATGGAGAAAGGGCGTTATGATGTTATCAATCCCTTCGATACCGTAAACCTCGGTCAATCGACCAACGACACTTTCCCGACCGCGCTCCGGGTGGCTACCCTCTGGGAAATGGAGGAGCTGGAAAAGGGTATCATTGTTCTCCAGGACACGCTGCAGAAAAAGGAAGCGGAGTTTGCCGGAATCATCAAAGTAGGTCGGACCGAACTGCAGGACGCCGTACCCATTACCCTGGGCATGGAATTCGGAGCCTGGGCCGAAGCGATTGCCAGAGACCGGTGGCGCATCTGGAAAAGCAAGGAACGCATCAAAGAAGTCAATCTGGGTGGTACGGCAGTGGGCACAGGACTCAATGCCCATCCTCTCTATGCCAGCAAAGCCGTGGCCTATCTCCGGGAAATTACCAGATTACCGATAGCGCGTTCCATGAATTCCTTTGAAAACACCCAGAATCTGGATGTCTTTGTGGAGGTCTCCGGTCTTCTCAAAGCCCTGGCAGTAAATTTGAGAAAAATTGCCAATGACCTGCGACTCCTCTCTATGGGTCCCAGGGCCGGGATCGGAGAGATTATCCTTCCTCCCCTCCAGGAAGGCTCGTCGATTATGCCCGGTAAAATCAACCCTGTGCTCTGTGAGTATCTGGAAGGTATCAGCATCGATGTGATGGGAAAAGACTGCGCTTTGGCATTTGCCTGTTCCAGCGGGCAACTGGAGCTCAACCACCTTTTGCCCTTTGTGGCTTTCTACATTCTGAGTATGCTCGAAGAGCTCACCGCAGGAGTTACGGTTTTCGCTGAAAAGTGTGTGGCCGGCATTGAAGCAAATGTAAAGCGGTGCACAGAACTCTTTGAGCGGAGCTTTGCCCTGGCCACACACATCGTTCCTTATCTCGGACATGAAAAGACCACCGCTTTGGTGAAAGAATGCCTGGCAAAAAACCGGAATCTGAAAGACCTTTTGATCGAAAAAGGTCTCTTTACGCAGGAGGAACTGGAAATAATTCTCTCCCCCTCTGAGTTTTTAAAACCTGGAATACCAGGATGGGAAAGGTTGAAGAAAAAGAATGAATGAGACTTCACCTCGAAGCACAAGACCCTATATCGGGATTTTCGGCCGGAGGAATGTGGGAAAATCGTCGCTTATCAATGCCCTGACCAACCAGGAAGTGGCGATTGTATCCGAGGTACCGGGGACAACCACCGACCCGGTTTTTAAGTCCATTGAGCTTTTACCCTTCGGTCCGGTGGTCATTGTGGATACCGCGGGGCTCGACGATGTGGGGTTTCTGGGGGAGTTGCGAAAGAAGAAATCTCTGGAAATTCTGCATCGCTGCGACGTGGCTTTGCTCGTTTGGGACAGCCACACCGACTTTACCCTGGAACAGGAACTCCTCGAAATTCTTCGCAGCGAACAGGTGCTCACCATCGGGGTGCACAACAAAATCGATCAAGATGGTGAAATTCCTGCCCAGTTTCCCTTTCAGATACCGGTTTTCCATACCAGCGCGCAGAGTGGAGAGGGAATCCAGGAGCTCAAGACCGCCATCGTGGATATCCTGAAAAAAACCTATCAGGAAAAACCCCTGGTGCGGGATCTCATTAGGCCTGGGGACCTGGTGGTCCTGGTGGTTCCCATTGACCTGGGGGCTCCCAAGGGACGGCTCATCCTTCCCCAGGTGCAGACCATCAGGGACATCCTGGATGCCGAAGGGACCGCCTTCATGGTAAAAGAGCGGGAACTGGTGGAAAGCTTACAGAAGCTTCGCATTCCTCCCCGGCTGGTCATCACCGATTCTCAGGTATTCCACAAGGTAGCCGGAGCGGTTCCGCCCGATATCTTCCTTACCAGTTTCTCCATTCTCTTTGCTCGCCATAAAGGGGATTTACTCACCTTTGTAGAAGGAGTGAGAGCTATTGAAAATTTGAAGCCCCTGGACCGCGTCCTCATTGCCGAAGCCTGCTCCCATCATCCCCTTCCTGACGATATTGGACGGGTGAAAATTCCCCGCTGGTTGCAACAGCGTTTGGGCATGGAACTCCGGTTTGACATTGTGGCAGGACCGAATCTCCCTGCCGACCTTTCCCCGTATAAACTCATCATCCACTGTGGGGGATGCATGATCAACCAGAAAGAGATGCTCTACCGCCTGCGCCGGGCCAAAGAAGCGCAGCTTCCCATAACCAACTATGGCGTACTCATTGCCCATCTTCAGGGTATTCTTCCTCGCACTCTGGAGATATTCCCCGAAGTCCGGGGACTCGAGGAGAAAGTGGAATCTGCTGAAACCTATCGTAAACTGGGAAGCAAATGGTCTCTTTAGTTCGAAAGGACCGGAAAGATATCGTATTTCCGGAAGACCAGGTAACGGTCGGTCATGACATTCAGGGGTTTTTTGGTGAAGCGGAAATTCTCGGCTAAATAGCTGAGGATGGAATCGAGATTCTGTTCCCGAGCTACCACGCTCTCACTGGCCTGGCGATACAGAAATATCCCCCGCTCCTCCAGTTCTTCTCCCCGGTTGACCCACCTGGCCATCCAGGCGTTCCTGCCGCGGTGATAACCGGTTCCCTCTCTCCCAAAGAGGTGCTCGGGGAAAATTCCGCTCAAAAAAAGCGCGATATCTCCAGCTCTTTTGAGGAAGATGAAACGGTACGGTTCTTCGGCATTTTTTCCCATTTCGGAGAGTAAATCCAGATCGAAGTCGGAAAAAGTCTTCTTGAAATAGATACCCTTACCCCGTCGTACATAGATGGTGAAGTTATTCACCCGGATAAAGGAAGCAAGCATCTCTACCAGGTAGTCCCGCAGTGCCTCTCGAGAAAAGACTTCCAGAATCTTTTTCTGATCAAAGACCGGCACCCTGGTCTTATAACCGATGGTTTCCAGGGTATAGGCTTCTCGCTGAATATCGAGGATGGCCCGACGGAGCAACAATTCGAAATAGAGATAGGGACTAATTCTGACGAAAAGATCTTCTCTCCGGAGAATTTGCTGAAAAAGCCTCTCATGGTTAAGGAGTTGATCCAGTGACTCGAGGTCTTTCTGAACCAGAGCCAGAAATTGCGATTTCTGGCTCGCTTCTTCGCACAGGGAATCGGCCAGAAATTGAAAATCGGTCGGAGAAAACTTTCCAAATATTCTCCGCATCGTTTCATTCACTTCCTAATACACCACTTTAAACTTCTCCATGTAGAAATTCTGAGCATTCACGTCCTTTCTCTCTTTTATATTATAAACGTAGCGGTACACCTTTTTCTTCCAGAAATCATCACTGTTGAGATACCCTCTCCGCCAGTAATCAAAGTCCGAAGCCTTGACCTGGAAGCTGAGAAGATACTCTTCTTTCCACACCAGTTGAACCAGAAGCCAGGGAACTTCGGGAAAAATGCGCTTCAGGGCTTCAAAACCGAGCCCAATTTGGTTCCAGAAACCCTGATCCACCGACTGCGAAGCCATGGTCATTCGAATGTAAGCTTGGTCGTCTTCGGTAACATTGACCTCCAGCACCTGGTATCCGAATTCAGAGAGAAGCGAAACCGTCTTTTTAACGGCTTCTTCCAGGCTTTTACTCTCGGCAATGGTGCTCTCAAGCAGGGTGAAGGGGATTTCCAGGAGTTTCTCTTCCCGGAAGTAGAAGCGGGCTTTCCACTTTCCGGGGGTGAGGCGTTCCTTATTTTGAGCAAGATTCAGCTCTCCTTTAACACCAACATACTTCTGGTCTTCTTCAAAGATCAGGCTACTCTCATAAAATTCGCTCGCAGGCCCGATGAATTCCCATTTCACTTCTTCGCCTTTTCGAACCTCCTGAAGGAAAACCCAGAAGACCACTTTCTCGTCTTCGGTGGTGAATTTATCCACCCTCTCCAGGGGCAAACCGTCCTTATCGAGTCCCCGGCAGAGACTCCAGTCAAGGATATTTTCCCCCTGGGCAAAGGCAAAAGAAACCAGCACCCCTAGGAAAACCAGAGTCATTGCTATTTGCAATAATCCACCTTTTCGCAAGGTCCCTCACCCACCTCCTTTATTATACCTTCAATTTGCCGCTTCGGAAAGCCGAGATATAGTCCATACAGAATTCGTCGCAGCCCATGAGTGCTTGAGAAGCAAAGAGAATGGACATGAGCTCCTCATCAAGCGGGTCGATAATCGCGGCATCCAGTCCATAGCCTACACATAGAGCCATGAAAGCTCGGTTGAGGAGACGACGGCCGGGCATGCCGAAAGAGATGTTGCTCAAACCACAAATGGTTCGGACTCCCGGATACGTTTCCTTAATCTTTTTGATGGTTTCCAAAAACATCTTGCCCTGGTTCTGATCGGTTCCGATGGGGACCACCAGGGGATCGATGAAAAGTTTTTCTTTTCCTATCCCGTAGTCCTGAACCGCCTCTACCAGTTGCGCCACCAGTTTCATTCGTTCCTCCACCGACTGGGGAATACTTCCTTTACCCATGGCTAATCCCACCACCAGAGCATGGTAATCTCTGGCCTTAGGAAGCACTGCCCGGATTCGCTCTTCCTCCACCGTAAAAGAATTGATCATCACTTCGTTTTTTCGGTATACCTGGAGAGCCTTTTCCAGAGCCACGTCGTTCGCCGAGTCAAGACACAGAGGAATTTGAACTTCGTTCTGGATACACTCCACCAGCCAGGGGAGATTCTCCACTTCCTGGGCTGCTTCGGTCCCGGCGTTGACATCGATGAAGTGCGCTCCTGCCATTTCCTGTTTGCGCGCTTCTTCGACAAAAAATGCCCGGTCTTTCCGCTCCAGGGCTTCCCTTATGGGTTTACGGGTTGCATTGATCCGTTCGGCCACGATTAACATATTTCTACCTCCTCTTCGCAGGATAAGGAAAATTCTCTCATGAAGGGTCGGGCTAAGTAAAAGGAACCGGCGATCACCAGGGGAAGGTGATTCTCTCCGATATAGCGGAAAGCCATTTCCCTGGCCTCGAACGGGTCCTCCACAATCTCCACCGAGACCCCCCTATTCTCGAATGCAGGAGCTACTTCGAGGGGATTCAGGGCTTTAGGACTCAACGGCTGGGTGAGTATGACACGCCGGGCGTGGGGCACTACCTCATCGGCTATTTTCTGGTACTCTTTCCCCTTCAGAAAACCGAGAAGAAAAACACTCTTTTCCACCCTCAAAAAGTCTTTCAGGGTTCTCACCAGTTGCTCAAAGGAAGTCTGGTTGTGGGCGACATCGAACACCACCAGGGGTTGGTGGGAGAGTACCTCGATCCGTCCCGGCCAGCTCACTCCCCGCAAAGTCTCTTTCAGATTTTCCTCGATAAACGGTAATCCCCACTCCTTCCCGGCCAGAAGGGCAGTCATGAAGTTCGTAATCTGATGGTCACCGAGAAGCGGAAGAGAAGTTTCTCCGCTTCCCCAGCCCGGTATTTCCCACCGGAAATGCGACCCCTGAGGATTCCTGGACAAAACCCGGTAATGGCAGAGTTCTTCCACCGGGCACACCGGCACACCTCTCAAAGAAGCTTCACCGAGCAAAGTCTTTCGTGCTTCTTCTTGTTGGGGAGCCAGGATGAGTTTTACCCCCGGTCGTAAAATCCCGGCTTTTTCCCGGGCGATCTGAGAAAGAGTATCACCAAGAATTTCCATGTGATCGAAACTGATAGGGGTGATAACGGTGAGCACCGGGTCGGAAACGTTGGTGGCATCCAGCCTCCCTCCCAGGCCCACTTCCACCACCGCTACCTGAACTCCCTGAAAATAGAAGTAAAGGAAGGCCATGGCTACCGACACTTCAAAGTAGGTGGGTTTCCCAAAGGGGGAATTTCGTTCCATATCCTCGATGATGGGGATAAGGTACTCGAGAAGCAGTGCTACGTCCTGGGGAGAGATGAGTTTTTCTCCCACCCGGATACGTTCTCGAAAGGTAAAGAGATGGGGTTTGGAGTGCAGTCCGCACTTCAATCCCCAGGAAGAAAGTAAACGCATCAAAAGATAGGCGGTGCTCCCTTTCCCCTTGGTTCCGGCCACCAGAATCACCGGGTATTTTTTCTGAGGGTTTCCTATCCGTTCCACGAGTTCTCGCATGCGTTCCAACTTTAAGTCCGAGTAAGAGAGGGGCGTTTTTTCGTAGTCAATGAGACCGTAAAGATACTGAACGGCTTCCTGGTAATTCATTTTTTTCTCCCTTCGGCATTAATACTCTTCGGGCATGGTCTGCAACTCCTCATAGGTGAAAACCGGTCCATCCTTACAAACGTAGTATGGACCGATGTTACACCGTCCACACTTTCCTAAACCGCATTTCATACGCATCTCCAGGGTAGTAATAATGTTGCTCGGCTGAAAACCCATTTCCAGAAGCGCTTTGATGGTAAATTTTATCATAATGGGGGGGCCGCAGACGATGGCTTTAAGGGTTTGAGCGTTAAGGACGGGCATTCCTTTCAATACCTCCGGTACAAGCCCCACTCTCCCCTCCCAAGAAGGTTCTCCCCGATCCACGGTGGTGAGAAGAAAAAGATCGGTCCTTTCCCCCCATTTCTGGAGCTCCCAGCGGAAAACCAGGTCCTGAGGCGTTCGAGCACCATAGAGGATGGAGACAGCACCGAAATCTTTTCGGTAGAGAGGACTTAAGACGTAATTGATGAGTGAACGGAGCGGCGCCAGACCAATCCCTCCACCGATGAACAGGAGATTCCATCCCTGCAGTGATTCAATCGGAAAACCGTTCCCATAGGGCCCCCTTACTCCTACCATTTCTCCGGGGTTCAACCGGTGAAGCGCTTCGGTGACGGTACCGGTTTTTTTAATACTGAATTCCAGATAAAGTTCTTCAGTCGGCGAAGAGGTGATGGAAAAGGGGGCTTCTCCCCTTCCAGGAACAAAAACTTCAGCAAATTGGCCGGGACGGTAATGGAAATTTCCAGGCCTCTTCAGGCGGAAGGTTTTGATGTCTCGGGTCTCTTCGAGAATCTCTTCGATGGAAACGAGTTCCGGAAGATAAATGTTTCGCTCAGTTGATGTCGCAGCGGGAATCAATCCGCTTCACCATCCTTTCCACCGCTTCTTTGATATCCCAGTTCACCGGGCAAATTTCTCGACAGATACCACAGCCCACGCAACCGTAACGCTTTTCGCGGATGGGAAAATAGGAGAACTTATGCATCACCCTCTGCCGTACCCGCTCTTTTCCAGTGGGACGGGGGTTATGGGATGAAGCGTGCAGGGTGAATTTGGGAAACATACAACTATCCCAGGTTCGGAGCATGGAGCCCCGTAATTTCCCGTCCACCGTGAGGTCGAAACAGTAGCAGGTGGGACAGAGGAAGGTACAGGCACCACAGTTAATGCACCGGAAGGCAATATCCTGCCATTCCGGATCCTCAAAATGGGCGTAAAGCTTTTCCGGAAAATCAGGCGATAAGGGAGGAGGAAGTTTTTCCTGCAGAGCCTTTTCCCATGATTCAATTTCTCGCTTTTCTTGAGTATTCACTGGATCTCCTTCTCCAAAGAGCACTTCGTCGTTTTCCACGTAAAATTGCTCTTTCCAAGGAAGAACAAAGGCACTCTTCCCGTCCCGCCATACCGGACTTCCTCCCACGAGATGGCAGAAACAGGTTGGGTGCTGGGCAGGGCACCCTAAAATCACCAAGTTCAAACGCGCTCTTCTTCGAGCATAGTCGGTGTCTCTATAGTCCTCTCGCAGAAAATTGGTATCGAGCACCTCCACCACGGCCCGAGCTTCGCAGGGGAGAAGGAGCAGGAAGGTAGGATCCGAAAATGCTTTCTCCTCCACTTCCTGAATTTCCCAGCTCCGCTCCTTGAAAAAGAAACGGTACATCTCTTTCCAAGAAGGGAAAAGAATCTCCTTGGGAGTTTTCACCACTTTTATCCCTGGAGGGAGGAACTGGCGGTGCACATCTTGCGCTTTCTCGGTAATCGCCAGATGATTCTCTTTTTCGGCCAATCGTTTCCGAAATTGCTCTTGAGAAATCATTTTTACTCGCATGGTTAACCCCCTCATTTAATGAACTCGTTGGGGTCGTTCTCTCGATAGGTGAGAAGGGGTGGCTCCCTATCCGGAGAGACGCCTGCTTCGAAGGTAAAGTGTTCCCGAACTAATTCCTCCACCTTGAGCGGCAGAAGTGCAATGGGAATCTCCAGGGGGCAGGCCCTTTCGCAGGCCCCACACTCCACACATCGACCGGCCATATGGAGAGCCCTTCCGGCATGGAAAAACAGGTTCTCACTTCGGGTAGCTGCCGGGCTCAACCAGTAAGGTCGCTGCGCTTCGGCAAAACACTCCTTGCAGTAACAGAGAGGACAGGCATTGCGGCAGGCATAACAGCGGATGCAACGCTGAAATTCCTGGGCAAAGAATTCCCACCGCTTTTCGGAGGAAATCTCTTCCAGCCTCTTTAGACTATCCTCTTTCCATCGCTCCCGGGGGACGTATTCCACCCTGGAACCCACCAGATAATCGAAGAGCGGGGGGTTGGGATAGAGACAGCGCTGACAGGTATTCTCCAAAAAAGGCCCGATGCTCTGGGTCTTTCCCTGGAAGGTGAAGGTATCGAGATGCCAGGTGAAATCCTGAGGCCGGAGGGAACCGAAGTGCTTTTCCAGTTTCCGGAGGCTCACCATACCGTAGCAGGGAAGTCCCACCACAACGACGTTTTCTCGCTTGATCTGTCCCTCTCTGAGTAGTACCGTAATGGTTCGTGCATCACAGCCCTTCGCAAGTATAGCCACCTTCTTCTCCCGAAGATCTTTACTCAAAAGATACCTGGTGAGATTGCTTCCCGAAAAGTGGTCAAAGGTAAGAAGTTCAACCTCCTCCTTTTTCCGGCACAAAAAAGGGCGGGAACGAAAGGGAAGCGTTCCAGAAGTATACCCGATAATATACTCTACTTCATCCAAAAGCTTGACGCTCAACCGGTGCAGTTCTTCTTCATACATGGAAGACAAACTCCTTTATATTTTTTCTGGAGGGACCAATTCTCTTCACGCTCTCCACCACTTCCTGAACCACCTGGGAGAAACGCTGCCCTTCGGAGGCTGAGACCCAGGAAAACTGTACCCGTTCTTCCTCAATACCCAGAAAGCGGAGGAGCTCTTTGAGCAGGAAGAACTTACGACGGGCAAAATAGTTCCCACTTAAATAGTGACAATCTCCTGGATGACAGCCGGATACCAGAACGCCATCGGCCCCTTCCCGCAGAGCTTTTAAAATATAGAGGGGGTTCACCGCTCCCGAACACGGCACCCGGATAACCCGAATGTTCGGTGGGTACTGAATCCGGCTTACCCCGGCAAGGTCCGCCCCGGCATAGCTACACCAGTGACAGAGAAAAGCCACGATTTTCGGTTCCCAGTTTTCTTCGTTTACCATGGAAGGTATTCCACCTCCGAGATGATTTGTTCAGGAGCAAAACCCTGAACCCGTATGGCCCCACTTTTACAGGTCGCACTACACAGACCACAACCCTTGCAGAGAGCCGGGTTGACTTCAGCCACATTCCTTTCAGAGTTTACCCGGATGGCCCGGTACTGACAGACGCGCTCACAATCACCACAGGCGGTACAACGGCTCTCTTCTACCGTGGCAATCTGGGCTTCAGCATGGATGGTATCTTTGCTCAGGATGGTCATGAGCCTTGATACACAGGCTTTGGCCTGCAGGATGCTTTCCTGGGCCAACTTGGGACCGTGAGCCAGCCCACAGACAAACACGCCTTCGGTGGCAAAGTCCACCGGACGAAGTTTCACATGAGCTTCCAGGAAAAAGCCATCCTGATTGAGGGGAACCTTAAAAAGCTGGGCAATGTCCCGATTTTCTTTTTCTGCTTCGATACCGGCACTGAGAACCACCCAATCGGCAGGGATGGTGATTTCCCCATCAAGAAGCGCGCTTCTTACCTGCACGAGGAGTGCCTCTCCCCGGCTGGATACCTCCGGCGGCTCGTCATCCCGGAAAGGAATGAAAACCACCCCTCTCCGACGCGCCTCCCGATAGAAACGCTCGGTAAGACCGTAGGTGCGGATATCCCGGTAAAGGATGAAGACTTCTGCTTCGGGGTACAGATCTTTGACCCGCAGCGCATTTTTAACTGCCGTAATGCAACATACTCGACTACAGTAAGGATGCTCGGCATTGCGTGAACCGACACACTGAATCATAACCACCTTTCGAGGGGAGAAAGAAACCGGATTCTGAAGTATTCTCTCCAGTTCCACCTGGGTGATGACCCGGTGGTCCATTCCATAGAGGAATTCCCGAGGGCGATATTCTCTGGCGCCGGTAGCGATGATTACCCCACCGTGTTTGATGGTTCTCTCAGAACCATCCTGTACCACCACCGTTTCGAAGTTTCCCACAAAACCACTGCTGGAAAGCACTCTACTACCGGTCAGGACTTCGATCTGGGGATGGGTCATAATTTTTCGCAGGAGGCTTCTTGCGAATTGCACCAGATCTACGCCTTCCGCCGTGAAACGTCTCTCAAACCCCCGGAGTTGACCACCCAGTTCTCTTTCCCGCTCCACGAGGTATACCTGTAATCCTTGCTCCGCGGCCTCCCAGGCAGCGACCATTCCGGAGAGACCTCCCCCGATAACGAGAACCGATTTTTCCAGGGGTAAAAGCGTAGGTTTTAAGGGTTCAAGGAGGGAAGCCTTGGCAACGGCCATGGCTACCAGGTCTTTGGCCTTCTCGGTAGCTTCCTCTGGCCATTCCTGGTGAACCCAGGAGCACTGATCGCGGATGTTGGCCATTTCAAAGAGATAGGGATTGAGACCCGCTTCCCGTAACGTCTCCCGGAAAAGCCCCTCATGGGTTCGGGGCGAACAGGAGGCCACGATCACCCGGTTGAGGCCGTATTCGCGAATTTTTTCCTTGATCCGTTCCTGGGTGTCCTGGGAACAGGTGTACAGATTTTCTTCCACGTAAACCACTCCGGGGAACTTGCGCGCCCATTCTGCTACTTTCTGGACATCGACCACCCCGGCGATGTTGATTCCACAACGGCACACGAACACCCCGATGCGAACCGGCTCTGTACTCACATCCCTTTCTATGGGGTACTCTTTCTCTCGGACTTCGGTGAAACGCGCTGGATGGAGAAAAGAGGCAACTTCGCAGGCACAGGCACTGGCTTCCTGGACGGTGTCGGGGATATCCTTGGGCGCCGCTACCGTACCGCAGAAAAAGATTCCTTCCCGGAAGGAACGGATGGGAACCAGCGCATCGGTATAGAGGAGCCCCCAGGGAGCCAGGGGAAGACCAAGTTCCGCCAATTTTTCCTGTTCTTTCTCCGGAACGGCTAATCCTACCGAGAGAACCACCAGATCGAAAACCGCTTTCTCCACCTCGCCACGTTCGTTCACATAGCTCACTTCTAAATCGTGGTTTTCAAGTTCCCGTATACCGCCTACCTTCCCTTTTATGAAACGGATGCCCTCGTTCTTAGCCCGTTCATAGTAGCGTTCGAAGTCCTTTCCATAGGCCCGCACATCGATGGCAAAAACGGTGACATCAAGAAGCGGCCCTTCGACATCTTCAAAGGAAGATTCAGGAGATGGCGTACAGGTAGAACCACAGGCGGTGCAGGCGACCTCTTCAGCCTTCTTCTCTACCGCAAGATGTTCCTTGGCTACCAGAGCTTCCTTGATAGCGTACATGCAGCACACCGATGAGCAATAGGGTTTACCCCGTTCTTCGTCCCGAGAACCAACACACTGTACGAAGGCAATCTTTCGAGGGACTTTCTGGTCGGAGGGACGCACCACCTTCCCCTGGAATGGACCAGAAGCGTTGAGAATCCGCTCAAAATCGAGGCTGGTGATGACATTGGGGTATTTTCGGTATCCTAGTTCTCGGTAGGCGGTGGTGGGGTCAAAAACCTCCGCTCCGGTAGCCACCACCACGGCGCCGACTTCGATGGTCTGTATTTCATCCTGCTGGTCATGCTGGATGGCCCGGCGCTGGCAGGCTTCGACACAGCGCATACACTCGGAACATTCCCCGCAGGAGAGACATCGTTGTGCTTCCCTTTGCGCTTCTTCGACGGTGTATCCCCTGCTCACCTCCGGAAACCCCTTCAATCGTTCCGCCACAGAAAGCTTCCCCAGGGGGACCCTGGACTTCCTGGTCTCCTGCCAGGGCACAGAAAGCGGTGCCGGGAAACGTGACATTTTCTGATCTTCTTTTCCAGAAAGGTACCGGTCGATGGAAAAGGCGGCTCTTTTACCATGCGCAATAGCCTCTACCAGGGTAGCCGGCCCCAACACCAAGTCCCCTCCGGCAAAAACGCCCTCTTTCACCGTTTCCAGGTTTTCGTCCACCGCCACCGTTCCCCAGCGGGTACACCCCAGGTCTTTTTCCGGAAGATCGATTTTCTGCCCAATGGCAATAACAAAAAGGTCGGCCTCGACGTCGTACCCCATTCCCGGGATGGCTTCAGGTCGACGGCGCCCGGATTCATCCGGAGCACACAGCCTCATTACCTGGGTTTCCATCACCAGTTTCCCGTTTTTTTCCACAAACCTTTTGGGAGCAGCACAGAAGTAAAATTCGACACCCTCCTCCTGGGCTTCTTCGATTTCTTCCTCTCGGGCAGGCATTTCTTCTCGAGCACGGCGATAGTATATGGCTACCTTCTTGACTCCTTTGCGCAGGGCACTCCGAGCGCAATCAATGGCTACATTTCCTCCGCCAATCACCGCTACGGTTTCCGCTTCAGGAACTGCTTCGCCTCGATTCACCCTGGTCAGGTAACTCAGACCATCCATCACCCAGGGATGGTCTTCACCCTCTACCCCCGCCTTCATGCCTTTCCAGGCGCCACAGGCAAGATACACAGCCTGGAATCCACCTTTGAAAAGGTCCTCAAGAGTAAAATCCTTGCCCCACCGCTTTTGAAGAACAACCTCCACTCCCAGGCTTTCCACCAGAGCAATCTCCCTCTCTACCACTTCGCGGGGGAGTCGATAGGCAGGAATACCCAGGGTCATCATGCCCCCCAGACGATCCTGCGCTTCGAAGATGGTCACCTGGTAACCAAGGAGTCGCAGAAAGTAAGCACAGCTCAGGCCACTGGGTCCCCCACCCACGATGGCCACTTTTATACCCTTTTCTTCGGCTCTCCGAGGGAGGGCATCAAAACCCTGTTCCACTTCATAGTCGGCCAGGAATCTCTTAAGATAAGGAATTCCTACGGCTTCGTCAAGAAGCCCGCGCTGGCATGCCTCCATGCAGGGATGGTGACAGGCCCGGCCACAGATACCCGGAAAAGGATTGTCCATCCGCACTACCTGCATGGCTTCGCGGAAACGCCCCTCCCGGATAAGCGCCACATACCCTTCGGCTTTTTGCTCCAAAGGGCAGGCAGCCTGGCAATTTGGCACTCCTTTTTTCTGAATTCCAAAAGCGCTGGGAAAAGCTTGAGGGAAGGGACGATAAATGGCTTTTCGTTTCGCAAGACCACCTTCAAACTCGTTCGAAACCAGGATGGGACAAACCTGCGCACAGTCACCGCAGCCGGTACACCTGGATACATCCACAAACCGGCTCTTCTTGCGCACCGAGACGGTAAAGCGTCCAGGAGATCCCTGGATGGATTCCACCTCGGCATTGGAGAGAATCTCGATGTTGAGATGCCTGCCGCATTCCACCAGTTTGGGAGAGAGAATGCACATGGCACAATCGTTGGTGGGGAAAGTTTTATCCAGCCGGGCCATGGTCCCACCAATGGAAAAGGACTTTTCCACCAGGTATACCTTAAACCCGGCATTGGCCAGATCCAGAGAGGTCTGGATACCACCAATCCCCCCTCCCACCACCATGACCGCTCCCTTAAGACCGTTATTTTTCATCGGCATCTCCCCCACTTGCAAAGGAGAGTTTCCCCGTTTCCCTCTGGTAAAGGTCGAGATACTGCGGGAACGAAAAAACGGTATGCTCAAAGAGATAGTTCAGGCAGTCGCGACGGAGTTTCTGGGTTCGACGATCCAGATCTTCCACGATGGCTTTCCATTCTTTACTGGCGTATCCTTCTTCCACAGCGATTTCGCGCAGCACCTTCAGAATGTTGGTAAATTCCACATCCTGGGGGCAGTGGGCGGTGCAGCGATAACATCCCACACACATCCAGATGTATTTGGAAGTAAGGAGTTCTTCCTTTTGCCCCAAAAGAATTTGGTGGATGATGCGCCGGGGATTGAAACCTTCTTCCACCTCCGAGACCGGACACCCTGCCGTACACACTCCACAGGAAAAGCACACCAGCAGTCCCTCGCCGCCGGTTCGGGACGCCACCTGATACTTGAACTGGGGATCCATCACTTTCTCTTCGATCATGGTCATCCAACCTCTTTCCGGGGACGAGGATAGAGATTACTGCGCTGCACAATTTCGGGCACAATGCTTTCCCAGGCAATGGCCATGATGTGGACTCCTCGTACCCCCTCTATGGTTTTCAATTTCTCGATAATCTCCACACAGATTTGTACCCCTTCCTCTCTGGGGTCCGGGGCTTTTTCCATCCGCTCAAGAAGGGATGCGGGAATGGAAAGTCCCGGCACTTCGTTCTGCATGTAACGCAGCGCCTGGGGCGACTTGACCGGTATAACTCCGGCAAGAATATGGGTTTTCTCGTGGAGGCCCATCTTCCTCACTTCCTCCATAAATCGGGCAAACATTTCCACATCAAACACCGCCTGAGTCTGAACGAACCGGGCACCGGCGCTCACCTTCTTCGCCAGGCGATATACCCGAAACTCTATAGGATCGGCAAAGGGATTCTCTCCGGCTCCCAGGAAAGCCTTTACCTCACCCTTCAGGGTTTCTCCACATTGAAAAATCTTCTTTTCCTTCATGTCATTGAGGATGCCAAGCAGCTGTACCGAATCAATGTCAAAAACGTTCTTGGCCTGGGGGTGGTTCCCCATACTCTGGTGGTCACCGGTGAGACAGAGGAAATTTTCTATTCCCAGGGCACAGGCTCCCAGGAAGTCACTCTGGAGCGCAATCCGATTCCGGTCCCGACAGACCATCTGCATCACCGGCTCCACACCGCACTCTCTGGCAATGAGGCAGCTGGCAAAACTACTCAGGCGAACAATGGCAGTCTGGTTATCAGTAATGTTCACCGCATCAACGTAATCCCTGAGTTGCAGACACTTTTTTTCAATGACACTCCGTTCGGTTCCCTTTGGAGGTCCTACCTCCGCGGTAACGGCGAAGATTCCCCGCTGGAGCACACTCTCTAAAAAACTCATAGCTTCACATCCTCACGAATCATTTTTCGCTGTCCTCCGTATCGGGAAAAAGACCAGTTTTTGGGAGGTTGCACCTCAAGGAGGCTCTCCAGTTTTCCCTGACTTTTCATCCGATCATAGATGAGTTGCCAGGCACAGTCTCGCTCCGGCTTCACTTCGCACTTTCCTCCTCTGGAACCCCCACAGGGGCCGTTCAGGAGGCTCTTGGCACAGCGAGTGATCGGGCACACATTTCCGAAAAGATGCACCAAACACTCGCCGCAACCGGAACAGCGCTCTTCCCATATTCCCTGCTCTACCGGAGCTCCCATGAAGGTGGTGTTCAGTCCCGGAAAAACCGGAACCCGGGGGAAACAATCCGCAAGAACCTGCACTCCTATCCCGCAGGCCAGAGAGACCACGGCTTCGCAGGCGCAAATCCCGGTTTGCAACTGGAGGTTGAACTCTTTTTCACACTGCCGTTCCACAGTCTGAGCCTGAGCCTGAAACCCCTTGAGACGAAGGAGACTCGCCAGTTCCTGGGCTTCCTTCTCTCCCCCTGACATACACACCGTGACACAGGTCCCACAGGCGAGAACCAGGACTTTCCGGTATCCTTTCAGGTTATCGATGATCTCAGTAACTGGTTTCCGTTCCCCGACAATCATGGCTCTTCTCCTTTTTGCCCAGAAACAATACTTTCCAGAACCCTTTTGATCTCTCCTATCTTGTCAGCGGTGACAAAGGCACAGGCTACCCTTTTGGGAATACCGGCTTCAGTAAGCAGGGCATTCACCCGCTGGGCTTTGCGAAAAGCAAACTCGCTTCCCTTCTGATTGAAGCAACTATCCAGAGGACAACCAGCTAAAAGTAGTAACTGGTAACCATCCTCCAGGATATGAAGCATCATGCTTTCATGAACCGTCCCAAGGCAGGGAACGGCAGTAACGTCCATACGGTACTCGGGAAAAGTTTCTAAGAAGCGGAGCAGAGCTGGAAACCCCTGCCGGTCACACCCGACGGATGCAATTCTCATTTTTCACCACTCCCGGTCGTCGTTATCATGAAGAAATCTTCCGGATAAAGGCTATTGACGCCGATGGCAGAAGCAGGACAGAAGGCCATACAGATTCCACAGAGGTGGCATTGTTCCCAGTTAATGTGAGCCCTTTTCCTTTTGCTTTTTCCCTCGATTTCAATCGCTTTCCAGGGACAGGTTCGAAGGCAGGTGAGGCACAGCACACATTTCTCTTCTTCCACCGAAGTGCAATCCGATACGGCAATTTTCCCCTGAGTAAGATAGGTATCTACAGTCTGAGCAAGCTCCAGGAAGTATTCTTCATCGAACTGGGAAGCAATGAATACACCCTGTAGCGAAGTCGAAAATCTGGGGAGGTTCGGATTCTCAAGATCAAAAAACACCTCGATGGGTGCATCGCCTCTCCACCAGGACGATGCTCCAAATGGTAAGGGAGATCGCTTTGGAACGTACACCACCCAGTCGGCTCGGAATCTCTGATGGTAGCGGTCTCGCTCAGTTTCGAATTCCACCCAGAGCCCCTGCATGTCCAGGGTAGGCTGAAGGACGATGGTACTGATTTTGGTTTTCTCAAAAAGGGCTCCTTCACTACGCGTTTCCCGGTAGAGCCGCTCAAACTGCGGTGCTGCTACCATGATTTCCTCAGCGAGAACCCATATTTTTGCCTTTTGAGACCGGGACAAGTCTCGAGCAAGGGCGAAGACCTCTTCCCAATCCTTCAGAGAATGACTTTGGGGAGAAACCACAAAAACGACGGTCTTTTCCCGGAATTTCTTCTGTGAAAGAAGATTCCGAAAGCGAGCAAGGGGAAGAATTCTTCCGGTTTCCTCAACCTCCATGGGAATACGAAGCGGTGGTTCTTCCTGCCACTCGGGAAAAAGCACCACCGAGCCTACCTTTTCATGGAAGGATTCTCCGGAAAGCACAAAATTCACCCCATCCCGTTCCACCAGAAAAGGCGGTTGAGGAGAGTAAACCGGAATGCCAAACCGGGAAAATACTTCCTGGAGAGCTTTCTCCAGCCGGGGAAGGACCAGGACCTTCCGTTCCGGCAAAAGTTTTACTACCTGCGCCGGATATGACTCTCTCCGCTTCAAGGTCTCCACCAGGAAATGTTCCAAGAGTTTCGAGGCGGTGGTGGGAAAAATGCGCTGCACTTCCTGCCAGGGGAAAAACCGAACCTGCAGCGGATTGATACTCCGCTGCAGGGCAAACTCCAGGAGACGTTCTCTATGCCATGAGAAACTGCTACCCAAAATGAGTACCTGTTCCAGATTCTCTGAAGAGAAATCCTCCCCCAGCGACCTGACCTCGACATGCACACCGATCTTCTCTTCGACGGCCTGAATTTGGGGCAAGGGAACATTGTCCTCACCCTCGTAGAGCCAGAGTACCTTCTTCAACTTTACGTCCTCCTTTTTCCCTACGAATCGCTTGACTTACCCGGTAGGCTTCTTCCAGACTCGTTTCGATGTCTTTGGGACCACAGGCAGTACCACACACCCAGACTCCTTCCCGGGAAGTCTTCACCTCACCGTAATGGCGCACAAATCCTTCAGGGGTAAAATTGAGCTGCAGCATCTCCCCAATCTGCCGGGTTCCCGGTGAGGGGACCATACCCACCGAGAGAATGAGGGCATCGTAAGGTTGACTTTCTGCGACCCGTGTGCTCTCAAAAAGGAGCACCATCCTTCCATCTTTCTCGCGGACCTCAAAAGGTATCTGCCGTATGAGCTGAATTTTCCGGGTTATCTCCCAGAGTTTTTCAGTTTTCTTACCCAGAATCTGGAGATCCATATAGTAGAAATCAATCATCAGCTGGGGATAGAGAAAGGCCAAATTTTCTGCCAGGCGCAGGGCATAACGGCAGCACACCTGGGAACAGTAACCACGCTGTTCCTTAAAGTTCCTGGAACCGACGCACTGGATGAAGGCCACCCGCTTGAAAAGTCTGAACTCCTGAAGGAACCCCTGGTTCAGAGCGGCCTCAACTTCAAAACCGGTATAGATATTCGGGAATCTTTTCCACCCCAGATTGGGGACTTTTCTGGCATCGAAAGGAATGGCACCGGTAGCAATGACCAAGGATTCTCCTCTCACAATTTCCTGGTCTGTTTCAACAACAAAGGTTTCCCCCTGTTTGGCAATGCTTCGAACCTTCCGCTGGAGCAAAATGGGGAACCCGGGTGTATCTCTTTTCAGAGCGAGCGCTCTACACACTCCGCAGTAAAGACATTCTGAAGTGGCCTTACACCCTAACTGGAGGGCAAGGCCCCCTGCAGTGGCGTTTTCCTCCAGAACCACTACCCTGAAATCACTCTGCAGGTTCTGAGCCACCGCTAATCCTGAGATTCCGCTTCCGAAGATCACCACGTCAAAATCCAAACCGTCTCCTCCTTTTTTAGAATAACCCGACCACTCTTCCTTCGGCGTCAATGTCCACTCGGTTTCCTGCCGGCTCGGAGGGCAACCCGGGCATGGTACGCATTTCTCCACACAGCGGGTAGAGAAATCCGGCACCGATGGAGGGGCGGATATCCCGGATGGGAAGCTTGAAATTCTTTGGTCTCCCCTTCAATTTGGGGTCGTGGGAGAGAGAAAGGTGGGTTTTGGCCATGCAAATGGGAAGATTGCTCCAGCCAAGATCGGTGAACTGTTTTATTTTCTCTTCGGCCAGCGGTTCATAGACCACCCCATCTGCCCCATAGATTTTGGTAGCAATGGTTTCAATTTTCTCTTTGATAGGGATATCCAGAGGATAGAGGAACTGAAAGTTATGCGGCTCTTCACAGGCTTGAACTACCGCTTCAGCGAGTTCTCTACCACCCTCTCCCCCTTTGGCCCATACTTCCGAAACGGTAGCAGCAAAAGCGCCGTTATCCAGAGCAATCTTGCGTACCGTCTCAATTTCTCGCTCGGTATCGGTAGAAAAGACATTGATAGCCACCACCACCGGCACCCCAAAAAGGCGAGCATTCTCGATCTGTTTCACCAGGTTTTCGGAACCCTTCACCAGTGCCTCAACGTCCTCCTTGACGATTTCTGCATCTAAGGGCTTACCAGGAACTACTTTATACTTCCCACTGTGCATTTTCAAGGCCCTTATGGAGCAGACCATCACCACGCAATCGGGCTTGAGGTTACTGTAACGGCATTTGATGTTCATGAATTTCTCCATGCCGCAATCGGCTCCGAAACCGCTCTCGGTAACCACGTAGTCGCTTAACCGCAGCGCAATCTGGTCGGCGATGATGGAACTGTTGCCATGGGCGATATTGGCAAAAGGCCCGGCATGGACAAAACAGGGAGTATTTTCCAGAGTCTGTAAGAGGTTAGGTTTGATGGCATCCTTCAAGAGCACGGTCATGGCTCCGGCACACTGGAGGTCCTCTGCGGTGATGGGTTTTTTATCCTTGGCATAACCTACCACAATTCTTCCCAAGCGACGACGAAGGTCAAAGATGTCGGTGGTAAGAGCCAGTATGGCCATAACTTCTGAAGCTACCGCAATATCGAAACCACTTTCCCGGGGAACTCCGTTGTCTTTTCCCCCCAGGCCGATGACGATTTTTCGCAGAGCCCGGTCGCTTATATCCACCACTCGAGGCCAGCTCACGCTGAAAGGATCAAGACCCAATTTGTTGCCATGGAAAAGATGATTGTCGATGAAAGCCGAAAGGAGATTATGGGCTGCCGCAACAGCGTGGGTATCACCGGTGAGGTGGAGGTTGAAATCCTCCATGGGAACCACCTGGGAATATCCTCCCCCGGCTGCCCCTCCCTTGATACCGAATACCGGTCCAAGGGATGGTTGTCTGATACAGACAATGCTCTTTTTCCCGATTTTGTTCAAGGCCATGGAAAGCCCGATGGTGGTGACCGTCTTTCCTTCTCCCAGGGGGGTAGGGGTAATGGCCGTCACATCGATATACTTTCCCAGGGGTCGGTCTTTAAATTTTTTGAGAACTTCCAGGGATACCTTGGCTTTGTACTTTCCGTACAGTTCGATGTCGTCTTCTTCCAAACCTAATTTTTGGGCAATTTCGGTGATCGGTTGCATATCGGCTTTTTGGGCAATTTCGAGGTCACTTAACATATTTTTCCCTCCCAAAAATTTGGTATTTTAATTAAGAATTAATTAAGTTAATTAACTAATTGGAACGAAAAAAGGGGTGAAACCACCCCTTTTGATTAGTTAAAGTGCAAAAGTTCTTTGGCTTTATCTACCGCAGAAGCCGCATCTGGCGCATAACCATCTGCCCCTACTTCATCGGCAAACTTCTGCGTCACCGGTGCTCCGCCGATCATAATTTTCACCTGATTCCGGATACCGGCTTCATTAAAAGCTTTAATGTTTTCTCGAATCTGCACCATGGTGGTGGTGAGCAATGCAGACATTCCCACGATCTGGGGATTATTTTCCTTAACAGCCTGGATGAATTTTTCGGCCGGTACATCGATCCCCAGGTCGATGACCTCAAATCCCGCCCCTTCCATCATCATGGATACCAAATTCTTTCCAATATCATGCAGATCTCCCTTTACCGTGCCGATAACCATCTTGGCCATGGGTTTCACACCGGTCTCCGCCAGTTTCGGCTTTAAGATTTCCATACCGGCTTTCATGGCTCTGGCAGCGATGAGCACTTCCGGCACATAGATCTCATTATTCTTGAATTTAACCCCTACCTCGTTCATGCCTTTGATGAGTCCCCCAGTCAAAATTTCTCCCGGAGTAATGCCTTCGTTGAGTGCCCGCTGTACCAGTTCTGCCACTGCCTTGGCGTTCCCTGAGAAAAGTTCCTGAGCAATTTGTTCCAGCACTTCTGCCATACGAGAAACCCTCCCTCTCACATTATTTGAAAAGAATTTTAGCAAAAGGTAAGAGAAAAATCCAGAAAAAGATATATAATTTTCTTAAAAATGAGGAAGGAGGAGAAAAATTTGTCTCTCAAAGAAAATTTCGTGGGATGGTGTGAAACGAAAAGCAGGAAAGATAGCCTTGGTCTCCTCATTGGGGGGATACTGGCAGGAGTCTATATTGGTTTTGCCAGCCAGCTTTTTACCCTGGTAACCGCCACACCGCTTGCTTCTTTTGGCTTCACGCAGCTTCTGGGCGGTCTTTCTTTCTCGGTAGGACTCGTCATGGTAGTTCTGGGGAAAGCCGACCTTTTCACTGGGAATTGCCTTCTTTTTGCTCGATGTCTTGAAGGATACCGCCACCTGAAAGCCACTCTGTATAACTGGTTACTGGTATATCTGGGAAACCTGGGCGGATCTCTGCTCCTTGTGTTTCTCTACGCTCATTCCGGACTCTTTAAAATGGGAGGAGGAATTATCGTCGAGCGCATAGCCGCAATTGCGCAGGCTAAGGTCAACCTCACCTTTCAGGAAGCCTTGGTACGGGGAATACTCTGCAACTGGCTGGTATGTCTGGCAGTGCTCTTTTGTATCATGGCAGAAAATAACCTGAACCGCATCCTGGCCATCCCTGGACCCATTGCCACCTTCGTAGCCTTGGGCTATGAGCACAGTGTGGCCAACATGTACCTTCTCCCCATAGGCATGATGGCTCAAAAATATCTGCAGACTACACCATCCATCACCTGGGGAAAAATCTTTTTTGCCAATCTCCTTCCGGTAACTCTGGGTAACATTGTGGGAGGAAGTTTCTTCGTAGGATTTTTGTACTTTCTCCTTTTCGATAAGGAAAAGTAAGGGAGGAAGCTTATCCTCCCTTACTTTTAGAAAACTTGCTCCACCGATTTGACTCCTGGAACTTCCTCTTTCACGATTCGTTCGATGCCGTCCTTGAGGGTAATCATGGACATCGGGCAGGCACTGCACATACCCTTGAGTCGTACTTTCACCACGCCATCGACGACATCCACCAGTTCCACGTCTCCTCCCTCAAACCGGAGATACCCTCTTACCTTCTCTAAAGCCTTTTCCACCTGTTCTCTCATTGAGATAACCCCCATTCAGAGTAATTACTTCATAAAAACCACTGGCTATACTTTTATTCCTATTTCAGGGTAAAGGGGGAACTGGATGCATAATTTTTGCACTTCCTTCCGAACCATTTCCAGAGTCTGGGGGTTATTTCTCTCCGTAAGGGTTACATCGATCAACGACGCTATGATTTCCATTTCTGATTCCCCCATACCCCTCGTGGTACAGGCAGGTGTACCGATCCGGATTCCGCTGGTTACGGTAGGCTTTTCTGGATCAAAGGGAATGGCGTTCTTGTTGACCGTTATACCCACGCTGTCCAGAGTAATTTCCGCTTCTTTTCCATTCAGCCCTTTGTTGCGCAGGTCTACGAGCAGGAGATGGGTATCGGTTCCTCCGGAGACCAGACGATATCCGCGGTTTTTGAGGTTTTCAGCTAAAGCTCTGGCATTCCGAACCACCCTTTTCTGGTAATCGATGAACTCCGCAGAAGCCGCTTCCTTGAGGGCTACTGCCTTGGCGGCAATCACGTGAACCAGCGGCCCCCCCTGGACCCCCGGGAAAATGGTCTTGTCGATGGCTCGAGCAAACTCCTGTTTGCAAAGAATCATTCCCCCTCTCGGCCCCCGTAAGGTTTTATGCGTCGTGGTGGTCACAAAATGTGCATAAGGAACCGGGGAGGGATGAATTTTCGCGGCCACAAGACCGGCAATATGGGCCATGTCTACCATAAAGAGTGCTCCCACCTGGTCACAAATGGCACGGATCCGTTCAAAATCGATGAAGCGGGGATAAGCGCTTGCTCCGGCAACGATGAGCCGGGGACGGCACTCCCTGGCTTTTTCCTCCAGAGCTTCATAGTCAATCGTCTCGGTTTCAGGATCAACACCGTAAGGAATGAAGTGATACAGGATTCCGGAAAAGTTGACTTTGCTTCCATGGGTCAGGTGCCCCCCATGGGCAAGATCCATCCCCATAACCACATCATTGGGCTGTAGAATCGAAAAGTACACCGCCATATTGGCCTGAGAACCGGAATGGGGCTGGACGTTGACGTGTTCCGCCCCATAGATTTCTTTGGCCCTTTCTATAGCGATTTCTTCGACTTTATCGACGAATTCGCATCCCCCATAGTAGCGCCTTGACGGATACCCTTCCGCATACTTATTGGTGAGAATGGAACCCTGAGCTTGCATAACGGCAGGGCTGGTAAAATTCTCCGAAGCAATGAGCTCCAGGGTATTCCGTTCTCGTTCCAGTTCCCGTATAACCCACCGGTAGATTTCCGGGTCCTCCTTTGCCAAGTAGTCCCACATGGATTTTCGCTACACCCCCCGAAAGGCACCATACTTTTTGAAATAGTTGACGAGACCCCCTTCACTCAGAATATCGATCATAACTTGCGGAAGGGGCCTGACCTCGATAACTTTCCCCCGGGTTACATTAAACACCTTTCCCGCCAGGGGGTCGACCTCGAGCTCATCTTTGTCCTGAATGCCACTGGTATCGCATTCCAGAACTAAAAGACCACAGTTGATGGCATTACGGAAAAAAATCCGAGCGAAAGATTGTGCCAGGATACCCCGTATACCGGCGGCCAGAAGAGCTCGGGGGGCCTGTTCTCGAGAAGAACCACAACCAAAATTCTTCCCGGCTACGATAAAATCACCGGGTTTGATTTTCTGATAAAACTCCGGGTCGATATCCTCCATGACGTGCTTCGCCAGTTCATTCATGTCCAGGGTTTTGAACTTATATTTGCCGGATATGATGTAATCGGTGTTGATATCGTCGCCAAATTTATGAGCAGTCCCTTTTAACTCCACGGTCATCACCTCAGAGATATTTTCTTGGGTCAGCAATTTTCCCTTCGATGGCGGAAGCAGCCACGGTAGCTGGTGAAGCCAGGTAAATGAATGCCTCTTTGTTGCCCATCCGACCCTTGAAATTCCGGTTGGCGGTGGAAATAACATTCCATCCATCTCCGGGAACACCCTGGTGCGTCCCCACGCAGGGACCACAGCCAGGAGTGACAAACACGCCTCCAGCTTTTATGATTTCTTCTGCCCACCCCATCTGGAGCGCCTGCAGAAACACCTCTCGGGAAGCGGGAGCCACAATTAACCTCACTCCCGTGGCTACTTTCTTTCCTGCCAGAACTTTTGCGGCCACTTCCAGGTCCTTTGCCCTTCCATTGGTACAGGTGCCGATAAAGGCTTCCTGGATGGGTATTTCGCCGATCTCCTCCACCGATTTGACGGTATCCACTCTGTGGGGTAAAGCCACCTGAGGGACAAGCAATGAACAATCGATATCGATCACTTCTGCGTAGTGGGCGTCATCATCCGGAAATACCGGTTCAAAGGTTCGTCGACTGCGCTTCTGGACCCAGGAAATGACCTTGGAATCGGGAATCATGAGCCCTGCCTTCGCACCCACCTCTACGGCCATATTGGAAATGGTGAACCGCTCTTCGACCTCCAGACGCTCGATGACCGGACCATGGAATTCTATCGCTTTGTAGGTCGCTCCATCGGCTCCAAGGTAAGAGGCAATAAAGAGAATAACATCCTTTGAAAAAACACCTATCCCAAGTTTTCCCTGGAGATTAATGCGGATCGTCTCCGGCACCTTGAACCACAATTTCCCCGAGGCCATCGCTACCGCTAATTCTGTACTACCCACACCGGTAGAAAAGGCCCCCAGAGCTCCGTATGTGCAGGTATGTGAATCTGCTCCGATAACCAGGTCTCCGGGTACCACCAGCCCCCGGGCAACCATCAGTTCATGACAAACCCCCTCTCCCACATCGAAGACCTGGATACCGAATTTCTGAGCAAAGGCTCTCATCCGGTCATGGAGACGTGACACGGATTCCATAGGGCTGGGAGCATTATGATCGATAACGAAAAAAATTCTCCCGGGGTCAAAAACGCTCTGGGCATTCATCTCTTCAAATGATTGGATTGCCAGAGGCGTGGTCCCATCCTGCCCCATAGCACAGTCAATAGAGGCAATGACCAGATCTCCGGCCTGGACTTCTTTCCCCACCTTTTTCCCAAAGATTTTTTCTGCCATTGTTTTTCCCATACCTGGACGCCCCTTACTCTGCTTGACTTTATATTGGCATCATAATATATTAATCTATCAAAAAAAGTCAATCGAGGAGGATAAGATGGAAAATTGGAAGGAGGAAGTAGAACGTATTACCTCCTGGATGCAGGATCGGGTCAGGGAAGCAAATGCCCGGGGTCTGGTGTTTGGTATGAGTGGAGGAATTGATTCCTCGGTGGTGGCAGTTTTAGCTCAAAAAGCCTGTGGGCAAGATATCCTCGGTCTTGCTATGCCCTGCCACAGTATACCTCAAGACCTGGAAGATGCCCTGGAAGTGGCCCAGCGTTTCTCCATTCCCTATCGGATTGTGCCTCTGGAGAAACCTTTTGAGAGTTTCCTGGAACTTCTGGGCGAAGAAAAAGAGAGCCGCACACTCGCCGTTTCGAATCTCAAGCCCAGGTTGCGTATGTGCACCCTGTACTATTTTGCCAACAAACTCAATTACCTGGTATGTGGTTCCTCAAACCGGAGCGAAATAACCGTAGGATATTTCACCAAGTATGGAGATGGTGCGGTGGATATTGCCCCCATTGCGCATCTTACAAAGAGCGAAGTAAGGTCGCTGGCAAAGTTCCTGGAAATCCCGGAACGAATCATCGCCAAACCCCCCTCAGCCGGACTCTGGCCCGGTCAAACCGATGAAGGAGAGATGGGTGTCCCCTACGAGCAGATTGACCGTTTTATCAGTCAGGGAGAGGCCGAAGAACCCTATCGCTCTCGCATTCAGCTCATGTATGAAAGAAGCAGGCACAAAATAAAACCTCCTCTCACCCTTTCTCCTCAATAATCTCGCTTTCTCTTCGCAAGAAGCAATTCCCGGAGTTCCTGGAGGGTTCTGGTGTTGAGAACATCCTCTTTTCTGAGCCATGCTCTGCGAGCCTGGGCGATGCCGTATTGCATATAGTCCAGAGAATTTGGGTCGTGCGCATCGGTGGAGATAGCGAGAAGAATGCCGTATTCGTCCCTGGCCTTTCGAGCATCGACATCCTTGAGGTCCAGACGCTCGGGCTGAGCGTTGATTTCAAGAAACGTACCGGTCCTTTGAGCAATGGCAAAGAGAGCATCGCAGTGAACTTCATAAGAACTTCGCCTATTGATAATGCGTCCGGTAGGGTGGCTGATAATCTGAACGTATTTATTTCTCATAGCCAGTTCCAGACGTTGCAGGATTTTTTCCTCTTTCTGATTCAATCCGGAGTGAAGGCCGGCAACGACCAGTTCCAGGTTGGCCAGCTCAGAATCCGGAAAATCGATGGAACCATCGCTCAAGATATTGGCCTCGACCCCATTGAGAAGATATAGACTTTTCTTCTTTCGATTCCAGCGCTCTATTTCCTTCTGTCGCTCCCGGACCTCTTCCGGAGTGAGTCCGGAAGCCACCGCCAGAGACTGAGTATGGTCGCAAATTGCCAGATACTCATACCCTTTCTGGAGGGCGGCTTCAGCCATCTCCTCGATGGACACCATTCCGTCACTCCAGGAGGAATGGACATGAAGGTCACCCCGGATATCGTTCATTTCTACCAGAACAGGTAATCTTTTTTCCAGAGCCATCTCTATTTCCCCTTGGTCTTCCCGTAACTCCGGAGGAATCCATTCCATTCCCAGAACTTCATAGATTTCTTCTTCGTTCTCTCCGCCGACTTTTTCGCCTGTATCCATCCGGAAGATTCCGTACTCGTTAACCTTAAAACCCTTCTTCAAAGCTATTTCCCGTAACTTGACATTATGGGCCTTGGAACCGGTGAAGTACTGCAGGGCAGCCCCAAAGCTCTGTCCCTCCACCACCCTTAAGTCCACCTGGATACCTTCGTGAGTGACGATGCTGGATTTGGTGTCACCCTGCGCCAGAATCTCTCTCACCTGAGGAAGAGAGACAAAGACGCTCATAATTTGAACCGGCGAGGAAGAAGCCACCAGGATATCAATATCCCCAATGGTTTCCTTCATCCGGCGTACGCTCCCTGCCGGACTCAACTTCTCTATCCCGGTTTTTTCTGCCAGGGTTTTTATGATTTCGCGCACCAATGGCAACGCCTGTCCGAGCAGCATCCTTCCACTTCTCTTTCTGAACATTTCTATTCCTTTGGCGATTTTCTCTTCGCTTTTTTCTCCCAGACGGGGTAATGTGCGCAGTTTCTTCTCTTGGATTGCCTTTTCCAGTTCCTCGATAGTCTTGATGCCCAGTTCCTCATAGAGGAGTTTGGCAATCTTTGGACCAACCCCTGGAATTTCGGTGAGTTCAACCACTTCGATAGGAATATTCTGAGTAAGTTCCTCAAGGTACTTCATCTTTCCGGTGGAGAGATACTCACCGATTTTGGTGGCGATGCTTTCCCCTATCCCCGGTATTTCCCGGAGTTTCCCCTTTGACCACACTTCTTCAATGGCTTCAGGCCAGGTCTCTATACGTCGTGCAGCTTCTTCATAGGCAACCACTTTAAAGCGACTTTCGCCCTTCATCTCCAAAAGTAGAGCAATATCATGGAGCAATTTTGCGATTTCCTGATTCCTCATTTTTCCACCCCCTTTTGGTCTTTTTATCAATATGGTATCATTCTACCCAAATGAAGATGAAGAAAATAATCGCTTTTACTCTGGGTATTCTGCTGTTTCTCGGGTTTTCCCGCCTGGAAGAAGTCTCCTCAAAGTTCAGCGACAGGGCCGTTGAACTTTTTCGGCAAGGCCGGTATGAACAGGTGGTCCGACTTTCTGTATGGAATAAGTGGTTCAGGAACGAAGACGTAGCGAGCCTGAGAATTATTTCTCTTCTGAAGCTAAAAAGAGGTTTAGAAGCAGAGAGAGAAATCCTCTCCTTTCCCAGAGACCCTTCTCCCTTTATTCTGGACCACATTTATTACCTGTATCTTGAGTATCTGGCCCAGGAAAGAGAAACATCCAAAATACTTCCCTGGCTGAAGAAGTTGGAGAACGATTTTCCCGCCTCTCCTCTCCTCCCTCAGGCGTATCTTTTAGGTGCAAAGGCCCTGTTCGGCGAAGACTTTTTTTGGGAGACCATCCCTTTGATTACGAGGACTCTGGGATTTGCTCTCGCTCCAGAGGAAAAGCGAGAAGTTCTCTTCATCCTTTCCCGGATTCTCTTGCAATTGGGCTACATCCAGGAAACGCTCTGGCTTCTCCAGAAAACCTATCGCGATTATCCTCAATGGGCCTTCGAAATAAAATCCTTGCTACAGCCGGTTGTGACCAATATCACCCTTCAGGGTTTATCACCGGAAGCAAGCGTCTCCCTCTTAGAATTTCTCTCTACTCTGAGTTTTCATGACGAGGTAGAAACCTTAATAGCCCAGACGGAAGACCATACGTTTCCTCCGCCTTTGCAAGAGAGGCTGTTTATACTCCGGGCAAAGAGCGCCCTTCGTTCTGGAGACCTTGAAAAACTGGAGAGGTTGATTCGGCAAACGAAAGAGCCAAAGAGGGAAGGAATCCTCTTCTATCAGGGCGTTCTGGAACAGAGAAGGGGCCGATACTCGCAGGCAATTCAGAACTATGAAAAGCTGGTACAGCTCTTTCCAAAGGGGGAATACTTTTTCCAGGCCTATCAAAACATTGCTTCCTGTTACCTTGCCTGGGGAAAGGAACGAGAATACGTAGATACTCTGAAGAAAATGACCGCCCTCTTTCCCCAGGAAGCATCCCCCTGGTGGGAATTGTTCCGATTCTTCTACCGGCGCAACCGGTTTTCGGAAGCAAAGGAACTGATGAAACAATTAACCGAAGTCAACAGAGAAGAGAGAAATCGAGCGCTCTTCTGGCTCTATAAATTGGGTGACCCCTCGGAAAAGCAAATCTACCTCCGGGAAATATTGAAAAGTAAGGACATCGACTACTATTACGTGCGGGCCTGGCAGGAACTGAAAAAGCTGGAACCGCATTCGCTGGCAATTCCTTTTAGAGACGGTAGACCGGAGCTCAGCATGGATGAAACTATTCTTTCCTCAGACTGCTGGCGAAGGTACCGGTTTTTGCAAGATATTCACCTGTGGGAGAATGCCGAGATCGAGCTTTTGGCCCTGCATCGTTCCAATCCTTCTCTGTACCTTTATCTGGAACTCAGTTACTTCTATGAACGTAAAGGAGACTACCGAAAAAGTATCCTCTATGCGCTTTACCTTCGAAATCGGCTTCACAATGATTACCCGGAATCTTTCAGAAAGATAGAAGAAAGACTCTACCCCCGACATTTTCTGGAACTTGTGAAACAACTTCCATCTACCCAGAAATTCGATCCCTATCTTTTCCTGGCACTTGTCAAGGCCGAAAGCTCTTTTCAGGTCGATGCCGTTTCCTCTGCCGGAGCCGTGGGTCTGGTGCAGGTTCTTCCCTCCACTGCTCTCTGGGTTATTGAAAAAGGATGGGTTGACCTGAACGGCGAAAAGGTGCCCTCTGCGGATAATGCCAGTGCCCTTACTCCCTTTCTCATTCGTCCAGAAGTGAATCTTTCCATCGGAGCAGCGTATTTTGCGTACCTTCTGGAACGCTTTCAGGGTAATGCCTACCTGGCCATTTGTGCCTATAACGCTGGTCCCGGAAGGGTAAGCCAATGGATGGAAGAACTCCCCTCGGACCCAGATGCCTTCGTGGAATATATACCTTTTCGAGAAACCCAGAACTACCTAAGGCGCGTGGTAACCAACTACTTTTTTTACTCGCTTCTCTACCGGGGGGACTTTCGCTAAATTTGAAACTTCCTGGAGGTGCTCAGCTAATATATATCTTCTAACTTTGCGGATCAAAAGAGAAGCACAGAAAAGTTCAACGTCAGGGGTTTTTGAGAGACGACCTGAGTCATTTCGGTTATCTCATCCACCCCTCAGAAGATACCATGGGGGTGGATGAGATCAAAATTTACGCTATCCCCAGGTACTTCTTGAACTGTGATATTTCCTGATCTCCCTCGACGATGCCGATTTCCAATTTAATTTTCTGGGTTTCCTGAGGTTTCAGGAACCGTAAACGCCCTTCCTCTCGTTCTCTTTTTCTACCCAGAGGGAAACAGTTTCCAGGTTCCATACCCACCACGTATTCACCTTCACCAATCATCTTCCACTCAGTAAAGTAGGGGAGACTCTGCATATCAAACTTCACATAAACGCCGACTTTCATCTTCTCGTTGAGAAGGAGAGATGCTCCACATCCGTCCTCCAACGCCCTGGGATAGTGGAGATAAACTTTCTCGTAGTAACCCTTCTGGGGCCCCTGAAAAGTATTCCAGTGTTCCTTTCCATCTTCCGCCTGTGCATCCCGAGGTACGGTTCTGGTTACCGGCAAGAAAAGTGCGCTTCCCTCATCAAGAATCGGATAGCCTATGTTAATATGGTAAAGAATCATAAAGGGACTTTCCTGCCAGCCTTCATTGGTGATTTCGTCTTCAATGTGAATGGCTTTTTCTCCCAGACGACTGGTAATCTTTCTGTGCAGAACCAATTTGTCACCGAAAACGATTGCTTCCCGGACCTTACCGCTGACCTGAATGATGTAGTCATCGCCCTGCCAGTTACCGGTAGCGACGAGATTCGATGCCGGAAGATATGAAACTCTTCCATGAAGCCCCAGATTTTCCTCTTTCATGAAAGGATGGGTAGAAATATCCTGGCAGGGTGCCCCGGCATAGGTTAATCCACAGGTATTCATGAGCCCTCCGTGAAAGCCTCTTAACCAGCCCAATCCCTCTGGTTCAAAGAAGAAAGGAGAGAGATTCTCGGTATGAGAACGCCATCCGACGCTTATCCCTTTGTAACTCGTCCAGGCTATATCCATGCCCCTGTCGACCAGCACCGTGTACTGTAGACCGCTACCGGTGGTAACGTCGACAACCCGGACTCCTCGCTCAAGGCCATCCTGGAGCTCGGCAACTCTTACCCCTCCGATTTGAGAAATATTTCCTACCCTCCTTAAGATTTCCTCTCGAGTCATTTCCTTTCCAAAGATAAGAGCCATCCGTCATTCACCTCTCATTCTCTTAAAAAATGAAAAACTGTCATTCGTTTTCGGCTTCTCCGGTTTTTCCTGAGGTATATTCTTTTTTTTCTGGAGTTCCCTCAGGAATGGCGGCACATCGAGCTCATCTTCTATGATAATTTTCTCCTCTATCTCGCTTCCGAAGGTTTCTTCAAAAGATTCTTCCTTTTTCGTTTCTTCAAAGCGGGTCGCAATAACAGTCACCGTGAGTTCATTGGAAATAGTATCTTCGACTTTATAACCCCAGAGGATGTCGGTGTCGGTGCCGGCGTTGTTGGTGATGATTTCAACAATTTCGTTAATCTCTCCCAGGGTCATGTCCGGTCCTCCGGTGATATTCAGGATAACCGATTTGGCTCCTTTCACTGATATTTCCAGAAGGGGACTGGAGGTAGCCTCTTCTACGGCCTGTTTTGCCTTTTCCCTTCCTCTTCCATGGCCGATGCCGATCCATACCATTCCGGCTCCACTCAGCACAGTTCGCAAATCGGCAAGATCCAGATTAATATCCTGAGGAAAAGTGATGAGATCGGTGATCCCTCTTACTGCCTGATAAAGAACGTGGTCGGCAAACTTAAAGGCCTCGGCTAAAGAAGTATCCTTTTTGGAAATCTGAAAGAGCCGTTCATTGGGAATGACAATGAGCGCATCAACGACCTGTTGAAGGCGGCGGATACCCTCTTCGGCCTGAGATTTCCTCTTCCAACCTTCGAAGCTAAAGGGCTTGGTTACCACACCCAGGGTGAGTGCGCCGGCCTCTTTAGCCAGAGAAGCAATCACCGGAGCGGCACCGGTTCCTGTTCCCCCTCCCATACAGGCGGTGACGAAAACCAGGTCAGCGCGGTCGATGAGCTGGACGAGCTTTTCCCGGTCCTGTTTGGCTGCCTCTTCCCCAATACGTGGATCCCCTCCGGTCCCTAAACCACGGGTAAGGTTAAATCCAATCTGCAACTTGTGGGGAGCCAGAGATTTTTTGAGAGACTGAATATCGGTATTGACCGCTATCAATTCTACCCCCTCAAGCCCAGATTCCACCATATGATTGATGGCGTTATTTCCACCCCCTCCGATTCCGATAACCTTGATGATTCCCACTTTTTCTTCCGTTTTTTTCTCTTCCGGCTTACTCGAAGCCTTCTTTTTGGGTACCTTGGGTTTTTCGGTCGGCTTTACCTCATGAAGTGAAGATGGTTCTTCCTCTATATCTTTTGTGGTATCGCGAATTAATTCCCGCTTAAAATCAATGCGTTCGGAAAAGCCTCTTTTTAGGCTTTTCTTTTTCAAGTTTAATCACCTCTTTCGCCAGGGAAATATAGTTTTGTGCCCCGCTGGAACCAGGCTCATATTCTATGACCGGTACTCCGTGGCTCGTTGCTTCGGCCAAGGAGATATTACGATGAATGATGGTATCGAAGAGACGATCCCCAAAGTACTCCCGTATTTCACTTATCACCTCGCGGTAAAGATTAGTTCGAGTATCGGCAATGGTGATAAGAACGTAGATTTCCGGACTATGTCTCAGGTTCTCCCGCATCAGTTCAACAGTTTCCATGAATTCTTCGATCCCACGCATAGCGAAATAGTGAGGTTGAATGGTGACGATGATCTCCCGACAGGCCTTGAGAGCATTAATAGTAAGGATGCCCAGTGATGGAGGACAATCGATCAATATGTAGTCAAAAGTCAAATTCGATCTCTGAATGCTCCCGTTTAAAAAATCTTCCCTGCCTATCTTGTCTACCAGACGATACTCTGCACCTGCCAGGTCGATGTTTGCCGGAGCAAGGTAGAGATTCGGCGTTCGTGTGGGAATGATGACTTCCTTCAATTCCATCCGATACGGACTTTTCGGTGGTTCGAGAGCATTGAGGATGGTTTTCTCAAACTCGTTCGGTTCAAAACCCAGACCCAGCGTTGAATGCGCCTGGGGATCCATATCAATAATGAGAACCTGCCGGGCATGATATGCCAGAGCAGCTCCCAGATTGATGCAGGTTGTAGTTTTCGCCACCCCCCCTTTTTGGTTGGCAATAGCAATGATACGCATAAACCCTCCCCGGTGCCAAACGCCTCCGCTTTAATTAATGTTAACGGTAAAATGGCCAAGCGTCAAGAAATGTTTTCACCTTTTGTTGATAAAGTTTACAGGGTCTTTTGGCTGTTTCTTGGAGCCCAAAGGCAACCTTTTAAGGTAAAATGATAAATATGAAAAGAAGTTTTTAGGAGAGGATTCTCGTGCCGGCGAATTTACCCCCTCAGTATTTTGAGGTAGAAGACAAATATCACCGGGCGAAGACGGTGGAAGAAAAGCTGGAAGCCCTGGAAGAAATGCTGGCGGTTATTCCCAAACACAAAGGTACCGAAAAACTCCAGGCAGAAATCAAGCAAAAAATTTCAAAGCTAAAGAAAGCTGCTGCAGAAAAGGAAAAACGGGGTAAATCTTTTGACCCCTTTCTGGTCGAAAAAAGTGGTGCCGCACAGGTCGTCATTCTTGGTCCCCCCAACAGTGGCAAATCAACCCTGCTTTGCACTTTCACAAATGCTCGCCCCGAGATCGCCGACTATCCTTATACCACCTTTTACCCTACTCCGGGAATGATGGTCTACGAAGATATCCAGATTCAACTGGTGGATCTCCCACCTATAGGCGAAAAGGAAATCGGGGGAAATTTTGCCAGCGCATTACGCCGGGCCGATGGAGGAATTATTCTCCTTGACGCACAAAGTGAAAAGGTTCTGGAAGAAATGGAAATGGTCCTTGCAGCTCTGTGGAGAAGTAAAATTGAAACCGGAACCGCAACGATTGAGACTCCGGCAAACTGGTTTTTCCTTCATACCTTTGTCCTGGTGAATAAAGTAGAAAGCAAGGCCCACCGGGAAGTGGTGGAAATCATCCGCGAACTTTACGAAAAGCGTTTCCTGGTATTGGGAACTTCGCTCCACTCTCTCAACGAGGAAGAGAAAAACACCATCAAAAGGAAGATCTTTGACATCACTCACATTCTGAGAGTATACAGTAAGCCTCCCGGAAAGCCCCCGGATTTGCATCATCCCTTCATTCTCAAGAGGGGTGAGACGGTGAAAGATCTGGCGGAGCATATTCACCATGATCTCTTGAAAAACCTGAAAGGGGCTCGGGTGTGGGGTTCAACTCGCTTTGAAGGACAACTGGTTCCCCCGGAATATGTCCTCTTTGACCGGGACGTGGTGGAAATTCGCACTTAGTCCAGCATAAAACACTGTATGTCCTCGGCAAAGGGATTCCGGAACAAGGCATATCCAAGAGCCCGGCACCCAAAGCAATCCGCACGAGAACATCTTTTACACTTACCTTCCAAAAAAGATTTCCCAGTTACCCTCTTGAGAAGGGAAGAATTTTCGATGGACCGGAAAAGCCCATCTGTGATGATATTTCCCAGAGGATACAGGAAACGGCGGCATGGCAGGATGGTCCCATCGGGCATGATGCAGAATGCTTCTTTCAAGTTACAGGGCGCACCCCAGAGTTCCACTTCTTGACCAAACTCCACAAGAAAGGCTCTGTAAGGGACAAGTTCCATGGGCTCTACATCAACGCCACAAAGGGAGATGACTCTCTGAACCAGATTTTTCCAGTCCTGAGAGCTCAGAATTTCACCAGACATCTCTTTCCCTTTCCCTTCAGGAATGAAACGTTCTATCATCAACCCATCAAGGTGGAGATCCTGACCCAGCGTAAACATTCCCTCGAGTTCGGAAAGGTTTTTCTTACTGACGGTGAACATAATGAGAATTTTGAAGGAACTCTCTTCTCGTAATTCCCGCAGCATTCTCGTTACTCTTTCGAAAACCCCCCTACCCCGGATAGAATCGTTAGTCTCTGCACTTGCTCCCTCCAGGGAAACCTTAAGAGCGGTCAATTTTTTATAAACACCAAGCTTCCGGATGATTTCCCGGTCGAGAGAAAGACCATTGGTGATAATGGTCATTTCCTGTACCACCTCGGCATCATCCAGCAAACGGAGCAGCGAAAAAAGTGTCTCTCCCAAAAGAAAAGGTTCTCCTCCGGTAAGGTTGAGCGTAGTGTGGTAATCTCTCTCTTTGAGTTCTCTCAAAAGACAAAAAGCAACATTCAGGATATGTTCTGCAGAAACATCATCGCTAAACTGAGACTGATAGCAATGTAGGCAACGAAGGTTGCAGCGGTTGGTCAGATGCCACTGAAAATCGAGAGTTTTCACTTATCCTTTGACGGCTCCTCCTGCTAAACCCTGCACCAATTCCCGTTCAATGAACATGAAAAGAATAACTACCGGAATGAGGGCCAAAATTGCCGCTGCCATAAGGTACTGCCACTGAACCGTCCATCGTCCGATGAAGTTGTAAAGTCCCAGCGTCAACGGCCTTTTATCCATGGAAGTAATAAAGGTCAAAGCGAACATGAACTCGTTCCAGGCGGAGATAAAAGTATAGATAATGGTAGTCACCACTCCAGGCATGGCCACCGGAAGGAGAATCCGGATAATAGATTGGATACGGGAACATCCATCGATGAGCGCGGCCTCTTCGATTTCCTTGGGGATGTTCCGAAAGTAACCACTCAAAAGCCAGATGGCAAAGGTCAGAGTAAAGACGCTATTGGTGAGAATCAGGGACATAAGGGTATCTAAAAGCCCCAGAAGGGCAATAATCTTAAAAAGAGAAATAACCACGATGATGGGAGAAAACATCTGAACTACCAGGAAAAGATACATCAGAAAGCTCTTGGCTCGAAATCTGAGCCGGGCCACAGCATAAGCTGCAGGAATGCAGATAACCATGTTCAGGAGTGTGGTTCCTATCGAAACAATGAAACTATTTTTGAAGTAAGAACCGAGAGGATATTTATACCAGATATCGGAAAAATTTTTGACGTAAAATCCTCGAGGAATCCAGTGCGGAGGATTGGCATAAACCTCACTTATAGGCTTGAATGCAGTAGAAACCATAACAAAGAAGGGGAAAAGGAGAATGACCAGAATGAAAATAATGAGGGGATAAACCACGTACAGCCCTCTCCGCTTCACTTCACAGCACCCCCTCTCTGAAGTAGCTGCGAGCGTAGATAATGCTTACCAAAAGAAGGATACCAAAGGTAATAACCGCCATTGCTGCCGCCGGACCGAAACGCAGGTACTGGAAAGCATATTTGTAAATATACGTGATCAGGATATCGGTGGAAGTACCGGGACCGCCTGCGGTGAGGACGTAAATGACGTTAAAGTCATTGAAGGTCCATAGGGTGGAAAGTAAAGTTGCTACGGTGAGAACTCCACTCAAAAGGGGGAGCGTGATATACCGGAACTTGTTCCAAGAAGTGGCACCGTCCACTTCGGCTGCTTCATAGAGCTCCTGGGGAATAGCCTGCAAACCCGCCAGGAACACCAGGGCCATAAAGGGAATTCCGCACCAGATATCTACCCAGAGGTTGGCCATAAAAGCCGATCGTGGTTCGGCTAACCATATAGGCGGGTTCTTCCAGATGCCCAGTGTGCGCAGGGTGTGATTGAGGAGGCCGAAATCACTGTTGTAGGTCCACTGCCAGATCATGGCACTGATCGGCACCGAACTCGCCCAGGGAATAATGACCAGAGTCCGAGCAAGTTTTTTACCGGTAAATTCAACATTCAGAAGAAGTGCGATCACCAATCCCAGAGCAGTTTTGACCACTACCGCTATGGCTGTCCAGAGACAGGAACGCAGAATAATCTGCCAGAATTCAGGCTTATCGAACATAAATCGAAAATTTCCCCATCCAAAGAAGGAAACCAGATCCCCTAATTTATTAACCCGGAAGAAGGACATGAGGATCACATAGACAATGGGGTAAAACATAAACACCAGAAGGAAGACGGAAGCAGGTATCATAAAGAGGTAAGCAACCGCCGATTCAGTTCTCCAGAATTTTCCTTTGACCAACCGTGGTCTCCTCTTTAGGGTCATGAAGGGGGGAAGCCCCCCTTCATGGGTTACATCCCTCTTATTGAATCGATTTCCTGAGCAGCATCATCCATAGCCTTCTGAGGAGTCTTCTCTCCTAAGAAGGTGGCCACAATGTTGTCCCAGATGATATCGTTACATTCTGGCCACTCCGGCATGAGAGGCCATCCCTTCGCACCTGGTATCTGCTGGATCATAACCTGGTAGACCGGCTTCTGGAAAGCAGGGTCATTGGCCAGGGATTTGGTGACTGGTGGGAAACCAACCAGCTTATCAAACTCCAGTCTCCAGGGATCGGAGTAGAAGAAATCCAGGAATTTCCCTGCTTCTTCTTTTGCCTGAGAATCTTTGAAAAGCACGATCGAATCGGTAATGATGATGGTGCTCTGGGGCTTACCCTCAAAGTGAGGCATGGGGGCAACGCTCCACGAGAATTGAGCACCCCGCTGCTCTAAAAGTGCAGCCGTAAATCCACCACTGAAGAATATTCCCAAATTTCCCGAGATGAAGAGATCCTGGAGCTCATCTCGACGGTAGGCAGTCACTCCCGGCTGGGTTACTTTATGAGTGTTCACCAGGTCGTTCATAAAGGTGAGTGCCCCAACTCCGGCTTCACTGTTAACGGTGCATTTGCCGTAACTACCGTCGGGAAGAATTTCAAAGAAATAACCATCGTTACCGAAGAGGTAATAAGCGTATTCGGTTAATTCTACATACTTCTTTCCACTCATTCCCACCGCATAGAATTTCTCTTCAGGCTTGTTGATTTTCTGAGCAATCTGGAGCATTTCTTCAAACGTTTCCGGGGCTTTGTCGATAATGTCGGAACGATAGTACATTAGCCGTGTCCCCGCTGCTACCGGCAAACCATAAAGCACGCCCTTTATTTTCCCCTCCATGAGTGCCGGATCGATATTATCGAGAAGCTCTTTGCTTACCCACTTTTCAATCGGCTCTACTACACCCATGTCCAGGAGTTCCAGAAGCCACCGGGTTCCGATCACCGAAAGATCAGGCGGTTGCTTACCGGCCACAAAGGCGATGAGTCGGTCATGCATTTTGTCCCAAGGAGTGGAGATAATGTCAAGGTCAATATCAGGGTATTCTTTTTCAAAAGCCGATTCCAAGTTTGCTGCATAGTCAGGGGTGAGACCATCGTATTCTGCCCACAGGACACTTACCTTCTTTTTCTGAGCCGATGCCCCCATTACCACACCCAGGAGAAACACAACCACCAAACCGACTACTAAAACTTTCCTCATTGCTCATCCCTCCTACCAGTTGTGATAATGATGATCCACACACCAAAACTTTGAACCCCGTTGCTCTTTCCACCTATCACCTTCTTTCCTCTTAACTGTTTTTCATTTTAGCCCATCTCCATAATACAATCAAGATTTGAAGAAAGGTTTGCAAGGAGTGCTTCAAAGGAATGACGATAGGGAGGGATAAACTCGGCAATCAGGTAATCCCCATACCCTATACTTTTGAGCGCGCTCATTACCTGGGGCCAGTCTACATCCCCTTCGAGGGGCAAACAGAAACCATTGATGTTGCCCACCGAAATTTTAAAATCCTTCACATGGACGGTAACGATGCGTTCCTTGAGAATGTGGATCCATTGCTCCGGATAGCCAGAGATAAGGACATTGCCGGTGTCAAAGTGGGCTTTTACGAAAGGGTTTCCGATGCTGTCGATGAAATCGCGAAACTCAAGAGGTGATAAGAGAAACTTATTCCAGACGTTTTCTACCCCCAGGAAGACCTGGGTACCCTGTGCCAGAGGAGCAAGTTCAGAGAGTGCTTCCCTGGCCCGCTCCATAGCGAAGTCGTAAGAGACGATTTCCGACTGCGGATCCCAGGGAACGTTCACATAACCGGGGATCACAAGGACCGATTTCGCTCTCACCACCTGGGCTATTTCGATGAGCCGTTTTACGATTTCCCGAGCTTTCAGCCTTACTTTCTCTTCCCCTGAAACCAGGTTGTATTTCCAGAAAAGCCCGCAGGCCAGGCTCCGGATTCCTACGCCCACCTCTTCGGCAATAGCTGCGATTTCTCGCCATCCGGAAAGAGGAAGAGAAAGTGATGCGGGTCCTTCTTCATCGGGACACAATTCCACCCCATGGAAACCGTATCTTTGAGCCAACTGGAACACTTCTCGCAGAGACAAAGAAGGAGGAAAAGCCCATTGATTGATGCCCTTTTTCATTTTTTTACTCCTCCCATCCAGAAAGTATTTGGGTTCGCTCACCCTTTTTTGAGGCCGGCCGACAAAAGAGAAACCAGGGGGAAGACCCCCAGGGGAATGAGCATGGCAAAAGAACCAATGAGAGGAACAAATTGAGAACTAAAACCATAGTACCAGGAAACTCCGAATCCTATGACCAGGCCACACACCATGCTGACGATGGCTCCGGCGGCGTTAGCTCTCTTCCAGTAAAGACCATAAAGGTAAGGAGCGAGAAATGCGCCCGCAGTAGTCCCCCAGGAAATTGACATGAGGTTGACGATGAAAGTAGGACGATAAAAGGCGATGAGGAGCGAGAAGAATATAAACACGCCACAGAGGATGCGCATTAAAAGGACCGATTCCTTCCTGGAACGCAACGAAAGGAGGTCAATGGCAATTGCCGAGGAAGATACCAGCACCAGTGACGAGAGGGTGGACATGGAAGCAGAGAAAATGAGTAAGAGCAAAACTATAGCAAAGGAGGTAGGCATAAACTGCGCTACAAGCTGAGGCATGAGGAGCTCTGGGTTGGGTTTTCCACCCATTTCGGGGAGCTTATTGAAGAAAAGGTGAGTCAACGCCCCAGAAAAATAAGCACTGAATGCGCAAACCAGGGCGAAGACGGTGGCAATAATCGTAGCAGCGACAATAACCTTCTCGCTTTTGATGGAGTAGAATTTCTGAACCATCTGGGGTAATCCCCAGGCACCGAGGCTGGTGAGAACTACCAGTCCAAAAAGAGGCCAGAAACCCGGTGCCCCAACCGCACTCACCAACCTGGGGTCGATGTTTCTCAGGTTTTCTATCGCCTGTGCGAAGCCTCCGACTTCAGGGCGGCTCAGAACAAAAAAGACCAGAAGGAGCGCACCGAAGAGCATGATGATTCCCTGCACCAGTCCATTGACGGTAACTGCAAAGTATCCCCCCATGATGAGATAGGTCCCAGTTAAAGCGGCCATGAGAAGAAGAGCGTAAAAGTAAGGGATTCCTACCACCGCATCAAAAAGATAGCTCAACCCCATGTAGACCGAAGCTGAGTAGGGCATCAGGAAGATAAAAATGATGAACGCCGAGAAGACTTTCAGGAAATGGCTGTGGTAACGTTTTTCGAGGAATTCAGGCATGGTCATGGTTCCCAGCTCTTCGGTGACACGCCTGGTTTTTCTGGCCAGGACTATCCACGCCAGAAGAGATCCAACCACAGCGTTACCAAACACGATCCAGAGACTCGACAGTCCAAATCCCCAGCCGATCCGTCCGGCATACCCTACAAAGAGTACCGCACTGAAGTAGGTCGTTCCGTAAGCGAAGGCCGAAAGCCATGGCCCCAAGCTACGATTCGCCAGAAAAAAATCTCCCACCGTTCTGGTTCGACGCATACTATAGTAACCGATGAGTACCATGATGAAAATGTAAACAAAAAGTACCACGAGTTTCACTTGAATTTTTCCCCCCTCATCAGTAATATTTGTGCCATGGAAATCGAAAAGATTTTAACCATTCTACAGGAAGAAAAGAGTAAGTGGCAAGATGATACCCTGAATGTTTTTCAAAAAACTCCCTTTCTGATCTTGATTGGGGGTATTCTGAGCCATCGCACGAAAGACAAAACCACGAGAGCAATTCTGGAGAAGCTCTCCCAGATTGCTCCGAACCCTGAATCGCTTCTGGCAATACCCGAGGAAAGGTTAGTAGAACTTATCTATCCGGTAGGTTTCTATCGTAGGAAAGCCGTAACTCTTCGCCGTGTCGCCCGGATTCTGATGGAAAAGTACCACGGTCAGGTACCCCAAAGTCTGGAAGAGCTTTTGAGTTTACCGGGAGTGGGCAGAAAAACGGCAAATCTCGTACTCTCCATTGCCTTCAATAAACCGGCCATCTGTGTCGATACCCATGTCCACCGCATCGTAAACCGCTGGGGCTACGTGCAGACGAAAAACCCGGAAGAAACCGAAAAGGCTCTGCGAGAAAAATTACCGGTTGCTTACTGGATACCTCTGAATCACCTGCTGGTGGTTTTCGGACAGAACGTGTGCCTTCCCCTTCGGCCCCGGTGCCTTGCCTGTCCGGTGGAAAAATACTGTCCGAAAGTTGGGGTTCAGAAACAAGAATCCCCATAAAGTCTGGATAGATCAGAGGTTCTTCGATGTTCAGCGCTGAAACTGATGGCCTTTCTGTCGTCTCACAGAAAACCCTTCTTTGCTTCCCGCAAGTCTTTCAGTGAACGTGATAGAATTCATTCCCCTTGCTATGTTTATCCTGTTTTGGGGTTTTGTTCTGGATGGGTGGATTCGCTTCGGGGCTCCCTTAGGTGCTCCGGTGAGTCTCTTACTGCCTCTCCTTATCGTGGGATTCGTTACTTTCAGGTATCTCGGGCAAAGATTACTTTTCTATTTACCGGCGATTCGGGAAACATCCGGAAGAATTCTGGAATTCCATCCACCATCAGGAAAAGATCATCAAACCCTGGCCCAGATTCCCGGAGATGGAAAAGCGAGTTGAATCCGTGCTCTTCCATCATGTTCTTCTTGAAATTCTTTTTAGAGGAAAAAACACCCTTCTCATTGCCTCCGTGTTGACTGGAGAGGCAATGGTATTTCACGGTCGCAGCAACAACTCCCAATTTTACGAAACCTGCTTCCCTCAAAAGGGATGAGCAATCTTCTTGACGACCATCAGTCCTGATGATTGAAGTCTAAGGTGACCACCTGACCGGCATAAAGAGGCGGGTTTAGGATCATGGAATGGACGGTGCCACAGTACCCACAATGGAGTTCTATTTGATGTTTGAAATCTAAAAATATCCACTTCCCCAGGTACTCATGAGGAGCGATGTAACCCAATGCTTCTCCGTCCAGGTATAATTGCCCGAATACATCATCCCGGGTGGAGAGGAAATAAATGACTCCCACCCTTGTCTCCACCCCTATTCCCAACCCTATCCTGCATCCTGCAGAGAAAAAAGTCGAAAGCAGGAGCACGATAACGGCAAGAAGAACTCTCTTCGGCATAATGCTCCCGTTTAAGGGTAGAGATTTATAGCAATGGCAGATTTATGGTTTGACCACTATAGGTGGGACGGAAAGAACCGGAGTATGTGGTACCATCGGCCGGACTCCACACCTCCACGGTGTGAAGGCGATCAAGCTCTACCCGGATATACCCAGTACAGTACGGACCACCCCATCCATCGATCCGGTAACCGGTATCCCGACCATCGATATAGACATATCCGTAGATATGGGTATCATCGGTGCATATTCGAACATCTCCCATAACCGGCACTTCAGGACCCACGATAACCACACCACTGCATCCAGCAATCACCAGAATCAGAACCACAAGGGATAAAAAGAGCAAAAACTTTTTCATGGGCTCACCTCCCTCTTTAAAAACCTAACACACTTTGAACTCATTTGTCAACAAAGACTATTCTACCCTCCTCTATTTTCACCGTTCCTGAAGAAGCTCGCTTCAACCGGTCCATGATCGCCCTTCCTAAACCCCTCTTTTCAACTGGAAGGGCAATGATCCCCCTGAAAGAAGAATTTTCCAGCTTCCTGAGGAGTGCGAAGAGATTGCTGGCCGCTTCTCTGAAGTCTCCTCTTGAGCTGAGGACAAAGAGGTTTTCTGGGTTGTCGGTCAAGGGAAAAGGGCTGAGGATGGCAAAGTCAGCGAGTTTTAAGGCGAGCAGTTCCTCCGCCCTTCCTTCGAAGAGATAAAGCGGCAAATTCGGTGCGTAATGTTTTCGAGTCATTCCCGGCGCCAGAATTTTAGGAGAGGGATGGGTAACCTCTATTTTACCCACCACCGTCTCCAAATCCTCTATGCTCAGGGCTCCCGGCCGAAGCAAAAAGAAACGCTCCTCTTCCACGAGTATCACGGTGGACTCGATGCCCCATTCGCAGCTTCCTCCGTCTAAAATGAGATCGACTTTGTTCCCTAAATCTCTGGCTACTTCCTCGGCGCTGGTGGGGCTCACCCGGCCGAACAGATTAGCACTGGGAGCGGCCACCGGAAGGCCGGTCATTTCGATGAGGGAAAGCGCTACAGGATGGGCAGGCATCCGTACGGCGACGGTGGGAAGTCCGGCTGTAACAATATCGGGAACCGTTTCTTTCTTGGGTAATACCAGGGTGAGCGGTCCGGGCCAGAATTTCTCCATCAACACCTCTACCCTGGAGGGAAGCCTCTGCCATAGAGAAAAGACCGTCTCCGGAGAAGCAATGTGGACGATGAGCGGATCAAAACGAGGTCGACCTTTGACCTCAAAGATCCGAGCTACCGCCTCAGGAAAAAAGACCACCGCTCCCAGCCCGTAAACCGTTTCGGTCGGAAAAGCTACCAACCCTCCGCTTTTTAAGACCTTGGCACCAAGCTCGATATTTTGTGGTGAAGCCGGTAAAATCTGAGTCATGAATGCCTTTCTACCCCCATTCCAGAGCTTAAAAACGTATATAAGCATAGCATATTCCGTATACATCACCAAATAGAAAGCAAAATTCACCTGGATAGTGTCAAGAATTTTGTGTCAGAACACATGCTCCTTTTTCCCCCCTTTCTCATACCTCTTATTCCTCATGTTGAAGAGTTCCTCTTGCGGAGAAGGAAGTTTGGTAAAGTTTTCTCTGCATGCT
>Ga0272448_1000115_pt1 | contig 113970 bp, 115 predicted proteins | sample YNPCB0191_FD_202220 | JGI IMG/M metagenome (GOLD analysis project Ga0272448, IMG submission 202220) | Hot spring sediment microbial communities from Yellowstone National Park, WY, United States - YNP-CB-019-1 | ecosystem: Environmental > Aquatic > Thermal springs > Hot (42-90C) > Sediment... | reverse complement strand
CATCTGTAGGATAGTCCACAAAGATAGAGCAGACAGGCAAGGACCTTGGTCTCCAAAGGTATTTTATTGCGCTCGAAGATACCATAATCCTGAACGGCCTTGAGAAGCATGTCGTATGCTCCCATTTTGGATCAATGAGAGCATGCCCTCAGGGCCGTTCGTTCATACATCGCAGCAAAGACGGTTAGACCTGATGCTCAAAAATCCTTATTTGAACAGTATCGGTCGCCACGCTCAGAACGAGAGCTAAGAGGCGATTTGAAAGGACTGGTTCGCTCTGGAATCAAACAGACAGGAGGGCGGCTAGGGCCTGGCTGATCGGCCACACTTCGCTGCGCGGAAAGCGTATATCGTCAATCGTGCATATCTAGCGCTATGGTATTCCCGTTCACCGGCCTATCTGACTACGAGATAAAGTTCAAACCAGAACACGAGGTCTTCAGGAAGTTTGTGAGAGAGTTCGTAGAGAAGGAAGTGGAACCCCGCGTATCCGAAATAGAGGAAAACGACAAAGTTCCTGCCGACCTGCTGAAGAGGATGGGGGACATGGGCTTCCAAGGGCTGACCGTTCCTCAAGAGTATGGGGGCCAAGGAGGGGACCAAGTTTCGATGGTCGTCTTCTGTGAGGAGGTAAGCAGAGCCTGTCCCGCGCTCATGGCAGTTGTGGGGGTCAACGGCCTCTTCACGACTCCAGTGATGCTCTTCGGGACGGAAGAGCAGAAGCGGAGATACCTTCCACCGGTGGCCAAAGGTGAGAAGCGCAGCGCCCACGCTACCACCGAGCCCGCTGCCGGAAGCGACGTGGCCGGCATCCAAGCCAGAGCTGAGCGCAAAGGGGATAATTGGGTGATCAACGGAAGGAAGACCTTCATCAGCGACGGAGACATCGCCGACTACTTCGTCGTGCTGGCGAGGACCAGCCCCCCTCCCAGTCGCAAGGAGAGATGGAAAGGGCTGACTTTCTTCATAGTTGAAAGGGGGACGGCCGGCTTCTCTGTTGGTAAGAAGATGGAGAAGACGGGGCTCAGAGGCAGCCCCGTCGTGGAACTGGAACTGAGCGATGTGGAGGTACCCGATGCGAACAGGCTGGGGCCAGAAGGCGAGGGGTTCAAGATAGCCATGGAGACCTTCGACCACGGCAGGCTGGGGGTGGCGGCCCAGGCTCTGGGGATAACGCAGGCGGCTTTCGAGAAGAGCGTGAACTACGCCATGCAGAGGACAACCTTCGAAAGGCCGTTAATTCAACACCAGACCATCGATAACTACTTGGCAGATATGCTGATGAAGCTGGTGACGGCCCGGCATCTGGTATACTGGGCGGCGTGTCTGGCCGACGATGGCAGAAGCGAATATCTGATCGCAGCTTCGTTGGCCAAGGCTTACGCCACAGAGGCGGCCGAATGGGCGGCGATAAAGGCCATCAGCATACACGGCGGGGTGGGCGTGATGATAGAATCCCATATCGAAAGGATGTTGAGGGATGCGGAGATAACCAAGGTATATGAGGGTTCAAACGAAATACAGCGCCTGCTGATAATCAGGCAGCTCATCAAACAGACGCTGGGCTTCGATGTGATGGGGATGTAACCCGCTGAAAGACAAACAGCCCAGCTCTCTTCTCTTAATGGTCCCGCGCCGGACGGGTTTCTACGCCTTCTCGAGGACGGTTGCGAAGCCTTGGCCCCCGCCTACGCAGAGGGTCGCCACTCCGTACTGCTTACCTCTTTCGTGAAGCTGTCTGGCCAAGGTCCCCACCAAGCGGGCGCCTGAAGCGCCCAATGGGTGGCCTATGGCTATGGCCCCGCCCGACACGTTCACCCTTTTATGTTCGATGCCGAGCTCTCTCATGGCGTACAGCACCACCACGGCGAACGCTTCGTTTATCTCCCACAGGTCCACTTGGTCGGCCCTAAGGCCCGCTTTAGCCAAGGCCTTCGTGCTCGCTGGAACGGGGCCCTTCCCCATTATGCTGGGCTCCACCCCCGCCCACCCGAACGAGAGTACTTTCGCCAGAGGCTTCACCCCCATCTCCTCCGCTTTCGTCCTTGACATGAGGACAACGACGGAGGCGCCGGCGTTCAGGGGAGAGGAATTGCCGGCAGTGACGGTACCCCCTTCCTTGAAGGCTGGAGGAAGCTTCCTTAACTGTTCTACGGAAGTATCTCTCCTTATGCTCTGGTCCTCCTGCACGACGAGCTTCTTTCCTTCGAACTCGACTTCCATGGGTGCGATTTCGCCCTTGAACCAGCCTTCGTCGAGGGCCCTAGCAGCCCTATTGTGAGACTCCACAGAGAAACTGTCCATTTCCTCTCTGCTTATCCCGCTTTCCTCCGCCAGCTTCTCGGCCGTCAGGCCCATGTTGTACCCCACATTCATCTGATACTTTGTGTATTCAGGCCTTAAGAGCAGCCTCATGTTGACGGCCATGTGGGGGTTGTTGGACATGGGCACGTGAGTCATGTGCTCCATGCCTCCAGCCAGGACCACGTCGGAGTAGCCGGCCATTATCTCTAGGCTACCTAGCGCCACCGCGTTCATGGACGAAGCGCAGGCCCTGTCCATGGCGACGCTGGGAACGGTGACAGGGAGCCCGGCCAGAAGGACGGGGTGCCTACCTCCGTAAAGCCAATTCTCATCCACCTGCAGCGCGCAGCCCGTTATGACGTCACCTATATCCTGCGGCTTGACCCCCGTCCTTTCGACCAGCCTTCTGATAAGCATGGCTAAAGCATGGTCCATCCTTACGGAGTTGAAGACATCCTTCTCGGGCTCCGTCGGCTTGGACTTGGAAAAAGCGGTCCTCTGATAGTCCACCACATATACGTCCTGCATGCCTATCACTTGCCCTTGAATTCGGGTTTCCTCTTTCCGAAGAAAGCTGATACCCCTTCTTTGAGGTCCTCAGTTCCGTAAAGGACGCCCATGGCCATCGCTTCCATCTCGAGACCTACGTCCAAGGGCACTTCGCCACCCTTGTTGATCAGCCTCTTCGCCAGCATGGTGGCCACGGGGGCCACCTTCGAAGCCAGCTCTGTGACGTACTGTAACGCGAAGGCGTCGGGGTCCCCGTGCGGAATCAGCCTGTGGACCAACCCCATATCGAACGCCTGCTTGCCGCTAATCTTCTCTCCAGTCAATATCAGCTGTGAAGCCTTCGACAGCCCCACCAGCTTCGACAGCCTTTGGGTCCCTGACCATCCAGGGACCAAGCCCAAGGTGACCTCCGGGAATCCCAGCTGGGCGTCCTCCGTGGCCATCCTCAAATCGCAAGAAAGGGCCAGCTCCAAGCCACCCCCTAGGGCATAACCCTTCACCAAGGCCACGGTGAGCTTCGGGAAGTCGGCCAGCCTGCGGAAGATCCTCTCTCCCTTCCTTGCGAATTCCATGAAGTCGACGGAAGTGGCGAAAAACTGCGATAGGTCCGCGCCGGATGAGAAGGTAGTGCCTTGCCCTGTAAGAAGGACCACTGTGATGTCTTTATCCTCCCAAAGCTCATCCATCATCCTGTCAAGGCCGTTCATTACTTCGGCGTTCAGAGTGTTATGCTTGGGCCTGTTGATGACGACTCTGGCCACCTTGTTCCCCAGTTTCTCAACGTAGATTGGAGCGCCCTCCTTGGGTTGGAGAGATGGAGGAGCTTGCACCGAAGGCTCTTCACCCTTCGTCGGAAACCTCCCTTCGATGACTTCCCTCATCTTGCCTTCGGCGATGGACTTTGTCGGGGAGAAGAGCTGGCACCCGAACTTGGAAGCCATCTCTTCCAGCTTGGCCTTGATCTCCAAGCTGGTGAAGCTCTTGGCGACGGAGATGGGGCCAAAAGGCCTGTTCATCCCCAGCATCACCGCCCTTTCGACATCATCGGGACGCGCCACTCCCTCTTCGATGAGTTTGAGGGCTTCGTTGATTTCGACGGAGAAGAGGTCCATCATGTTGAGCTTGTCGGTGGGCTGGGCTGCAGGGATATGGGCTCTGCCAGTGGACCAGTCATAGAAGCCCTTTCCCGTCTTCTTGCCCAGCTTGTTCTCTTCCACCATCTTCTTGAAGGCCTCCACCTTGCCGTAGTCTGGAGATATAGCTTTGGAGAAGTAGGCTAAGGAGTCGGCGGCGACATCGATGCCCACAAAGTCCAACAGCTCATAGGGGCCCATGGGCAAGCCCTGTGATTTGGCGTAGGCGTCTACCTCCGCTGGGGTTGCTATGTTCTTATCGAGGATCAGGCCGAAGAGCAAGATGTCGGCCGCATTGATCCTGTTCACTATGAAGCCGGGGCTGTCCTTCAGCACCTTAACGGGCGTCTTTCCCAAGCTCGTGCAGATTGAGGACATGGCGTCCACCACCTCGGAGTCCGTCTTGTACCCAGGTATAACCTCAACCAGCTTCATCCTCGTGGCGGGGTTGAAGAAGTGGAGGCCCACGACCTTTTCGGGCCTAGAGGTGGCCTCTGCCAGTTCGGAGATCCTTATGTTGGATGTATTGGATGCGAGCACGGCCTTTGCAGGGGCCAGCGCGTCCGCCTCCTTGAAGATGGATTTCTTCAGCTCGAGCACCTCAGGGACGGCCTCCACCATAAGGTCTGCCTCGAGCAGGGCTTCGCCCAAACTACCTGTCGTACGTATTCTGGACAGAGCTGCCTTCGCATCCTCCTCACTGATCTTCCCCTTTTCGACCAGCTTCTGCAGGCTCACTTTGATCTCACCCCTGGCCCTCTCTAGGGCCTCGGGATACTTGTCCATCAGGGCGACGTCGTAGCCGCTTTGTGCGAAGAGCTGCGCTATGCCGTGTCCCATTTCCCCCGCCCCTATGACGGCTATCTTTTTGAACTCCAAAACCTTACGACCATAATTCTGTACGCCCGTTGGCTATTTAATGGTTATAGAGTCGTATGGCCGTACAGAACGAAAGAGCACCTTCTTCAAGGTGAGGTCGAAGTTAGGTAAGTAAGCAAGTCTCATCTGCTTGGGCGAACGATGCCTGCTCCGTCCCCCTCCGATGGAGATAATCTTTATGATTGCGGATGGCGTAATATAAAGTAGATGACCCTCCAGGGAGAAGATGCGGCGAAGAAGGAGCTGAAGGAGATGTATTCGAGGTTCGGCTGGAAGTGGGTGGCCCTGGCTTACATGGCCGGAAGGGTCTTGGTCTGCGGAAGGCAGCTTCCTAAAGACTTCATCAGGGACCTGCAGCTCGTCAGGTCAGAGCTGGAGAGCGGCGGTTACAGCCTCTGCGATGTGGCTTCACATTTGCGTGACCTAGAGATTAGGATCTTCCCGGTACTCTTGGATATAGGTGAAGGGGAGGTGCAGGCCATGCTCGAACTGATCGGCAAAGCTATGAATGGGACACTAGTGGAGAAGGACGTAGATCTAGAAGGGCTCAAGCTCGCCTTGGCCGACACATCAATCCCCGACGTCTGCCACGATTGAAACTGGAAGAGAGCGGTCAGGGTCTGCCAAGTCGTATGACTTGACTCTACACTTCTGCCTCACCGTGCATTAAGGTAGTTGCGACCGGATGAATTGCCTTAGCGGAAGGTCGGAGGATCGATTGCAAAAAGACCTTCTGCCTTTCTAGGATGGCACGACGATGTCTCGGTCGACGTGAATCTGTCATTTGGACGAGAGAATTTGAAGACGATTTCGGAGGCCATGTCGAGGACGAAACGGCTAAACGCGACCCGGTTTTATGGGACCACAGGCATGAAGGGCCAAAGAGAGAAGGTGTACGTTGGGACGTCGGGATACAGCTACTTTTGGAACCCTGGCAAGCCCACCCCCTTTCGGTGGTACCTCACCCAGGGCTTCAACTCCGTGGAGATCAACGCCAGCTTCTACCGGTTTCCCACCCCCAGCTGGGCCAAAGCGTGGACCATCGCTCCCGATGGATTCGAATTCAGCATTAAGGTGCATCGTTCCATTACTCATTATGCAAAGCTGGGAGGAAAGGCTGAACAACTGTGGACCCGCTTCCTTGAACCACTGAAACCCATCGAGCGACGAGTCTCCTTTTGGCTATTCCAGATGCCGCCCAACTATGTCCATAAGTCGCAGAACGTCGACAGGGTGAGAAAATTCGTCAAACTCGCGGGATTAGGTAATAAGGCGGTCTTCGAATTTCGACATCCGTCTTGGTGGAAGGGTGTAAAGGACGTGCGAGATGCTGGCGCGGCCTTCTGTTCGGTCGACGGGCCGGAGCTACCTCGCGAAATCTTAACGGTGAACGATGTAGTGTACTTGAGGCTGCACGGAAGAGAAGTATGGTACAACTATGTCTACTCGGAGGAGGAACTAGACGAATTCCTCTCCAAGGTCATTAGTCTGAAGGCCAGCAAGAAGGCGATCTATTTGAACAACGATCCTGGTATGCTAGAAAACGGTATCTACCTGCTTAAGAAGCTCGCCGCACCACCGAAGTACGACTCTTGATCCTGATATTGGTTCACGAATAGGAACACAAACCGCAGGGCTTCGACGGTTGGTGGGTCGTTTCTACGACCGGCTTTGCCGACCGTCGGCCGAATCGATGAAGTTATTGCATTCCAGCGTCCATCCGCTGCCGGTAACGGTTCATGAACCCCCATGATGAAAGAGTTAATCCAAACGAAAGGACATGGAACGATGAACGCATGTATGAGTTCCATCGTGTCATCTTGGGAAGAGCTGTCTGCCCTCCGCCCTCCAAGCGAGGCTCGGGCACAAGATAGCTGGGTTCATCGAAAGGTGGAAGGCGCCGGCACCGTTGCTTCGCGAGAGCTCGCGCATCTCACTAACACAACGGCGGTGGCGGGTTTAACTTCTGGGTTCGGAATGGGACCAGGTGGGACCCCGCCCCTATGGCCGGCTATGCAGACCCACATCAGGATAGAGTAGATAACCTTTTCTCCAAGCAGGCAGAGGCCCCTGAAGCTGCAGACGGAATCCTTGGACACAACTAATGAATCCCCCTGTGACAGATCGTGACAGGACGATTGGCTGAGAGCCTAGAAACGCCAAGCAAAGTAATCGGCCATGCTCAAGGAGCCTGCACTGATGATTCGTGTGTCTCTCGTAACAATAGGTGTCTGGCTCGGCTTGTACGCCGCCGTGGTGATGGTGAACGATGCAGACGACTGGGCCTCCACCGTAACCAAATGCTCGCCGAACGTGGGAAGGTAGAGTTTAATATTGGTCTTGAGACAGTGCCAAGAAGCGATGACCAAAGCGACGAAGATACATATTCAATCCGTCGTCGATTGGGACATGAGTGGGGCGGTTGCTATCATGGTGGACTGTGGAGCAGAAGCCGACCGGAGCAAGGCCGGCTCAATGTTGGAAGACTCCGACCGGAGTTATGATTGGGGGTTATTCGGCGAATGAACGTGGCTAGGGTGGCCTTCCAGGGCGAAGAGGGAGCTTACAGTGAATCTGCCATATGCGCCTTCTTCGGGCACAAGGTCAGCAGTCTGCCTCGCAGGACTTTCGCCGACGTCTTCGAATGTGTGCAGAAAGACGAAGCCGATGCGGCGGTCATCCCCATCGAGAACTCCATCGAAGGGAGCGTAAACCAGAACTTCGACCTGTTGTTGATGCATGACCTATTGATACGTGGCGAGGTCGTGTTGAAGATAAATCATTGCCTAATCTCGAATCCGGACGTGGACTTAGAGATGATAAAGACGGTGTATTCTCATCCACAAGCGCTCGCACAATGTAGCGCGTTCCTGAAGGATCTTGGACGGGATATCGTACCGAGCTACGACACGGCGGGAAGCGTCAAGATGATAAAGGAAAGGGGACTTCGTGATGCGGCGGCGGTAGCCAGCGAAAGGGCTGCGACGCTCTATGGCATGAAGGTGCTGGCGAAGGACATAGCAGACTTGCCCAACAACCTCACGCGGTTCCTCGTTCTGTCAAAGACCGACTCTCCTCCGACAGGGAAGGACAAGACTTCCGTCGTGATGTCGGTGAAACACGTGCCAGGGTCGCTGTATGAGGCGCTGGGAGAACTGGCAAGGAGAGGCATAAACATGACGAAGATAGAGTCGAGGCCCACCAAACACACGCCTTGGGAGTACAACATGTTTATCGATTTTGAAGGACATAGAGAGGAGAAGGTGTGCGGGGAGGCCCTTGATGGACTGAAGAAGAGGTCCCTTTACTTAAAAGTGCTTGGATCGTACCCAGCTTCGTCCGGGCCTGTAGACTCGAACGACTTAGCCCTTTAGTCGTTGGTGGCTGGCAGCTTCGTTATAATCTCAACCAGCCTTCTGCCGACCTCGGCAGTGCTACAAGACCCGCCTATATCAGGGGTCTTGGCCCCAGATTCTAGGGCCATCCTCGTCGCCCTTTCAATATCGCGGGCTGCTTTTGTGAGTTCTTTGTCCCCTTTCTTGGCCGCCAACCACTCCAACATCATCTGCAAGCTGAGTACCATGGAGTAGGGGTTAGCTAGACCTCCACCCGCGATGTCCGGCGCTGATCCGTGTACTGGCTCGAATATGGCTGCAGAATCGCCCAAGTTGCCTGAAGCCGCCATCCCCAGGCCTCCTGCCACCTGGGCCGCTTCATCGCTGAGGATATCACCGAACAAGTTTGACGTGAGTATGACATCGAATCTCTCTGGTTTCCTTATTAGGGCCATGCTGGCTGCGTCGACATACATTTCGTCAACTGAGAGCTCGGGATACCTGCTCAGCTCCTCTTTGGCGACCTTTGAAAAGAGTCCGCAGGTCCTCTTCATCACATTGGCCTTATGAACGATGGTCACTTTGCCTCTCCTTCTCAGGGCGAATTCCGCCGCCTTCCCGGCGATTCGCCTAGTTGCCTTTTCTGTGATTAGCCTGATCCCGATGGCGCCTCCATCCACTTCGAATTCGAGTCCCTTGTAAAGGTCCTCGGTGTTCTCGCGCACGATGACTAGATCGATCCTGCCAATGGCGGGCAAGCCTGGGTAATTCCTGGCAGGCCTGATGTTTGCGTAGAGGTCCAGCATTTGGCGCAGCTTCACGATGACGTCAGCCGCGGTCTCCCCTACGGGGCCCTTGACCGCGGCATCGGCTTGTCTGATTTCACGGAGCGTCTCCGCAGGGAGAGCCTCCCCTGTTCGGTCCTTACAGGCGTCCCCCGCTTGGCGAAAGCGAATATCTAGCCTGAACGAATGTCTGGTTTGAAGGGTCTCCGCGACCGCAATCGCCTGTTTTGTTATCTCTGGGCCTATACCGTCCCCTTCGACCCAAGCTATCCTATACTTCATGCATGTAGGCCCTTTTCGCCAGAAGCTTGTTCAGTCCCTCTAGCATGGATTCAACTCCAGTGAGCACTATGTCAGGCCCGGCCACTCTAGCGGTCACGTTGTTGCCTACATCATCTTCTAGGCGCACCGTGACCTCTGCCAGAGCGTCGGAGCCACCAGTTATTGCTTCCAACCTGTACTCTATTAGCTTGAACTTCAAAGTGTCCTTGAGCACATCTTGAATGGCCTTCATCGTAGCGTCGACGGGGCCCACACCCATTTGAGCCGACCTGTAGGATTTGTCGTCAAGCTTCACTTCGATGGACGCGGTGGGGACCACTTTGTCGCCGGTCACTACGACGAACTCGTTCAGTTGAATCGCCCTTTCTTCGGCCCTAAGCTGTCCCATTACGGTGTGGGCTATGGCCAAAAGGTCCGCATCCGTAACCGTCTTCCCCAAGTCTCCAATTTCCTTCACCCTAGTGACGATTTGAGCGAGCTGATCGTCGCTTGGTTTCAACCCCATTTCCTCCAACTGGATCCTTATTCCGTGGATGCCAGCATGTTTTCCGGCTTTGAACCATCTCTTCCTTCCAACCATTTCGGGCATTATCGGCTCGTAAGTTGTAGGGTCGTGTGCTATTCCGTGAGTGTGGATGCCGCTCTCGTGTCCAAAGGCGTTGTCCCCTACGATCGCCTTGTTTGGCTGCACGTAAATGCCCGTCAGCCTCGACACCAATCTGCTCGTTTCGTAAATCAGTTGGGTATTGATGTTAGTGGTCCGGTTGTACAGTAGCTTCAGTGCAAGAACGGTTTCTTCTAGGCTGGCGTTCCCCGCCCTCTCGCCTAGACCGTTAATTGTGGCATGAAATTGAGAGGCCCCTGCCTCCACTCCGGCAAGAGTGTTGGCGACGGCCAGACCGAAGTCGTTATGACAGTGCACGCTCACGACCGAGTCACCAGCTATCCTCTTCACTTGACTCACCAAGCGTTTCATTCCGTCGGGAAGCGCTGTGCCAACGGTGTCAGGTATGTCCAGGTACTTGGCCCCGGCGTGGGCCACCCCTTCGAAGACTTGAGACAGGAAGTCCGGATCCGTCCTGGTCGCGTCTTCGGCCGAGAATTCGACGGATACGCCGTGCCCTTTGAGGTAATCCACAGCGCTGACAGCCCTATCATAGACCTGTTCCTTAGTAAGTTTGAGCTTGTGCATCATGTGAATGTCGGAGGTGGCGATGAACACGTGCACCCTCTTGGCGTCTGTTTCAAGCGCTCTGTCCATGTCCTGTTTCATCGCGCGGGCAAGGACGCAAATTTCAGCTCGGAGGCCTTCCGCCGAAATCTTCTTAGCCGCCTGGAATTCGCCTTCGCTGGCTATGGGGAAGCCTGCTTCGATTACGTCTACGCCAAGCCTGTCAAGCTGCTTGGCGATCTGAAGCTTCTCATCAGGAGTGAGGCTGACCCCCGGGGTCTGTTCCCCGTCCCTGAGAGTGGTATCTAAGACTAGGACGTCTTTCATCTTTCCACAGCAGCTAACTTCCTGACCAGCTTGCCCACCCTTTCTATTTCCTTTCCTCTAACAGCGTTCATTAATGCATCAAGCTTCCGCGTGCTGCCTTGCATGTCTCCCGTCCACTCGTTAGCGAAGTCGCCCTTCACGATGTCACGAAGGGCCTTTTTCATTTTATCCTTGACGTGGGCGTCCACGATCTCATAGCCCCTAGTGAGGCCCCCATAGCGGGCCGTTGAGCTCACCGAGTTAAGCATGCCCTCGAACCCTCCCTTGTAGATTAGGTCCATGATGAGCTTGAGCTCGTTGCAGACTTCGAAGTACGCCAGCTCGGGCTGGTATCCGGCCTCCGTCAACGTTTCAAAGCCTTTCTCAATCAGGCTCATCACCCCTCCGACCAGCACCGCCTGCTCGCCGAGGAGGTCGGTTTCCGTCTCCTCTGTGAAGGTCGTAATCAACGCTCCGGCTCTAGTGGCCCCTATAGCTTTGGCATAGGCCAAAGCGAGGTCCTTTGCCTTCCCCGTGTAGTCCTGTTCAACGGCCACAAGGGCTGGCACCCCGAAACCCTCTACATAAGTTTCCCTTACTTTGGCGCCTGGCCCTTTGGGCGCGACCATGAACACGTCTACGTCCTTCGGCGGCTTGACTAAGCCATATCTTATGGAGTAGCCGTGTGCGAAGGCCAAGGCCTTGCCCCTGCTCAAGCCTTCGGCGATGCTGGATGTATACAACTCTTGGTGTGTCGTATCGGGGGCTAGGACCATGATGACGTTGGCCGCTGAGCTGGCTTCCTTGACAGAAGCCGGCTCAAAACCGTCCTTCTTCGCCATGTCCCAAGACTTGCCCGCTCTGAGCCCGACGACGACGTCCGCACCCGAGTCGCGGAGGTTGAGCGCGTGTGCCCTTCCTTGGCTGCCGTAACCTATTACGGCCACCTTCCTTCCCGACAGCGGTTTCGTCTCTATTTCGGAATCGTAATATATCTGAGTCATCTTCATGCCTGCCCCTGGGGCCTGCTCTTCTCAAGGACCGTCACTCCGGTCCTAGCGACGTCCTCTATCCCAAATTCGGATGCCATCTCTATGAAGTTCTCAAGGTCAGGCGGGTTCCCCGTTACCTGAACACACACGGAGTCCTTTGTGATCTCCACAACTTTGAAGCCCCAAGCTCCAATCATGGCCAAGACGGAGTTCCTGTTGGAGAGGCCGTCCGTCTTTACTCTGACCAAAGCGAGCTCGCTCATTATAGCCTGGTCGGGGTTCAACCTGACGATGTCTATTACGTCTATCGTACGTTTGAGCAGCCTCGTAAATGAGTCCGCTGTCTCCTCATCGGCCAACATAGTTATGACCATCTTCGCTGTGGATTTGTCCCCAGTGGGGCCGACGGAGACGCTCTCGATGTTGTAGCTCCTCCTTCTGAAGAGCGAGGAGACCCTGAACAACACCCCCGGTTTGTTGTTCACCAATAGCGAGAAAATCTTCAGTTCGCCCTTACCGCTCATGGTTTCACCACCATGTCCTTCAAACTCCCCCCTAGCGGGACCATCGGAAAGACGTCCTCTTCGGGCGAAACAGGGATGTCGATAACCGTAGTGACTTCGCTTCGGAGAGCCGTCCTGAAGGCTTTTTCCAGTTCGTCCATGGACTGAACCCTGATGCCTTCCACACCGAAGGCCTTGGCGATCTGGAGCATATCAGGGACGGACTCAAGCTGAACTGCGGAATATCTTCTGTCGTAAAACATGCGTTGCCATTGGGCCACCATGCCCAGCATCGAGTTGTTGAAGATGCAGACGATCACGGGAAGGCCCTCGGTTCGGCTCGTAGCCAAAGCGTTACAGGTCATTACAAAGCCGCCGTCGCCCACTATGCTGAGGATCGGCACTCGCGGGTTGAATGCCTTGGCGCCCACGGCCGCTGGTAACCCGAAGCCCATGGTGCCCAATCCTCCGCTAGTTATGAAGGTCCTTGGTGCGAAAACTTTGAAGTGAAGCTGTGCCCACATCTGGTTCTGGCCCACGTCGGTCGTCACTACCGCCTGGGGAGGGAGGAGCTCCCTCATCTTTCTAAGGATCGCAGGAGGCAGAAAATCGTTCGTGTCCTTTCGGAGGAGGGCTTCCGATTCCTCCTTGATTCGTTTGACTCGAAGAGCCCACGACGACTCCGTGAGATTACGGGTCTTCTTCAGCACAGTCTCATAAAGGAGACGTGCAGTCGTATTCAAATCCCCGATCACGTACTGGTCGGCCTTTATGTTTTTGTCAACCTCGGAGGGGTCGATCTCAAGGTGTATGATGATTTTATCTGTTGCGAACTCAGATGCGTTCATAGTAGACCTATCGGAGAACCGGACGCCGACGCTTAAGATCAGGTCCGCCTCCGTCAGCGTCATGTTAGCTTGGTAATTTCCGTGCATCCCTATCGTGCCAAGCGAGAGAGGATGGTCGTCGGATATGGAACCCTTCCCCATCAATGTCGTCGCAACCGGGATGGAGAGGTGCTCAGCGATCGCTAATACGATAGGAGAGCAGCCGCTTCTCACCGCTCCACCTCCTACTAAGATGATGGGCTTGGCGGCCTTTAGGAGCGTCGTTGCAACTCGTTCTATGGCAAGAAGGTCAGGCGCTATGTATGGCGTGTACCCCCTGATCGTTATGGCATCAGGAAACTCTGCTTCGCCCTTGGCCATCTGCACGTCCTTCGGAATGTCGACTACGACCGGACCGGTCCTGCCGGAAGAAGCCATGTAGAAGGCCGCCTTGACCGCGCGTGGAACGTCCGAGAGGGTCCTCGGCTGCATGACGTACTTCGTAATCGGGTTGAATATCCCCACAGTGTCGACTTCTTGGAACGCATCGCTCCCAAGCTGTGTGGTTGGTACCTGGCCGGTGATAGCTACGACGGGTGACGAATCCAAATAAGCTGTGGCTATGCCTGTTACCAAATTGGTCGAACCAGGCCCGGACGTGGCCATGGCGACCCCCACCCGGCCAGAAACACGTGCAAAACCATCCGCCATGTGGGCGGCGCACTGCTCATGCCTAGCCAGAACGTGTCTGATTCCGCTCCCCACGAGAGCGTCGTAGATGGGAAGAGTGGCGCCTCCGGGAATTCCGAAGACCAAGTCCACCTTCTCCCTCTTAAGAGACTCCACGAGCGCAGAAGCACCGGAATATTCAACCATCTATAATCAACACCCCCAAGCTGGACCGAGAGGAGCTTCCTCTCTAAACGATCAATACCAAGGACTCTCGCAGAATCGTCAAGTTACGATTATCCAATGCCAGGGGTCCTCTTTGTAAGTCTCGTACCGAGACGTATGCCTTTATAAGTCTTACGGATGACGGATACGAAGAAGCACCTTGCTACGACGAGAGGCCTGCTGGGCGGCGGATTTCGTGAGATCATGCCGTTTTGCGCAGCATTCGTGCAATCGGGATAGAAATGCTTAGATAACGTCGTTGGTTGGCGACTGCCAATGCTGAGCGACCGGATAAAGGGAGGAGTGGAAAGAGCTCCACACCGTTCACTCCTAAGAGCGGTCGGCGTCAAGGACGTCGACTTCGCCAAACCTTTCGTGGGAATTATCAACAGTTACTCTGAGATAGTGCCGGGTCACATTCACCTCCGCAGCCTCGTGCGCCACATAAAGAAGGGGGTAATTGATGGGGGAGGAGTGCCGTTCGAGGTTAACACGATAGCCGTGGATGACGGCCTGGCGATGGGTCATGAAGGAATGCGCTATTCCCTTCCCTCTAGGGAAGTGATAGCGGACTCCGTTGAGATAGTGGCAGAAGCACATGCCTTCGATGGTTTGGTGCTCTTGTCAAACTGTGATAAGATAACCCCTGGCATGCTGATGGGAGCGGCAAGGCTTGATAGGCCTACGATACTGTTCACTGGCGGCCCGATGAGAGCAGGAAGGTTACACGAGTCGAAGGTAGGGCTCATAGACGTCTTCGAAGCGGTAGGTAAGTACAAGAAGGGTGAAATCAGCTTCAAGGAATTGCTCGAGCTTGAAACGGCCGCGTGCCCAGGACCGGGTTCCTGCAGTGGGCTTTTCACGGCCAACACGATGGCGATACTCTCGGAATCAATGGGGTTATCTCTTCCTTATTCCGCGACGGCGTCTGCCTTGAGCGCGAGACGTAGAAGACTGGCATATGAAACCGGCCAAAGGGCCGTGGGTTTGATTCGAGAAACGGCTAACTTCAAGACGATGCTCAGCAGGGACTCGTTCGAGAATGCCATCATGGTGGACATGGCGTTAGGCGGTTCCACCAATTCTGTCATGCATCTTCTGGCAATAGCAAGAGAGGCGGGAGTGGACCTGAAGCTAGACGACTTCGACAGGTTGGGGCGTAAAGTTCCACATATCGCTCCGATTTATCCTGGAGGGAGGTTCATGGTTGAAGATCTTCACAGGGCGGGCGGAGTTCCGGCCTTGATGAAGCAGCTTGCAGATAGGATTCATCTTGATGCGTACACGGTCTCGGGTTGGCGGATTGCGGATATTGTGAGTCAAGCCAGAGTAAGGGACCCGTCCGTAATAAGGGATGTCAACTCGCCACTTAGGCCCGAAGGTGGTCTAGTCGTATTAAGGGGTACCTTGGCCCCCGGCGGAGCATTGATGAAGACGGCTGCATTGCAGAATAGGGATTACGCTTTCGAAGGCAGGGCCAAGGTCTACGATGGGGAGGAAGCGGCTTATGCGGCGATTACTGATGGATCCGTCGAGAAAGGCACTGTTGTCGTGATTCGATATGAAGGACCTGCCGGGGGTCCCGGCATGCGTGAAATGCTGGGCCCCACCAGCGCTATAGTGGGCATGAACCTAGATAGATATGTGGCTCTGGTGTCTGACGGTAGGTTCTCAGGGGGCACGAGGGGTCCTGCCATTGGCCACGTTTCGCCTGAAGCCGCGACCGGAGGTCCGATAGCCCTAGTCAAGGACGGCGACCCCATCAGGATAGCGGTGCCCGAAAGAAGGCTGGACCTACTGATAGAACAGGAGGAGCTGGAGGAGAGGAAGCGCAATTGGACCCCTCGTAGGCCCAATACGAGCTCACCTCTCCTTTTGAGGTACGCGAGCTTGGTGGAATCCGCTAGTGAAGGATGCGTGCTGCGTAGAGACGGAGACGGAAAGCACATATGCTAGAGGGTGGACGTCTCAGGATATCGACATGAAAGATCCTAAGGTCGACGTAGAAGTACTGGATACGACTCTTAGAGATGGGGCCCAGACTAGCGGAGTGTCCTTTACGCTCCAAGAGAAGCTGAGCATTACAAAGAAGCTGGACGAGCTCGGCGTCTCGTATGTAGAAGGCGGTTGGCCCGGTTCAAACCCGAAGGATGTGAGTTACTTCAAAGAAGCTAAGAGGCTGCCCTTAGAGAACACCGAAGTGGTCGCATTTGGTTCCACGAAGAGAAGCGGCGTATCGTGCAAGAATGACTCGAACCTGAGGTCGCTTCTCGAGTCCGAAGTAAGAACGGCCGTGATCTTCGGGAAGAGCTGGACGCTCCACGTCAAGGAAGTCCTGAAGATATCGCCAGAAGAGAATCTGGACTGTGTGCGCGAAACCATAGAGCATCTGAGGGACCATGGGATTGAGACGATCTTCGATGCCGAGCACTTCTTCGATGGATACAAGAGCGACAAGGAGTATGCCCTTTCAGTGCTGAAGGCGGCGGAAAAGGGGGGAGCGAAGGTCCTTGTTCTGGCTGACACCAATGGAGGTACGCTCTGCCATGAACTGGTTGACATAGTGAGGGACGTGAAGAAATCCGTCACCAAGCCGTTGGGAATACACGCGCATAACGACTCGGGGTTGGCCGTGGCCAACACCCTTATGGCTGTCATGGAAGGCGTTAAACACGTCCAAGTAACGGCCAACGGCCTAGGGGAGAGGTGTGGAAACGCGGATTTAATGCAGGTCGTGCCAGCCCTAGAACTTAAGCTCCGGCTGAAGGCTCTGAAAGGTCCAGATGAGAGCCGTCTGAAGCTTCTCGTGGGGTTCTCCAAGTACATCTACGACATCCTGAACATGCCTCCCGACCCGTATCAGCCGTATGTTGGTTCGAAGGCCTTCGCTCATAAGGGAGGAGTCCACGTCGATGCCGTTCTCAAGACCAGAAGCTCGTACGAACATATCGACCCGGCTTTGGTGGGGAACAGACGCGAACTTCTTGTATCAGAACTAGCTGGAAGGGCCGCAGTAATGAACGAAGCGCTGAAATTGGGAATGGAACTGGAGAAGCAGAGCGAGACGGTATCAAAGACCCTGGAAGAAGTAAAGGCTTTAGAGTCAAGAGGGAACCTTCTTGAAAGTGCTGACGCCACGATACACATGATTCTGTACAGGAACCTAGGCATAAAGACGAGTTTTTTCGAAGTGCCCCACTGGATGGTCATGTCGCGAAAGCACGAATCTCTTCAGACGGAGGGCCAAGTCGTCGTGAGGAGTGGGGGAGATGTGCTCTATGCCAGGGCTGAGGGAGTCGGGCCCGTCCATGCGGTCGATCTTTCGTTAAGGAAGGCGTTGCTGACTAGGTTCCCCACGTTGGGGGACGTAGTGTTGTCGAACTATAAGGTCACTGTCGTAGAAGGTGTGAAGGGGACCGCCTCTTTCGTGAGGGTGTTGATAGAGTTCAGTGACGGCAATAAGAGGTGGGCCACCACATACACTTCGGATAACATCTTGGAGGCGAGCGCCCAGGCACTCATAGAGGGCTATAACTACAAGCTACTGTCGGACAGCCTGAATCATGGCGAAAAGGGCCGTCCTGGTGTAGGAATTCTAACCCCCGAACATGATCAATCCTCCAAACACGAAGAAATGGGTCGAACTGAGAGGGTATAAGTGAAGCGATGAGCAATCGAACGATCGTGGACAAGATCTGGGAAGCACACACATTGGCCAAGGACGGCGGCGGAAGAGACCTCCTATACGTCGACAGACATCTGGTGCACGAAGTCACATCGCCCATGGCATTCGAAGAGCTGAGGGCAAGAGGATTGAGGGTGAGGAGGCCAGACTTGACCGTTGCGGTGATGGATCACAATGTGCCCACAGGAGACAGGTCGCTGCCAATCGCGGACGAACTCTGCGCAAACCAGTTGGCTGCGCTGAAGGGTAACGCCACGGAATTCGGCTTATCCCTTTTCGACTACACCAGTCCGTATCAGGGGATATCTCACGTAATATTCACGGAGCTGGGGCTGACGCTTCCAGGGATGACGTTGACTTGTGGAGACAGCCATACGGCCACGCATGGCGCGTTTGGCGCGTTGGCATTCGGGATAGGAACAAGTGAAGTGGCCCACGTGCTGGCCACCCAAACCCTGTGGATCAAGAAGCCGAAGAGCATGGAAATGGTGGTGAACGGGAAGATGCCGTATGGCGTGACTGCCAAGGATGTGGCACTGGCGCTTCTGGGGCGGTTTGGCGTCAATGTGGGATTTGAACATATAATGGAGTACAGAGGAGCAACGATAAACCGGATGTCCATGGACGAAAGGATGACTTTATGTAACATGTCTGTTGAAGGGGGCGCGCGGACCGCGATCGTTTCTCCGGACGAAACTACCTTGGAGTATCTCAAGAAGCGGCCATGTCTCCCCAAAGCTGAGGCCTGGGAGGAGATGGCGAGCTCTTGGAGGAAGATCGCGTCAGATCCCGGAGCGGAATTCGACCGCTCCCTGCAGATGGATGTTGCCAATATAGAACCACAAGTGACTTGGGGAACGAACCCTTCGATGGTCTCAGGAGTGACCGGAACTGTTCCCGATCCGAGAGAACTGAAAGATGACACGCAACGGCATGCCGTCGAGAGGGCTATCAGGTACATGGGATTGCGGCCTGGAATGAAGATCGAAGACATTACGATCGACAGGGTCTTCATTGGCTCTTGTACCAACGGCAGATTATCGGACCTTATGGAAGCGGCTAAGGTCGTAGCCGGAAAGAAAGTGAACCGGAAAGTCAGGGCTATGGTCGTTCCTGGGTCCCAAGTGATCAAGAGGGAGGCCGAAAAGCTCGGGCTGCATCAGGTGTTCCTTGATGCCGGTTTCGAGTGGAGAAATTCGGGATGTAGCCTATGCCTAGGGATGAACGAGGATAAGCTCCTTCCCGGCGAACGATCGGCGTCCACTTCCAATAGGAACTTCGAAGACCGGCAGGGCCCGGGCGGGAGAACTCATCTCGTCAGCCCTCTTATGGCTGGTGCTGCGGCGATAGAAGGCCATTTTGTAGATGTCCGTGAGTGGGACCAAGTCGACATCTTTCTCGGAGGTCAGGTTTAGATGGAACGCACATATGTTGACGGAAAGGTCGTTCCGCTTATGGCATCAGACGTCGATACAGACCAAATAATCCCAGCCGAATTCCTTAAGCTAATCACTAAGAAGGGGCTGGGAAGGTACCTGTTCTACAGATGGAGGTACGATGAGAAGGGAAGGCCAAGAAGCGAATGTTTTGCGAATGATGAACGATTTAGGGGAGCCACAATACTGGTGACGGGCAGCAACTTTGGAATAGGGTCCTCGAGAGAGAACGCCGTTTGGGCTCTGCTGGACTATGGCATCGAAGCCGTCATAGCTCCTTCATTCGGAGATATATTCTACTCGAATGCCACCAAGAACTACTTGGTCTGCATTAGGCTTCCGGAGAGGTCGGTGCAGACGCTGCAGGAGCGCGCCGCCGATGGCGACCTTCGGATCAAGATCGACCTTGCAAATCAGAAGATAGTCTTGCCGGATGGAGCCACGATGGAGTTCGCGATGGAACCTCATGTGAGAGAGAAGGTCATTAGACGTGTCGACGATTTGGACCTGACCATGGCTTTCGAAGATAGAATAAGTGGATTTGAGCGAACCATGTCTCCATCGACCGTGATAGACCTTAGCGGGCTTGATCCCCGGACTCGCCAAGACAAGAGATAGGCCGGCCTACAGTATCATTTTGGCCGCGCGGAACATATCTGAAAGGTCTCCGTTGATGCTCATGAGCTGCGGAAGCTTCCCCGTCCTTCCAACAATCAAGCCCCTTATGATCAAGGCGCCCCTGACCTGATCGATCTTCTCAGCTGCCTCCAAGCCGGCCTGAACCGATGCCTCGATGTCTTTGCCTGTCACCGCGTTGCATACGCTTGTCGCCGCGGCATCGGCCACGGCGGCTGAATCGGAGAAGACGACCGCGGCGTCGGCTTCGCCAAAGCTCAGGGCATGGCTGACCGTAGCTGAGCTAGTGGAGATTCCGATGGGGTAGTCAGCCTCCGAAAGGGTGAAACCTATCTTCCCGGATAGGGGCGAGCGGCCAGCGTAAAGGCCGACTTTCAGGGGTATCGACGCAGACGCTGCTATTTCTCCCCCGTTTTCGACCAGCCGGACCCTTGGTCCACAGATGTTCATTTCCTCAAGCATAAGGTCCGCCAGAGCGCCCGGGACGGCGGCCATTGGTCCTACGTCCACTAAACTTGCGGCATCTGCCGCCAGCCTTGCCACAAGGGGAGCGTCATCACTCAGCTTTATGGGATACAAAGAGGGCACGAAGCGTGGATCGTGTCTGATATACTCTTCAAGCTGCCGGCGGTGTCTCGAGAGGGAACGCAGTGCGAGCTTGAGCCCAACCTCCTTTTCGCTCACGACCAGCACGTTGGATTGCTTTATCCTCCAACGAGCTCTGAACAACTGCTCTCTAAGGAGGGAAGCTTGGGTTTCGAGCAAAGTCAATCAATTCAACCTCGCTTATGTCGTCAACCGTATGGCCCTGACCGGACAGGCCCCGACGCAGGTTCCGCATCGGATGCACTTTGTGTCGTCGAATTCGATTTCCCAAGAGGGAAGCTGCATAATGGCGCCGGTTGGACAGGGGGAAACGCAAGCCCCACAAGATATGCACTTCCTGAGGTCAATTTCAAGTGCTTCGCCTAGCTGAACGATGGTCAGACCCTCGGCTTCGAGGAAGGATATCAGTTTTGCGAGATCTCTTCCATCGGCATTCGCATCGACCACCATCTCGCCGTAGCTGGCCCCAATCTTCGCTTCCAAGATGTTGATCGCGACGCCAGTCTTGAGTATCGCCTGTGAAAGGACGGGTTTGGTGACGTTGAATCGGGTGTAGGCAAGCTTTAGCTTCATCTGGCCCCCCTCCTTCCATATAGCTTCGTAAGATCTTCTATTGTGATTAGGCCTACGACCTTGTTCTCACGATCTACGACGGGCGCTCCGGAGATATGGTTGGTCAGCAACCTGTTGGCCGCTTCGTCGACCGAGTCTTCCTTGCTGAAGGACACTACGGAGGTGGTCATTATGGACCGCAGGTGTTGCTTCCCTGTGGCGACTGCCTTCGCAATATCCCAAGAAGTGACTATCCCGATGAGCCTTCCACCTTCGTCGACGATGGGCAAGTGGTCGATGCCTGATTGGACGATCAAAGTGGCCGCACGAGATATGTCGCAGCGAGGGCCGGCGGTCGCAAAATTGGCAATCATGATGTCTCCAACCGTATGCGAGTTCTTGGTCCGGAGAAGCTTGAGTGGTCTCTCAATGGGGAGAAGCTCTGCGGGCCTCGATAACAGGAATCTGCCCTTCTTGATCCTCCCCTTTAGCTCTTCAGCTATCTCCTTGGCGTGCTTGTGACTCGACATCGGAGAAGCAGGCACATCTCTGCCGTTCAAATTGACCCTCCCAGACTTCAGCTCCGCATAGGTGACCGTTCGGAGAGAAGGTCTAGCCGAGGAGGCTATTCCGTAGTCCTTGATTTCGGTCTTGATCTCTTCGTCAGGTGTCGCCGCCGTCTTGGCGACCCTTAAGTTGATGATGGGGAGCGGGACCCCCAGACCGACGTACAGAGACGGGCCGTAATCCTGTATCGAAGCTCCTTTGAGGTAGAGAGGGTCCATTTCCTTAAGGTCGCCACGGACCATTAGCGTGCCAAGCTGCTTCTGTGGATGGTGCTGTGTCCCCTCTCCCACAATGTATCCGGCCGCCCCCGCAAGGAAGATCCTTGTGCCTATTCCCAAGGTTTCAAACCCTCTGTCTTTGTAGAGCGGGCTCAGTTGTCCTGAACCGGAATACGTGATGTTGCCGAGCTTGGGAAGGAGGGTCCCCATATAGGTATGCAGCAGGCGGTCGGAGCTGTTTGTCGCACCGTTGTACCTCTCATAGGCGTTGCGAGGGTTTAGGAGGACTGCCTGATTTATCTCTTCAAGCGATATCGTGGTTTCCAAGTATCGTCTTGGATAACAGTCCGTCCCCCGTCCCTCTGCCTTCAACTCCACCTCTCTCCCCGCGACAAGGTCCTCAATGACGTGCCCCCCGCCATACTCTATGCCACGGGTCCTGCTCATTGCCGTCGCCCCAACGAAGATATCGACGGCAGCTAAGCCAGTATAACAGGGAACGTCGTTGAGGAAGCACTCGTTAAGCCTAATGGGAGGCTCGGTGTGCCCGATGTTCAAGAAAGCTCCTGAGCTACACATGGCTCCGAACGTCCCCGTCGTGACCACGTCTACCTCTTTAGCTGCAGCTTCGATGCCGCCCGCACGAACCAGCTCGACGAACTCGTCGGCCGTCATTACTACTGCGTCCCCTGAGACGATCTTCCTATTTACTTCCTCGTACGTCCTGAGCGTTTCCTCCCCCCTTGTCGACATATCCATCGCCCTTCTATGAAAAATATCATATATTACTCTTTCTCTTATGATAGAAAGAATATTAGATGTCGAACCAGGAATTGGTTGCAAAAAGGCTCTCATATGCACTCGCTTCGTCATGAAAACGTTAGACGATGAAGGGCGAAGTAAGCGCTACGAGGTTTCTTGAGAGGATAGCAGGTGCAGAGTCGGAAGGAGAATAGAATGGCTAGAGGTTGAAAGCCTCCTTCAAGGCCCTCACCGAACGAATGGCGTCGACCTCCTTGATGGCGAAGGAGATGTTCAATTCTGATGATCCTTGAGCGATCATCCTTATGTTCACGCCGACGCTGGCGATGGCTCCAAAGACTTTCGAAGCGACTCCAGGCGTGCCCTTCATCCCAGCCCCCACCACAACGATGACGCAGACGTCGTCTTCCGAGTTTACGCTGTCCACGACCCCCTTGCCCAATGTGGCTATTTCGAGGGCGCTGACGGCTTTATGAAGGAGGTCCCTTCGGACGATTACGGAGATGCTCGCTTCAGATGCGCTTTGAGAGATCATGATCATGTTAACCCCGGTCTTGCCAAGCACGTCGAATATCCTCGCCGCCGTACCAGGCTTGTCAACAAGAACCACACCGTTGACCGTTATTAGCCCCACGTCTCTCACCAGGGCAATGGCCTTGACGACCGTGCCATTTACGAGGTTGTCCTTGGATATCAGCGTCCCTGTGTGGTCGAGGTTGTAGATGTTCCGGATTCTCACAGGTTGTCCTGTATCCAAAAGGGGTTCGAAGGCCCTAGGGTGTATCTTGCGGACACCGAAGAAGGCCATCTCCATCGCCTCCACATACGACAGCCCGGGAATCACCTTGGGCTCTCCTGCGACGTTAGGGTCGCAAGTCATTATGCCATCCGCCTCTCCCCATATCCAGACTTCGTCAGCACCTAGGCAAGCGGCTAGGATGGTCGCAGCGTAGTCGGACCCGCCCCTGCCGAGGGTAGTGACTTCCCCTCGTTGCGTCTCCCCCGTATATCCTGCCACCAAAGGGGTCACGCCGCTTTGCAGCAGCGGTCCCAATTTAGAGGAGACCTTGGCCTTCGTGACGTTCATCAGTGGACTGGCTTCGCCAAAGGCTTCGTCCGTGACTATGCCGGCTTCGCCGCCCATAAAGCGCTCGGCCTTCACGCCCGCATCTAGAAGGGCTTGATGGAAGATAATGCCAGAAAGGGCTTCGCCGAAGGAGAGGATCATGTCTCTTGTCCTTGGGGTAGTCTCCCTCAGGACCGAGGTGGCCATGAGGAGTCGTTCGAGCTCTTCGATCTTGCCCTGAATCAGGTCGAGAGCTTCGCTTAGCCTCGCACGTGAATGCAGGGCGTCCCTGGCAACGTCTTCGTGTTTGACGAGGAGCTCCTTGATCTCCTTCCTAAGCTCCTCTTCTTCTCCTGCAGAGGCCAAATCGGCCATCCTCTCGAGTTCGTCGGTCACACCTTGTAGAGCTGATGCAACGAGTATGCAGCTGTGCTCATCAACGAACCGCTTTGTGACTTCCGACGCGCGCAGGACCCCGGAGCTACCTTTCAACACGGAGCCGCCGAACTTCATTACGAGTCTCAAGTTAGGCTCTGTATCCTCCAGCCAGTCTCTCCCTTAACTCTAGTAGGTCTCTCAGTATGGCGCTGGCCGTCTCGGGGCCCCCCGCCCCCCGTCCTACTATTATCTCATCCCCGGCGGACTCCGATACGAACTTCACTGCATTCAACGTTCCGTGGACGCAGAGTGGGTCCTTCTTGTCTACGGAAGTCGGCATTACGGAAACCGCCTCTTCCACAGTGCCCAATAGCTTCACACTGCGACCTTCCTTGGCAGCGCTCGACAGTAGCTCTTCGGTGATCTTTGTTATTCCTTCGATATGGACATCTCTAAGCGTGACCTCTCTTCCCATAAGCCAGTTAGCCATTATGACGGCCTTGCAGGCCGTGTCCCATCCTTCCACATCTAAGGTCGGATCGGCCTCCGCGTAGCCCAGCCTTTGAGCTTTCTCAAGTGCTTCCTCGAAGGAGATGCCTGTCGACTCCATCTCACCCAAGATAAAGTTGGTTGTGCCGTTGAGGATCCCCCTGATCCCCAGGATCCTGTCGGTGGACAGGCAGCGCTTCCCGAATTCGAGTATAGGAGTACCGCCTCCGACCGTTCCGCTGAAGAGGAGGTGGACGCCGTTGTGAGCGGCCAGCTCGAGCAATGCCGGAAAGGCCAGCGCCAAGGGGCCCTTGTTCGTCGTTATCACGTGCTTTCCCTCTTTGAAAGATTCTTCCAAATGGTTGAGCCCCGGCCCTCCGTCCTTCACATTAGTTGGCGTTGCTTCGATGACAGCTTCGGCCTCCACCTCACGTATGACATCAAGTGGGCGCAGTCCACGCGCGCCGGCGCCAGGATACCCCGCGACGCTACCAGTGGCTCCCTTCACTCTTAGCGCCATTTCTAGGTCCACTCCAGACGGAACCACTACGCCGCCACCAGTGTCCACGATAGCCACGACCTTGGGGTTGATTCCGAACCTTGACATCAGCTCCGACCTCCGTCCGAGTAACATCCTAGCGAACGACGCACCGACTACGCCGAAACCCAGCTGAATGATCCTCAATTATATGGCGTCTCACTCAGGTTGAGACCTTTAATTACCTTGTGATTTCGATGTCGAAAGCGCTGATCCTCTTAAGGGCCGCAAGCACTTGTTCTTTGTCTTGGTATATCGGCGCATCAAGGAGTGAAGGCTGAAAGTCTGTTTGGTCCTTCAGCCCGTGTCCAGTGGCTATGCAGACCACCAAGGCGCCAGCTTCCAGCTGGGGGGCCAAATGGTTCAAGGCGGCTATCGGAGCAGCGCTAGCGGCTTCCACCAGCAATCCCTCTTTCGAGGCTAGCATTTTCTTTGCGACCAATATCTCTTCGTCGGTCACCGCCATGGCCATGCCTCTCGACTCCCTTATGGCCGCGAGGGCCTTCATCCACGACACGGGATTGCCGATCCGTATGGCCGTGGCGATGGTAGACGGCTTCTCCCATCGTGAGATCACGTTAGAGCCTTTTGCGTAGGCCTCTGCTATAGGAGAAGCTCCGGCGGCTTGCACGCCGATCATCTTAGGTGTCCTGTCGGCGATACCCCACGCCTTCAGCTCCTTGAACCCTTTCCAGATGGCGCTGATGTTTCCTGCGTTCCCGACGGGAAGAACGATATAGTCAGGGACGAGGTTCCCTAACTGCTCGAATATTTCGAAGGCGACGGTCTTCTGCCCTTCGATCCTGTACGGATTGAGCGAATTCATCAAGTAGAAGGAACGATCTGAAGCGGCGAACTCCATCGTCATGCTTAGGGCGAAATCGAAATCCCCTTTTACTATGAGCACTTCGCTACCGTGAGCCACAGCCTGGGCCAACTTGCCGGAGGCCACCTTTCCGTGAGGAACTACGACCGCCGACCTGAGTCCGGCTCGCGCCGAATAGGCGGCCAACGAGGCCGAAGTGTTCCCGGTAGAAGCGCAGATGAGCACCTTGGCCCCCGACTGCCTTGCCCTCGTGACGGCCACGGTCATCCCCCTGTCCTTGAAGGAACCGGTCGGGTTCTGGCCTTCGTACTTGATGAAGAGCTCGTTCATGCCGAGGCCCTTCCCGATGTGGACCGATCTTACGAGCCCAGTGCCGCCTTCGCCTAGTGTAACGGGTTCCACCCCTTCGTCGAAGGGAAGGGCACGTCTGTACCTCCACAAAGTCAGCCGACCCTCATTTCGAGGGAACAAGGCATCGACATCAAGATGGCTCGTCTTGATCAGCTGCAGAAGGCCACCGCAACTTGGACACAGGAAGGAAGTGACGTCCTCCTCAAAGGCTCTCCCGCACACAAAGCATTCTAGCGACCAGCCTTCGTTAACCTTCAATTCGACGAGCACCACCCCCGACGCCTGTTATAAACCCTGATGCCTCCGTCCCCGAAGCTCGAAAGGCCGATAACATCGCAGCCAAGACTTCCTTCGGGTCTCTCTTCGCGCCGTCCACTAGAGCCAATATGGTGGGGCCGGCTCCGCTTATGCAGGCTCCGCTCGCCCCGGCCTCCACGGCGGCTTCTCTGACTTTGTGGTAGCCTGGGATGAGCCTGCCCCTGACAGGCTCTACGACGTCGTCGTCCATGCCTTCACCGACAAGGCCTATGTCTCCCTTAGCGAATCCGGCTACCACGAAGCTTGCCTTGGCGACGTTGCTCACCAACTTCTTTAGGCTCACAGACTTCAGCAAGATCCTCCTGGCGTATTCGGTCTTCCTCTCCGGCAGGCTCACCCGAGGAGTTGCCAAGCAGAGCCTCAAGGAGCTGGGCGCCGAAAACGTTATCGTGCCCGGCTTCACGCTTTCCCGCACTATTACGAACCCGCCCAAGATGCTGGCGGCGACGTTATCGTAATGGGCGGTGCCCGCGACAGCCTCTTCGCCCTTGCCGGCGTAGTATATCAGGTCGGAAGGCGCCATGCCAAGGGCAAACAGCTCGTTCATCGCTACCGCCGACGCGGCGGAGGATGCGCCGCTGCTTCCCAGTCCGACCCCCAGGGGGACGCCCTTCTTGAGAGATAGCTTGATTCTTGCGCATAGCTTGAAGTCCTTAGCGATGGCACGAGCTACGACGGCCGCCACGTTGGAACGTTCGCCCAGCGGTACAGGCAGGCCACCCGCAAGCTCGACCTCCACGTCAAGGCCCTTCGTTCGCTCGGCGGTGATGCTCAACCTATCTCTGGGAGCCTCCAGAGCCAACGCGAAGACATCGAACCCAGGGCCCAAGTTAGCCGATGACGCGGGCGCTTCGACTACCAGCTTTTTCAAAGGTGAATCGGGCTACTTATGCTAAGTTATATCGTTTCCTAGTTGACATCTTCCCAAGGCTGAAGCCTGTGGGCTTTCGCTCGGCATTGGTCAAGGCCGGGGGATCAGCATAGTTCGATCGTTAGTCCACTTATGTCAGTATGTGCAGGCTCTTCCGCTGATTAGGACCTGCTTCCGTACTTTGACAGTTCCGGTGATCATGACGTGAACAAGCCTCGCCGGAGACAGATACGTTCTTGGTCTCCTCGGGTCCTGCATGGGCGTGCGAACGCAACCAAGCCGTTCCCCTCTCTTCTTGTACGGTCTCGTCTACGTGATCGGCATTCCTTGTTGGCGGGAATCCGCAATGCTTTTCAACACATTGACAGCACCAGAAGGGTTAGCTGGACGGTTGGGAGCGTCGTCCAGCATGGCCTAGGAAGCCCTGGAGAGGTAGGACGGCAGGCTCCAGAGAGTCGCTACAGGTTCGCTGATCCCAGGAATGGGGATGATGTTAGTCTGGAGCGCCGGGGGAACCTGTAGGCCGTGGGTTCAAGTCCCACCGCTCCCACCAAGTCCAATGCGTTCCACGATCCGAGATACCCATCTGACCGTCCATCGTCATTAGGCCATGATCTCATTCAGGGTGCGCGAAGGCTTCCCGTGCACGAATGGCTTCGCTCTCTTACCTACATAGTCGGAGACTTTTTGCCCCGTCCCGAATAACATGTATTTCGTCGTCACCAGCCCCTCCAATCCGACTGGACCCCGGGCGTGTACTTTGTTCGTGCTTATGCCCACCTCGGCGCCCAAACCGTACCTATAGCCATCGCTGAACCTAGTTGATGCGTTGTGCACAACCGTCGCCGAGTCAACCATACGCATGAACCTCTGAGCCGTCGCTGCGTCTTCCGTTATCACCGAATCGGTATGCTTGGAGCCGTAGGCGTTAATGTGTTCTATCGCTTCGTCTACGCCATCTACAACTTTCACCGGCAGAGTCAGATCGAGGTATTCGGTCGACCAGTCCCCTTCGACGGCTTCTTCGGCAGGCAGGCCGCTTGACCTCAGTATCCTAACGGCCTTGTTGCAACCCTTTATTCTGACCCCCCCGAGTAGAAGGCGCCCAACTATCTTGGGCAGCAACTCGCTGGCGATCCTTTTATGGATGAGCAACACTTTCATGGAATTGCAGGCTGCGGGGTATTGTACCTTAGCGTCGTAACAGATTTCCACCGCCTTCTTGGGATCGGCCTTGCTATCTACATAGATATGACAGATTCCAGCAGAATGGCCCAGCACGGGAATCCTCGTGTTACTCTGCACGAACTTGACGAATTCGTTACTTCCTCTAGGTATGATGAGGTCCACTAGCTTCTCCATGCGCAAAAGGCCGCCGACGGCCTCCCTTCCTTCCACCAACTGCATACATCCGGCGGGGAGACCAGCCCCGACAAGCGCATTGTAAATGACTTCGAATAGACACCGGTTGGACTCCTTGGCTTCTTCTCCACCCTTCAGAATGACGGAGTTGCCCGACTTGATACATAATGCGCTGATTTGGGCTAACGCGTCAGGCCTGCTTTCGAATATAGCCGCGATGACGCCGAACGGCACGGTCACCTTGTACAGGTCCAGCCCTTCATCCAGCCTGACGGAGTAGAGGGTCCTGCCCACCGGGTCATCAAGTTCGGCCACCTTCTCGATCATCTTGCACATCTCGTGGATTTTCACGCCGTCCAACTTGAGCCTGTTCAGCAAAGGTTTCGACAGTCGCCCTTCTCTGAGAAGCGGAGCGTTCCTTTCAATGTCTTTCTTGTTGGCGCGAAGTATTTCGCATCGATGTTCCGCTATCGCTTCTGCCGCCGACTTTAGCGCCATGTCCTTTACGGCCCGCTGAACGTGCTCCAGTTCAAGGCTTGCCTTCCTAGCCTCTCTTGCCTTTTCTTCTAGAAGTGCAGCGTTCATCGCAGCTCCCTCGGTCTGAAAATCGTTCCGATGCCTTCTCCGTCGATCAGTCGTTCCAACACCCGTTCGTCTGTAGCATTAGCAATCACCAGTGGAAGCCCGGCCTCGGTGACGAGCTTGGCTGCCTTGAGCTTCGCTGCCATCCCACCGAAACCATCGTATTCGTTCGAGGCCAGCTTCTCCACCTCAGGAGTGACTGATTCGACATAGGAAATGAGTTTTGAGCTCCTTTCTTTGGGGTCGCCTGTATACAGCCCGTCTATATCAGACAGAATCACTAACAGGTCGGCGTGCATATGCAAGCTGACGAGCGCCGACAGGGTGTCGTTCTCACCAAACCTTATCTCGTCGACGGCCGTTGTGTCGTTCTCGTTTATGATGGGGGTCACGCCCGAAGCCAGTAGCACGTTCAGCGTGTTCGTAATGTTGTTAAGCCTTTTTTTTACCCTGAAATCGTCCCACGTCAGAAGGATCTGTGCGATTCTGTATCCCTTGGTGGCCATCGTATTCCTGTAGGCCTCCATCAACAGGACTTGACCTACAGCCGCCAACGCCTGAAGGTGAGGTATCCCATCTTCCTTAATCAATCCCTGCATGACGGCTCTACCAGACCTGATGGCGCCGGAAGACACTAAGATGACGTTAATCCCTCTGCGCCTCAGGGCGACTAGCTGTTCGCAGAGCATGTCGACCCTTGACGCCTCAATGCAACCGGATTTGTCGGAGAGAGAGGAGCCCCCTACTTTGACCACGGCTAGCCTTGAGGACTTCAGCCTCTCTCTGCACTTTTTTTCATCATCCACATGAACGGCTCTACTTGCTACCAATCTGCTACCTGCCGAATGCCACCAGAGGTGAAGCTCTGTGCATTTTACCATTTCGGTACGGCTTCAGATCATGTTCGAGGCGTCACTTTGAAGACGATCGACATAGCGAGCTTGCTTTGATGCCCAAATCACATATCAAGTACGGCCAAGATATTGTTGAGGTTCACCACACCATACTATTGGCCTTGGGTAGATTCGAATGTGGGCGAGAGCTCTGACCGGAGGGCCTCCACGGTTCTCCTCGTCAGGTTCCCCTCGTATGTGCAGCCAAAGTCTACGAAGCGAACATGCGGAGAGCAGGCAAGAATCGCACGTCTGCCGTTGGTCTTGAGCGTTCTTACATAGAAAACGATGCCAAGGCCGTTGGGCGATTCATATTTATATCTCCGATAGAACGAACCAAATCACCTCGGAGCGTTTCAAGAAGATTGGACAGATACAGCGACGGCGGCTCGTCCGCACGCGTAAAGGAAGTTGTGGCCGTGATTGGCGCGGGAGTTATTGGCGGCGCAATTGCAAGAGGGCTCCTTGAAGAAGGAGGCCGTGAAGTCATTGTTACTCGGAGACAGATCGCGAAGATCGGCGACCTGAAGGACTTGGGCGCCAAAGTAACTTCAGATAACCGAAGGGCTGTCAAGTCTGCGTGCGTCATATTTCTATGCGTCAAACCAGGCGATGTTCGCGGTGTATTGGAGGGAGTGCGAGATCAAGTAGGGGGGAAGCTTGTCATTACGACGGCAGCCACCGTCCCATTGGCCTACTACAAGAAGCTGGTGCCCGCGGCGAGGTTCATCAGGGCTATGCCCAACGTCGCCACTCTTGTGCGAGAATCTTTCACTGCATATTGCTGTGACGCAGACGTCACATCGGAAGACAAGGCGCTGGCTAAGGAGATGTTCGACGCGCTGGGGATGTCTATGGAAGTCGAGGAAAAATACATGGACGCGATCACAGCGCTCAGCGGAAGCGGCCCGGGGTACCTTTCTATCATAATTGAAGGCCTTATGTACGCGGGGCTGAGGGTGGGCCTTCCCCGCGACCTAGCCCTAGTTAGTTCGGCGCAGACAGTGTTGGGGACCGGGAAGCTTGCTCTAAAGATGGGTGAGAACCCAAGCAAGATCAAAGACATGGTAACAACGCCTGGGGGAACGACGATCGAAGCCATCTATGAGCTTGAAGGAAGCCAGATTAGGCAGGCCCTCATGAGAGCTGTAACGGAAGCTACAAGCAAAAGCCAGACGATAAGGGAAAGGCTGGGCCTAGTCGAAAAGGAATGAAAAGGGGACCTGAACTGTAATCTGTTTGTCCCAAGGGCCGAAGGTATCTGAGAGGGTGCTCGGGCAGAAGTTCGCCACGGCTGTAACTCGAAGCTCAACGGATCGGTAAAATAGCTTTCCGGAGGTAGTGCTTGCATCGTAGAAGCCTGAGGGGTGCCATGGTAAGCAGTAACGGTTACCAAGATTCAATAACTAGGTCGTCAATATCGTTGGAAGGTGTTCCGGCCATCTTGAAAAAAGGGCCGCTTACTCTGCTCGTCGTGATCCTGATGGTAGCGAGCTGGGGAGCGGGCTTCATTGCCAGCAATTCGTCTGGCTCTGTGACTTCACATAAGATAAGGGTGTACTTCGGGGCGGCGGCCGAAGTCCCGGAGCAAGAAATCGTCGCTTTGTTTGAAAACAGAACTGGGATCAAGGTCGAATACACTATTTCCGGCTCTGGGACCCTTTTGTCGACGATCCAAATGGGCAAGGTTGGCGACCTGTACGCCCCAGGTTCACCCGATTTCATGCAGATGGCGTTGAATCAAGGTGTTATGGTTAACGATACTGTGAAGATCCTAGCCTATGTCGTGCCTGAGATAATTGTACAAAAGGGAAACCCGAAGAATATCACGTCTCTAGATGACTTGGCGAGGCCGGGCATCAGGGTGGGCATCGCCAATCCCGAGAGCGTCTGCGTGGGGCTCTATGCCGTTGAAATACTCAACAGGTCAGGGCTATGGGAGAACGTGAGACCCAACATCGTGGTTTATGCCAAGAGCTGTTCTGATGCCGCCTCTCTTGTCGTTACGAGATCTGTCGATGCCATAATTGGGTGGAACGTATTCTATAATTGGACCCCCGACAAGGTGGATATCGTCTATCTGAAGCCCGAACAGATACCGAGGATAGCTTACTTACCGATAGGCATAACGAAGTACAGCGACGACCTCGCCTCGGCGCAGAAGCTCATCGACTTCATGCTCTCTCAAGAATCCCAGGCCATCTTTGCAAAGTATGGTTACTTTGCCACGCTGAACGACGCCAAGAAGCTGGCGCCTTATGCCTCTGCTGACAGCTTGATAGGAGTGCCATAGGTGTGACTGCATGCCTTCTGAAAAGAGAGACGCGGCGCTTAAGTCGGCGACGATAGCCCTAGCATTTTTCGTTTCCTTGTTGTCCGTTCTGGCCTTCGTCGCGGTGCTTTCCTGGACCAGTTGGGCAGATCTCCTGTCGGCGATGGTCTCCAAAAGGGTAATCTACGCCGTCGAGTTGAGCCTCTCCACATCGCTGACGTCCACAGGCCTAGCGATAGCCACGGCGGTCCCAGTCGCCTACGCACTGTCACGACATGAGTTTCCGGGCAAGGGCTTGGTCGAGCTGGTCCTGACCGTGCCCTTGATCCTTCCTCCCATCGCGGTTGGAGCCATCTTGCTAGTGTTTTTTTCTTCTACGGCAGTCGGTCAGGTTCTGGAATCGATCTTTAGAATCGTCTTCGAAATACCCGGATTGGTCGTCGCCCAGTATTGCGTCATCATGCCCATCACTACCAAGGTCGTGAAGGCCTCCTTCGATTCCCTTGATCCTATGTATGAAGGCATGGCGGAGACCCTAGGTTGTTCCCCCTCACAGTCGTTAACAAGAGTGCTTCTGCCGATGTCCTATAACGGAATCGCATCGGCGGCCGTGCTGGGTTGGAGTAGGGCGGTTGGAGAGTTCGGGGCCAGCGTCATGCTGGCAGGGGCGACACCGTTGAAGACCGAAACTCTTCCTATTTCGGTCTTTCTGAAGCTCTCCGTTGCCGACGTACCTGGGGCAGTAGCCCTGATCGTGATAATGGTGGGGATAGCTGTGCTCGTCCTCTTTGGGCTCCAAAGGACCCCAGCGAGCAGATATGTGTTGGCGGGGGGCTAGTTCGTTTGCTTCATATCGAAGGACTTAGCAAGCGTTTCGGCGACAAGCAGGTTCTAGATGGATTGGACCTCGATGTAGAAAGAGGGGAAACTGTGGTCTTGGTGGGCGACAGCGGGGCTGGAAAGACGACGCTTCTCAACATCATTTCGGGTCTGATGGCCCCCGATTCTGGCACTATAGCCATCGATGGCGTATTGGTGGAGAGGGCCGATGGGGGCGGAAGGGTGAGCGTCCCACCGAGATTCAGGTCCATAGGGTATGTCCCTCAGAACTACATACTCTTCCCGTTCCTCTCAGCTTATGACAATGTGGCCTTCGGCCTCAAAGGACGTCTCCAAGATCGAGACGTATCACGGACCGTGGACTCCATCCTTTCGACTCTTGAGTTAGAAGGCGTGGCTCACCTTCGCCCCGGTCAGCTCAGTGGGGGACAGAAACAGCGAGTCGCCTTAGCTAGGGCGTTGGCGATAAAGCCTAAGGTCCTCCTGATGGATGAGCCGCTGAGCTCGCTTGACGTGGGTCTCCGCGGGCGCGTAAGGGAGGAAATAGCTGGCTTTCTCTCTTCGTTCAAGACAACCACCCTCTATGTGACGCACGATTTGGACGATGCGTTCGCTCTAGGCGACAGGGTCGCCGTATTGGTTGCAGGAAGGGTCGTCGGCATCGCCACCATGGACGAGCTTCTTAACCATCCCCCGACATTCGAAGTGGCGAGGTCCCTAGGTTTGAACTGCTACTTGGGGGAGATGATCGACGCCAAAACAGCCCTAATAGAAGGAACTCGCCTCGTCGTTGGAAGGACAGAGCTTGATGGCGGGAGTGATGCGCTGATTTGTTTTCGACCAGACTCTGTGAAAGTGTTGGACGGAGAAAGCGAGGCTGAAGGGAACGTGTTGACAGGCCGTGTAATATCTGCTTACGAAGGCAGGGACGTCGTCCAGCTGAGCGTGAACGCGGGGATGAGGATCGAATGCTGTCTTATGAGGAGACAATACGAACGAGCAGACATCGGGCCAGGGAAGGAGGTCAAGTTGCTGATCGATCCGTCCGACATTCATGCCTGTAGCAGACCGTCGCCATCTCCGGCTTCGCTCCATGTATGACCGGAGCCTTCGACGTCGGATCATCGTTATCCCGCTCGTCGTGGTCGCCCCTGTGACTTCTAGTACTCTGGCCATGTCGTTGTGTGTAGTTTGCTGTCCCCTCCGTGGCCGGGGGGCCCTCGAGTAAATATCAGGGGTGATAGTTAAATATCAGGGGTGATAGTAAAAGAATAGAAGATGTTATTCGACCTAAGGCCGAAGGCAAGCAAAGCGGAGCTCTACGGAAGAGAAGACGAATTGAAAAGGATTACATCATCTTTCAAATCCGACGTCCCTTTGATCCTTCTGCTTGGTGTAAGAAGAGTGGGCAAGACTTCGCTGCTTAGAACCGCTCTAGCCGAAACGGACGAGCCAAGCATCTACCTCGACGCGAGGCGTCTTGATGAAGAGGGATACTCGAGGTCTGTATTGTATGAAATGCTCTCAGAGGAGGTCTCTAGGCTAAGCACAAAATGGAACAAAATAAAGGGCATCCTCGGGCATGTAAAAGGCGTTCACCTAGAAGGAGCGAAGATAGAGTTGGACTGGGCGAAAGACGGTCTTAGCCTCCAATCCCTTCTTCGTTCTCTGGATGATTGGAGCTCCCAGAGTAGAAATGCGCGGAACGTGTTAGTGGCTGTTGATGAAGCTCAGTTGCTGAGGAACATGGCGGGGGGGAAAGGAAGGATAGACTTCAGAAGCTTGATCGCGTATTGTTATGATAATCTTAGGCATATCAAGTTCGTCCTTGTGGGCTCAGAAGTTGGTCTGCTTCTAGGCTTCCTCGGCTTGGAGGACCCAAAGAGTCCATTGTATGGCAGAGGAAGAACGGAGATCATCCTTCGACGCTTCAGCAGAAAGAAGTCTCTGGGTTTCTTGGAGGCAGGATTCCGGGAATGCGGGATCAATTACAAGAAAGAAATGTTGGAAATGGTAGTCGACAAGCTTGACGGAGTGGTCGGATGGCTCACGCTTTACGGAAACAAAGCATCGGAAGCTGGCAGGCCCGACCGAAACCTGCTGGTATCAGTCATCGAATTAGCCAAAGTGATGGCGAAGAAAGAGATAGAGTCGGTCCTCGCTAGGTCGAGGTACTACAGGCTCGCACTTGGGTCACTTGGGAATGGGAGATTCCGCTGGAGCGAAATAAAGAAAGACATCATATCACAGACGGGGAGGTTCGTAACCGATGCGCAGGTCAGCCGAGCCCTCGACGGTCTCTCCAGATTGGGGATAGTCAGCAAGGAAAGGGACCAGTATCAAATCTCCGACCCTGTCGTGAGGGAATTGGCTTGTAGGCTATGAGGTAAGAAACCCATGCTTAAAGGCAAGAACTTGCGAGGGCGATGACAACGCAGGCCCTTACCATCCTCAAGTTCTCCTGTGAAAGAGTCGCGTTGACATTTGCCCAAGAACCAATGGATGTCGTGCTTCGCAATGAACCCAACTCCTTTCGCATCGGCAAAGGGCTCGTGACCATTGTGAGAAATCGGTTACATGTGTGCATCTCCGTCGGGAGCCGCCTGAATGCCCTAGGCCGATCGACTGTATGCTTAAGTGTGAAAGGAGGACCGCTGTCTGGCAACGCGAACCACCAGATCGAGTCATCCGGTATACCGAAGATGGGCGGGATGGGATGGAATTTCTACGGGCGATGGATGAGATGAACGTAGGACACTTGGAGCGCAAAGTTCCTTCGCTCATCACAGACAACCATTCGGTCAAAGACCGGTTTCGTCTCGGACGTCGCGCTAAGCGTCACGTCAATCCAAGAAGGGCTAGGCCAAGATCTTGTGGATATGATGTTCGTGTTTTGAGCTCGTCCTTTCTGAAGAACCGATTATGCGGTCCATCGATCCGCAGTTCTGCCACTGGGCTCCATCTCCAGTCGATTGAACCCCCCTTGGGTCTTTGGGACAGTAGAAAGCGCGGGAGATGCGACTTGAAGCACAATCGGATCCATGTGACAGAAACAAAGAGAAGGTGTTAGGCCATGTTCAGAAGAGTCCTGTTGGTAAAACCGTCTGGAAGGAAGGGGTTGGGCTTCGCCTCAGACTTGATTCCAATAGGATTGGAATATATCGCTGCCGCGATAGAGGACGTGGTCGACGATGTGAGCATAGTCGACATGGAACTTGAAGAGGTTCCTTTCCAATACTTTCTCAATTCTTTTAGGCCTGATTTAGTTGGTATAACGATGTCTGCGACAGACCACGATGAGGGCCTTCGTATAGCGAAGATCGCGAAGGAATATGGGTGCACGACCGTTTTAGGCGGTTACCATCCAACAACCATCCCCGACGAGCTGCTCTGCTATTCAGAAGTTGATCTGATCGTAAGAGGTGAGGGAGAACTTACTATGAGGGAACTGGTGCAGAAGGACTCTCCCAAGTACGTCCTCGGACTGTCTTACAAGGAAGATGGAAAGACTATTCACAACGGGGACCGTCCGTTCGTCCAAGACTTAGACTCCTTGCCGTTCCCGGCACGGCATCTGAGGAGGCATCGGTACAAAGACCGCTTGGCGATCGATAGGAAAAGGGAGAGGGACGTGATTACCATGTCCAGAGGCTGCTTGGGCCGATGCAGTTTCTGCTGCGAACCAGCTATGAACAAGGGCTACCAACGATTTCGTTCGCCCGAAAATGTGATGAGAGAACTCCTAGAAATGGAATCGTACCATCGGGGGAGCCCCCTATACATCTTCGTGACGGATCCGAATTTCATGGGTTCCCCGAAAAGGATCGATCGCTTGTGCGACCTGTTACACGAACATCAGTTAGATGTAAGGTTCTCCGTCTTGGTCAGGGCGGACAGCGTCGTAAGGAACCCCGAACTAGTCGCAAAGATGTGTGAGAATGGCATACTAAACTACGAAATAGGGATTGAAAGCCCGAAAGCGGAGGATTTGAGAAACATGAAGAAAGGGATAACCCTAGAGATGCAAGAGAAAGCTGTAAGGATATTAAAAGATAAAGGTGGTTGGGTTGGGGGCACGTTTGTCATCGGCTTACCGGGCCAAACCGAAGAAGAGATCAAGAAGTTCCCCATATATGCCAAGAAGATAGGACTATCCGGGGCGGCCTTCGGCATCCTAACCCCCTTTCCAGGAACTGAACTGTATGGGGAATTTGAACGGGATGACTTGATCGTCGACCATGACTGGTCGAAATATGACGAAATGCATTCCGTGTTCGAATCGAAGAATATCGCCAAAGAAAGGTTGGAGGAGCTGGCGACTTACTGTCATGCCAAGTTCTGGACGCTCGATAGGCTCATCGAACGGACGAGAGTTGATTTGAAGCCAGGAGAAAAGGTTTCCTTGGAGGATTTCGCAGGAGACATGCTTGACGCGTTGAATTTCGGTTGGAATGTAGCATCAGACTCTCAAACAGATCGCATTTTGACGCATATGAGAATTGCTGCTGAAGCTGGTGCAGACCCCTGTGTCGAACAGTACACTAGGGAAGTCGGCGTGCATAACGTAATAGAACTCTCTTGGCTTTTGCTGAGGGTACTGGGCCAGCAAGTAATCCAATTCACTGTAACATGCAAAGGTGTCCCAGTCACAAGCTACATCATAGAAACCACAGGAAGCTCGGTAAAGTATGTGAGGGCCATACAAGGTAAGCAAGAATGCGCAACCATAGACCTCGACATCGAGCTATATGACTTGGACCTTTCTGGTGCTTACGGCCCTACGGAATTCCTGGAGAACTGCGTGCGGGCGACAGCCTCTCTCCAAACGATAAGCGGAACATGGTGTAGGCTGAGGCTATTCGCTGGACTAGGTTTGGAATCAACGCGCCTGATTGTATTCCAGAAAGTTAAGGCCTTGGAGAGGATGGGAAGCAGCATCATAAACGGTAAATTGGAAAGATGACGACGGGAGCTTATGACATATGAAGCTTGAGTTTCAAGTAGTCGAAAGGATGAAGAGGACTTATTCGCTGCTTAATGAACTCAGCCACATTAACGGGGCGAATGTGAGTGGGGAACTTCTGGACCGAATGATGTACAGCTTCGAGGCCCTGCCTCTCCTGGGGAAAGAGTATTGGTGGTTCCTGTTCTTTGGCTGGGACGGAAGGCAGATGATGCTGCTTGTGTTCAGGAAATCCGGAACAAGCATGATCTTCAACGGTGAGAAAGTTGTGCTTAAAGAGACGAACCAAAGCTCGTTTCAGGCTGTAACGACGGGCTGGATTTATGACGGAAAGAGAATGAGAGACTTGGGAGTCACAAACCCCGTGGTCTTGGTCAATGCCAAAGAGAAAGTGCTAGCCTCGAAGATCTCGGATAGAAAGATGGTCTTCCGGGGCAATTTCCCCGAATATGAATTGATGTTAGGTGAAATAGCTCACATGAAAATGACGAGGGGGGATTTCCTCGAGAACAGGCGTGCACACGGAATTCTCGTTCCGCCCTTCGGGGCAGGTTGGACGGACGTCTATTCAAGCGTCAGAGGAAACTTGCTCGGAAAAGTGTTTGAAGGAACCGCCCACTTGCAGAAGGTCGTCGGCGTAGTGCCCTATGGCTCCTTCCACTGGGCCAGGGTCGTCTTCCAAAGCAATTCTACGTTTTCGTTCTTCTGCCTCAAGTCCCTGAATGAATCAAAGAAGTACTTCAACAGGTCGATGGACTTCTATGACCACAGGACCAAGAGATATTTCCGATTCAAGAATCCGAAACTGGTGGTCTCAGAAAGGAGGGGCAAGACGCCGACCTGGACCGTCGAGGGGAAAGACGGGACAAACGAACTAAGAGTCGTATTGCGTACCTATGCGGAAAAACAATTCACCATGAACGGCGGCGGTTCACAAGTGTACGAAGAATACGCCGTCACACCTAGTGAATTCGCCTTCAGAAACAAAGAAGAAGTAACTACACTGCAGGATCTGGGTAAAGGGATAGGCACGTTTGAGAACGCCCACGGTTCACCTATTCTCTGAATCGCTGCGACCGACAGGCTGAATGGTTGAAGGTCTAGAGATGCGCGCACGTGGCACCGCGCTGCCTGCAAATGCCTATCCAACATAGCTCCTCAGAACTTCCTCGTTGTTGTGGGCGTGAAAGAAGACAGGTATGTTTTGTGTGGCAGTAGCCTTGAAACTGGTCACGAACCAATCTCCATTCTGAAATGCCAGAGTTCTGTCCATGAATGCGTCGTCGATGGCGAAGGTGTCCGAAATCAGCTGTCGGTCATAAGGCCTAGGCATGGTAGAGACAAAGTAGCTGTGCAGCTGCTGCAGGGCGTTGGTGTTAAGGTTAGCGACCCTTTGTGTACTGATCCAACCGTGCATATGATATTTTCTACCGTGCCTCAAAAGCCTCTCCACCGCTCGGCTGGCCTGTTCTGTCCCATCTTCCTTGCGGGTCTCCCTGGGCATGAACTCCTGCGCCTCATCCAATATGAATAGGACCCTAGGAGTAAGCGTAAAGCTCCTCTTCCTCGTTCTGAAGACTCTGTCTATTATGGCAGCCGTTTGAATCCTAGCTTCCTCGGCCTCAGGCAGGTTCACCACAAAAATCCTAGGCGAATCGGACGTTGGCGACACTATTTCATCTGCGAGGTCATTCCAAGAGTATTCCTCGCCAGCTATGTCTTCCTTCTTCGCAACTGCCATCTCCACGACGTTAGAAAGAGCCTCAAAGACCTTCTTGACGTTGGACCTATTATCGAGCTTGTCTGTGATCTCCCTTAATTCGTCCAAAAGCATCCTCGTCTTAGCATCGAAAAGGGCATCCGGGCTGAGCCCATTTGTCTTGATGAACGTGGCTATCCTGTTTATTATGGTGGGCACGTAAAGTTTCGTATCGACCGAACCGAACTTTTCGCTCAACGTATTCGATAAGACTTCGATGAGCCCCCCATAAGTGCTGAATTTGGCGATACCTTCCTCGCTGGCAATGGGAATCTCAATGACTTTGACCTTCCCCGCGGAAATCAGCTCCCTGACTTTCTTGACGAGCTGGGCTTCACAATCGGAGAGGGATTCAGGAACGGCGTGGCGCTTTACGTATTCCTCAGCCTCCTTTCCCGTTTCGAGGGGTTCGGCGAAGACCACCCTGCTCGGATATTGGTTCAACACGTCTAGGAGATGAATACCATACTCCGACGAAACGTCGAAAATCACTATCTTAAGGTCCGGGACTACTTTCAGCGCCTTCCTCGCGATCATGGCTGTCATGTTCGACTTCCCCGAACCAGTGAAAGCGAAGACGCCGACGTGATAGTGAATCAGCTTCTCGATGTCGGCAATGAATGCAAGCTCCTCGTCGGTCACGCCAAGAAGGCTTCCCAAAGAATAATCCTCGGGATTGAATTTTGGAGAATAATTTAGGAGCTTCTGTATGGCGTCCCTGCTGAGCAACCTGACCGAGCTGCCCGTCAAGGGGGCGGACTGCTTCTTCTCGAAGGCGATGTCGTCCTTCAGGACCCTCATTGTGTAAGCCGTGGGGGCGGCTACGATTTCGATCCAAGTGCTCTTGGAGCCTTTCTCCCATTCCTTCTGTATCATTTCCATGAACTCCTTCCGTATGGCGGCTGGCTGGGACCTGTCTAAGGTCAGCATGGAATAATGCATTGGATAGACGTCGGCTATCTCGTAGATAGAGAACGTATCGCCGGCGCCGATGGCCTGCACGTTGGGGATGGCTACAAGTTGGCCGGCGGCCAACCTCTTCATGACTTTAGGGGTATATTCGGACTCCACTTTGGCGGTCCTGAAGGTGATCGTCGACGAGCCATCCGTCGTAGTCCTAGTCGTCGACGTGATCTCCCTAAGCCGTGCCTGAAATTCTCCATTCAAATCGTCAAACACGATCAAGCTCACTTCTTCCTCCTAGCCTCGATTTGGCTCCGGTAATCCCTAAACCGGCTCCCGAAAAGAACTTGTTGGTCCAAGTCTGACTTGCTCATCTCAAGCGAAACCGCGCCGAGATACGCCTGACGGTTTGCTCCGAGCACTGATTTGGCCTTTTTGTCTGCCATGAACAGCGGGAAGTTGTGCCCGAGGGCTTCAGGAATAACTTCCTGAGCCATCTTGGTCAAGATCGCCATGGCTAGGTTGGTCATCGGTGATTCGCGGTCAAAATGTAGGACCGGCTTGATCTTCTCGTCCACCTTGTTATCGAAGTGATGTAATGTAATCTCGTCCCAATGGTCGTACGCATGGTAGACCGGCCTGTCGAAGCTGAAGACATGACTTCGGATTGTCGGGTTCTCTTCGCTGCTCCAGAGCTGGATGTAGCATTTGACGAATGTCCTTTCTGGGTTAATTACGTTCTTGAAAGAACCCCTGACTCTGGCTTCACGTTTCTTCAGCTTGGGGTCCGCCTCCGGGGCCATGGTCCTGAACGATGCATCGATGTCGACGGTGTGCCAAGGTGTAGGCGTACCTTTCGAATTGACTACGCTGTTAGTCTGGAGAAGCATCTTGTCGCTGTTGAAGTTAGGCAATTCCACGCCGAGCCTTATGAGGCCAGAGGCGGCCAGAATTGGGACGACTGTCTTTACGAGTTCAGCCGCCGACGTATCCTTGATGAGCCCGATCATGAGGAGGTTCCTAGCCCAAGCCTCTCTGACAAGGGCATATATGAAAATCAGCGTCAAGAAGTCGAAATCATCGGCTGTTACCCAGCATTCCTTTCCAGCCTTCTTGAACCGGAGTGGATGGCCTCCCTTGGATTCAAACACATGCTCCGCGACGACATCTGCCGCGTAAATGACCCTGTTCCAGTAGTTCTTCACAGGTTCATTGAGTTCGAAGTTGAACAACTGCTTGAAGATGCGATGTTCGCTCTCGAATTCGCCGAATTCCTCTTGCAGTTTCGTCGATCGGGCAGAGCTGGCCCCCAGCCTTCCGATAATCTGTTGGACAGAAAGCCGTTCGCCTCGAAGCAGCAGCTCGATAGCTGCATACTTCAGGAGCTGACTTCTTGGAGACGGAACTCCCAGTTTCGGATTAGGCAGCAGCATCCTGGCGAGCTGGAGATCGAAATTCGTCACTTTCCCGCTCGGTGTATCCATGCCTTCGAGTATCGAAAGGTGATTATCGATGAGGTCCTTGGTGCTCCAATTTAGATGTCCTACATCGCCAGCCAACGTCCTGTCAAGCAGGATCACTTTCGTACGCTTGTCCGTAAGGACCGCTTTGCGAGCTAGATAGTATTCAGCCAGATGCATTACGGCTCCCGGTAGCCTCTCGGAATCCACCTCCACCCCCGACTCCGTCTTTTGACCGAAGACTTGGGCTGCATCCTCCTCAGATAGCGGTATGGCTGCAGAGACGGAGAGGTCGGAAATCATCGGGGTCGGCTCGCCTATTGATATGTCACCTTCCTCGAATTTCATAAAGCCGCAGTATGCAAAGGCCCCCGCGTAGAAGACTAGGAGGTCCAGCTGCTCGTCGACCGAGTCTGTGCCATCAATTGCCACGTACGAAATATCGTCGCTGCCGAAGAACTCTGAAGCCAAATCGGAGGCAGCTTTCTGGTCGAAACCAAAGCGAAGCAGTTTGCTTATTTCAGGCCCACATGATTTCAGGGCCGTGATCTTGCTCTTGAAGGAATCCAGCAGATGCCTGGTAGATGATTGCACGCCTTCGATGGTCTTTATCTCATAGTCAGGCAATTGACAGACCTCCGATTCTCGGAACATGGAGAAAACGATAGGGGAGTGTCATTGTATGATGTCTCTAGGGCCCTGTTCGAGCCTTTAAGCGTTTGAGCGAACGCAGCGGCCGTGGAAGGCTTCTTGCGTCAGATGAGCAAACGAAGATCCTTCCAGTGGCTTTTCCGTCGAGATCCGGTGTTCGTCCAAGGGCAATACTGCAATCGATTGCTAGTTTTGTGGTGATCTTGAGAAGACCGGCGTCCAATATCGGATCAAGCTTCCGTACGACGGACGTCCTGCTTCTTCTTGGTAGTCCGAGAAGCGGCGACCAACATGCCGTTCTCGTCCTGCAGAGATGAGGTTTTGATTTGGCTTATTTTGCTTTCCACAGCAGACTTGGCTATGAGTCAAGTCGAGAGTACCCAGAATGCCGCAAAGAACCCGATCTTTAAGGAGGTGCAATGGCGTTCCTATGGCGCAACGTAAAATAAAAAGGAGCATTCTCAGATGGGTGGAACCGTGGAAGGAGAAAGCTTCTGTTCATCCGGCTTTCGATTGTGACACATGATTCCGCATAAGTTTGCTACGGATTATGGAGCCTTTTGGGAAATCCGTTAAATATGGACTTCCGTCGTCCTGCAACCGACTTATGATGATGTCTGGAGGGGATTCACAGATGCAAAATGAACCTTCTTACCGCGACGGTCGTCGATATTCGGCTTTCATCGTAGTAATAGCGCTGGCGGTCGGTCTGGTCATCGGCGGAGGCCTTGGCTTCATGGTACTCTCAGGTCAAGTCGATGGATTACGGCAGCAAATACAGGCACTTCAAGGCCAAGTTCAGAATGCTTCGTCCGCTTCTGGCACGGTCACCCTGATAGATGGTAACGTATCTATTTCGGCGCTGTACCAGTCCGCTAAAGATTCTGTGGTCGTCATCAGCGGGACCGTGGTTCAAAACACCTTCTTTGGGCCCGCCTACGCAGAGGTACAAGGGTCTGGCTTTGTTTACAACTTGACCGGAGAGATGGTGATAGTTACAAACTTCCACGTGGTGAACGGTGCCAGCAACATCACCGTCACCTTCTCCGACGGAGATGCCTACTCCGCCAACGTGTTAGGCACGGACCCCTATTCCGACCTCGCCGTTCTCTCAGCAAATGCTCCGTCCTCTGAATTCAACCCCCTTCCTGTCGTCAGCTCCCTCGGCCTTAGGGTGGGAGACCCGGTGATGGCCATCGGTAGCCCGTTCGGCCTAGCCGGATCGGTCACTACGGGGATCGTGAGCCAGCTGGGCAGAACGATAAGTGAACAGTCGGCTGGCGGCTACCCCATAGCGGATGTAATACAAATAAGTGCCCCCATCAATCCCGGTAACTCGGGCGGTCCCCTTCTTAACTATCTCGGGCAGGTGATTGGAATCACCACTGCTACAGTGAGCGGATCCCAGGGCCTGGGGTTTGCCATACCTTCGTCGACGATCCTGAGAGAAGTGGGCCTCTTGGCTACAACGGGGAAGTATGCAGACCATCCTTGGTTGGGGGTCAGTGGGACTGATATGAATTACGATATATCCCAAGCCATGGGCGTCAATGTTACTTACGGGTGGCTCATTCAAAGCGTAGTAAGCGGAAGCCCGGCCGATCGCGCGGGATTGCGCGGAGGGAACCGCCAAGTCTTGGTGGGAGGGAGCGGCGTAACTCTCGGTGGCGACCTTATCGTCGCCATTAACGGCACGAGGATAATCAGCGGCGACGACGTGTCGAGCTACTTGGAGCGATACACCCTACCTGGCCAGACTATCGTGGTGACGTTGCTTCGGAACGGCCAGTTCTTGAACGTCGCTTTGACCTTAGGCACAAGGCCGGCCTCTGGCCCCTAGCAAGAAGTGGCAGCCACATTGACGCCCGAAAGGGAGGACGAAGTCGTACCTTCGTCCTCCAACTTGCAGCTGAACGCTGAGGGCAGAGTCCTTCATCTGCTCGATTTCATGAAGCAGAACGCGTATCTGTTTATGGTCGCGATGTATGTGATTCTGCTACTGTTGACATATATCAGGTTCGGCGTGCTCTTTCAGTTCTCTCTTGGGATGTATGCTTTACTTGTTCTACCTCTGGTCATGATATTGAGCAAGCGACGCCTGTCATTCATCAAGAGCTGGGTTCCGTTCCTTACGATTATTCTAATGTATGAAGCGTTACAAGGAGTCGTCGGGGCTATGGTCGAGGCCGGCGAGGTCGTCTCCCTGTACGCGATGGATGTAGCACTGTGGGGGCTCAACCTAACGGGCGCCATACAGTCGGCGTTGGTTTCCCAGCCGATGACGTTGGCCATGACCTTCTTCTACACGCTCCACCTGCCACTTGTCGTATTTGCTTCGGTTTACTTATGGCACGACGACAAAGGGCTGTTCAAAAGATATGTATCCGCCATAACTGTCACCTCATATTTGGCTTTGGTCACTTTCGTCTTCCTCCCCACCGCCCCTCCGTGGTACGAGGGGGCTGCCCAGAATCTCCTACAGAGTGCCGATTCCCTCTTTCCGGTCCAGGCGTACCAGAGCGTCATGAGCTTAATCGAAGCGGATAAGTTTGCTGCGCTGCCCAGCCTTCACACCGCGTATGCGGTGATCTTCCTGTTTTACATGAAGAAGCGTGGAAGGCGTTCCGGCCTTTTGGCCTTGACGATCACGTCGGGAATACTGTTTTCCACACTCTACTTAGGGCAGCACTACGCCATAGACCTGATCTTCGGAGCGGTCTATGCCCTGGGGTCCTGCTTCATTACCGACCGGATGGTAAGGCCCAGGGACCATAAAGAAGGTCTTGAAATTCCTCAGGCAGAGACGGGAGGATCGAACGACAGAACCCTGCCCGTGCTGAATCCCATAGGCGGTTTCTTTGCCGGTCATACCCTCTCTCAAATCATCACGTCTAGTCTCTCAAGCGATATGATTATCTCTGAGGGCCTTGTTACCTGTAATACTCTTGGATGCGTTCGAACGCCTCCTATGGTGGCTCTTCGCTGGGAGCGCTGGGGCTCAAACCAGGGTCTTGGTCCTTCGAGCCATCAGGGAACTGCCGAGAAATGCTCTGCAGCTCTCCCAGTCTCTTCGACTGGACTATACTACGGTGAGGCACCATCTGAGAGTCTTGGAAAAGAATGGGATAGTGGTGGCTGAAGGTGAAAAATACGGAAAGGTCTACTTTGTGTCGGACTCCATGGATTTTCACTGGGAAAAATTGGAGGCCATTCTCAAGAAGAGAGGCGACAGAGGGAGGGGAGGTGAAAACGGGAATGGGCCAATCTAAAAAGAAAGGTCATACCATCTCCAAACTGTGGGTGTTGGTGGTGCTAGCCATAGGTATAGGGACGGGAGTTCTCCTGTCGGCGTTCACCGCGGCTAGAGAATTGGCGTTCGATTTCTACCGTTTTCGGTTCATTGAGCCGGTGCTCGCCTCTAGGATCGTTCTTTCTACAACAAGCATAGCCCTGCTTGTAGCATTGATCGTGGTCTATGTGAAGGTATACAGGGAGACCAAGGCGAACTTCAGCCTAGGCCTCCTCGTAGTGCTCTTTGCCTTATTGCTGCGCTCCCTCCTTTCGTATCCTCTAGTGCTTCTGTTGGCTGGTACGATACCGCTTGGACCGGGGACCTTCCTGTCATCGGCCGAGATTTTTACCGTCGTCGCCTACGCCATATTCCTCTATCTCAGCCTAGAATAGCCGAACTACCGTTGACCAAGGAGACACCGAAATAACCTAATCGATATCTTGGGGACGCCATCCGTCCAGATATGATGCACTCATAGGCGTGGTTCGTTACGATGCTCTCCAGAAGTTCTTGATAGGCGAAATCAACTCGGCTCCTCGTAGAGTTTAAGATACAGAGAGATTGCGCCTTTTGTGATGTAGGGCCGAATCGCCAGATAAGCCTCTTCGGGCAGACAAGAATTGACGAAGACATTATCCTGTTGTGGCTCTGCTCGACGGGAAGAACCCATGGGCCTGAAGGAAATGGGCATCGACTAATCAGACAATACCAGATTTGGGCGGTGGGCACAGTAGGCTTCACTGGACTGCCGAGCATCACGGCTTTCCTGTAAATTCACGCGACATACTTGGGCTCAGCCGCGGCGAGGCGCCGTCGCATCCATTTCGGGCGCATCCTTAATCAGGAGCGAATTGCATATCTATGAAAGATGGTTGCGCTTGCGGCCGGGTACCTAGAGCGGCTGTTTGACTGGTGCCTAAGATGGGTTGAAAGACGAGATCCGATAGCGCTGCTGGTTCTTAAGACCTTAGTCTTGGCGCTTCCTTCTCCCGTCGTTCTTGTTCTGTGTGGGTGGTCATTCGATTCCGCACTCGGGCTCGGTGGAGTCTTCCCTGTGGCCGTCACAGTCGACATAGGCTTTGCCCTCATCATCGTGGCTTGGCCCCTCTTTTTGTGGTCCGTCAGGACGCAGTTCGACGTAATTTTGAATGCGCTGGAATTCAACGATAGAGCTCGCCAGTTGATGTTCTCCGGGCCATACAAGTACTGCAGGCATCCCCTCACGCTTGGCGTCCTTCTGTTTTATTTTGGGATCGGTATCCTCTTTAGAGCAGCCACGATGGTGTTCTTGCTGGTGCCATTGTCCTCCGTTCTCATGCTCTATCATGCTAAGTATGTGAAGGAAAGGGAGCTGGAGCTCAGGCTTGGACGAGAGTATTCTCTGTATAAAGAAAGGGTGCCCTTCCTCTTTCCGTGTTTTATCCTAAAGAGGAGAAGGCTTTAGCGGGGGCGACCAACAACAGTGCGTCCTTCCGCTAGGGTCCAAATGTGTGGTTGAGCGCAGTTAATGGACATATCTTCGTTCGTTTCAAGCCGCGCACAACTTCGTGATGTCGTGATCTTCTTGGCTGTCGGTCAGTGCCATCGTTCAAAGCCATCTGGTTGAAGCGGCTCATGACTCCCCTGAAACATGACTTTCTGACCCCATTCTTGGTTATACCTCATCAAAGATGATTTTACCCCTAATCTCAATCTTGCCCATCTGATACGACCATCGAGTAGACGATGATGCTAAGAGACATGGACCGCGTTACAGCCTGTGATACAGACGTGTTGGCGCACTTGTAGGAACGGGCCTCTGTATCTGTTCATTCCTTCTTCTTCATGACTACGAAGAAAAGGCTGACCGCTCCGGCGACCCAGGCCACGGCACTCCCCACGATCGAGTATGTGTTCAACCCGTAGAAGACCGATCCATAGTAGCCTGGACTATCGATGAACCCCAGCGACATCAACAGAGTGGAGACTCTTGTAGGGCTGACTAGGCCCACCAAGTTGGACGTGGCGAGGGCATCGGCCGAGTTGATGGCTCCCCCCATCATAAGATATGGTAATATGGAAAGGACGGGCACCACGACAACGAAAATCACCCAGAGCGCCACGGCGGAGACCAGCGGGGTGGAGGAGCTGCTGCCAAAGAACCACGTCATTCCCTCCAGCAGTATGAACACGGCGATGAGGAACGCCGTGCCTACGAAGAAGAGGACCATGGTCACTGGCGACACGTTCACCTTCAAGTAAAGTGGGGCGCCGTAGAATACGGCCGTCGCCACCGCAAGATAGGCTCCCAGAGCCACGAACGCCCCCAATGCCTTCCCCCAGAATACTTCTTCCCTCCTAACCGGCTCGAAAGGGCGTCAAGATATCGGCCTCCTCGTCCGATCTAGGGCTTCTTGGCAGACTTTGAAATCTCTTTCAGTGAAGAGGACGAACCTGACGTCCTTCACGGACCATCGACCCTTGAGCAGGAAGTCGACGGCGGCATCGATGGCGATGCGGCTGGCCTTCTCTATAGGGAAGCCATAGGCGCCAGTGCTGATTGAGGGGAAGGCGATGGAGATCACACCTAGTGTCTCGGCCAAGTCAAAACAGCTACGGTAGGCCTTGCTCAGGAGCTCCCCCTCCCCTGAGCTCCCTCCCCTCCAAACGGGTCCGACTGCGTGGATGACGTACTTGGCCTTTAGCGCCCCGGCTGTCGTGGCTACTGCTTCCCCCGTCGGCAACCCTTCCTTGTATCGTATGGCGCGAATCTTCTTGCATTCCTCGAGGATGGCTGGCCCTCCCTTCCGATGGATGGCGCCATCCACCCCTCCGCCGCCCATCAGGCTGGAGTTGGCGGCGTTCACGATGGCGTCGCACCGCTGTTCTGTTATGTCCCCCAACACCAGCCGGAGGACGGCGTTCCCGACGATGCGTTCCAATACAAGGTCACTAGCCTGGGGCTTGCTTACAAACATGACCTTCTTGTCGGAGACAGGCAGCCCCACCAGCATTTCCGGACAGGCCAGGACGAAGACGGAGGCAACCAAGAGGTAGAAGATCAAGACGAGCCTGTCTGGATAGACGGGTAGAACGTTGGAACCGTCACGGCCAGAACGGATTCCAACAGCTATATCTAGAGGGACATCTAGAGGGACGTCCATCTTCTATCGTGGGGCGCCGACGACCGCCCAAGAGCTGGCGAGCGATATGACCACAAGAGCCAGAAAAGCCATCGCCAACAATCCTAGGCCGTATAGATGGAGGGCGTAGGTCCCGTCACCGAAGCCAGTACCGGGGAGCGCAAGCCAAGCTGGACAGAATTCAAGCCGGAGTGCAGCCTCGAGCCGACCTTGGCGATGACCGCCGTGCCCACTTCGCTAGCGATCGCACTCAAGAGCGTCTCGATCCCAATGGTCCACAGTCGCCTCAAATACCTCTTGGCCGTAGCCGACGTCTGATAGAATAGCATAAAGGGCAGCGCCAACCCCCTAGCGTTGGCAGATAGGAAGCAGGAAGGTAGTCGATGCAAGACCGTTCGATGGGTCTGGCAGTGGTGAGCTGATGGCGCAACCCCTGCTTTCAAGGTGGAATGTGGAGTGAAGAAGGTGGAAGCCTTATGAGCGCCGGCATGATGGAACCCACAGGCTTCAGCTGCGGGAGGATGTCAATCCCTCTGTGCTTTTGCATATGTCAACTGAAAATGGCCTTTGGAATCGTCGTCTCATAATGTATTGAAAGCTGATGTCTGTCAAGGGATGGATTTAATAATGGGTTCGCGGACGGCTATATGAGAGTGGAAAAACGGATGGTAGATCACGTTTGCCTGGTCCACACGTATTTACGATAACGTTTTGCTGACCATCGGGGAAACACCTCTTGTCAGGTTGAATCGACTCCCCAAGGAACAAGGCATAAAGGCGAACATTTTCGTCAAGTGTGAATCGTTCAACCCTGGGGGAAGCATCAAGGATAGGATTGCCCTTTCTATGATCGATGATGCAGAACGAAAGGGGCTGGTCGGAAGAGGGCAGGTCATTGTAGAGCCGACCTCGGGGAACACCGGCATAGGTCTGGCGATGGTTGCCGCCGTCAGGGGTTACCGGTTGGTATGCGTGGTGTTGGACAAGGTAAGCAGAGAGAAGGTAGACATCCTCAAGGCGTTGGGCGCCTTTACCGTGGAGGTACCAAGCACGGTGGCACCCCAAGACCCTCGCAGCTACTATAACGTCTCAGAGTGCCTCGCAAAGTTGATGACCCTGGCCGGAGGCCCTCCCTCTATTCAAGATGTTTCAAGGGCTGTCAACATGGTACAATCAATGGTGAACGAAGGCAAGCTAGAAGAGCTGTCAAGACTGGTCCTCTCTCAAGTGGACTACAGCGAGGCGGCCTTCATACCACGCCAGCACTTCAACGAAGCCAATGTCGCGGCACATTACGCGTCGACGGGCCCCGAGATATGGCGCCAGACTGAGGGTAAGGTAGACGTCGTCGTCGCCGGCATGGGCACGGGAGGGACGATTACTGGCGTCGCAAGGTATCTGAAGGAAAGGAACTTGCGAGTGTTAGTGGTAGGAGTGGATCCAGAAGGTTCACTTCTGCACGCGAAGTTTAGTGGCACCCCCGCCCAAGTACACGGCTACAAGCTAGAAGGAATAGGTGAAGACTTCATCCCTGGCACCTTGGACCTGAATCTAGTGGACAGAGTTGAAGTGGTCACGGACCGAGAGGCCTTCATGGCGGCGAGAGAGCTTGCTAGGACGGAAGGGATACTGGCGGGAGGCAGCGGCGGCGCAGCGTTACACGCCGCCATGAAGGTGGCGCGAAAGCTGGATGAGGGGAAGACGGTGGTCGTGATCCTCCCCGACACCGGCAGGAACTACCTGAACAAGCTTTACTCTGATGATTGGATGCGGGAGAACGGATACCTGTAGGTGCCAGTTTTGGCTCTCAAACAAGTTAAGGAGATTTACGACAACACTGCTGAATCGTATGACTATTATGTTACTCCTTGTCGCCTCTGTCAATTCTTGGTGTTGACCAGCGAGCTCACTCTGAAAGGGATGGAGCGTGTCCTCGAAGTGGGCAGCGGCCCAGGAGAGCTATCTCTGTTGCTAGCTAAGCGGCTCGATAGGGGCGAAGTCGTCGGCGTTGATGTCTCCGAGAAGATGGTCGTATTATCCAAGGGGAGATCCCGCGCTCTCATGGCCAACAACATGACGTTCGTCGTAGGAGACGCTTTGAGCTTGCAATTCTTGGACGGGAGCTTCGACGTCGTGGTTTCCTCATATGTCATCCACTGGGTTCCTGACCCGCTCAGATACCTGCGTGAGATGGCGCGCGTCCTCAAAAGGGGAGGCCAGTTGGCCATTATCGCGCCCTCTCAAGAGATGTATGGGGATCTGAGGCGCGCTTTCAAAGAGGTGGCCTACAAGTACAGGAAATACTATGATGCGCAGACTATGGCGGAACTGATAGGGTTGAAGGTCCTTTCGGACAAGGAAATGATTGACCTCCTTCCCTCCGCCGGCCTAGTTCTCAAGAAGGACTTTCAGCTGAACTTCAAGGAGAGGCTCTCCCCTGAGCTTTACATGAAGAGGGTGAACGCCATCACCAATGAGAGGTACTTGGAACCACTCCCCGTAGAGCTCAAAGACAAGGTAAGGACCGAGCTAATGAAAACGCTGACCGAGACACCGGATTCGGGTCGTTTCCTTACCGAGCGTTCTGTCTTCTTGATCGCCGAAAAAAGGAACCGGAGTTGAAGGGCATGGTGCTCGACGGTAGAGCCATCCACCTCATCCATCCGGCTTAATATGCTCCCGTGGGACTTGATAGGGTGCCTAGAGAATACGAGTAACGCCGTTTCAGAAGAAGCCATCGTGATGTTGGCCCTGCAGGAATTCTCCAGTATCGACGCTCGTCTTGGATTTTCTTTATGCGTCAGGGACTGCTCAGCACGAGCTGACTAAAGCGATGGCAATTAGTTAGTGAGAGCCGATATCGTTGTGCCTCGGCCGTCCCGTCCTACACATCTCCGCAGCAGGGCCTTCAAGGCTCTGGAACTTCTACGTGCTCCCCTTTCAGCGTGCTCCGGTGTATCTTCTCCTGTAGCATCATTATGCCATGCATGAAAGTCTGAGGATTGGGTGGGCAACCCGGAAGGTAGACGTCGACCGGGATGTACTGGTCTATCCCTTGCACTACGTTATAGCTGTCCAAATACAAACCCCCGCTGATGCTGCACGCCCCCATCGCAATGCACCACTTCGGCTCGGGCATCTGTTCCCATATGACCTTGATGCGTGACATCATCTTCAGCGTGACGGTGCCCATCACGATGAGAAGGTCGCACTGGAGTAGGGACCCGAAGGCCTCCAGCATCCCCATTCTTTCGCCGTCCCACCTAGCCCCGAGGCTGCTCCGAATTCGGTGCTTCAGCAGGCGGTCTCCAAATGGACTGGCCAGAGCCTGTATAGCCTTCCCCAGTTGGCGATCGCGCCCAATAGCCCGTCAGGAGATGCCCTGACGAACTCTCCAACCTTTCCCACGATAGTCAGCCCGCCTGTACCTCCGCCAGCAACTAACAAGGCGTAAGTCTTGGCGCCATGTGGCTCTGGTGATTTCTGTTATTTGGAAGACATCGCCTCCTCTTTTCCGTTGATGCTTACAATCGGCAACTGATTACTTTGACTAGGCGACGCCCCGGCGTCTATATCGCGGGAGATCAACCAAAGCTCGGAAGTTTGAGAGCGTATGGGCGACCGGCCCAACTGCATTGTTCACAACTTTGTCCGTAAGGGGCATCCTCCAAACATAGATAGCCTTCCTCTCAACACCGTCCTCCTTCGTCATTTTGAGCTCCAAATCTGAGTGGTGCTCTCGGCATATTTTGCCAGCCCTGTTCGTCATTGTTGAACGGATGTTCGCAGATGTAGAGTTATGCTTGATGCACACGAAGCAATGAGCGTTCAAAAATGACACCAGACACGTCATCAGACATCGAATCTAGAAGCGATAACGCAAGAAGGGTCAGCTCCTCCACACTCAAGTTAGCGACCGTGGTCATCGTTGGCCTGTTGGCCTTCGGGGCCGACGGCCTTGTTCTGACGACGGCCTACGCTCAAGTAACGTACAACGTCATTCAGGTCTTCGTCCAACCGACTAGCGATCGGAACACGTATTTCCTCCTTTCGGCCTATAATTCATCAGGTTCTCTGGTAGCGACGTCTCAAAGCCAGTACCCGGTCTTTGCCCTAGAGCTCCCAAGCGAGACCTATCTATTCGCGGTTATGGCGCAACAGGCTCCCGTATACGTGGGGCCGAGCCCCATGATGAGCGCTGGGACGACGCAGAAAGGCGAGCCGCTTCCACCGACTGGAGGCTCGACATACCCGGTGCCGTCCACCTACCAGCCGCCTGAATATGGGTACGACTATCAGACGGTGACGGGCTCCTTGACCCTAACCATACCGACCAAGCCCATGTCAGACATCCCCACCACCAGTGTATCTGTTCAGACTAGTTTCGTCAACGGCTCGGCCGCGTCAGGTGTCTCCGTCTACGCGTCGGTGGTGGGAGCTTGGTACTGGTGGAATGGCAAGGGAGAAGTCACGATGTGGTCTCAGACCGGCTCCAACGGCATAGCCACCTTAACGGTTCCGAACTTGCCACTGGAGGTAAATACGTGGACGTGGCTACCAGTGGACCTTCCAAAGAACGTGACTACAATCCAGGTGGTTATAGGCGGAGAAGAGGTCAACGTCACCGTTTACTGGCAGCCCACTTATGTTGGCTTGGCCGGAAAAGAGTTGATTATACCGCCTAAAACAAGCGCCAATATCATGCTTCACGCCCAGCAGGCCGACTATTGGGTAATGCCGTACGGGGCGGAGAGAGCTACGGCGAATACTCCGACGGGGCTGGATACTGCTGCCAGTTTATCAGGAGGCATCCCGATTTCCGTGTACAACCAGTACCAGGCCTCTCAAGGAGGCGCAGGACTGTCACCTACATTCCAGTCTAACCTCACACCACCGGCGACACCGCCATCGTACGACATGATGTTGGCCGTGGCCGTAGCCGCCACACTAGCCGCAGCGGCAGCCAGCTTGGTCGCCATGCTCGTACTAAGGAAGAAGCGGTAACCAGATAGTGGTTTCTTTCGTCGAGATCAGCGGAGAGCGAAGGCCGTTGGAACAGCCCTATCCCTCGCCTTCCAGCTTTCCGAACATCTTGCCAAGACGCCGGGCCAACGACCCGTCTTCCTGCCTTTCGGTGTCGACGCTAGGAGGAGGCGAGGGATTGGTGGCATGCTTACAGTAGGGGCAGATCTTTTCGTTAAAACCGATGGACCTTCCGCAGTGAACGCAAAACCTCGCCGGCATTTTGGCGGCGGGATTCCTGCCGGCAATCACGCCGAATATGGTCAGAGCCAAGCCCAACGTACCTGTTATGCCCCAAGCCCAAATCCAAAGTTCGTTGGTCAGCGAAAGCTGTCCCTCGTACAAGGTGTACCAAAACAACATGAAGCCAGCGGCCAACAAGATCATGCCGGTAAGGACAAAGCTCCTGTTCATCTGTAGTTACTTCCCAATGCGCCACATGGCTCTTGTCGGTCATCCATTTTTGTCTAACGGTTCCGTCTGCCTGTTGTGAAAATTCGGTTGGACCTTCGGGAAAAGTATAGAGTGCAAGCAAGTTTGTCGTGTGAGAGCTTGGTGCAACTGGATTACATCGATCGTGGATCCCCGCGAGCGCCATTACAGCAACACAAGTGTGCTGTTGCGATTACACTACTTACTCGTTCGCCAGTACGATAATACAATCCCACACTTGAGGACGCAAAAGGACGTCAAGAAGGTTTTTGGACTGGTCTTCCCTCCGTTGGAACCGAGCGTCCATATGCTTCCTCTAAGTGGGGTTAGGGTTATTGACGTAACGAGGTTGTTACCTGGTGGTTTCTGCTCCATGCTGTTAGCCGACATGGGGGCCGAAGTGGTCAAAGTCGAAGAGCCAGGCCTGGGGGACTACATGAGGCTGGCGCCACCTCTGATCGAAGGGGCGAGTCCCTTCCATTCCGTCGTGAACAGGAACAAGATGAGTCTGGGGTTAAACCTAAAGGAGAAAGAGGGTAAAGACATCCTCAAGAAGCTGGTCGCCAGCTCCGACGTCTTTGTAGAAGGCTTCCGGCCAGGCGTCATGGAGAGGCTTGGCTTCTCATTCGATTTTGTGAAGAAGATAAACCCAAAGATAGTATATTGCTCAATCTCGGCCTTCGGCCACTTCGATCCCATGAGTTCCATTCCTGGGCACGACATCAACTTTCAGGCTTTGAGCGGGGCACTGGGTTCTAACGGGAAGCCGTCCTTTCCTGTCGTACAGTTGGCCGACCTAAGCGCGGGGATGTACGCGGCGATAGGCATACTCGCAGCCTTGTGTAGACGTAAGAAGGAGGGCGCGATCTACGTCGACGTCCCCATCGTTCAGTCGTTGCTGTCCCTGCTCATACTCCCCTTGGCTTTGCAACTGGCCAAGGGGCGACCCCCCACGCCCGGGGATGGGTTACTGACTGGCTCTGAAGCATATTACAATCTATACAAGACTTCCGATGGCAAGTATCTGGCCGTGGCCGCCATTGAGAAGGAGTTTCGGCGAAACCTTCTACGGGAGCTGGGCGCGCCTGAACTTGAATCCCTCATGTCGGGTAAGAGGGGAGAGAGGAGGCTAGCCACGCGGAGACTGAGGGAGATCCTCTCTAGGAAGGGCAGGGATGAGTGGACCAAGAAGCTTACGGGAAAGGAGACCTGTGTGACGCCCGTATTAAGCATGGATGAAGTAATGCGATCCAGTTGGGGGAGGCCCACGAATGTGATCGGCCAAGTCAGTTCGGCTGAAGTGAAGATCCTTCCGACGGCCCTGACTTTCTATCCAAAACGGAATGAAGCTCATACGAAGAAGGCCCCGAGAATAGGCCAAGACACCATGAGGGTGCTGAGGGGGTTGGGGTATTCTGCGCCCCAGATACGGGATCTCGAAAGAAGAGGTATCGTCCAAAGTTGATTTGGTTCGTTTTATGTTGACCAGCATGGTCGAGTGACGGTCGAGCGGCACTTCAAGAGCGCTTTATAGAATCCAGGAACAGGATGCAGGTCAGGCGCCGGCACTCAACATTTCCCGTCTGGGGCTCGTCATAACTATGATGCAATCGTGTCGCCAGCTCTCCTTCCGGATCAAGTAGCCACCAAACGGTAGCCTCGCTTTTAGGAAAAAACGGCAGAGACTACTTGATTCTCTTCTGTAGGTGCTCGCCTATTTTGTTGAATTCTTTTACGAAGGTATCGTAGTCGTAGCGCTGGGCGTGTATCATCGTACTCCATCTGGAGGTCATGCCGGCCAGATAGAACGCCTCAGCCATCTCGGCGTCTGAAGCACCGTTCATCTTCGCGGCTTCCGCATGAAAGTACTGGCAGTAAGGGCATTTGATGTTGGCGGCCACCGCCAACCCCATCAGCTCCCTGTACTTGGATGGAATCTTCGTTTCTTCGATTTGGTACTTCTTGAACGATGGCCATTCGAAAACTAGTGCGTCCTGCGGAAGTGCCTTCATGAAACCTGGGACGAACCCGAGCGTCTCCTTGATGTCCTTCAGCGTCTTCTCGTATTCCTTTGATTCTGGCATCACGCCGGGATTCTTCTTGAGTTACTTAAGCTAGTCTGCGAAACCGAAAAAGTTCGAAGTTGCAACTGTGATTGGAAAGTTCCCTTCGTGGTAGGCAAGCGAAGCTAGGAGCCTTAACGGCATCTTAGACCTCTAATGTAATTGCGCGGTTGTCGTGATCCAAGCCCCTGCCCTACCCTAGCGAATTATAGAAGACCTTGGCTGCGCCCATCGTCTTTCCATCCTTTTCCTGAAATCAAGCGAGGTGAATTCCATTCGGCTGAACGAGCTGGTAGGCTTCGACCTGTATCGTCCTCGATGTACATATAAGTAACGACCGTGTACATAACAGTGTGATTAGCAGACTCAACAGGATGTTACAGTACGCTAGGGATGCAGTCATGCTTGTCTTCTCCGTAGTGCTGGCAGCTACGACCTACGGTAAGTGGGTCCAAGAACCTGTCTTCTATGTAGCGTTCGGGTTGGGGGTAGTCATCGTCTTTCTGACGGTGACTAACTTGGCCCTCCTTGTCAGAAAGGTGAAGGGGAGGGGTTACTTCTTCTTCAACGCGATCGCGCAACTGCCAATAACATTCATTATCTTTGGCCTCTTGGGCGTCTTGGGCTTGGTGCTCATGGGCCTTAACATAGTTGTGCTGATAACCCTGAAGCAGAAGAAAGAGATAATGCCGCCTACTATCTCCTAAAGCGATTCTTCTTACGAGGCGCCCCTAGGAAGGCGCAGGTTATCGTCAGAATGAGCTTAAGCCACCTTCCTAGGAGATGACGATGGCGGACTGAGTGAGGCAGCTTCTAGGGGCTTCGACATAGGTGCTATCGATTCTGCTTTGGCCATGGCTGGACTAGAATACGGTTATCCACACTTCAAATTCCCATTGACGGTCGCTGTGAAGTCGCCATAGCCCATCCCTAACTTCCTTCAACTTATGGCCTTGGTGTTCTTAAAGGTCGTGTAATATAGGAAGATTGCCACGGCGTAGAAGGCGCCGGCGATTAGGAAAGGAAGCTCGAAGTTCCCTGAGGCGAGTATGGCGCCCCCGATGATGGTGGTAACGCTGTTGGGTATCCTCCAAATCACCGAGTTGACTGAACTGGCGAACCCCCGATCTTCCGGAACCACTATCCCCATCAGAAAGGAATCGGCCAAGGGGTTGGCCATGTTCATGAGCATCGTCCTTATAACGTAGAGGAAAGCGGCGGTAACCGGGTCACCGACGAAAGCCAAGCTGACCATGAAGAAGAGGGAGAGCGCCTGAGTGAGCGATATGGCCTTGACCAGTCCAAGCCTCTTAGCTAGCCTTGGGCTGAAGACGGCGGCAAGACCGATGGTAAAGCTGGAAATGGTCAGCACCGGCCCACTATATGTATCAGGTATGGCGAACTTCAGGTACAACCAGGCTGGGATAAGGGGGATTATGAATCCGGCACCGAGCCCTATGAGGCTGTTTATGCCAGAGAACTTGAGCAGGTTCTTCGTGCTCTTCCCTTTCCACAGGCCCTTCACGGGCCGAAGGGTTTCTTGGTAGTCCCTGAGTAGGAAGTACAACGCCATGGGAATCAAGAGGGAAAAGAGGCCGAAGAGGATGAGGAGATGGACGTGAACGGCATGTTTGTCCAGACCGAGAATCCCCTGCAGAGAGGGAATGAAGAAGGGGATGGCCGTGCCTAGACTGGTTCCCATGCCACCTAGTATGAAAGAAAGGGTGAAGGCTGAGTCCCTGTTCTCCGGCGTGGTTTGGTCCGCGATCATGGCGTTCACTGTGGCCAGGAAGGCGCCCTCCAATATACCGCCCAACACGCCCACAATGACCAAAAGGGCGGGGTTGAGGGTTGACGCTACCACGAAGAACATGGGTGTGGCTCCTATGGTCCCTACGATGAGTATCCACTTCCTTCCCCTCCGGTCGGAGAGCACGCCGAGGGGGATGGCGAAGCCGGCCATGGACAGCCCCTCGGCGCCCAAGATGAGCCCAACCGTCTCTGTGGAGACTCCCAACTCAGGGAGGTAGGCGCTTAGCACGATGATGAGGTAATTGAGAAAGAGCCCGTTGATCGACAGTATGATGATGAGCAACATCACCCTTCGAGGGACGCTGCCGATGAGCTCGGTCGCCAAGCTTCTCATAGCGAAGCGTTTCTTGGAAGTCTCTCCATTGGCTGTCGTTGAAGTCAACCCCGATTGGGTCTGACGGCTTCAAACATATACTTGCTGTCTTGTAGTATGTCGCAGGTTCTTAGTCGGCTTTCGTCGGATATGTCTCACTGAGAACCTTATCTGTCGTACTGGGCCTTGTGCTGGAACTCTTGCCATTCCTCCTACATGCTGCGCAACCTCTTCGTAAGTTCCCCTTCCGATGAAATCCGCCAAGTTAATGAAGAATTGTTGCTCCTAAAGAAACGAAACTCGCTCCTTAGCTGAGGGGCTTTTCAAACTTTCACTCTTATCTAGAGAGGAGTCTCCAAGACAACACGGTTCCTATCGTAGCCATAATCACGGCGAACGCGCCCAAGTATAGGAACTCGAACCCCAAACTTGCCATTCCGCTGGACCCCAGCAGGAGCTGCCTGCTGATGTCAACGGCGTAACTTACAGGGTTAATTCTGACGACGGGCTGGAGCCAGCTAGGCATAAATGAAACTGGAAACATGGCGTTGCTCGCAAAGAGCAGGGGCAGGTTCAAAAGGTTCATCATGGCCATCTGCGTCTCCCAGCTCGTGGCACGCAAGGCGAGCGTCACGAAGAGCGAGGCGAAGCCAGCCGTCATTAGGAATAGAGCTACGAACGTCCCAGCTATTCCAAGCACGGAGATATTCGAAATGTTCAAGCCTAGAAGTATGGCAATAATCAAAACAACGACGGCTTGGATGATCGCGCGCACTGATGCGTTGAGGACCTTACTCACCGGGATCGCGCTGCGCGAAATCGGAGTGCTGAGCAACTTATTCAGGATCCCGAACCTCCTGTCCCAGACGATGGACATCCCCGTAAACATGGCTGTGAACAGGGTTATGAAGGACAGCATGCCGACGGCCAAGAAGGAAAAGTAGTCCGAGGTCCCGAACGTCGTCTGCATCATCGTATTCGCTAAGTTGTCCAACACCTGCTGTGGTATGTTGAGGCCTGGGATGTTAAAGGAGCTACCCGTGAACAGGGCGCCGATGTTTAGGGCCTTGCCGAATAGAGCCAGCCATATCAGAGGTTGAATCAAAGATATCGCCAGTATAAAGGGTGCCTTGTACCATTTCTTAAGCTCCCTATTCGTCAAGGCCCAAATCCCGTGTACTGGGCTCCGATCAACTTCGTATGGAGGGTCTTCCAAGACGGGCCGTCGCATCGAGCCATCGACCTCCTTCGAAGCCCGTGGAGTGGTAAATCTGTCGGCGGTCATGTCCTAGCCCTCCCCAGAGTCCTACGAACAGACATCATGTCTTCCCAATTTGCCTGCTCTTCCCTCAATCGACGGCCGGTGTACTCTAAATAGACCTCGTCGAGCGTGGGTTTGGTCAGAGAGATTTTCATTATGTGCACCCCTTTACCTCTTATGACCTCGATCACGGCCGGGGCTACTTCTTCGCCCATCTCAGTCCTGATGTGATATGAGGGACCGTTCTTCTTCACGTCCTTTACATGGTTTATCTGAAGGATGAGCTGCGATAAGTCGACGTCTGGTTCTTTGACTTCGATGTCCAACATATCCCCTCCCAAGCCTTCTTTGAGGTCGTTAGGAGGTCCCACCGTCAGGATCTTACCGTGGTCGATGATTGCGATCCTGTCACAGAGGGAATCGGCTTCTTCGAGATAGTGTGTAGTCATGAAGAGGGTCATGCTGTACTCTTCTTTGAGCCTTCGAATGTAGCTCCACACCGCCGCTCTGGTCTGAACGTCTAGGCCTAATGTAGGCTCGTCCAGAAAGACTAACTTCGGTCGACTGATAAGCCCGCTTGCCAGCTCCAACCTCCTTCGCATCCCGCCAGAATATGTATCGACCTTCCGCTTGGCCGCATCCTCAAGCTCGACTAACTTCAGAAGCTCCAGCGCCCTAGGCTTTGAGATGCTCCTAGGGATTCCGTAGAGGTCAGCGCAGAGCAGGATGTTCTCGATGCCCGTCAGATCTTCGTCGGCCGTGTACTCTTGAGGGACCACGCCCACGGACCTCCTGACTTCGGCTGCGTCTTTAACGATGTCATATCCACAAATCGTCGCCGTTCCCGATGTGGGCTTGAGGATAGTGGTTAGCATGTTGATAGTGGTGGTCTTCCCTGCCCCGTTAGGGCCTAAGAAACCGAAGATCTCACCTTCGCGCACTTCGAAGCTGACTCCGTCGACCGCTTTGACCGTTCCGTTGAAGGACTTCGTAAGGTCCTTAGTTTCGATGATAGCCATATCATTGCGCCCCCTCCAACGCCAATTCGAGCTTGCGGTTGTATTCGGCCACGATCTTAGCTATTTCTGCAACCTGTGTAGGGGTCAAGTCTTTAAGGCTGAAACCGATCATGTGCATCGTGCGGCCCATCGATCTTAGCAACTTTGCTTTCGCCTTCCAGTTTGGGTCGGATAGGCTTGCATCGAACCATTCGAGAATCTTCTTGCGCTCTTCCAGCGTCTTCATGCCTTTCTTAGTAATCTTGTAAACTTTCTTTCCGTCTTCCTCGCCTGAAATTGAAATACATTTTTCAATCATCAGCTTTTGCAGCGCCGGATACACAACACCTGGACTGGGGGTGTAAATCCCGTTGAAGCGCTCACTAGTTCGACCGATAAGGTCGTACCCGTGGCTTGGCCCCTTTGATAGAGCTTCCAACATCAATAACGGAAGGATCCTGCGGGGCAAGAAGGCACCTCTCCATCGAGCGCGTTGCACGCGATGCGTTGCGATATATCTCGATATAAACCTTTTTAGCGATTTGTTCTGCTCAGGACAACGCGTGATCGGTGTAAACTCCGGACCAAGAGTTTCGAAGGTAGAAACTGTCCTCTCTGGAGGCACTATCACATAACTTAGAGGGCTCCCGCCAAAGTCATTTGTTTTCTCTTCGTTGATCGGTTAAAGCTCCGGTGTTCGGAGGCCGTCGTTTCCTGATCGTGTCCTTCATTCTGGAGCGAATTCCCTTCTTTGCTTCAAGCGTATTCTTATGACATCCCCTTTGCCTCCCTAGGACAGGGGGTCCTCCCCACCAGCTATTGCTTCATGGTTTGCAGTGAGATCCTCCAAGAGCTAGAGCTTCTGAGGGCCCTGTTTGTAATCCGCCCTTTACCTCTCGCCGCCCACGCCAGCTTCAAGGTACTGCCATGCACGGAGGATTTCTCTCTAAATTCGATAGGAAAGCTTGTCGCCGTCATCTCTGAACTGGGTGATAAAACATGAACTGCAGGAGTATGAGCCTGGGTAGATCCATCCCAGCTCTTTCGTCGTGGTTCTTCTTCTATGCCCTCTGGAAGGTCGCACCACTCGCGTCCGTTAAATAGGACGAAATGAATAGGTATGATGGCAGGCGACTCGGCAGGGTTGACGCCTCATCCGGAGGCCCGAGGGGGCAGCCGCCAAGCCCTGAGCGGCCCCAAGCCAGTTCGGTGGTAACAAAGGATGGACTTGAACGAGGGTCTGGCGACGATATACTCGATCGTAGAGAAATCCAAGGAAGTTTGGCTACTTTCCCATGAGACATCGAAGTGGAACCTAGACGCCATGATGGAAGATGGGATAGTCCCCAAGGAGCAGACTTTCCGAGGCATTAAGGACAGGATGACCTTTGCCACCGACGCGAAGAATGGAGAGTTCAAGAACATACATAGGTCGTGGGAGGGCAGAGGGAAGAAGGAGTCGGCTTATGTCATCTTCAACCGACCTGACGGTGTGGAGCACGTATATCAGTATATATTCAGAAAGGACCCGGCGGGACTGAAGAAGGTTGTAGAAGAGAATTTGGTCCACGCCATGAAAGACTGGTTCGTAACGACCAGAACTGTAGAGCCGGACAACATAGCGTTGATCTACGGGTACGACGGTCGTATGCTTTACGTGAGAGAGGCTTTGGGTTATTAGTGTCGTTTGCCATGGTACGGTGACAGCCGCTCGTGAGCCGCACCGGCTGTGATGCCATTCAATTGTATATGGAGAAAAGGAGTTTGTAGTCTGCCCCCAGATGACCCGTAAGCGACTCTCAAGGTTGCCCTTGTTGCGTCGTAACATAGCCTCGAAGCTAATAAGTTCATTCTGAAACAGGTACGAACAACCTCATGCGCCCGTCAATTTCCTGTACAAGCTCTAGAGGATTTCTTGACTGTAAGTCGGCGGCTGGTCGATCGCTTTCCATTCACATATCGGCCTCTTGTAGGCCCTGAGCGTTTCTATGGGCGCCCGGTAAATGAGGGGTATGCTGAATTCGCCCTCAAGCCACCATCCTTACGCTTCCATTAAGGATGCCCGACATTCGCGATTTGGAAAAGACTATGGAGGTCTTGCTCGACCAAATAGAATAGAAAACTACAGGATCACCTAGGCGTGTTCTTGATTTGCCGGCAAGGGGACCAAATGAGCCTCTCCTTGGTCCTTCCAGCGGTCGTCCCCGCGAATCGATACTGTAAATGAAAGGGGAAAGTTGTTCTGTTTATTACAAAGACATGTGACGTAGGCGTACTAATCTTTCACCTTCTGGAAGACGAAAATGTACTCATGCTTGAAGACGTAGAAGCCGCCCACGAGGGCACGGTAACGCCACAGCTCCTGTTGGCTTCTCTTTGCTCTCGTCTCATCGAAATTCTTGACGATTATGCTTTTCAGAGAATAGCAACCCTGTGACAGGATCACGTCCATACATCTGAAGCCTAAAGGAATCCAGACGCCGTTTTGATACTTGTCCCCTATGACCAAGGCCAAGTACCTCCCCTCGTCCAAGAATGGCGTCACATTGGCGACGACTTGCCCAAGCATGGAAAGGAAAGAACCCACGTCTTTGGCGTTGGAAAGGTCTCGCTCGTCTTCGGAGAAGCGTATTATGTCGTGATATGGAGGATGCACTATGATGAGCTGGACCTTGGAGACGCCGCGTCCTCCCAAGATTTCACCAATGTCTACGGACCGGCTGTCTCCGACGATGACGTCGGCCTTGATGCCAAAGTCGTTGCGTTCCTGCGATATCAGTTCCTCCGCCTTTTGAGCTACTGTAGGATTAAGCTCGATTCCAACGCCGTTCCTTCCCAACCTCCTACATTCAATCAAAGTGGTACCACTTCCTACGAAGGGATCCAGAACCCACTCCCGTCTCTTGGAGTATCGAAGCATTAATTGGTGAGGGATCTGAGGAATGAAGTTCCCCCAGTACCAGCCCAAATGTGCCCCGGAACTGTCACGCCTATCGATGATCCAGAGGCTATCCGTTATTATGTCTGTATACTCTTTCCACCTGAGGATGTTTATGTCGTTTACCTTCCCCGTTATTGACTCATCAATGCCCTTCCTGAGCCTAGACAAATAGTGTTTCGCTCTTTCTAAAGTCTGAGCGTCTAGAATCTGGTCGAGTTCTGCCGTTAATACATCGATCTTCAATGATAAGGGGGATTGGGGGTACTCAGCAGTGAGTTCAAGTACGTTCTCGTCCGTCGGTTTGATTGATTGTTTGAGTTCGTTGACTTTCCGTTTGAGCAGCATCAAGTCTTGCGCTGCGGCGGTTTCGTCCAAGATAGCAGAAAGCTCTCCTTTGGTCCTAATACCGGTGGATGGAACATCAGCCGGTGAAGCGATGTCTCCCCAAAGGGTGGTCTGCTTTTCTGTTCGCGCCTTTGTTGTGGACTTGCTACGCAAATCGCCATCTCTTGACTCCGCCGAGCATATAAGTAATGAGGGCACTATGCTGCGGGGGCCTGCTCGATGCTTGCTCCCCTAGAGATGCTTCATTATTCAGCGCTTGGCAGACTTGCCGTCACCCTTATGGTTTGCTTAACAACGAGCATGTTGGAACCGATGTATTCTGTGTGTCAACTTCGTCTAACTAGAAGCCGGCAGGGGGCCTGGTGGATGGCAATCTTGAACGGGGCTGTTCAAGCCTTTGAACTATCGTCGATTGGAGTTCTTGCTCACTAAGTAAGTTCAGCTTTGACGACTCTAGGTCCCTGTGTATGCTTCGACTATGTCTCGGGCGGTGACCACTCCTACGATTTCGTCGCCTTCGGTAAGAGGGAGCCTCTTGATCTTGTTGGCTTTCATAATATCGGCCGCCCGTTGTACGGTTTCCTTCGTCGTGGCCGTTATGATGGGTGCGCTACAGAACTCCCCTATGCCTCTGGTGAGCTTGGGAGCGAACGTGATTAGGGCGGCTAGCAAGTCCCTTTCAGTGAAGATGCCATAAGGTTTGAAGTTGCGTTTCACTATGATGCTGCCTATCCTCTTTGCTTTCATGATACGAATAGCCGTTTCAAGGGATTCCGTGAAGTCTAAACTTTCCACTCTAGGGGTCATGGCTGACTTGAGCGAGGGGTGGTTGCCATCGGTGAACGGCAAACTGTACGCAAGGTCGGTGGCAGTAATTAGCCCCACAGGCTTCTCCGAGACCAAAATTAAGCGAGCCTTTCTAGAGAGCATAACCTTGGCTACATCCCTAATCTTGGTCTCGGGGGTCACGGTAGCTGGACTTGTCGACATGACGGAGCCGGACGTCCTCTTTCCTATTTCGTCCAAGGTGGCGGGAAGCATGTTGAGGAGGTCCCTCTCCGATAGGATCCCGATGAAACTATCGGCCTTGGCCACCAGAACGTGAGCGATTTTATGTTGAAGCATAAGCTTCATAGCTTCCACTATAGGCGTGTCGTAATTGACCGAAATCAGTCGCTTGGTCATTATATCTTGGACGGTTTCGACTTTGCCCAATCCAACAGATAATACGTTTTGGAAACTAAAAACATTTCGCAGAGGAGGCCCGGGTGAACGGCGCGGCGTGATAAGAAGATATCCTCATGCACCCGGCAGATATAGTGTATATTTGTCGTTCAACCTAGCGACGACCTTGGACTTCCGGCGCGGACGGGTGGTGAAGTGGGTCTGTTTTGGAGAGATGACGTATGGCTTCCCCTTTTCGAGTGCCTTAATGATTTCGTTACGCCTCCGTCTTGTGCTCAAGAAACTCTTTTCGAACTTCGGATCTACCTTGAAGTCGCTTGAGAAGAGGTCTGTAAACAGTGGGTTGTCAACCGGTTGTCTTGTGTCTCCATAGACGTTGAGCGAAACAAAGACGTTCACCCTGAGGTCTCGAAGGTCAAGCCGCTTCTTCAAGAAGTCATATAGGAAGACCCCATTCTCCATGAATTCCCTCTCTAGGTCGGTGGCGGGTTCCTCCTTCGCCTTGGCTTGAACCATCACATGGAAGTCAGTGAATATGATGCCCATGGCGTAGAGCTGCATCAAGTACGTTGGTCTGAACTCTTTCTTGTCTTCTACGATGTGGACGTCCAACTCAGGCACACGACCCTCCTGACGTAAGGTGAAGTACACCACATCCGGCAAGCAACGCTGACCATAATAGCGGGAGCAGGCGCGCGCTGTGAAGGGGACCTTGGCGTCACCTTTCCTCAGCCGCTCGACCACTTCAGAGAGGTCTTCGATAACCCTTCTGCGCCTCTCGAGAGATTCGTGTGCTTGGCGGCCCCTTTCGACCTCGGCGAAGTCCTTTCCCCGTTCGCGGTAGATCTCGGAGAGCTTCTTCTTATAGGCTAACTGTAAGATAACCGTGTCTATCCTTTTCTTATCGCCCCACATAGCCGAAGCAGGTATGCATTCGCCATCCTTGTAACGTTGGCAGAGCACGCAACTGCGCACCCAGTTGGGGAACTTGGCCAAACCCTCACACCACACCTCCATGTGCTACGCTGGATGATGCCTTGCTAGGAGTGGTTGGCATCATTGGGGAAGACCGGCACAGGCGAGCTTCGATATTCCCCTCGACCCAAGTTCTTGTGGCCAATCCGCCAAACGACTAATGGTCGTTAGAAAGATATGAACTGTTCGTCGCCTTGGCGTTGTGTGATGTGGTTGTGGATGGTTCTCCCCGGTTTGACTCGGCCGGGGCCGGCTTGATTCTCGACATCTAAATAAAGGAACGCTTCCTATATGGTTGTGGCGTGCGCCTCGGCATGTTCATGTTTGGACTGCTGCTGTTTGTAGCCGGGGGCTTCGCGGCATTTGTCGGATATCAGTATCTCACGCAATCGGGGGTGACAATGGACCAGCTCATCAAGACGTTCCCGCCGGACTTCGCCAGCACGTTGGGGCTGATGACCGTGGCCACGATGGCGGGTGTGCTCTTCGCACTGCTGGGTGTGGGACTCATCATAGGGGGGGCTGCCAGCAAGATAGTGATAAGGTCAGCTGACCCATTAGTCCTCAAATCGATGCCTGCGAGGGAGCCCGTCCCCAGCCCCAGCGGGTACCCTGAGAACGTTTCTTTCTGTCCCAGTTGCGGACGGCCCGTCAACGTCAACGACGATTACTGCAGCGTCTGCGGCGCCAAGACACATTAGGAAGATGCTTAAGCTGTGAGCTGTTCCCCCAGAAAAGGTGATAAACTATGGTCTTCGCTTTTGCTTTTGAATTGCCCAAACGGCCACGCCGTCCACCAAGCAAGCTGAAAAAATACAACATCGTGAAATGCCCTAAGTGCAGGTTCGTGCAGGCTATACACCGAAGGGGCATCTGCAAGTCGTGTGAGGCCAAGCTGGACGCCACGACATTAAGAATCCTCGCTTCCACCAACAAAGTGAATGAACTGCCTGCTCTAGTGCAACACGTGAAGGCCTACGAAGCTCTCAAGTGACGGCCGAGGAGACCGACGTTTTCACCCTCTGAGCACGATACATTTCTAGCAACGCCAAAGCTAGGTTTAGCCCGATGAGGAGGAACATGACCATCAGGGCGAATTGGCCGAAGGAAGTGTTAGCGACTGCGACCTCTCCAGTGGAAACCCATACGTTCCAAGCGGCATGGACGAGCATGGTCGGGTAGACGCTGCCTGTCACCAGAACGATAGGAGCGTAGATTAGGCCGAAAGTAGTGAGGACCAACAACGATACCACATTCTGTGTGGCTGCCAGATGGAAGAACCCGAAGAGCAGTGCCGACACCACAATGACGGCCATGGTCCCTAGCTCGCGTAGCCTGTGTATAACGTAGCCTCTGAAGAAGACCTCTTCGCAAAAGGGTGCGACGAGGATGGTGAATATGATGGTCGGCATGGCCGCTGAGGGCCAAACGAAGGGAACCAACAGGGAGGGAAGGGTGAGAGCTGTCAAATACAAACGCGGGCTGACCAACGTAATGCCACTAAGGCCTAGCTCATCGAAAAAGTTAGATTTGCTCATGCGAAAGGAGGCAAGGGGCACGCCCAAGAGCAAACCGATGTAGACCAAGAGCGCGGTGGAAAGAAGTCTTAAGCCAGGCTGGTTCACGACTACTATGGCAACGAATATGATGATGTACGCGATGGTCAATTCGATCAGGCCGCTCTTGTCGTGTACATTCAATTGACGGAAAACATCGCAGCAGCGTATTTAAACGATATGAGCCACTCAGTCGGGCTTCTCGACGATAGGAGTTTTTCGTTCCTTCGGTCGTTAGGGGGTCGTGTGTTCACATGATTCATCCCGGCCAGTTTCTCGATCTCGTTAGGATATCGTTCAAGAGATTCTAGATGGGCATGCAGGCTAATGGCCGCAGAAAGCAGTCTTGCCCTATATGTACCTGTGTGGGCTCGCAGCAGCCAGAGAAAAGAAGAACATATGGAAATACTTGTGATAGTATGTCATGAACGTGCTGTCATTGGATGTCTCCGTATTACTCGGGGAGATGCCGATCTCATGGCCTTGATGCTACAGGTCTACGTCGAGAATAGTTGCCATAAGTCGATGGCGATAGAAGAGCCACCCGAAATGGTCTCAAGTTCTCAGTTGCTCCTCTGAGTCTGCCGATAGACATGCAACGTGTGTCAGTTCGCTGATGGTCCAGATACTTCTGCTTTTCTTCGGAGCTTCAAAGAGGCCTAATCACGACGTGATCGGCCTATATCCAATGGAGGCCTGCAAAGCGATTAGGGATGCGCTCTGAAGGGGAATGCGTACCAAAGTATATGTCTCTCGAAATGACTACATAGAGCTAGCTGGCTTGCGGACGATCCCCAACAGGAAAGCCCTACACTGGAAGTACCAAGCAGACGCGCGGAGCTATGACAAGTTGTATGGAGAGGAACAGAAAGCCAAGTTGTCTGACTTGTATGACTGCGGCTGGCGCCCAGGAGCGAAGCTGTTGGACTTGGGGTGCGGAACGGGATTGATTACATCAAGGCTGGCGAGCCGGTGCGACCTCGCCGTGGGTTTGGATGTGTCCGAGCGCATGATTCGCCAAGGTAGGAGGCGTAACCGTGTGGAGTTTATCCTAGGAGATGTGTTACGGCTTCCCTTTAGGCCTGATTCTTTTGATACTGCGGTTTGTTTTACGTCCTTCCACCACTTTCCCCAAAAGAACTTGACCGTCTACGAGGGAACGCGGGTCGTGAAGACAGGAAGTTACGTGGTGTTTACACTATTACGTGAACAAGCAGGTAGAGATTCGCGAATCTTGAAGAGGAATAAATCGTTGAGGCTCGAGCTGGAGGGTAAGGCCGGCAGGGACGCGTTGTTCATATTCAGAAGGATTTAAGTTGCTTTACACACCAACAACTTTAAATTACGTACTACTTCAGATGAGAGTTAGCGAAAGGCTTTGACTTACTGCGCGAAATGTGGGACTGAGATACCCGAAGGCGCTCTGTATTGCATCAGATGTGGCACACCAGTGCAGACTACTGGCGCTGCGGCTCTTCAGCAGCCGCCGACCTACGGAAGAGAGTACTATAGACACGAAAAGCACGAGAAAGAAGAAAAGAGGGAGAAACATGAGAAGGGTACTCTGTCGGGAGCCTTTACGGGTGGCGTCATATTAATTGTATTAGGAATGGCCTTCTACCTTTCACAATTGGGATACATAAGCGCTACAAGATGGTGGGCGTGGTTCGTCGTGGCGCTCGGCGCCGTCATCATCGTTCAAGATCTGTACTACATAGGGAAGGGCAGGCGAAGGGGTGGAGGCATCATCGGTGGGCTCGTGCTGCTGGCAGTGGGCTATGCGTTAGCTACCGATATAGTTACGTTCTGGCCCTTGGTGCTGATAGCCATAGGCATAGGCATTATAGCTTCCGCCATAATCGCGCGCTCCAAGAGTCCAGTTCCAGCAACGCCTTAAGTGGCCCAACCCGTCACTATTCTATACAGCACGTGCTCCAAGACGACCAAGGGCTTGGCCCTGCCGAAGACCCTATAGTAATAGCTCCCCAAACATTCTATCATGTCACCGATGTCGTACCTAGGTAGAATGGGAGTAGAGACGACGAGCCTGCCCCATTCTCCCCTCTTCATTTCGTGTAGCATTTTGACCCTGTTTCTTATCTTGACCTCGAAGAAATAGGAGTCGAAGTTGGGCACGACGTAAGGGTATTCATCTAGCTGTTGGGCGAATACCCCTTCAGTGGCGGAGTAGATCTCCCTGACAGGCGCCTGGCCGAACAGCCGTTGCACTTGGGGTCCATATTCGGACTGGATTTTGGCTACGCTAGTGCAGAACAGAACCTTCATCCTCCATAAGTCCCTAGGTGAGTGTCCGTGTCGGCGCCTGACGTAGTTGGCGAAAGAGAGTATTACGGGGGTGACACCCATTACTGCGACCACGGGAAGGTCTCTTGTTTCCTGGTAGACCATTTCGAACCTCCTATTCCAATCTTCGACTTTGATACCGGGCCCTAGAGAGTCGATGCGTTCCTGTGGAGGTACGAGCCCGCCTAAACCTAACGTTGGCTTCAGTCTGGCATAGGTCCCCGAACTGTAACCGTACTTGATGGTGCCATCGGCGCCGACGACTTCAAAGACTTCAGATGGAAAATTCAGGTTTAGCACGTAGCCTTCGACCAGAGACAAGTCCTCGGCTCTGAGAGCTTCATTGATGATAGCCCTAGCGCCACATTCGAAAATCTTGTCCAAGTGAGCGGGCGTGCAGGGAATGACCTTGGGCTCTCCAGTCGTTCCTCGCGTCATCACATAGGTTACAGGTTTGTCGGAGCAGAGATATGAGTAGTCGCCGATGAGGGCCCTCCTGACCATGGGATGAAAGCCGTAGTAGTTGAGTATGGGGAAGGCCCTGCGGTATTCCTCTATCGATGTAACCCCATCGCTTCCACGATCCCTGCCATAGCCAGTCCGACGGTACTCCTGAAGCAGATCAAACAGAGCGTTCGACTGCGCCTTGATGGGGTCCTTAAGCGACTCCATCCACGGAGCCTGCAACTGCTCTAGAATCTGTCGGGAGATTGGCAAGCTGTGAAGGCACGCGTCTTGGTTTGTTGGGTTTCAGCCGGACGACTTAAGCTCCTTCTCTAGCTCTTCGATTTTCCATTCAATTGCCTTAATGTCGTCCGAATTGTCGTAATCTTTCAGTTCGTCGCCACACTCGGGACATCTAAAGCTTAAATCGATCGCTTGGTCGAAAGTCCTCTTCTTGCATGTCTGCGTGCCACAGAAGTAGAACTTGTGGTCCCTCTCGTAGGCGAGGCGCTGCCTGAGGCGGTTCAGTATTTTCTTCTTCTTATTGTTGAGGAAGGCGTCCACTTGATCTGTCTGCGCTTTCCATTGATAGACGTACCAACCTCGTTTGGGGTCCTTCACTCTGATGCCAGTAATGAGGGACTTGCCAAACAGGTCGTAAAGGACGCGCCTGACGACGTTGATTTTCAGACCCGTGGCGCTAGCTATCTCTTCGTCTGTTGCGTTTTCGTTATTGAGCAGCGCCCTAGCAACCCTAATGAATTCGTCGCCACCCAGCAGGCCAGCCACCTTGACGAATGAATCTTCATACTGCAGTTTCTTCAACCAGACAAATCTCCCTTTTAATGAATTGTCCATCGGTAGGAATAGGCTTTAAAACCTTACCATCTACCATCGAACTCGGAATGGTTGGACTATGCGTCCTGAGGCTGGGCCACCGCCCCCACAGGGACAAGAGGGTGACGACTCACTGTGCACTAGTAGCTAGGGCCTTTGGAGCCCAAGCTATGGCATTTTCTGGAGAAGAAGATGATGGACTAGTTGAACGTGTGAACAAAGTTACCAGAGATTGGGGTGGCAAGTTCGCCGTGTGGCACGAGCCCAAGTGGGAGAACTACGTCAAGGGTTGGCAAAAGAAGGGCGGCGTGGTGATCCACTGTACGATGTATGGGGAGAGGATACAGGACATAATCTCTTCGTTGAAAAAAGAAAGCCATGACAAGGATGTCCTTATCGTGGTGGGTGGTGAAAAGGTGCCGGGACAAATGTACAGGCTGGCCGACTATAACGTTGCCATAACGAGTCAACCTCATTCCGAGATAGCCGCTTTAGCTATCCTGTTGGACAGATTATTGGAGGGAAGGGAGTTGGATGTTGAGTATGAAGGCGCTAGGCTTAAGGTGGTGCCGCAGAAAAGGGGTAAGAAGTTATTCGCCGCCAGACGATCGATCTAATCTTCATCTTCTGAGGATCGAAGTTCTCTGATCACCCATTCGGGTCCCTTCACCAGCAGGTGGACCCTGCCATCCTCAACGATCCTTTCCTTGACACTAACGACTCCACCATAGTATTTGGTTTTCTCGTATAAGTTGGCGGCCTTCTCCGGCGTTAACACTGCCTCCAACTCGGCGGCTTCAAGGACACCATGTTTGATGGTCTTAAGGAGATTTTCGATCCCCTGACCTGTCTTCGCCGAAATGAATGCCGACGTTTCAACGTCGGCGCCGGCCGCCTTGGCTCTGCGCTTGGCCTCCTCTTCGCTTAGCACATCCACTTTGTTGAAGACGACGACGGTCTTGTCTGCCGAGACGTTGAGCTCGGAGAGCGTTTCCTTCGAAGTGTCAAACTTGAGACGAAGTTTCTCGGGTGGATCGCTCACGTCTACGATGAGAAGAACCAGATCGGCGTAAGACAGCTCCTCCAAGGTAGACTTGAAAGCCTCTATCATGTAGTGAGGGAGGCGGCTGATGAAGCCAACCGTATCGGAGAGGAGCACGGGAATGCCGTCCACCTCCAGCCGCCGAGTTGTGGTGGAAAGGGTGCTAAAGAGCCGACCGAGGACAGGTTGATGTTCGTTCACCAGCCTGTTGAACAACGTCGTCTTGCCCGCCGCCGTATACCCAGCCAGTGATACTATGGAGAGGCGGTTCTTGAGACGTTGGGCCCTAAAGAGTTCCCTCCTTTTCTTGAGGACCGCTAGCTTCCTCCTTGTTCCATCGAGGCGAGCCTTGATATTCCTGTAGTACTTCTCCACTTCATAGCTGCCGTAGCCGAACATGCCTGGCTGTTCTCCCATCCTTACGAACCTCACGTTATCGCGTACCCTAGGGAGCTCGTAGGTGAGTTCCGCGGCCTTAACTTGGAGGACTGCCTCTTGGCTGGTGGCCCTGTTCTTGAATATCTCCAGTATTAGTTTCTCCCTGTCCACTACTTCGCAATTGCAGTGCTTGCTCAGGTTATAGCTTTCGGCCACGGAAAGTTTGTCGTCCACTATCAAGTGGGAGGCCTTCGATTCTCTTACGGTATCCTTGGCTTCATCGGCCTTCCCCGCTCCGACGCCGAACTTCCCGTGTTTGAGCCCCCTCATCCTAATTATCCCCACAGCTTGGTAGCCAGCCGCTTCGCAGAGGCCCAAAGCCTCCTCTAAACTCTCTGAATCCTTATAGCAGATGAGGACGGCTGGCCTGGGTTGCATTCCTAGTAACTCTTTACGATTCTGCCAATTCAAAAAGGCGGATCTTCATTATGTTCTCTAATTTCTTGGCCAAAGGGACGCTGAGCTTTAGCTTGCCGCTTTCCAGCTTCGCTATGACGGACGATTTTTCATTCACTTTCATCCCCAGCTGCTCTTGAGTAAGCCCGGCCGACTCGCGAGCCTTCCTGATGACCGCTGAATAGTCTTCTCTGATGACCAGCTCTTCGTCTGGAACGACAGCGGCCGGCCTCCTGTACACCGGCATTGCGCCCTCTGAGGAAGTCTTCGCTGTGGGAACGGGCGCCAGCGGCTCCTTGACAGGACGACCCAGCCTCGAGCATCTGCCGCAGACCCTCATGACGGCGCCATCGATCTCGACTTTGAATGGATCCCCCATTATATTGCTACCACAAATCTCGCACTTGGCCATAGCGCACCATCTCTCGTCATGCTAATCATCTTTAATAAAGCTACCACTAATAGCGTATGAGAGCTCCTTTGGAGGCCGATCGGCTGCAGTTTGAGGGCAGCCTAGAGTACTTCTACGGGCTAGGCGTGGGTCGACATCTGCCGTGGAAGAAGATAAAGTATATCCGTTCAAGAAAGAGCCAGCGACTGAAGAGGGTACTAGTCGGTGACCTGCCCTTAGCCACGATTAGAGAAGACGGTAGCATCGCGTACACTTTGGAGTGTGCCAAATATCTACTGAAGAGCCGGCAATTTCGTAAGAGCTGTATAGTGGTCAACGACGACGCGGCGGAGTTCGTGGTGAAAGGCAAATCACTTTTCGCCAAACATGTGATCAAAGTTGGATCGAACGTCAAAGTGGGGTTGGACGTGTGCCTGCTGAACGAGAAAGGGAAGTTGTTGGCAGTGGGCAAGGCCACGCTGCCAGCCCCGTATATGACGACCTTCAAGGCGGGCGCCGCCGTAAGGGTCAGAGAGGGCTTGTTCACCCGCAAGGGAAAGGATTTAAACTCAAGCGAGGGAGAAGCAGAACAAGATTGATGGACAACAGGCAAGCGCGGCGACTCATGGAAAGGATGGGCCTGAACATGACCGAAATCAAGAATGTGAAGAAAGTCATCATCCAGACAGCCGAGAAGGAGATCCATCTTGAGAAGGCATCTGTCTATGAAATCAAGACTAAGGAAGCCCGTATCTTCCAAGTGACCGCAGATAACGTCACGGAGACGGCCGTCGCCGTACCCAAGTTCACCGAAGAGGACGTGGCCTTGGTCATGACCAGCGCCAACGTCGGTAGAGAAAGAGCCGTAGCCGCCCTAGAAGACGCTAATGGCGACATCGCCCTCGCTATCCTCCGGCTTAAGCCTTAAGCCCGTCCATTCGAGTTATGCCACTTGTCAACGAATTTTGAGCTGAGGCGCTGAGACGTCCGGAAAAGACTAAATCATTTCATCGTGTCAAGCCTCGGCTTTTGTCATCAGGAATTAACCAAAACTGATAATAAAGACAGGTCCTATGTGTGTGCGGCGTTTTAAGAGCAGTGAGGCTGGAGACATGACCGTGCAACGCGTCTCGAAAATACGGTCAGTAAAGAAGCGTGATGGACGAGTAGTTCCATTCGACGCTAACAAGATAGCGGAGGCCATCTGGAAGTCCATAAAGGCAACAGGTGGCAAAGACAGGGCCACTGCCGATCAGCTGGCGGACAAGGTCGTCGAACTGTTGGAAAAGCAGTTCGGCGAAGAGAGGATCCCATCGGTCGAAGATGTGCAAGACATAGTGGAGCACGTCCTCATCGATGAAGGTCACGCGCGCACGGCCAAGGCCTACATCTTGTACCGGCAGAAGAGAGCAGAGATAAGGGAGGAGAAGAAGAAGATCCTTGAAAAGACAGAGATTGACGAAGTGGACAAGAGCTTTGACAGCAACGCGCTCAAGGTCCTCAGAGCCAGATACCTGCGGAAAGATGAGAACGGCCATGTCCTTGAGTCGCCCAAGGAGCTCTTTCTTAGAGTGGCCGTGCACACGGCTGTGCCCAGTCTGCTGTACGACCCGATAGTCTACAGTATAAGAGGCGGCGAATCCCTTCAAGACGCCCCCGAAAGCGTTGACTTCACTGACTACCAAGACCTAGTTGTAGGGGGTTACGGCCTGAATTCCTATCATCTGGATGCCTTGTTCCGACTTTATAAAAGGCTCAACTCTGAGGGTAAGATGAAGGTCTCGTGGAGCCAGCTAGCACAGATGATTAGGTCCGGGGCTTTCGAGCATCACGGGAAGGAGATCGAGGCCTTTTTCAGGTCCATGGTAGACAAGAGGTTCATGCCCAACACCCCCGCCCTGGCCAACTTCGGTCATGTCCTAGGCATGGGATCGGCCTGCTTCGTTTTAGATGTAGATGATTCTATCGACAGCATAATGGAGACTCTGCGCAGCGCCGCTATAATATTCAAGGCTGGAGGTGGCGTAGGCTATAATTTCTCAAAATTGAGGCCAGAAGGTGACTTCGTCCGTAGCACTTCCGGCATCGCCTCCGGTCCCGTGAGCTTCATGCGACTCTTCGACACAATGACGGAGGTAATCAAGCAGGGTGGCATCCGACGGGGAGCCAATATGGGGATCCTCAACATAAATCACCCTGATATCGAGAAGTTCATCAAAGCGAAAGAGGGCAATAAGGCCCTTCGAAATTTCAATATTTCAGTCCTAATTTTGGACGACTTCTGGCAGTACTATGCCAAGAATGAGCTCTACCCCCTCGTCAACCCGAGGACTAAAGAAGTGGTGCGTTACGTCAACCCAGGCCAGCTGCTTGACATGATCGCTTATCAGGCTTGGGAAAGCGCCGAGCCAGGCGTCATATTCTTCGATAGAGTTAACCAGTACAACCCTTTTGTTAAGTCCTTGGGGCCCATCGTCACAACCAACCCCTGCGGAGAAGTGTTACTGTATCCGAACGAATCATGTAACTTGGGGAGTATCAATGTGGCCTCTTTCGCGAAAGAGGACGACGAAGGTAACGTGTCCTTGGATTGGGATGCCCTAAGAGATACGGTCGAGGAGGCCGTAAGGTTCCTCGATAATGTCATAGACGTCAATAAGTATCCCCTGAAAGAGATCGAGGACATGACGTTGAAGACTAGGAAGATCGGCTTGGGTGTCATGGGTGTGGCCGACCTCTTCTTCGAGATGGGCATACCGTACAATAGTGCAGAGGGTTTTAGCTTCATGGAGAAGCTTATGGAATTCGTCAACTACCATTCTAAGAAGGCTTCAATCAAGCTGGCCAAGGAAAGGGGGGTGCTTCCGATGTTCGAACAGAGCTCTTTTAAAGATGGCAAGCTCCCCTTCTCTGGCTTCGAGGATCCATCTTCTTGGCACTTCGATTGGAAGGAGCTGGCACGCGAAGTTCAGGCCGAGGGCATTCGGAACGGATACACCACCATAATCGCTCCCACGGGAAGCATATCGATGATATCAGGGTGTAGTAGCGGAATCGAACCCGTCTTCGCCCTAGTGTACGAGAAGAACGTCTCTATAGGAGATTTCTTCTACGTAGACCCCGGATTCGAGAAGGTGATGAAGCATGAGGGGCTATATGATGATGATCTGCTAAAGCAGATCGTGGAGAACCACGGCAGCCTGCGTAACGTTTCTTACATTCCCGAGAGGATCAAGAAGGTCTTCGTAACTGCGATGGATATTGCTCCAGAGGACCATGTCAGGGCCATCGCCGCTTTCCAAAAATGGGTTGACTCCAGCATATCGAAGACAACTAACATGCCGGCGGACGCCACGGTTGAAGATGTGAAGAAGGCGTACATGCTGGCCTACAAACTGGGCTGCAAGGATTTGACGGTATATAGGGATAAGTCCATCACTAGCCAAGTGCTGCGGCCCGCATCGTCTACAAAGGCTGAAGGAAAAGCGGGTCCTAAGGTCAACCCTGGTTCCGTCTCTGTCTACGCGGCGGCCATGCCTGTCTTTAACAACGCTTCAAGCTTCAACTCTAACAAAAACGGCGTTCTTATCAACTGTCCCGTGTGCGGCACCAAACTTGAGTATAAGGAAGGATGTGCCACCTGCCCTGGCTGTGGGTGGAGCCTATGTATAAGCGCCTAAGAATAGGCCATAGGGACAACCGCGCCACCACAAAGATGGCACCTTTCCGTGCCGGCCACTTCTTTGCTGCCACATTTCCTGCAGACGCCAATCATGGGCTTCATTGAGAAGAAGGGTAGCTTCGAGTTGGCCCTCTCTATAAGATGGGCTGTCTCGTTCAACTCGAAGACTGGTAGTGACATCCGGGCCAGCAGGCCTCCGTCCACCATGTTATCCAAGGCGCGAATCTTGAATGCCAAACTGTCCTGCTCTGTATCCTTGGCCTCGAAGACAAGAGCTTGGCCGTACTGGTTCAGGTTCAGAGTCTTCATCTTGGCCCTGCCAAACTTCTCGAGGTCCAATTGAGGGAAGCGTGTGGCGCTGTCGTCGGTGGTGAGCACCAAGGCGAACTTTTCGTCGTTGTCCTTCTCTGCCGCTTCCAAATGCTCGTTTGCGGAAGAGATGGTCTTCTCCTGAAGCTCGCCAAGTTCCTTGGCGGAAGAGTCGGGGCTGACTAGCTTGAGCGAATCCTCCAAGCCGGTTAGGTTGATCCTCAGCAGGGGTGACTCGGAATAGAGGAGGTTGCTCAGGGCGTCGAGGGCCGGCAGGAGCCCCCTCTTGATGTTGGTCTGGATAAGGTGCTTTCTGACCCTTAATGCGTTGATAGCGTTATCTAGCTGCATGGTTACCTTGGCCCTGAAATAGATGTCATCGTTGTGGGCGTCGAGAGCTATGCGAGGAAGATTGATAGATAGCGAGTGCAGCACGACAGGGCCACCGTGAGTAAAATCGTCAACGCGAATGCCATGGTGGGTCCTCTTGTAGCCGCCTCCCCCAGAGAGTGAGACGGCGCCATTGTACTTTATGACCTCGGCCATCGACCTGAAGAGGCCCTTCTCCAACTTCTCCGAGTTAATGAAAGAAAGCCCTATCATCGGATAAGGCGTGGCCTTTGCGTAATCTAGGTAGCCTTTGAACAGAGACTGGTAGAAGTCATCGCCGTCGACCGATAGGGGGTCTATTTCAAGCTCGATCCTCGGCCTGTCTATCCCCTGCGGGTAAGAATAAGCCATCAGGTAGAACAGGGAAGTGAATTTCTTTGTGTCTAGTTTCATCTGGTGGGCTAGTTCGGTGAAGCCGGCATAGTAGATGTCCCTTCCAGCCTCCCTTGACAAGATATAATTGATGGACAACAGCTTTGTCAGAACATCGTCGCTGGTGTTCTCAAAGCCGCTCCTTGGAGTAGAAGGGAACTTGGAGCCTAAACGGTTGAGGGAAAGCGCTTGGTCCTTTACATTTACGAAGAGCGTATCGGGCCTCAGCCCCCAGTAGTTCACGTTGGAAATGTGGATGTCGCCTGACAGGTGAGAGTCCACTACATCCCTGGGCAGCTGGATGAGCATGAGGTATTCTGAGAGGACGGCCCCAGCCGTCTGGTTCATTACGGCTTCAATCCCGTGAGGGCCTTCACCAAGCTTCTCCAGATTCTCCGTCACGTCGTACACGGGCATGCCCAGCCTGCTCAGGCGGTGCCTGTATTCCTCCAAACCTTCTTCGATGAGGATGGAGTTAACCAGTTCCCTGATCAATGGGGCGGTGAGGTAAGCCGTCTGGAATTTGTAGATCCTAGACTCGGCTTCGCTGGCCACCCTCTGCGCTAGCTCCACAGGCATACCGGCCTCCGTCACCAAGGAGTGGACGATTTTGTCTGTTGTGAACTCCTCCATTCGGTGTCGCGAACTTCTGACGAAAAGGCGGCCGCTTTCCAGCAGGGCCTGCTCTTCGATTTGTTTGGCGGCATTGAGGACTAGGCGACCCAGTGTGGTGAGCATGTACTTACGTTCGGCCCTGTTCTGGGCGATGAGATTCTGACGAAGGAGCTTACGCAAGTGGTAAGCGAACTTGCCTGATTCCTTCTTAGATTTGAAGCCAGCTAGAGTCTTGAGCTCTGAATAGGTCATGGGGCCCTTGGCGTTCAGGATTTTCAGGATTTCGAGGCGGCTGGGCGAAGCGATGACAGAGAAAATGGTCTTTACCCGGCGAATGGAGACTTGGGTACTCATCAGATCACTAATTGACAACAACTCTTCTTACTAGGTCTAAAAAGGTTTACCATGCGGTGAGGGGTCGATCTTGGTGGGGCCGGGCGGATTTGGACCGCCGATCACCAGCGCCCGAGGCTGGTAGCGTAACCAAGCTAGCCCACGGCCCCTCAAGTGTAGGGAGCTGTTCCCCTAGTTGACCACTTCAGTACCCCACATTTAAGCTTAAGCTTGTATAGATGCGTGGACGCATGTAAACTTGATAAGCCCTCGGAAGTTATCATTCAAACTTGGTAGAACAGAACGCTTGAAGATCGTGGTGACTGGCATTAGCGGCACGGGAAGGGGCAGCTATCTTTCCAAGGTGGAAGAACTGGCTCAGAATGGTGGGCGCAAGTTCAAGATATTCGAGACGGGGGACATGATGTTCGACACGGCCCGCAAGCTGGGCATTGATATACCAGAAGATAAGATCTTGGACCTTTCTCCATCGACGCTGAACTTCTTGAGAACCACAGTATTCGAACAGATAATAAGAGAATCGAAGGAGGTGGATGACACTGTCATTAGCACTCACGCCTGCTTCAGGTGGAAGAAGCACTTGATTCAAGCCTTCGATTTCCATTACTTGAACCAAATCCAGCCTGACGTTTACGTTTCAATCATAGACACCATCACATCCATCAGGGCTAGGCTGGAGGGCATGCCCCAGTGGAGAGGGCAGCTCTCCATGAAGGACATCTTGGTGTGGAGGGACGAGGAGGTTTTTATCACCAAATCAATAGCCGACTTTCAGAGGAGACCCTTTTTTGTCGTTCCGTTTCAAGAACCTCCAGAGACCCTGCATAGGCTCATGATTGATCCAAGTACGCCCAAGGCCTACCTTAGCTACCCCATCACACACATCGCAAAGGAAGAAGGAGATGTGAAGAAGAAGGACGGATTTAAAGAAAGGTTGAGGAGCACGGGCATGGTGGTCTTCGACCCCATCGACATCGAAGACGCTGAACTGTTGGAGTTCTTGAACAAGGCGAAGGAGAAGGGAGATGGAGTGATAGCTTACTCTAAGGGTAGTGCGCAGGTGTCATTCGACATCAAGGAGGCAGAAGAGGTGAGCGAAGATGTGCTCAACCAGATAGTGGCGAGGGACTACCAACTAATCGATCAGAGCGATATGATTCTCGTCTATTACTTCCTGCCCGTAATGTCGCCTGGGGTTCTTTCCGAGATGACGTATGGTTTCACAAACAAGAAGAACGTGTACGTGGTCTTTAAAGGGCCAGAGTCGCCCTTCTTCAGATATTATTCGACGAAGATCTTTCAAGACGAGGAAAGCCTGGTGGTGTACCTAAAAGACAAGGGCATTATCGGGAGCGGCCAGAGCTAGGGGTTTATGATTTGCTGTTCGAAGTATTCGTGGGGGGGCTGCTCATCAGAGGCGACAAAGTCCTGCTCAAGAAGAGCGAAGGCCTCAAGTACACATTTCCCGGTAAGATGCTGGAGCAAGATGAAACTCTCGAAACAGCATTAATGAGTGGCATTAAACGGGACACGGGTTGGAGCTGCGCCGTCGGAAGCCTATCTTACGTAATAGAAACGTTCGCGCGTGATGACCGACACACCCTGCAATTCTACTTCACGGTAACCGTTCCGAATGACACAATATCCAAGATTTGGAGTAACGGAGTGACATTCGTGCCAATAGAAGAGTTGGGGTCCTTCGATGTACATCCCCCTGTGTTGGTAGGCAAATTCATCGTTGACCAGCGTAGAGGGTCTAGGAATAGTGCTGCCTACTTAGTCAGCTCCAGCGGAGACTAAATAGAATATTGGCTTATCGGGTAAGCCTTATTATCGCTTCAGAGTGATGCTATCATCGTTGAGGGTCATCATCGACACCGATACAGCTGGAGATGACACCATCGCGTTGATGCTGGCCATGAAGAGCAGCAAGGTGAAGCTGGAGGCTGTCACCATCAACTGTGGTAACGTCAACTTCGACCAAGAAGTGGAGAACGCCCTTTACACCATAGAAGTGGCCGGCAAGTCGGAGGCCGTGCCTGTGTACCCCGGTGCCCGCCATCCCCTCCTTAGAGACTGGAGGACCGTCGAAGACGTTCATGGAAGGGACGGCATGGGGAATTCCTTCTTCCCTAAGGCCAAGCGGATGGCTTCAAACAAGTTCGCCGCCGACGCCATCGTGGAGCTAGTCAACGAGAACCCAGGCGAAATGACCGTCGTAGAGATAGCGCCCATGACCAACATGGCTTTGGCCTTGAGGAAAGACGCCTCCGTCGCCAAGAAAGTAAAGCACTTCTACTTCATGGGTGGTACTAACCATTATCCGGGAAACATCACCGCCGCCGCCGAGTTTAACATGTGGGTGGACCCCGACGCCGCAAAGATCGTCTTGCATTCTGGCATGCCAATGACGATGGTGGGATGGGAGATCTGCATGCGTCATGGGTTAATCGGGAGCGAAGAACATGAAATGATAAGTAAGATCGGCACGAAGGAGGCTCGATTTTTCGAGAAGGTCAACAGGGTCGTTAGGGAATCCACGAGGGTTCGTACGGGAATAGACGCTTCCAGCTGTCCCGACAGCATTACCATGGCCATGGTGATCGACCCCTCCATAGCTACTAAGGTATTTTCGAGGTTCGTGGACGTCGATAACGAAAGCGACCTGTCCAGAGGCGCCACAGTAGTGGACGAGTTGAACGTCTCAGGCAGGGAGCCCAACGTTAATGTCGTTTACGAAGCCTCGGAAGCTATGTTCAAGGAAATGCTCTTCAAGTTGCTCAGGGGAGAGCCCGTCTAAGCGGATTCCCGCAGTTGAGGACCTTTTGTCCTAGTGAGTACTTCGTTGTCCCTGAGCCTGGTCATTCCAAGGTAGCCCATAAGCGCCAAAAGCACGAAAGGTAGCTCCGCAAAGTACAGGCCGGACAGCGTGGAACTTGAAAGAAACAAGTTGAGTGAGGGTATCACGCCATCCACTATGGATTTGTATGCCACCGCTCCCCAGAAGAACTTCCAACCGTTTCCATTTAATGTCGCGAAAACCAGAGTGGCCGCGAAGGAGTGTATCAAGAGGGTACTGCACCTCTCGATGATGGGTGCGCCCACTATGACGGGGCCTAAGGAGAACTGGGCCGACAGGAGCTCCAAGGTAGAAGATGGAAGTTGAGTCATAAGAGACGGATAAATCAAGATGAGGAGTATGTTGAGGAAGCTGGAGAGGCCTAAGCCTAGGGCCTCCACCCCGGCGAAACCTATGCCAAAGGCTACGGCTTCGTCGAACGAAGAGCGACGTAGCTGCATACGTCTTGCCCACATGAAGGAGAAGCCATTTTCGAAGATGCCAGTGCGCACTCCAAAGTATACGCCCAAGGCCGCAGAGGACGAGACCGCGCCAAACGTTTGAAGGTAAGTTGCTACCGAGGATGTCAGGTAGATGTCCATTACGGCCTTAGCTAGAATGGCGGAAAGCCAAGAAACCGCACCGATACCAAAGACCTTCCACGCGGCGCCTGTCTTCCTGTGCCAGTAAATGATGGGTAGTAGGCCTATCGCCATCATCCCCAAGCCTGCCAGAAGCAACATGGGGCTGGGTTGAACAAAGACGACCAAGGGCAAACGCCTACTGAGCACCTAGGCCTCGGGGTTTACGGCCAAGTCTTGAGCGAAGGCCACTATGCTGCGGACCAAGTCCCCCATGAACGCGTAGTTGAGCTTCTCTGGCGTATCGGTGACCTTATGGTGGTGTGGATATCTGAATTCGGCTGTGTCGCTCAGCATTATGGCTTTGTATCCCCAGTCCCAGAATGCGGCATGAGCGCTCCTCCTAACGTCGGGGAGCGCTTCACCGTTGCCAGGAACGACGAGAGATAGAGCATTAAGGGAGGGTGCAACCGCGGACGTGACTCTCATATAACGATCAATCAGACTCTTGGAGGCCTCGTTTCCAATGACGCCTAGGAAGTCGCCCCTCTCAGGCAGCGTGATATTCAATCCGCTAGGGGTCGATTGTTTGAATTGAGGCCCAGCCACGCCGACGGCTTCCAAGCAGACAGCAGCTTGGATGGGGATGCCGCGGTTTCTAATATACTGAACAAAGGCCTTACTACCATACGGCCCGCCTGAAGTCTGTGGGTTCTCTTCGAACGCCAAAGCGGCGAAAATGACCCTCGCAGGTAGGTCCATAACTGAAATCGCTTTGGCCGATTCGAGCATGACAGCCACGCCACTGGCGTTGTCGTCCGCCCCCGGAGACTCACTTGTAGTGTCGTAATGGGCCATCACAAGTACGGTGGTAGGGTTGTAGAACCCGGCAGGTTTCTCGCCCACTATATTGTGGAACCTGATTTTGTTGAGCTGCCAGATATGGTCCACAACGTCACAGCCCGCCTCGACCAACTGACTCCAAACGTAATCGCGGGCCCTGTCCAAGCCTCTTCTGTTGGCCTCATGATGTCTGATGTAGGCCAAGTTAATGACGTGGGCTTCTAAGTTGTCAATTAAGCCAGCAACCAAAATCGTTCAACTAAATATCCCGAATAGCACAAAAATAAAAACGTTGGCCTTCAAAGGCCAATCTACGCGGGACTCAAGGGCGGGTCCACCGAACATCCTCTCATGCTATCGCTAGACGATCGAACTTTGATGGTGAGGGGTCGATAAACATCCTTACGGCCTTTTTGAATGACGCCAGAAAGAGAAGCTTGATTTGCAGGGCTGGTCGACGGCGAGGGGTGCGCCACCGTCGGAGTTGCCCCACAGCACAAACGCGCTTTGAAGATGAATTTGAAGTTCGGCATCGGCATGAAGAGACGAGACTGGGCTCCGGCCGTCTTCAGCATCCTTCGCCTACACGGCATCGCCTTTCATATGTCTGTTCGGAGAAATCAATTTGAAATCGCCATAAATAGCGACAGGTCGGCGAGGAAGCTCATTCGTCTTGCTACCCTATCTAGTCGTCAAGAAACGGTCGTAGAGAGATTGCCGGACTTTCCCGCCTAGCGATCAAGGAACAGGTTCAGCGGCGTAGATGCGCCGTATCTTGAGGCGGCCTGTGAAACAGTGGACTTCGTTATAGACTTCAACGAAGGAAAGAACAGGAAGCATGGATGGGATGGAAATACCATTAGGTCATACCGTGTAACATCATAGAGTAAGGTAGCGAGGAGTGGATTTGAACCACTGGTCTGCGGGTTATGAGCCCGCCGGGATAGGCCTGGCTTCCCCACCTCGCTACGAATAACTGTTCTCACTTGCCACATTTTTCGGTATTAAAGGTTTGTGGAGACGTCGGGAGTGGTGTTAACTTAGGGACTCACCTCCATCAGGTTCAGTAGTCCATCGAACTTGACCCTGTCCCTCATTTGGTTGTACATGAAACAGAACAGGTTCAACCACCTTCTGACGTGTGACAAGCCACATCCCTTCTTCCTGCAGGGATAATGGTCATCGAACCCCTCGGTCCTGTCCTTCAGGTATTGGTTTACCCTCTCTATCAGGCTCTTCTCGTATGGAGTGTGTATCCTGTGCTCCAGACCAAGCGAGTTACATGCATCTGGATACCACACACCCTCGTCCGTGTACACCACATGCTTTCCGTACATCTTGACGAGGGTCCTTAGAAAGAGCTCGGCAACCATGATGTTCCTCTGATAAGACAGGTACACCCCGAGTATGTACCTGTGTACAGGCTCTATCGCTATCCAAACCCATGCCTCATATCTACCTATTCTGATGTAAGTTTCATCCACCAGGAAGGCTGTAACTCTTCTTCTATGGAATAATGTGTTCTTACCGAAGAGCTGTATCCACTTCCAGATGGATACATGACTCCTCTTGACAAAAGGGTCTAAGGCATCTGCCACATGCCTTAAACTCAACCCCATCCAGTACAGATAGAGGCCGTACAGCACGGCCTCTGGGCGTGTCCTTTCTCGTATGAATCCAAACATAAGGGATCGGGCACGCCCAATCTATGATTCTCATTGAGAGAATATGGATAGACAATCAACTCAAACAGCGCTTAAGTTAACACCACTACGTCGGGGTTGTCGCCTAATTCGTTTCGCCCTCTGGGTCATGTCCTTTTGATTCGACGCGTCAAGAGTGAAGGAGGGGATGTGGGCCCGATGACCCTTGCAAGAGCATCGGCGAAGAGAGGGATACTGGAGGGTATACCATCTCGCCCACACCCATGAGCGGGATGCAACGGTCGCGGATATAGTCTCCCTTGTCATGGAGAATCGACCCCCGCCTAGACGGAGGAGGACCAGGCGAGGGAGGAAGAGGGTCCATTCGTGGGACAAGCTCGTCTGCATCTCCCTCATCATGGTGGCCATGAACTGGACCTTCAGGGAGGCGGAGGGGGAGGTGCCGCATCTGAATCTCCCCTGGTACGAGCCCTTCCCGGTCCACACCACGATACACAGGGCCTTCCAAGAGGTGCCATCGAATTACCTGGAGGGGATGCTGGAGATGAGCGCGTCGAAGTGCCTCAGGGAAGGCGGGTGGAGGAGGGGCCTCCTGGGGGCGGACTCCACGGGCGTGGAGACGGACAGGTACGACGGGATGGTCGTCCCCGTGAGGAGGAGGAACTCGTTCGAAAGGGTGAGGAGGATCCTCACGCTTAAGCTCCACGTCATCGCGGTGCTGGACCTGATGGCCATAATCAGGGCCAGGGTGACGGGGGAGCACAGGAACGACTCCCCCGTCCTGAGGGAGATGCTGAAGGGGCTCATGAGGCTCCCGGGCTCCGTCTTCGAGGCGGACAGGGGGTACGACGCTGAATCCATCTTCAGTATGCTCTACGGGCTGGGGATGTTCCCGAACATAAAGCAGAGGGCCATCCTGAAGGGCCGCCTGGGGAGGGGAAGGAACAGGCTCCGTTACAGGATGAAGGCCGCCAAGTCGTTCGACATTGGGCTGTATCACTATAGGGGGCTGATCGAGGGGATCTGGGGGGCGGAGGAGACCAGGGGTCACTCCCTGAGGACGAGGTTCAGGAGCAGGGAGTGTCAGGAGAGATGGGGCCTGATGCTATGCATCGCCTGGAACATCCGGGTATGGAACAGGATGCGATGCGCAAGTGAGCTGGGCATGGAGGTGAAGCCAAACATACCGAATTAGGCGACAACCCCGGAGACGTCCACTCACACTTCGTAACGTGGTTGGGTGGGTCGGCTCAGGTGGCGACGGGCTCTAGGCGGTACCGCATACAGGCCGGGGGAAATGGACCTTTCGATGGGGACCTTTACGGGTGCCGCCGTGGTGGACTTGAATTTACACTTTGGACATTGATACCCCTTTCCTTTGCCTTCTGACTTCATCGTTCTACCACATTTGGGACAGGAGGGGTTCCTCAGCCTAGTTAACGCCGTCAAAGAGAGGACTTCGATCTTCTCGAGGTTGACGGTCAGGGGTAGCTTCGCTTTTTTCTTGACCGCGCCATAGACCCTTACCTCGTCTCCGGGGACCAAGCCTCTGACCACCTCTCTAAAGCCCCTGGTGGGCTCGTACACGGCGCAGTGTACTTGTCCCGTCGAATCTCCCAGCGTGAAAATGACATGACCTCCCCTTATGGTGACCGGCTTGGAGAGGACCTTCCCACAGAGTTTGGCTGTAGTAAGGGGCTTAAGCTTGCCCACAAGGGCGTCCGAAATATGGGCGTCTGTGGCTTGATTGGTTTCATAGATGATGTGCCTTTCTACCGGTTGGAGCGGTCTAACCAAGTCAAAGGCCCTTTCGAGGTAGTAGGGTTTGTAAGCCCTTATACCGAAGTAGACGGGGCAAGGGGTATGTGGCATGATCCTCACTTCGCCTGTGTTGTAGTCTAAATTATCAAACGTGAAGGGTCGGGTGGTCCTGTCCATCTTGACGACGGAATCGATGTCCATCTCTCTGGGGGTGCCGATGTACTCGGGAGTACGATAGGCGATGAGCTCATACGTACGGCCGAACTCGAGGCGGTTGCCTATGGCGGCGAGGGCGCCTATGATGCCGCGACCATGCTTGAACTTGTGTGTCTCTATGCCCAGCTTCTTGGCCAGCCCTTCTGCTTCCTCCATGGTCACCATCTCCTTGACGACCTTGGAGGAGAATTCGCTCAAGGGGGCAGGAACCTCCTCACCTTCATAGAAGGCCACACCAGAATCCGTCCCTTCTTCGCCTAACATGGCCATCTCCTGCACCTTTTGAAGGACCAACTCCTTGATTTTTGGGACCAATTGCGTCGGAACAGGCAGCTTGAAGGAAAGCGCGGCGTTGCCTCTGGTCTTGTACGGGCAGTTGGGATTGAGCCTGATCAACCGAGGGAAGCCAGCCAGCTCTAGCCTGTACTTTGCCCTAATTTCGTCGATGAGAGTAGCCACCAAATAGGTGGTGCACATGCCCTTGGGGGAATCGGTGTCGTCGATGCCCACGTGGAGGAGAGGCAAGGCCACAGCTCACCCTACAAACAAGCCAGACTGCTTTTTGACATAATATAGATATTCTGCCCTAGCCCTTCGCTTAAGCTGATCACCCAACGGACTACAACCGGCCGAGCCTATTCTTCCACGACGATCATCGTGAGGGTGGAACGAACCTTCTCCAGCCTTCGTATGTGCCACGTGATGGTCTCCTTGACCTTCTCCATGGTGTCGGCTTCGACTTTGGCAATTAGGTCGTAGACGCCGTAGACCACGTAAACCTCGGCTACGTTGGTGATCTTCTTCAGCTCGGAAACCAGTTCTTCTTCAGCACCCAAATCGGCATTGATGAGCACAAATGCTTTGGGCAATCTTACCTACCTAAGAGATTAATAAAAGGTGATTTTAAGCATTTGGGAGAAACGCCAGCAAGAATTGGACTACCATATACAGAAAGCGGTGGAACTCTACGTAATCCACCTCCATCAGGACGACCCCAGCAAGTGCACCGCGTCCAAGCTGAAGCGCTTAGGCTTGGTCAAGTTTATTCCGTCGAAGAGAAGGCGTGGGATTCTGCTCGACCCTTACAGCGAAACTGCCATCTCCAAGACCGACAGGGAGAATGTCCTAAGGAACGGGTTGGTGGCGTTGGACGCAAGCTGGAAGAAGGCGATGGACTCCTTCAAGAGGATGACTTGGCACTACGAAGACAGGAGGGCCCTGCCGTACCTTGTGGCCGCCAACCCGACCAATTTTGGCAAGCCAGTCAACCTCTCGACTGCGGAGGCCTTGGCGGCGGCACTCATCATAATCGGCTTCAGGGAGGAGGGGGAAGGGTTGATGGATCGTTTCAGATGGGGGCACTCTTTTCTTAGCCTTAACGATGGATATCTCCGTGCCTATGCGAAAGCCAGGGATAGTTCGGAGGTAGTTGAGGCCCAGAAACGTTTCATGAAGGAATTGGGCTTCGCTGTTTAACACTTAAATCACCGTCTCTGCCGAATGTCGCCACGAGGATGTGAGCTGGTGGGCCGGTCCGGGACTCAAGCCCTGAGGAAGCTCCTCCCTCCCCGCAGGAGACGCGGCGTTGAGAAACGCGGCGGGAGACCGCCGGCTCTGGAACAGAAACGACACCCGCGCCGGGGATGCTATGAAGGCAGCGATGCCGGAGAAACCCTGGACGAGGGATGAAACGGCCAACCCGCGTGGAGCAAGGTCAAGTTGGGCTGATGACAACCTCGCTGCTGGAAGCCCGGGTAGACCTCTTAGCCGAATCCGGCCGAGAACAGAAGGAGGGCTACGGCCAGGAAACATCCTCATTTATTTCTGCTCCAGCTCCGAGTGGCACTTGCGTAAAGGAGTCACTGTGATTGCTTGCTAGTTCTTCCGCCCCTCTGGATCGTTAAAAGCTGCCTGAAACTGGTCGTGTGGACGCTTTGCTGGACTTCGGTAGGCTGAGAGGCAAATGTGATGAAGTGCTCAAGATGTCCAGCCAGTCGGCCGCTTTGACCGAACATCGCGAGTCCTACCTTGAAGAGCTTACTGATGCCTTAATTGAGTACACTCGCATCAATTCGGGTGAAGATTTGAACGAGGTACTCCAATCTTTCTTCGGCAGGCTCTTCGGGCCAGAGCCGGAACCCCAGCAGGCGGGTCTGAGGAGAAGGATAATGCGAAGGTTCAAGGAGAAGACTAAGGCAAAGCTGGACGGCAGGCAGACTAGCTTGGATGATTATTCTTGAAAGTAAGCGTCTAAGGAACGCGAAACGGGTGTCAGTTCGATTCCCTTGGTTAGGAAAGGCGTTAGGATGGTCTTGGCCGCCATGGTCATCAACTCGACGTATTTGTCGGTGTCGTACATCGTCGGCGAGTCCGTCCCTGATGGAACGGCTCGACAGAGAGGGTTTTTGTGACCGTTGTCGGTGTAGATGAAGCTGATGATGCTGCCCGACCTAACCTCCTCTCCTTGCATTTCCATCCGCCGAGCGGCAGAGACATGAGGTGGTGCTGTGACGTACTCGTCTAAATCGCGCCTCAGAGCCTTGCTTATAATCAACTTGTAAGGGTTCACTTGGCCTGACTTCAGCTGCTTGAGGGCCCCGTTGAGAATCCTGACGGCTTCGGGGAAACCCTCGGAGTAGACGGCGGGGAGGGCGTCCCTAGAAAGAAGGGCCCTCATCATGGCTTCCTGCACTTCCTTGATGAAAAGTGGTGTATCTCGGCGCCGGTGCTCTATACCTCTGCAGACGAGTTCATCGGAGTAAGTGAGACCATAATATCTTTTGAAGGCTGGAGTGCGCGCATCCGCCTTCCTAGGTAGTAACACCAAATAACGGTAATGGTGGTCTAGAGCTATAGGGAGCTTGACCGCTTTGTTGATGGCGTCAGCTACGGCTTCGTAATCCTCTTCGGTGGCGCCCCCCTTCTTAATGAATATGGAATCGGTGTCGGCATATATGGTTCTGAATCCCAAGCCTTCGGCCACCTTGATGGACTCGAGCATGATGTCCCTAGCCATGGAGTTGATTTTCTCGAAGGCCAGGACGTTGCCGAACCTGTTCCAAGCGCAGCCCGATGTGCCGTACAGTACACAGAGGATGAGCTTAAGGCTGGTCTGCCTCTGCTCGCAGTAATCCATCTCCACGCTGTCACGCCGCAGGGACTTGCGGAGATGTTTGAAGTAGAGGCGCCTATCTAGGAACTTCCCGATTACGCTAGGAAGGAGCCCCTCCGGCTCTTCCTCTAAGCGGCCCAGAGATTCGTAACTGATGTTCCTCTTGATGATTATGTTGGCGAACTCCGACTCGAAGTCCAGCTCCCCTACGTCGGAGTGGACGCCCACCACGGGCGGGATTATCATTGCTCCTTTGTCTTCGGAGCCTATCTCCCTGACGTCCCTGCCGTATTCGAAGAATTTAGGTTCGGCGGGGATTAGGCAGTCTCTCTGAAGTAGTTCGTAGCTGTTCCTGCTGTCCACCAGCCTGTTGCTGGTCCACTCGGCCGCTAAGTTGAGGGGAACGATGCCGAACCTGGACCTCTCCAATATTCCCGCCAAGCCCCAACAGCCTAATAGGGGGTTGAAGTGTTCTTCGTCCAACACCACCCTTCCCCTAGTCCAATAGGGCAGGGCTCTTGAGAGGGCGGCTATATCCGTCCTGTCACGTCCCAGCTGCAGGTTGAGGCCATAGAGGCGGCACAGGCCTAGCAATATGGCGAAGGTGTCTTCACAGGAGTTACAGATGAGTATGTCGGGGTCCTCAGAGCGCACGGCGGAGGCGAAGTCGAAAAGTATTTTGTTGGGCTCTCCCGTGAAATCGTCCACCTTGACAGAACCGTTGAATAGCTCTATCTTCTCTGTGCTATGATGGCCCTTCTTGATGAGCTTAAAGGAGAGCATCTTAAATGGAGGGGGAAGGACATCGCGGTCGTCGATCTTGGTGACGCTCTGTAAGGATCCATCGTAGGATATGTTCACTAGGGCCTTGGACCCCGGCTCTAGCCCTAGTTGAAAAAGGACGCGCTGGGCGTGTAGGAGGTGAGTGTTGTATAGCTGTGGGAACTTGAGCCGCTTAAGCCTCTTCACGATCCTTCCATAGTACGTCGTGTCAGCCATAGTCACCCTCAAGACGGTTTTGGCTTCCGACGAAAAAGCCTCCCTGCGCATCACTTCGTCAACGGTCACTACGCCTGTCAGGCACTCTATCTGGTTTTTCATGCTTGCCCTCTTCTCCTCGTCGATGTAGACGTAAAAGTCAGGCCTATACCTGAAGCGAGCACGCATGGGCCTTCCGACCTTGTCAACGAACCATGTTACGGCGTAGCCGTTCTCGGCGTAGGCGTCAAGCAACCAGCCTTCGAATTCCACTGGCTACGTTTCACCCAGCCTCTTCTTTAGTACGTCCACTTCCGCTTCCAGCGACCTTATGCGGTCCAGCAGCTCGTTGATCAGGCGCCGGTTGTCTACGTTGGCCGTAAGGTTCAGTTGATCGATGACGCTGGGCAGGAAGGAGTTGTTCATAGCCGCCTGCTCGGGGAACCAGGCTTCGTCCAGCAGGGAGTCGAATGCGGTCCGCCTATCTGCGTCGATTAAGGCCAACTGGTAGCGCTCTCGGAGCTCCTTCACCATCTGATCATACAGCATGTGAAATGGTGGTGTTACACGACCCAATTCATAGTTCACCTCTTCTTGTGAAAGGTCGACCAAGGCTGAAGCTGGGGTTGGACGGCTAGGGTGCTTAGTGAGGGTGACTTCGATGTGCGACTTAGAACTGCCGACCCTCTCAAAGTAAGCAACTATGATAGAAAGGTGACGGAGGTACCTAGAACCTGCCGCTTCGGGGGTGTGGTCGGGGCTGCTTTCATAGGCGGGAGAGGTAGTGACCAGCGTGGCGCCCGCCTCCATGCTGGCCTGCCATATTTCGACGAAGCTTCGACTAAGCGACCTGAGGCCGCTTTCCCTCGTCCTCTCGCTGCCCATGAAACAAGCCGGATTGTGAAAGACGATCATACATATGCTGCCGAGGGCTTTGACCAAGGAGGAAACCTGTTTAGCTACTTCCAGTTGCCTGCCGGGGCTGTAAGCCGCGAAGACGGATATGCCGTTAAACACCAAATAGGGGTCCATATGTGACCTTTTGCAGAGGGCACCCAAGAGATCGACGTCCAAGAGCGTTCTATGAGAATAATAGTCGGTATTATTGATGTAAATGATGTGGAAGTCCGACGACGAAGACAGAGCGCGGCGGGCGCCGTTCACCATCATGTGGTGTACCAGCAGGCTCAACGATGGCTCGTCGCCGTAGAACAGGTAGGACGTGCCGCTTTCTATCGAACCTAGGAGCCCATCTAAGTCGGAGTTGCCCGTGCTGATTTTGAAGTATTTGTTCTTCTCCAGCAAGCTGTGCGCTCTAACGAACGGTTCCAGCATATTTGCCTAGGCCGAAAGTAATATCTGCGTGGGTTTTTTAACGACCCATCGGCCTTCTTACATCATCCGCGTTTGATTCAGGGGCTTCATCAAAAGGACATCCCTGTTCAGCAGGGCCTTGGGCATCCTCCCGCTTAACACATCGATTACGTTATCGGCAACCAGTTCGGCCATCTTGTCCCTGGTTTCCACTGTGGCGCTAGCTATGTGAGGGAGCAACACCACGTTTGACATGAGCAAGAGGGGGCTATCCTTCGGCAACGGTTCCACTTCGAAGACATCTAAGCCAGCACCGGCTAGGCTCCCCCTCCTCAAGGCCTCCACCAAAGCGTTCTCGTCGATGACGGCACCTCGGCTGGTGTTCACTATGATGGCTGTCTTCTTCATCTTCGCCAATTGCTCCCGCCCTATTATGTGATGTGTTGCTTCGTTCAAAGATAGGTTTATCGAAAGATAATCCGATTCGGCTAACAACTTATCAAAGGAAACACGTCCTATCCCGAGTTCGTTTTCCAAGTTACGCTTACGCCGACGGCTGAAGTAAATCATCTTCATGCCGAAGCCACGGCCCCTTCTGGCTACTTCGGCACCAATGCGTCCGAGACCCAAAATGCCTAGTGTCTTCCCTCGGAAGTCGTGACCCATCAGGAAACGCAGGTCACTATCGAAGGACCAAGAACCTCGCCTGACGAATTGGTCTCCATCGATGATGTGTCTAGAGATTGCTAGCATTAGGGCCCAGGTCAAGTCGGCCACGGCGCCAGACAAGACGTCAGGAGTATAGGTGATGTAAATGCCACGTTTGGTAGCTTCGATGATGTCGATGTGGTCGTATCCTACGCTGTATGTGGATATCACTTTCAGGCGTCGGGCATTGGAAAGTAACTCAAGGTCGATTTTATCTCTCGGGTAACACACTAATGCGTCGGCATCCTTGACACCCCGCATCAATTCGCCTCTGGTGACGTGCCTGTTGAGGGACTGGTCCTTCGGAGCTATTTCTGCGACGGCTTCCAGCTTGGCCATGCCGGCTGATGGAAGGTGACGTGTCAGGAAGACCTTCGGCTTCACGATGGAAAGAGGCTCTGGGGTTTCTAATATCTCTTAGCTTAACGAACAGCAACCGGTCAGAGACCCTGAAGCCGTGACTTGGCTTCTTGAGACGCGTTCAACCCCAGTTCGAACGCCTTGAGGTTGACTTCAACCGATTTGGCCGGCACGAACTCTCGTATGGCGTCTTGGTAGAATTTGGGTTCAGCGACGTTCGATATGCCCGCGAAGAAGCCCACCAATACTACGTTCTGGTACAGCACCTTTCCAGCTTGTATGGCCAACGAAGCGGCATCGAGGAAGAACGCATCTTGGGCGCTACTCGCAATCTTGGCTTTAATCTCTTCCACAAGAGGGTACTTCGCCTTGCCGCTCAGCACCGTGGCAGGGAGAACCTTAGAGAGGTTCGCGATATGAATAGTGTGTCTGCCGGAGTACACGATGGACCTCAGGCCTTCGAGCAGTTCCATTGAAATTATGTAATCGGCGGAGCCGGGGTCGATGAGGGGGGCGTGCACTTCACGCCCCACCCGGACGAATGAAATCAAGGAACCCCCTCTTTGGCTCAACCCGTGCGTTTCAGTGACGCGAGCATCTAGACCAGACAGCATGGCCGCGTTGCCGATAAGGTTCGAAGCCAAGAGGACGCCTTGACCGCCAACTCCAGAAACCACGATCCCAGTGATGTTATTGTTGGTCAAAGGGGAGTCTCCTCTTGAACGATGGCATCGTACGGACAGACTTCTGCGCAGAAGCCACAGCCGGTGCAAGCCTCAGAATCGATGTTTACCTTTCCTTCAGGGCCGGTGGCGCCCGGTTGGGCGGGAAGGAGCGCTGGACAGCTGGCGAGGGTCAAGCAGGCGTTGCAGTTGTTGCATCGTTCGTAAACTACCATGTAAGGCACGAGTCGTATTCCCGCGGCTTTGGCCTGACGAGTGGCCAACAAGGCGCAAGGAGCCTTGAATATCACGACAGACACTCCGTCTCTGGCTAACGCGCCCCTGAAGGCTTCCTTTGCCACCTTCAACTCGAATGGATCTACCGCCTGTACGTCGGCGACGCCGCAGGCCTTAACGATGCTTTCGATGGAAATCCCTTGGGAGCCTTCCAAACCGGGGTTGGGCCCGCTCCCTGGGTTAGGTTGGAGCCCAGTCATGGCCGTGATGGAGTTATCGAGTATGACGAGCAGCATTCTGTGACCGTTCCACACGGCGTTGATCAGGGCCGGTATGCCGGCGTGTAAGAAAGTAGAGTCGCCAACGACGGCCACGGGCTTCTGCTTGGAAAGGATGGAAATACCGCCGGCGCCGCCCACACTAAAGCCCATGTCCAAAAGTATGTCGCCCACCTCGGTGGGCGGAAGGGTTCCCACACCGTAACACCCGATGTCGGAAACTACGACCCTTTCTTTTCCTGCTACCGTCTTGATGATGTACATGGATGAGCGGTGGGGACAGCCAGCGCAGAAGACGGGTGGTCGTGGAATGACGGATGAGACCGTCCGGGCTGGCCTATTAGCTTTTGGCACGCCGGCGAGCGTGGCGATGGCGTTGGAAACGTCGCCTAACGTGAGTTCGCCTAAAGAAGGAATGCCTGCGCCTTTGCCCATTATAACCGCGTTCAGGCCGTTGTCGTAAGCTATGCTTTTCACCTTGGTCTCAAAGATGGGATCCAACTCCTCCACCACCAAGACCTTCTTGTGCTCCGAAAGGAACTTGATTATCCTCTCCTCGGGGAGGGGATTAATCATGAGCATCTTCAGCACGTCGGGCTTAAATGGGGTTGGTATGTCTGCATCTAGGACGTACGTAGCAGCGGAGCCAGCGCAGATGACGCCGTTTTCGGAGCCGTTATCAAACAGCTTTGTAAAATCGTCTGAGTTGCTGATCGTCTTGCACTTTTCCATCTTCTCCAGCAGGTCGGCGTGGGCCTTAAGGGGGTATGGAGGGATGGCCGTGTACCGGCCCTTCTCCTTAAGGAAAGGTCGACTAGGCGGAGAAGCCGGAATCTCACCGAAGACCACCGGACCTCTGACGTGGCTGACTCTGAGGTCCATCCTCAAGAAAACGGGCAGCTCGAACTTCTCAGATACGCTTGCGGCTCTGATCATGCAGTCCTTAACTTCTTGGGGGTCGCTGGGCTGGAGCGTGGGTAAATTGGCGAAGTAAGCATAATTGCGCGAGTCCTGCTCGTTTTGACTACTGTAAGCGGAAGGGTCATCGGCGACTACTACGACTAGCGCTGACTTGGGGGCGAAGTATGGGAGGACCATGAACGTGTCGGCCGCCACGTTCAGCCCCACGTGCTTCATGGCTGTGAGAGACCTAGAACCATTCATGGCGGCGCCGGCCGCCGTATCGATGGCCACCTTTTCGTTGACAGAATACTCGGCATAGACGCCCGCCGAATGTGCGACACGGATCGTTACATCCAATATTTCGGAGGCTGGCGTGCCTGGGTAAGTAGTGAAGACGGAGAAGCTCGCTTCCAAAGCACCTCTCACAACGGCCTCATTACCTAACAGAAGCCGCCTCTCGCCTAACCTTCCTTTCGCGATGATCGAGTAGTCAGCCATGAGATTCACCCTCCAAGAAAGACTGATGGATCAAGACAGAACCAAAACTGTGGAAAGCGAAGCATGGATAAAAGAATTGTCGAATTAGGCGTCGAGGATCTCAAGGGACACCGGCGCCTCAGACGGCTCCGAGCGGTGGAATGGAGTTGAGAAGGGACCGCATTTCGCATCATTCATAGGCCAACCATAACGACGAAAATCATGAGACGGGCAGACTAAGCAAGAAAAGTCTAAATACCTTTCGACTTATGCTTGAGTGACGTGGGGAATTAGATGGAATACGTGTATGCTGCCCTGATACTTCATCGTTTAGGAAAGAAGGTCGACGAAGAGGGCGTAAAGAAGATAGTGGCTGCTGCTGGAGTCGAGCCCAACGAGGTCAAGGTCAAGGCGCTTGTTGCAGCCCTCGGCGAGATTAACATCGACGAGGCTTTGAAGTCCTCCGTGGCTCTCCCCGCTCAAGCACCCGCTGCCCCTGCCTCAGCTCCAAGTGCTGAGAAGAAGGAAGAGAAGAAAGAGGAAAAGAAGGAAGAGAAGAAGGAAGAAGAGGCACTTGAAGGCCTAGCGGCACTGTTCGGCTGAAAGAAATCGATGGCTTCTTCTGCGTTACGAAGGCGTGGCTTTACTCTTCGTTATTTCAATCAACTTGTAAGCATCGAGCTCTGCGTTTTTCAAGATGGCTGCCGCCGTGTCTTTTGTCACGTAGTTGGCCTTGGCCGCTACGGTCAACGCCTTCGTCATAGAGTCGACTAGAATAACGGTGATCACTTCCTTGGCAGGATACTTGGCTTCAAATGCGACACCGTGGGCCTGCTTGACTGAGAGGACGATGTCATTTATGAAGCTCTGAACGTCTATCTTAATGTCCTTCTCGGCTAAAATGAGGCCGTTCCAGTAGACAAAGCTGAGGGCCATGCCGGCCTTGATGGGCTTCATGCCCAACTTTGAAAGAAGCGAAGCCAGCCTCGGGCTGATAATTTCACCGGGCTTGGCTACGACCGTGTCCTTGCTAACCCAGATGCTACCCGACTCGATCTTCGTGATGACTTTCGCGTCTTTGAATTCGCTCAAAACTGGGCCGGGCGATATGCCGGTGTTACCGGCTGGGATGATTATCTCCTCGGTAGCCACGTCGCCTGCCTTGGCGGGGAGGTAGATCTTGCCTTTCTCAAGCAACAGGTTGAGCTTGAAGGGATTCATGTTTGTGAATATGAAGAGGTTCTGCCCGGTAAGGGAAGAACTGAGGTCGCCTATCTTGGGCTTGCCCAGAGAACCCAGTGCTTTTGTAGCGATCCTGTTCTTGGTCACGAAAAGCTCCAGCTCGCCTCTGAAGCGGCGACGCAGTTCCATTATCTGGGTCGAGCGCACTTTGGTGAGCTTGGCTAGAGCTATGACCTCATATTTCGAGGCCAGTTCTTTCACCTTGTCGTACTGGGCGGTCTTCCTTGCGGAGTACCGCTTGGCGACTGACAAGTTAGGAGACAACTCCTGTGGTTTTGACGATGGGGCTCATGGAGAGCTTGACTCCGTACTTCTTGACGCTCTTAAGCCCATTGGGAAGCTTCTTTTCAAGGTTCTCCAAGACGGCGATGGCGTTGGTGGCCAGCTTGTCGCTTTCCATGTCTTCCGTGCCTATTTTACAGGAAAGGGCTGCATGGGCCCTCGTCCTTATTCGTACGCTGCTCCTCAGCCTATCAATCATGGCTTCCAAGGGAGAGTTTACTGTGATCGGGAGTGGCATCTTCCCCCTCGGTCCCAGGTAGGGCCCAAGCGACTTGCCCACCCTAGGCATGAGGCTAGTGTCGGCCAAGAAGAAGTCATGCTCTCTGGCCAGCTTCTTGGCGTCCTTCTTGTTGGTGCCCAGCCTGTCCAACTCTTCCGGAGCCACCACTGCGTCCACGTTGGCCTTCTTCGCTCTGAGGGCCAGGTCGCCTGCCGCCAAGACACATATGCTAGCTTGGGTGGGTAGCTTGTTGGGTAAGTTCACCACTTCGTTGATGTTGACGTCGGCGGCCTTGACTTTGAAAGGATCCAGAATGACGTAAAGCTCCACCGTCTGTTTGAACTTCCGTTTAGAGGCTTTAGACTTGGCCTCATCTATCATTTTGGCAAATGAACCTTTGTCAACCAATTCAGATTACCTTAGCCTGAAAGGGCTTGGTCCCATTTGCCTTCTTCAACTTCCTTGAGGAAGACGCGTGGGTCCTTGCTCTCGACCGTTATGCCCATGCTTACACAGGCGCCCAGTATCTCCTTGGCCGCCGCCTTACATGACGCGGCATATGTCTTGCCGAACTTTATCTTAGCAAGTTTGAGGAGCTGCGCCACCGTGAGGTTGCCTGCGAAGGTGGATTGGGGCGTACCTGAGCCTTTTGGTATCTTGGCTTCTTTGGCTATAAGGGCCGAAGTGGTGGGCAGGCCGACCTCCACGTCGAAGCCCTTGTTCTCCACATCGACGTTCACCTTGACGGGGACACGCATGCCTGCGTATTCGCTGGTGAGCTCGTTAATCTTCTTGACGACGGCCACTATGTTGACCCCAAGGGGGCCTAGGGCTGGTCCAAGGGGCGGGCCGGCGTTAGCCTCGCCGCCCGTTATCAAAAGGCTGATGGTTTTCCTTTCGCTCAATATACTCAATCCCCTCTCTCTTCGTTGTAAGCGCGCAAAGTCTCCTTTACACTGGCATTTAATACTTGCTTTTTTAAGCTTGCCCTTTACCCATAGCTACAAGCTTCAGATAGCCGGCATCTATGGTCACTTGAAGTTGGTAGGGGGCGTCGATCAACGTGACGGTAGCCTCTTTCTTGGCAGAGTCGTACCTGACCACTTTGGCTCTCATTCCCTTAAATGGTCCGCCAGTCACCTCGACGATCTGCTCCACCTTAAGCTCCTCAAGGGCTGGCTTGGCGGCGATGAGCCCGGAGATGTCAGCCGTGGTCATGACTCCGGGCACATAACTCCTAACATGTTTCACTCCTGAGACGGCATCGCTGACAGCTTGGGCGGAAGCTGCTTCGATGAGGAGATATCCCTTCGTTTTCTCGCTGTAAATCAGTGAAAAGATGCCCGCCTTCCTAGACTCAACTCTGTTAGCTATGAGGTTGGCGACGTTCCTTTCCTGCCCCCCTGTAACTTTTACAACAAAGATCCTCGTAGGAATGGCATCAACTTTGGCGGCCAAGGGGTTACCACACCACACCCATCAAAGATAGGATGATCCTAGGCGTCAAGAACTGGCTGATCATGGAGGCTATCAAATGAATGATAAAAGCAACGCCTCCCACAACTCCCACGCCCAGCAAGACCAGTTTCAGGTATAGCATGAACTCCGTCCTGTCGCTCTTCTTGCTGTACTTCAGAGTGTTCACCAGCCCTCTGAGGGAGCTCGAGATGTTCATTGCCGGGAAGACGGACAAAAGCCGTCGTTTTAAGCCTTTTGTAATTGATCCGTTTTACCAAAGCTTGAAAGAAGAGGACGATATAGGTCGGCGTATACTCTATACCCGGGACGTTCCGATCCAACGACCAACGAAGATAATCCTTTAAGCTCGCAAGAGAGGAGGGTGGATGACAGGTGCCAGTCATTTGCGGAAGGACTTCCTTTCGGTCGGCGACATCACGGCCCAAGACTTAGATGAGATCTTCAGGATCACGGACAAGCTAAAGAAAAATCCTTACAACAAGGCTTTAGAGAATAAGGTCGTCGTCCTCCTCTTCGAGAAACCCTCGACTAGGACTCGCCTAAGCTTCGAGGCTGGTGTAAGCCATATGGGCGGCAAGCCCATCTACGTCGACGCCACCACGACACAGATGTCGAGGGGTGAAACGGTGGAAGACACGGCCAAGACGGTGGAGAGGTTCTCCGACGCCATCGTGGCCAGAGTCTACAAGCACGAAACTCTGGTGGGACTGGCTGGGCACTCACGTAATCCGGTTGTGAACGCCCTCTCCAACCTAGAGCATCCATGTCAAGCTTTGGCCGATCTCTACACAATCAAGGAGAGGAGTAGGGACTTGAGGAATGAGAAAGTGGCATTCATCGGAGACGGCAATAACGTATGCAATTCTCTTATGCTGATCTGTGCGCTAGCTGGAGTGGAGTTCGCCGCAGCCACACCGGTCAGTCACAGGCCCGATGCCAATGCAGTAGCCGCGGCCAAGAAGATGGGCGGCGACAGAATACAGTTGGTGGAAGAACCGGCGGTCGCCGTGAGAGACGCTTCCTTCGTGTACACGGACGTATTCGTAAGCATGGGTGATGAAGCTCAGAGGCAGGAAAGGTTGAGGACGTTCGTCCCTCGTTACCAAGTCAATGAAGCGCTTATGATGAAAGCCAGGGACAAAGCGTTATTCATGCACTGTCTTCCCGCTCACAGAGGCGAAGAAGTGACAGCCGAAGTAATGGATGGCCAACGGTCCATAGTCTTCGACCAAGCCGAGAACAGGATGCACGTTCAGAAGGCATTGTTGACTCTTCTCTTGTCGGGCTAGCTGAGTATCCTGTCTATGAGCCAAGACGAATCGAACGCCTGCAAGTCACCGTAACCTTGGCCCGTCCCCAAGTAGAGGATGGGTGTCTTGGTGACGTAGGCTACGCTCACGGCTGCTCCTCCCTTGACGTCGGCGTCGGCCTTGGCCAGAATCACGGCATCGAAACCCACTGAATCACGGAACTGCCTAGCTTGGTTGATGAGGTCGTTGCCCGCCAGGGCGTCTCCGACGAATATTCTGAGGTCCGGCTGGGCCACTCTGATTATCTTGTTCAGTTCGTCCATAAGGTTCCTAGAGGTCTGCATCCTTCCAGCCGTGTCGACCAAGACCACCTCATAGCCATGCTGTTTGGCGTAGAGGACGGCATCTCGTGCCACCGCGGCGGGGTCGGCTCCGTACCTCTGGCGAATACACTTCAGAGCCAAACGCCCTGCGTGTGTTTCAAGTTGTTCGATGGCTCCAGCTCTGTATGTGTCGGCGGCCGCCAGAAGGACCTTGAAGCCCTTCCGGTCGAGCATGTATGCCAGCTTGGCGATGGTGGTGGTCTTGCCTGTCCCGTTTATCCCCAAAAAGACGATGACATAAGGGTCTCTGCTATTGGACTTCTTTTCGGCTACTGCGTCGACTAGCTGCACGGTTGTGTTTGTAACAAATAGCCCCGATAGCGTTTCCCTTAGAGTAAAATCAATCAGGACATCAAGATCGTGCCTTCTTTCGATCCTTTGGCCGACGAGCCGCCGCTTGATGGACCCTTCAATGAATTCCGCAGCCTCTACGGCGACTTCGCTTTCGAGAAGTCCCACAGAGAAATCGTCAAGGGTTGACTGCAAGTCTGATTCGGAAAGGGTTTTCGTTGTTATGGCTTCCTTGAAGCTTTCGAAAGCCTTTCTCAGCTTTTCGAACAAGTAAGATGACCTTACCCGATCAGGCGTCGCCCGGTGGTGGTTGTGACGGCTTTTCCGCGGCCTGCTTGGCGGTCAATGAATTAAGCTGTTGCTGATAGAATTCAAGCCTAGATTCGACGTCCTGCTTTTGCGCTGAGACGGTCCTTAGAGCCTCCTCGATCTCCTTGACCCTGTCCTTAAGGTATGTTACGGTCTCTTCGGGGGTCTTTTCTAATGAAACATTTGCGCCAACATCCACCACCAGCTTGCCGCCGCCATTGTAAATAACGGGAATATAAGCGCCTCCTCCTATAGGCACCAACAGGCTGGCCGAGTTGGCGTCCTTCAAGGATGTGATTGAGGAAAGAGACGCCTTGTTTTCGCTGTAAAGCCTAAGGAGGATAGCCTCTCGGCTGTTCAGCTCTTGGTAGTATTCTTCCATCAGCCTCATCTGCAGCAACAAGGCCTGGACCGTCTCGTCAGAGCTCAATGTGATACACTCAGAATTAGGAGAGGGCTGACACGGTCATACTTTAAAGGCTTTTCCCAAGATGAAGAGCTCGGGTCCGGTGGTAGAGGTACCAACGATGGCGGCCCTAGAGTTGGCGATGACGCCAGAAGCTACGAAGGGAACGCCGCCGTTGATGGAGCTTACTTCGCAGTCCACTTTCAGAGCATCTTTCAACCAACTTATCTCGTCTTCGGTAGCCCTGGGATGAGTCAACGCCCCCAAGTTCGTGACCGCCACTACGGAACCCAGCTGGTAATAGCCCGCCACTGTGCCCCTGTCGACGGGAACGCCGAGCACGTCTTGGATCTGCCTCACTTCTGATGAAGAGAAGACGGGAGCGACCACTCCGCCCTTATCGTTAGCCGCAATAAGATTACCTACCGACGTGAAGGGGCAGTCTAACCTTTCGACCCTTAAGCCCGTCGTTTTCCTGTAAGCGCCAACCTCTTGATCTTCGGCGAACCTAGAGAGCAACATGCCGTTGCTGTTCATGACCATGAGAGGGCCCAAGAGGCGAGTGCCTCCTACGCTTCCGTGGACAAGGCCCACGCCAAGAAGCGAAGCCAGCTTCTCGGACTTGGGGGCGGAGTAGGCGATGGGAAGCACAAGAAAACCTTCGCTGGCCTTGGAGAATATCCCCACGTTGGGGTTCCTGTAGATATCATAGATGTGTATGGCCAAAGTCCGTCGACCTCATAAGGCAACGCCGAGGCGCGCGGCAGCGACTGCTCCCTTCAAGTACAGCTCTGCTGCCTTTTGGGGGTTATTTTAACGTTGGTGGTCAGACGGAAGACCCTTGCTGCTATTTCTCGGCCGAGGCCTCAGCAGGCGCCTGGGCAGTTTCGTTCTGCTTGGACGTCTCCTCGCCGGTAGGCTCTGGGCGCGGCTCCGCCTTCGCTTCCTTCTCCTTGGCTTTCTGTTCTTCTTCTTCGCCTTCCTCCTTCTCGTTAGGAAGCTTCGTGAAAACCGTCCCCTCTTCGTCCTTGGAAACCTTGACGGTTATTCGGGGGAGCCGTGACCTCTTTCCTTTAGACCAAAGCTCTTCATTGAGCTTCTGGCTGATTTGTACTTCGCCCACCTTGACCTTCATGTGGCGAGCGACGGTCTCCTTTACCAAGTTGATTATCCTATCAGTGCGCCTGTACCTAGGGGTAGGCCTAGCCTTGGCCAGGGAGATTGTTATCACCCTCTCGGCCAGCTCTTCCGACTTGGACAAGGTAGATCTCAAAACCTCTCTAGAGGTTGAGCTTCCTAGACCTCCAGTTGCGCTGCTTTGGGTTGCGGGAGACCTTCCGGTTAGTCTTAACCACCACCCAAGTGGGAGCACCGGAGTTCTGGTTCAGACGTTTAATGTAGCGCTTCTTCTCACCCGATGTCTTGTGGCTGCTCAATTCTTCGTCCAACCTCCTCTAAATGTACCTTATTTTAAACTCTCTTCTCTGTTCGCCAAACTTCGCCAGAAGGGCTTTCAGTTCTTCATCCGTTATTGGATGGCTGATTTTGCCCGCCGTCCCCAGCTGAATGACTTGGTCTTCGATGGTTTCGGCCACTTCGGGCTTGACCATCTTGATGTTGTTCAGCCTGAGACGGGCTTCAGATGTGAAAAACATCCTCAGATACTGCTCCTTCATCTTGGCCCTCTTCAGTTCGTCTTCTCGCCTGTCGGAATCTTCGGGTTGACGGTAACTCAAACGATCCGACACCACTTAGGAACGGGTTATGTGAACCTCTTTAAGAAACTATCTTGCTAAGTTCTGGGTTCTCTTCTGCCATGTTCTTGAAGATTTCCGTGCTCAGCTTGTCCAAGAGGCGCCTACCTTCGGCGGTGACCACCCTTCCCTTGGGCGTCTTCTGTACCAAGCCGGCTGCTTGGAGCTGTGAGATGGCCTTCCTGATAGCTGAAGTGCCTGAATCTCTGTGATGTGCGAGTGAATAGCCTACGGCCGTGAGTTCGCCATATTCTCTCCTGAGGTCACTGAAACCAAGGGGGCCGTGGAGGTAAAGTTTGCGCAGAATAGAAGCCGACCTGAAGTACCACCAGTCCTTGTTCTGAGGGGGCCTCTCGGCCTGCGAGCCAGTCTTCACAAATGCGGACCAAGAAGGAGGTTGAATTTGAGATACCCGCTTCAAGTAGTTGGCCAAGCGTTCAATCAGTTTATCACCGGGCACGTCGTACACTGTGGGCAAACTGTATCGTCCTCAAACATCCCCTTGTAGTTGTATTTTAAAGTTTACCGTCTCCCGACCTTGAGCCTCTTTCTGTAAACCCTTTCACAGAGCGAACATCTGATAACCAACCAGCCCTTGCGCAGGCGTATGGTGGACGAAATGCCGAGAGGGGAGTACTTCTTACACTTCCTGCAGAAAAGGAGCTTGAGCTCGTAGGGAGCCTTAACCCTACGGCGGAGACGAAGCCGCTTGGCCATTATGGCCTGTTCCTCTGCTAGGCGGGGGTTCACTAAGGCAGAACGGGCTGCGGCGTACGTCCACCTTTCAGTTTCTTTCGCAGCTAAGCCCTTTTCTATCATCTTGATCGGCGCCGCAACATAGAATAAGCGCTGGTATAAAACATGAGCGAAATGGACGGAACACCTGTGGCGGCCCTCGTGCTAGCCGATACAGCTTTGGAGACAGTGCCTGAAAACATCGTAAGGCACCCGGCCGTCAGGAAGGACGCCGAAAGAAGAAGAAAAGACTTGAGAGGGATACTCTTGGACAGGAGCGTCCATCATGCGGCGATGTTACGACTGGATGAAGCAGAATCGAGAGGGAGGCCCGACATCCCTTATCACGTATTGCTTGATGTTACGGCTACGCCGGCATATTCGGTTGGTAGGTTGGAGTTGTACATCCACACAAGAAAGGAACTGGTCATAACGATATCGAAAGGGTTGAGGCCGCCCCGTTCATATGACAGGTTCAGGAACCTCGTCGAGCAGCTCTTCGTGGAAGGGCGGGTTGGAAAGGGTTCAACCTTGATGGCTTTGGAGCCGCTTTCGTTTGCCGAACTTCTCAACAGGATCCGCCCTACACGCGTCATAGGCCTCTCTAGGCTGGGGAAACCGACGAGCCTCGAAGTATTGGTTAACAGGCCCAGCGGGAGGAAGCCTTGCTATGTGGTGGGGGGATTCCCTTCCGGGCACTTTAGGCCTGACATGGAGAACTGCTTCGATGAAATGTGGTCCGTCAGCAAGAGAACGTTGGACGCGAGCTTGGTCGCTGCGCGCCTTGTCTACGAGATCGAAAAGCGGATGCACATCGAATAATGCTTATATGCGAAAGGCAGGGGAGAGTCGTTCCGTGCGACTGTCGTCCAGTCTGGTCTAGGACATCAGCCCTCCAAGCTTACAACGAGGAAAGCTGGTAACACGGGTTCAAATCCCGTCAGTCGCATACCTTGCTGCATGTCTAAATCTATGTTTTATAATGCGATGGATAGGGAAGGAAAGGACGACATCTACGGCTATGAGAGGCGTCTCGAAGGTGCCTTCAGGGTCCTTGACGGATCAAGGACGACGGAGAGGAAGCCGGACGTCAAGACGGACGAGAGGGACGCGGCGAGGATAGCCAAGGAGGACTCCCTGGGATACCTGAGGAGGGTCTACGTCCCCGACCCCTACGTGGAGGAGATGCGTCAGGTCGTGATGAGGCAGATCCAGGTGGGGAGGAAGATAGCCAGGGTGAAGAAAGAATCAAGTGCACGCGCTCCTGGAGAGGAACATGGTCCACGAGCTGGACGACGTCTCCGACCCCTTCGGGGTGGAGGGGCTGAAGAGGATGGAGGGGCTGGCTGGAGCTCCCCGACGAGGACACGGCGGCGCTGGCCACGTACCTGGAGGAGCTGATGCTCCACCTGAAGCATCATCAGCTCCTAAAGACGGAGCTGGCGAGGTACGCCGAGTCGGACGAGGACGTCAGGCTCCTCATGACGATGCCGGGGATGAACCTGTTCACGGCCGTGGCTACGAAGTCCAGGATAGGGGAGATATCCAAGTTCCCCGACAAGAAGAGGCTCTGCTCCTACGCCGGGGTGGTCCCCTCGGCCTCGAACAGCGGGGAGCGCGTGTCCAGGCACAACCACGTCAAGCATGGAGACATGGTCCTGAAGTACGCGCTCACCTGCGTGGTGAGGGGGGCCGTTTTGACGAAGAGGCCCACCGCCGCCAAGGCCTTCTATCTGAAGCTCTTGAAGAAGGGTGCGGCCCAGAAGGCCGAGGTGGCTGCAGCGAGGAAGATGGCCTGCGTGGTGTGGGGAGTGCTGAGCGTGAAGGAGCCCTACGTGGAGGAATCCAAGCCCCTCACGGAGAAGAAGCAGAGGGAGGCGGCCTTCAAGGCGAAGAGGGAGGTCCCCGACGCCATATCGAACAGGTCCAGCATAGCGAGCCTGGTCAACGATATATCCCACCACGCAGATACGCTAGCAAGGTACCCGAAGGACATGGAGGAGATAATGGGAGGCTCATCGGAAGAGATGGATAGGGAGGGTGATCGCTGAGTGTACGTCGATTTTCACGGGAGTAGGAAAGGGTATACTCGTTCCGGGAAAGAACAAGCCAGGTAAAGAAGACTGAAAATCGAGGAAAGTATCTACACGGGCTCCTCTGGCATTCGTTCTCAATTCTCACCGTTACGATAATACCTCTCTGGTTGGCGGTGGAAGCGTTCAATTAAATTCCTTTCTCTCAAACAGGATCAGCCCCAGTACCGCAGTCGCGACACAGTAAACTGCGATTATGGCCAGCCCTTCCGGGATGGTGGCGTTGTACACCGTGAAGGTGGTGCCGCCTCCGGGGCCGAAGCTTGCAGTGGAAACGTGGGCGGGGTATGGCGACTTGAGCACGTTCCCGATGATTTCGGCGCCATATGTCACCAAGAACCACGGCTCAATCTGCACCAGGCTTGAGACGAGGGTCTGAACAAGAGTGAAAGCGAAAAGGAACAGGATGGCAGTTACCAGTATGGAATAGGAGCCGCTTTTGAAGAGCGAACTGAAGAAGAAGGTGAACCCCATGACGCCGGCGAGGTAGAACCAGGCGAAGAGCACTGACTCGAAGAACTGATATGGGATATTGAGGCCAAAGTAGTACAACCCGTTGCTGAGGGTGATTGCTGTGAAGAGCATTAGGATCACCGAGGAGGCTATGAACGCCGCTAGCCACTTCCCGATGTATACGGACGACCTCCTGACAGGGTTGGGGATGATGAAGTAACCTGTCTTGTTTTGGAACTCCCCGGAGATGGCGTCTCCTCCAAAGAAGATGCCAGAAAGGATGACTATGTACGTTACCGAATTCCCCCACCAACTCGAATAGAAGGAGAGGTCGGATGAGAGGAAGCTGGCTGGCCGGTAATATCCAACCAGAACAGTAAGGAGGGCGCTGATGAGAAGTGTTATACTGAGGAGGATGTAGAACCTACGAGATCTGAAATAATCCAGAAAGGTGTACTTCAAGGTGATGCCCGTCTGCGTCAAGCTCCCGGGGACACCGCCGATGTCTGTGAATTGAGACTCTGTCAAGCCTGATCACATCGTGTCCTTGACTAGGTTCAAATAGACGTCCTCCAGCGCCGAAGAAGCAGGCCTGCAGCTGAGGACCCCCATGTTCGTCTTGACTAGCTCAGCCAAGATACGCTCCTGAGCTTCGGGGCCGCCGTTGAACCTGATCCTCAGGTTCCTGTCATCCATTTTCTCGGCCGAAACAACATCGCCCAAGAAGGAGATTGTTTTGCTCACCAAGACATCTTGGATAGGACGACTAAATCCGACGTCTATGACGTTCCCCACTCCGGAGAACTTCTCGGTGACCTTTGACAGAGTGTCGTAGACCAAGAGCTTCCCATGGTCGATGATGGCCACTTCGTCGCACACTTCGGAGACCTCGCTCAGCAGGTGAGAACTCATGAAAACCAGCCTCTTCTTATTCTTCAAGGCCTTTACTATCTGCCTGACTTCGCTCATGCCCCTAGGGTCGAGTCCCGTGGAAGGCTCATCGAGGAGGACTATCGTGGGGTCGCTCAGAAGGGCAGAGGCGACGGAGACCCTCTGCTTCATCCCCTTGGAGAACTTCCCAACCCTCTTGTCGATCCATTCACCCATCTGCACTTCGGAGAGCGCTTCCTCTATTTTCTTATTCCGTTCAGCGCGAGGCACCCCCCTCTGCTCGGCCAACATCATTAAAGCCTCTCTAGGCGTCAGAGAAGGGTAGATCTCTGGCGTCTCAACGAGTGCCCCCACCGACGCTAGAGCCTGCTTCTTGTGGGTGTGAACGTTCATCCCATTGATGAGGGCCTCCCCAGAGGTTGCCCGTATGAGGTCGGTGAAGATCTTGAGGGTGGTAGTCTTTCCTGCGCCATTAGGGCCCAAGAAGCCGACGCATTTCGACCCTTCGATTTTCAAGTTCAGGTCTGAAAGTGCTGTAAATGAACCATATTTCTTGGACAGGTTGACAGCTTCAATTGATGACTTCATACCATTTCGCCCTTAACCGTATTGCTGGTGGCCAATGGGCCCGTCGGAAGCCTCCAGTTCAAAGCGAGGGCGCCACCTACGATGCCCAGCACCGCGCCGACAAAGAACCCCCCAAAGCCGAAGAAGCTCAAAACAGAGAAGACGACTATCAAAATCCCCCAAGTCGAATGGGCGGCTGGCCTCCTCTTCAGCATTACAGCCGAGATGAGAACTACGATTCCGCAGAGCAGGCCGAAAGTTGCAATCCCCAGGAAAATCAGTGGCGAGAAGAGAGACGTATGTATCAAGCTACGGTCAACCAGAGCTCCTACCCTCCACTGGATTTCTCCTGCTTGCCTGATGATAGTTCCGATGCGCATTGCCAATGCTAACGCCAAAGTCCCACTAGCCATCATCAGGATGCCCGCCATAAGTGAGAGTACGTAGGCAGTCCTAGGATAGTTGTCGATGATCTGGCTTTGCATCTTCCCATCCTTCGGATAGGGGTGGGCCAGAGTGGCCATATATCGGTTTGGTGATACCATTTTGATACCGTTTGGATTGGCCTGCCTGCAAGTCGTCTTGGTCGAAGCATTTATGATGGCGGTCTCACGCCGAATCGCCGATGAACAAGCTGAAGCTGCTGCTCATTTTGTTAGTGTCGGCAGCCGTGGGCTTAGCGGTGTCATTGTTCCTCATAGCTTTGAGCATAGAGCCCACCCTTTCACCCCTCGAGCTGCTAGCCAACATGTTGACGCAAGGCCTCCCGTCTGACATCCCACTGTTCGTCCCACTGTCCTTCTTTCTCTTCCTCAGCACGGTCCTCGCTAGCATGGTGGGTGTGATCTACTTTCTGGTCTTGCCGGAGATAAGGACTTACTACGGACAGGATCTTGATTCAGTCGAGACAGGATTTCAGATGGTCATGAAGACGTTGGGCCCCGATGAGAAGAAGGTGGTTTCCATACTTCAACAACACGGAGGTACCTACCTGCAGAAATATATAACGAAAGATGCTGGGTTCTCCAAGCTTAAGACTCATAGGGTCGTCGCAAGGCTAGCCGAACGGAGCATCGTCTATGTGGTTAAGCGGGGCAACACCAACGAAGTCTCGTTGACGAAATGGCTTCTTGAGGCACGGAATGGCACCTTCCAAGGATGATGTAGACCAATCCGAAAGATCCTTGAAGCTGGTTTGCCTTAGAGCCGAAGAAGGTAAACACAACTGTGCTTCGCTGTCAGACTCGTAAGAAACTGGACGCCTGAAAAACCAGGAAGATTTGATGCCCCTGTTTGACTGCCGTTGTCTTCGTAGCCGTCCTATCACAGACGAGACTCTCCGATGGGTAGCGTTTACGAAAGGGTTGCGTTTCACCTCCGGCACATACGTTCTCATGCGCGTAAGCCGGTTCGTCGGCCGCCATATTGACGCCCCAGCCAACCGTTATTACATCAGAGCCATCCTCGTCAGGCTATTTGATGCCCTTAAAACTATGAGATAAAGATAGGTTAACACAATCTGACGCAAAGACAAGTCTGTATGGATGGGGCGGTCTCGTTACACCTCTTTCTGGTACGGATCAACTTGATGCTTTACCCATACCCAAGTGGCGCATTTGAACCGAATTGGTTTGGGTATCGCCGGTTGTATTCCGAGCCAGTAAGCCATCAATGACAAGGGAGACAGCAAGGCCAGAGCTAGCGAATCAATGATTGATGGCGGAACAAAAAACCTCTCCGCCCATTCTTGTGGTCGATTGACGTCCATTCTAGACCCGTGGAGAGGACTCTTGCCCCTCCCGCATCTACCTGTACGTAATCTACTGCGCTTTTCCAGCAGGCTCGGCATCTGTTGATGCGGGAGCTTCCGCCGGCTGTGAAGCTACGTTTATTGTGGGGGGGACGATTTCGGCGCTTGCGTATCTATTGGAGACGTTGGTGATTTTTACCTTCAGTTTCTGACCGGCCTTTGCGCCTGACACAAAGATGATGAATCCCTGTATCTTGGCGATGCCGTCACCGCGTCTCGAGATCTCGGTGATCTCGACATCGTATTCCTCGCCAGCCTTCACTGGTTTCGGAGCGAAGCTACTTGGGCCACCGAAGCTTCCGTAGCTTCTTCTGGCGCCATATCCTCCACTGCGATTTCCGTAACTCATGTCGTATGCACTCGTCTGCTAGCCGCCTTGTCGGCTACCTATATTAAGGTGCTGGCCTCTCCGCGCCGCTTCCGAGAGCATGTTGAGCCGATGAGTGGAAGGGCATCCGTGACCATCCTCTAAGAAAACGTGCGGAGGACGGAGTTGCCGCGTTCTATGAGAGGATCTCTTGTCGTGGAACCAAGAAAGGGGTGCGGTTCTTGAGGACGCTCGCTCGTGAAAACCCATAGGCCGTCGTTGCCCACGGAGCCACATCCCTAAGATCTCCTATTTGGTCGTGCGTAGGGCAGCAAGAGCCGACATGGAGGGGGGAGGCCCTCTTAGAGGGCTCTTAGAAGGAAGATGGGCATGATAAAGGCCAAACGCCAGAGAGAGTAACCCCTGAGGTTACCTGAGCCAATATCGAGGCCTACAGGGGTGCCCTTCAGTCGAGACCAAGGAACCTCGACAGGTTCAACGTCTTGGCCAAAAGTACTCCGTTACTGGCTAAGGCTGTGTTGAAATGAGTGCAACTCTTGAATCCTCACTGCACTTACCGACAAGATACATTACGACTAATGTGGCGGCGGCTAGAAGGGGAGAGGGCCAGAAGAGGGAAAGCCTGCCTAGCTCCATCTGTGTCACAACCGCAAGAGGTCCTCCGGCTACGATAGATGCGATGCCCGATCCCAAGGCTAGACGTTTCATCCAATCCATTCGTAGCACCACGCCCACCGTAGTCACGGCCCAGCCCGCGGACGCAATAAAGTTGAGGGGCTGCAGAGAGATATACAGCGGATCCATGGTCACGAAGATGTAATGTGTGCTAGCTACGCCGTTTACAAAGGCCAAGATGAACGCCATTCCGCTCAAGAGACTCAAGACGATGGATCTGATGTTGGTGGGCCTGACATGTGCCTGCAACAGCAGGAAGAAGAGGAAGTTAACCGTGAAGATGATCGATGTCGGAGGGAACCCTAGGCCGCTACTGACATAAGGTAGAATAGGGAAGAATCCAGCTAGAATGGAAATGATGCAAGCCATGATTGCCGTGGGGAAGTTCCAGTCCTGTCCGGTGTAGAACCCACAGCCCGCTACGATCCATGCGATGCCCCCCACCACTGCCAAAACGGTGAGTAGGGGTAATATATAAGACACCAAGAGCGCCTCGACGGAGGCGCCTCTGCTCAGTTCGGCCTGGATTTGGAGGTCGTACACATTCAAGAAAACGTACAAGGAAAAGACGACCCCGAGGAGCCCTCCCAAGATTGACATGATCACGGCGAGCGTCCGTCTCAATGTTGTTCTCCCCTGCTATGCCTTTATGCTGTGCCGCATATTTACTTTGTATCCCCTAGAATCTCATCGAAGTTCCATCTTTGATGCTCCTCTTTGATTAGTGTTGTGCTTTGGTTACTGAAATCGTGTGGACCTTCATTAAATGCTTTTATGCGTGCTCCCAGTAATGAAACGATCGCTTGGAGAAGAAGAAGGCGCTCAGGCTGAGCATCAAGGTTCTTATGATTGTCATAGTAGTCGTTTTCGTAGTCGGTTTCTATAATTTGTTTGTCTTCATATCCGGGATAGCCTCTTGGGGATCGTTCGGACCTAAGTTGACGAAGGATGAAAGCACTGGCGACTGGACGCTCACGTTTACTGGAAATCCGAAGAACGGCGGCTTTCTCGGGATGAGCTTATCTCTTGAACTGACGATATCTGACGTTAACCAGAAGGTCATCGCAATGAATTCGACGACGATCCAAATAGGGGCCGGCAGCAGCCAGCCTGTCTCTCTTACCATGAAGATCCCGGCCGAATTTGTCCCAGGCGGTAACCTGACCCAAGCGAAGGGCTATTTCGAAATGAAGATGGACATCAGGACGCTAGGTAACCTGATGGGACTTGCGCAGGTCATAAAGGTCGGAGGCGGTGGACCATGAAGATTAGAATCAAGACGATGGTCGTGGCCGCCCTTGCCTTGATATTCCTTACGGCATTGCCTCTCGCGCTCGAGACGTATGTTCCAAGCGAATTCTTTAGAGCTTTCACTGTGATGGGTGGGGTTGACTTGATGGCCCTCCTGAACAAGGTGGTCATCATAGGGGTGGCGATGGCGGTCCTCGTTATATTGCGGGGCTCGACTGAAAAGGCATCTCGTGCAGGCCTAGGTGTTTCAATAGCCTACAAGGTTTTTTGGTTCTTGGTCGTCCTCTTCATCCTAGGCCTCGGAAACATAGAGAACCTCGGATTGGCCGTGCTTGGCGGTACTAGTGGCGGTGCGACTAACACGGTAATCTTTGATTTCAGGCTGATAGCCTTTCTTGTGGCCGCGATCGTGGCTCTGATGATCGCCCATGCGCTTATCGATTATCGTGAAAGCAAAACCTCTAGACCATTGACTTGACAACAAGTCGGGGGATATGATATAAGTAAAGATGCTTATGTTGCCCGAAGGAAGGCGCGCCTGAGACCATCGAAAAGCTTTGCAAAAAGCGTTGTAAGTGGGATTAATCTTCTCCTTGCTCCCGTCCCCGGCCGAGTAATGATACCTTTGATTTGTTGTATCATTCAACATATAACGAACGAGATACCGTTAAGATAAGCTCACCTCCACGGGAACGCATCCCAGCGTCTGATGCCTCCTCAAATGATTATACCAGAGCATGAATAGCTGTATGAAGAGGTTCACGTTCTTCAGCGAGCCCTCCTTCGACGGTATGTTGTTGTAGAACCGTCTGGTCCTCTCCT